>OLSK01000124.1_pt1 | contig 72165 bp, 58 predicted proteins | sample 1672781 | NCBI WGS metagenome assembly OLSK01 (sample SAMEA3136723, study PRJEB25190) | human gut metagenome | biome: human gut; feature: human-associated habitat; material: faeces | place: Austria | collected 2013 | reverse complement strand
CTGATGTATTTGGGTATGGACGGCAGTCCCGTCTATAGCGATGACTTGTCACGGCGGAACGGTGAGGTCTACCGTCTTACCATGGCTTTGTACCGGTCGGGTGTAAAAGGCACTACCATCGAAGAGCAGGCAAATGTCTGTCTTGCCCTTCTTATGGGTTACAGCGCCTCTTTTGTGGACCATGGCGAAAAGCAGCGGCATGTCCAGAAAGTGCTGGACTGTTGTTGGGATGTGCTCGATGCCCTTCCCGCTTCCTTACTGAAGCTCCGTCTGCTTACCGCCTGCTACGGTGAAGTGTTCGACGAGTCTTTGGCCGACGAGGGCCGTTCCATCATCGCCTCTTGGGATTCCTTATCACTTACTCCCGAACAGCAGGAAGCGGTTGATGAGTTTCAGAATGTGACAGACAATCCCTATCCGTGGGAATATATCGATGAATAAAACTTTTCATTATAATGCTTAACAATAAATCCGTATTGATTACCGGAGGAACGGGTTCCTTCGGAAAGAAGTTTGTGGAAACCATTCTCCGTGATTATCCGCAAGTAAAGAAAATCATTATTTACTCCCGCGATGAGCTGAAGCAATTTGAGCTGAAACAGAAATATCCCGGTCATAAGTATCCGCAACTGCGTTTCTTTATCGGTGATGTCCGTGACCTCGAACGCCTGACGCGGGCTTGCGAAGGAGTGGACGTGATTATCCATGCAGCCGCCATCAAGCAGGTGGATACCGCTGAATACAATCCCGAAGAGTGCATCAAAACCAATGTACACGGTGCGCAGAATGTGATAAAGGCTGCTCTTGCCACCGGTGTACAGCATGTGGTGGCCCTTTCTACCGACAAGGCATGTGCCCCCATCAATCTTTATGGCGCCACCAAGCTCACTTCCGACAAGCTGTTTACTGCTGCCAACAATATCAGCGGTTCCAAGAACATCAGGTTCTCCGTAGTCCGTTATGGCAATGTGATGGGTTCCCGCGGTTCCGTAATCCCTTTCTTTATCAACAAGCGTGACAACGGGGCGAAGGAACTTCCCATAACCGATATGCGCATGACCCGTTTCAACATTTCGCTGGAAGCCGGTGTCGCTTTGGTCATGTATGCCATCGGACATCACCTGGGTGGTGAAATCTTTATTCCTAAGATTCCTTCCTATCATATCCAGGACGTGGCTACCGCCATTGCACCCAATCTGCCGCAGGTGGAAGTGGGCATCCGTCCGGGAGAGAAGCTGCACGAGGAGATGATTACTGTAACCGATGCTCTTGATACAATCGATTTGGGCAGATATTATGTCATTCTTCCTTCTGTATCTTTCAAGCACAGTCGCGAAGAGTTCATCAGACATCACAATGCAGTACCCGTTCCCGACGGTTTCCACTACAGCAGTGACAACAATACGGAGTGGGAGACAGTAGAGACTATGCGCGAGAATATAAAGAAATACGTTGACCCTAATTTCGAGGTGAAATGATAAGCAAGCCTATTCCATACGGTCGTCAGCATATCACAGATGAGGATATCCGGGCAGTCATCGATACCTTGAAAAGCGATTACCTGACACAAGGTCCCAAAATCAGGGAATTTGAAACGAAATTTGCCGAATATGTAGGTGCACAATATGCCGTAGCGGTGAACAATGCCACTTCAGGGCTTCATCTTGCAGCTACCGCACTGAATGTAAAGCCGGGTGACAAGGTGATTGTCACTCCCATGACCTTTGCTGCCAGTGCCAACTGCATCCGCTATTGTGGCGGCGAGGTGGTATTCTGTGATATTGACAAGGATACTTACCTCATGGATATCCGTAAACTTGAAGCCATGCTTAAAGCTTCTCCCCGCGGTACTTACAAAGGTATTGTTCCGGTTGATTTTGCAGGCTATCCTTTGGATCTGGAAGAGTTCAGAAAGCTTGCCGACGAGTACGGCTTGTGGATTATAGAGGATGCCTGCCATGCTCCCGGCGGCTATTTCATGGACAGTAAAGGCAAGAAACAACATTGTGGTAACGGTTGTTTTGCCGACTGTGCCGTATTCTCTTTCCATCCCGTGAAACATATCGCTACGGGTGAGGGAGGCATGGTGACCACCAACAGCAAGGAGCTCTATGACAAGCTTTGTCTTTACCGTACGCATGGCATTACGAAAGACCCTGCTTTATTGCACGAGCATCATGGTGGCTGGTATTACGAGATGCAGGAGTTAGGCTACAATTACCGTCTGACTGATTTTCAGGCTGCCCTGGGTATTTCTCAGCTGGAGCGTGCGAAAGCAGGTCTTGAACGCCGCCATGAAATCGTAAGACGCTATAATGAAGCATTTTCCGGAATAGATGGCATCAAGACTCCATTCAATGCTGCCGATGTCTATCATGCTTATCACCTTTATATCATTCAAGTGGCTGACCGCTTGGGTCTTTATAATTATCTGCACGAGAACAATGTCTATGCGCAGGTTCATTATGCTCCGCTTCATCTGATGCCTTACTATCAGCAGTGGGGCAATAGGAAAGGCGATTTACCTATAGTAGAAGAGTATTACGAACATTGTCTGAGTCTTCCGATGTATCCCACGCTGACGAACGAGGAACAGGAGTATGTGATTAACAAGGTTATAGAATATATAAAACAATGATTACTTCCATTTCTATTGAAGCTATTGAAAAGCAGCTTTTGCAGCAACTTTCCTCTTTTTTCTTCTTGAGTGAAGAAGATGAGATGTTAATAAATATAAAAATGGGGGGGGTAATTTCTCGTTGTGAATATTGTTTTTCCCGTACGAAAAATAAGTATTACTCATGCGACGGTGAGACATACTTCAACCCTTATCAAAGTGCACAATATACAATTTTTCTCTATTTTTTTGCTAACACCATTTCTCAAGATACTGATAACCGTTTATTGGCAGATAAGTTGTATTATTTGAATAAGATAATGAATGGGTGTGATTTGTATCATGAGGTAAATCTTCCTCATTATTTTACGTTGGATCATCCGGTCGGTAGCGTTATGGGACGGGCTGAATATGGTGAAGGATTCAGTTTTGGGCAAAATTGCACGGTGGGAAACAATAAAGGAATTTATCCGGTTTTAGGTGAAAATGTGCGGATGTGTGCAAATTCTTCTATTATCGGTAACTGCCGGATAGGTGACAATGTGATTATCGGGGCAAATTCCGGTGTGAAAGATGAGGATGTGCCGGACAATTCAATTGTTTTCGGGTATTCTCCCCATTTAATTATAAAGGCTAAACGATGAAAAATATCTGTATTATTCCTGCCCGTGGCGGCAGTAAACGTATTCCGCGTAAGAATATCAAAACCTTTATGGGTAAACCTATTATTGCATACTCCATTGAGGCGGCTTTGCAGAGCGGACTTTTTGACGAAGTAATGGTTTCGACCGATGATGAAGAGATAGCGGAGATAGCTTGCGGATACGGGGCCAAAGTTCCTTTTATGCGCAGTGCTGAGACCTCGAATGATTATGCCGGCACGGCCGATGTAATTCTTGAAGTTTTAGAGATGTATAAAGAGCGAGGCAGGGAATTTGATACAGTTTGTTGCATTTACTCGACAGCTCCTTTTGTCACTCCTGAAAGGCTTCGGGAAGCATACGGAAAAATGAATTCGGAGATTGATTCTGTTTTCACTTGTGTGGCTTATTCCTATCCTATACAGCGTAGCCTTCATATTGTAGACGGGAGAATCGGTATGGTTTATCCCGAATACATGAATGCACGTTCCCAAGATTTGGAGCCGATTTATCATGATGCCGGCCAATTCTATTTCTCTCGTACTGCTCCTTTTGTGGAGAGCCGGACTTTTTGGGGGAAGAACACAGCCGGACTGGTACTTTCCGAACTCGAAGTGCAGGACCTCGATACGCTGACCGACTGGACATTGGCGGAAATGAAGTATGAGTTACTTCATAGATGATGTAATGCAGAAAATCTATTTCCGTGCCGACGCAAGCGCTACCATCGGTTACGGTCACTTTATCCGTACTCTGGCTTTGGCCGATATGCTGAAGGACGATTTCGATTGTACCTTCTTTACTTGCCATCCTACCTCATATCAGGTGAGTGAGATGGAGAAGGTATGTCCTTTCATCCCCTTGCAGGAAGAATCGCATTATGATGATTTCCTTTCCCATCTGCAAGGTGATGAAATCGTGGTGCTCGACAATTATTTCTTCACTACCGATTACCAGCGTGCCATTAAGCAAAAAGGTTGCCGCCTGGTGTGTGTGGATGACATGCACGACAAGCACTATGTGGCAGATGTTGTGATTAATCATACTTTGACTGACTCCGGACTTTTTGATGTGGAACCTTACACTAAACTTTGTTTGGGATTCGACTGGGCATTACTGCGTAGACCGTTTATAGAAGCTGTAAACAAACTCTGTTCTTGTGCAAAACGTACAGAAAGTATAACCATTACTTTTGGTGGTGTGGATTCCTTTGACTTTACTGGCCATTACATTCGTGAAGCTATGCAATTGCCTACTGTCAGCCAGATAACTGCAGTGGTAGGTGATGCTTATCAACCTCAAAAGCCGAGGGTACGGGATAGGCGAGTGTCTTATTGCTCCAATTTAACAGCTCAACAGATGGCCGAACTTTTTTGTGCTTCCGATTGGGTGATCTGTTCAGCAAGTACTGTAAGTATTGAGGCCATTGCTTGTGGTGCCAAGTTGGCTGTAGGTTGGTATGTAGATAATCAGGCTGATTATTATTCACTGTTAACCTCTACTGGAGGAGTTCTTCCTTTAGGAAATATTAAGGATAATCCCATACCTCTGACATCTTTAGAGATTGCTGGGGTTGATAACTTGCAGATAAAGAGTGGTATTCGTGAACGCTATATTAATCTGTTTGAAGAATTGGGAAGAAATGTGCATTGACGATGATCGCATTCTTTTCGGAAAAATTCTCATAATGGACAATTGATGCAGGAATAGAACAGATAATTTTAATTATTTAGCAATTGAATGATACAAATAGACAAACAAGCGGTTTATAAATATAATGGTTATGTTTTCCAACACTTCTCTATTTTGTCGGAAGAACTCCTAAAGCAAATATTGGATTGGAGGAATACTTTTGAGATAAGGCAGTTTATGTATAATACAGATGTAATATCTCTTGAAAATCACTTGAATTTTACGAAAACCCTTGCTCAACGAGAAGATTGTTACTATTGGTTAGTAACAAAAGATAATGTTCCCTATGGAGTCTTCAATCTGACCGATATAGACCATGAAAGAAGAATCGCTGAATTAGGCTATTATATGGCACCTTCCCAAATGAAAAGTGGAGGGGGACTTGATTTTGTTTATACTATCATCTGTTTTTCTTTTGAGGTTGCAAAATGTATAAAACTGGTAGGTTCAATTGATATAAACAATACCGATGCATTGTTATTGGATGAGTTTTTAGGCTTTGTTTTGGGTGATACGGTGGAATCCGACGGATGTTGTCATAACCGGAAATTCATTGAATGGGAGCTTTCAGAACTTCATTATAGAAGTACTACAGTATATAGAAATGATATACGTAAATTGGTCCGCTTTATTAGAGATAAACGCAAATAGAGAATCATGTTATCAAATTTTCATTTTCACCATATAGGATACGCTGTTACCAGTATTGAAAAAACAATGTATTATTACATTGATGGGGGATATTCTTGTTCATCTGTGATATTTGATCCAATACAGAATGTAAATATCTGTTTCCTTACAAAAGAAGGAGAGCCTATGATTGAACTTCTTGAACCTGTTGATGAGAATTCTCCAATCAATAAAAATCTTGAGAAGAATGGAGTTTGTCCGTATCATTGCTGTTATAGTGTAGAAAATATAGAAGATGCCATCGCACGGCTTCGTAAAATGAGGTTCATGGTGGTAAGCTATCCGGCAGAAGCAGTAGCTCTCAATAATCATCGGGTAGCTTTTCTCTATAATAAAGATATCGGTTTAATTGAATTATTAGAACAAAAATGAAATTCTTTATTTTTAGAAACAATACGCTGGAAAATATCTTCGGCACAGACGAAGTGGAGTATTCTGGTTACGAAGATATATCATATATACCTCAAAATACATCTTTGTATTTGTGGATGTATCAAATACCCATAAGATGGAATCAGAAGCAACTGGCTGACGAAATTGATGCATATATTAGAAAAATGCAGCTTGTTTTCTCGCAGGTTCCACAAGGGAAAGAATTTGTAGCATTCACATTGGTAGACATCTTTCCTACGAGATTTACTGATGCCAATTTTATTGTAAGGGAGGCTATCGTCCGGTATAATACCCAACTGTATAATATGGCTGGAACGAATGTAAATTTTAAGGTGATTGACTTTTCTGAGTTTACTTCCCGTTATAGGTCAGAGGAATTGATTGGATGGAAATTCTATTTTATTTCTCAAATGTATATATCTTCTAAAATTACCAGTGAATTTGCTACATGGGTAGACTCTAAAATACAGAATATAGCTTTAAAGAGAAAGAAATGTCTCATTCTTGATTTGGATAATACTTTGTGGGGTGGAGTCCTTGGCGAGGAAGGCATTAATGGTATACAAATTGGCGGGGATTATCCAGGTAAGGCATTTTTGTATTTTCAGGAAGCGCTGTCTGCGCTAAGTAAAGAGGGTATTATTTTATCTGTTTGTAGTAAGAACAACGAAGAAGATGTATTCGAAGCTTGGGAGCAAAATCCGTTTATGGTTTTAAGGAAAAAAGATTTTGTTGCTATTCGTATAAATTGGAATGACAAGGCTTCGAATATCGTGGAGCTGTCTAAAGAGCTGAACATAGGTCTTGATAGTATGGTGTTCATTGATGACAATCCGGCAGAGCGTGAATTAGTAAAACAGACCTTGCCTATGGTGGCTGTCCCGGACTTTCCAAAACAAGCATATATGTTACCGCAGTTTTTCATGCAATTAGTTCGTGATTATTTTGAAGTTTACGAAATTACCGGTGAAGATAAAAAGAAGACGGAACAATATAAGGCAAATGCGGAACGTACACGCGAACAAGCCAAATTCTTAAACTTTGAAGATTTTCTTCGTTCATTAGAAATTAAAATTGAGCTTCAGAAGGTGGACTCATTCAATATATCACGAATTGCTCAGATGACGCAAAAAACAAATCAGTTTAATTTAACGACCCAACGTTATTCTGAAGCTGATGTCAGACAACTTCTGGATAATCAATGGAAAATCTATTGCATCAGAGTTTCAGATAAATTTGGTGATAATGGTATCACGGGAGCGGTTTTCATCGCTGATAATAGTATTGAGAATATATTGCTTAGTTGTCGTATATTAGGTAAAGGTATTGAAACGGCTTTCATTAAATTTGTATTTAAATTGTTGGTTGAGGATGGTGTGTCAGCTTTAGAAGCAAAATTTATTCCTACTCTCAAAAACAGACAAGTGGCTGATTTTTATGACCGGCTTGGCTTTTCTGTGATGCGAGTAGAAGAGGGTGTTAAATACTATATGGCGAATATTGACAAATTAGATTTGTCAATACCTGATTATTATTCAATAACAGTTAAACAATAAAGTTATGATTACGAATGAAGAAATAATGGATGTGATGAGAGCTGTTTTAAAAACAGATGTAGATGAGAATACCTCTCAGAATAATTGCGAAAAGTGGGATAGTATGAACCATTTGAATCTGGTTATAGAATTGGAAGATACTTTCGAAGTAGAGCTTGAGCCTAATGAAATCAGTTTGATGAAATCTTTCTCTGACATCAAAAATATTATTTCAAACAAGTTACAATAAGAACCATTATGGGAAAAACATTTATCATAGCCGAGATGTCGGCGAATCATAATGGCAGCAAGCAGATAGGCATAGAAACAATTCGTGCTGCCAAACGTGCAGGTGCAGATGCTATCAAGCTCCAAACATATACAGCTGATACCATAACGTTGGATAATGATAAAATGGAGTTTATGGCTGATTCTACAAGTGTTTGGGCCGGCATGCGTTTGTACGATCTCTATAAGCAAGCCTATACCCCTTGGGAGTGGCACGAAGAATTGTTTCGTGTGGCCAAGGAGGAAGGACTTATCTGTTTTTCATCACCGTTTGATAAAACTGCGGTAGATTTCCTGGAATCCTTGGGCAACCCCATCTACAAAATTGCCTCTTTTGAAATTACGGATATTCCTTTAATAGAGTATGCCGCCAAGAAGATGAAACCGATGGTGATGTCTACCGGCATTGCCACTGAAGAAGACATTCAGTTGGCTGTAGATACTTGCCGTGCGGCGGGCAATGATGATATTACGCTGTTGAAATGCACCTCCTCTTATCCTGCCCCCATTGAGGAAGCCAATCTGTGCATGATAAAGGATTTAGCCGAGCGCTATGGAGTGAAGTCCGGTTTGTCCGATCATACCATTGGCAGTGTGTCTGCCGTAGTGGCTGTGACACAAGGTGCAACCATGATTGAAAAGCATTTTATTATCGACCGTAGTATTGGCGGCCCCGATGCCTCATTCTCAATGAACGAGCAGGAGTTTGCCCAAATGGTGAAAGATATACGCATGGCCGAAGCGGCTATCGGCTCAGTATCGTATGAACTTACTGATAAGATGAAGTCGGGAAGGGAGTTCTCCCGTTCGCTCTATGTAGCCGAGGATATGAAAGCCGGAGAAGTGATTACAGAGCAGAACGTTCGCTCCGTTCGTCCGGGCTTCGGTTTGCACCCTAAGTATCTGAAAGATATATTGGGAAAGAAAGTAAATCAGGATTTGGAGAAAGGAACGAGATTTGCATGGGAGTTCGTGAATAGTTAGAGGTCATCAAAAAAGAGAATATTGTTACTGCAATTCTTAAAAATAAAACTATCTTTGCGGTAGTCTAAACACTAAAAACATAGTCTATATGAATCGCAAGGAATTGGTGAAGCGTCTGAAATATATGATAAAGAGTGTTGCTCCCAACTCTCAGACTATTCTTTATGGTTCTGAGGCACGTGGAGAGGCAAAACAGAATAGTGACATTGATATTCTGATTTTAGTGGATAAAGATACAGTTTCTCCTATGGAGGAGGATGTCATTACTGCTCCAATATATGATTTGGAAATAGAAACAGGTACTATTATTAGCCCGATTGTGATGACTCGTAAAGCTTGGGAGGCAGCAAAGAGAAAGACTGTATTTTATTATAATGTAATGAAAGATGGTGTGTTGCTGTGATGGAAGAGGATATAAAGCGTGATATTGTCAATTATAGGCGTCAAAAGGCATGTGACTTGATGCATGATGTTGATGTCTTGATAGATAATGAACTATGGAATTCTGCTGTAAATAGGATGTATTACGCTTGTTTTCATATGGTTTCAGCATTGTTGATTTTGCATGGAATTGAAGTGAAAAGTCACATGGGAGTTCGACAAGCTTTTGGACTTCATTTTGTAAAGACGAATTTGTTGTCGTCTGAATGCGGGCGCATCTTTTCTAAAATTTACGATAAAAGGCAGTCAAGTGATTATGATGATTTCAAAGAGTTTACCAAAGATGAAATTGATAATTTGTACCCTCAGATTTCATTCTTGATAAGTGAAGTTGATAGATTGATTACAGAAAAATAGATTTCCTTCTTCCCCTCTTTTTTTAGTATCTTTCATCCCCCTTCGTTAGCAAAATACGAACAGATTTTGTTCCTTTGCAAGTAAACAATGCCCCTACGGAACGAATGACAAATATCACCCCATTGCTTTACCAAAGCGGGTATGTGACGATAAAGAATTATTCTCCGCTTACACATCTTTATACGCTGGATATCCCCAATAAAGAAGTGCGCATGGGGTTGATGAATTTGGATATAGAATAAAAAAGGGAGCCTTTTACAGCCCCCTATACTCCCTTTCCGCATCGAAGCACGGACAAGCTTTCACCGGATTCAAGTCGTGATGCCCAATAATCAGTGCCCGTGGAAAGATGCGTTTCAACTCGCGTAGCAGTGCCAGCAACGAAGCCTTCTGCTCCAAAGTGCGGGTATCAGCAGGACAGCCTTCGGCATCCAACCCTCCTTCGTAACAGATGCCGATGGAGTGGCGGTTGTGATTGAGGCAATGCGCACCTATTTTTTCCAACGGGCGGCCGCGGTGTATTTCGCCGTTGCGGGTCAGATAGAAATGATAGCCGATGTCACGGAAGCCGCGGTGGTGGATGTGGTCGCGGCGGCAATCCTCAAAGCCCAGGGCCACGCCTTGAGGCGTGGCTGAGCAATGAACAATGAGCAGGGTAATCGTACGCATGGCTATTTGCAAGCGCCCAGACCTAAAGCTCCCGCTATGGCGGTAGCTACGGTGATGATTACTTTGAGGACAATGCCCCATACGGATTTTGACTTTTTGTCTTCACTCATGATGACTGGTAATTGATAATTAGTAATTTGTAATTATTCTCATCCTAACGGATTCTCGCCCTGATTGCCGTCACTTCCTCCGGAACCGCCGTCGGAACCACTGCCATCGGGAGCTTTTCCGCCTACGGTGTACAGGGAAGATTCCTTCAGCTGTCCATCCAGGTTGATTTGGGCATTACTCAGTTCGCCGGTGGCACGGGCGCGGAGCTTCAGCCCCTTCACGTTGTTGGCCAGCGAGAAGTCGGCAGCGGATTGCGCCCCTTTCTTGCTGACGATTCCTACGGAGAAGATGGCAAGGTCATCCAGTTTCACGTTCTTGCCGTCCAGAATCAATTCTTTAGTGCAGGAAACCATGTCTGCCAGTACTCCCTTGATGACACCACTCGAATAGGGGGTGTTGTGATTGGACATGTGCTTGGCCAATTTTTCGATGTCGAAGGTTTCTTCGATTACGGGGCGTGCATACCAGAGGCCTTTCAGTGGGCTGTCTTCGCCCGTCACTTGATACTTTTTGTAACGAATCATACAATTAAAATTTAGAAGTTAAAGGATAAAAACATTTGCTGTGTTGAACTCAACGATGCAAAGATAAGGCTGTGGATACGGGCGTTTGTCGGTTTTTGCAGGTTCTCGTCTGTTTGGGTCTGTTTTAGTCGGTTATTTACGCTTGTAAGTTTGATAATGTCATGATTTATAGTTACTTTTGATGAAATATAAATCGTAACTGTCAACTATGGATTCTTTTGTCATACGTACATACGGGCGTACCGAATTGGCCCAAATCTATTGTCCCAATCTTTGTCCGGAGGCTGCCTTCCGCAAACTGAAACACTGGATAGACCTTTGTCCCGATTTGCGTGACGGACTTTCCGCTTTGGGCGGTTCTTCCCGTTCCCGCTCTTATACGCCTGCCCAAGTGCGGCTGATAGTGGCTGCACTTGGAGAGCCTTAAACCTGAGGTTGGATGGCGTAAAGGTCAGGCCGGGAATCGTAAAGGTGAGGTTGGTACACTTGGTACAGAGGTTCATCCATCCTTTCGCCTCACACACATACGCGTGCGTGAAGCGAAGTGAATGTCAGACTTTTGGTTTCCGGTAGTTTCCCTTGCCATCTACATTTTCTACCAGCCCGTGTTTCTGCATGCGTTTGAGCCAGGTGGAGGCGGTTTCCGATTTGATGCCCATCTCTCCGGCTTTCTGCAGGAAAGAGGCCCGTGTGAATTCTTCTTCCATGCTGTCTACCAGCGCATCCCGGTCGGCATTGCCGCGGCTTGTCACTTCGGTGTTGGGCAGGAAGGAGAGGATATGGGTGGTATGCCGGTAAAGGCTTTCGGCCAGTGAGAGTACGGCATGAAAGTCATCGGAAGCAATGAGGAGATCCCATCGGCTGACAATGTGGTCTTTCAGATTGTCTGTGGCTGTGTGAGGGTCGGGCGACACGTAAGGCGAGGCGGTGATTTCCCCTTGTTCCATTGCGCGGAGCATGGCCACTACTTCCATGATGCGGCAGATGTTGATGGCCAGACGTGCCACGCTGCTTGACATCTCGTTTCCGTTGGCCAGTCCGGAGCGTACGAAAAGCCGGGAGAAGAGTCGGTTGAATTCATCTTTCTGTCCGTCCGTAAGGTGAAGGGTGAATATTCCGTTCATGACAATGGTTTTCAGTTTGTCCTTCCATTCCATGCCCAGCGCCTTGAAGGTATCTTCAAGATCGCTGTCATTGCGGTCGAACTGGTTTTGCCAATGATGTATGGCAGGCATGTAGTAGAATACTTGGCGGGAAAAGAGCCCGTTCTCAGCAGTGGGAATCAGTGGTTTCACTTGTGAGGGGGTGCCTGACAGAAGTACGGAAAGATAAGTTTTCTTTACCTCTCGGTATTCGTGGTCGGTGCGGCGGTTGTAGGACAGTCGGTCGTGGTCGAAGGCTTTGCGCATGGTGTCGCTCCAGTGTCCGTATTCCGAACCGATGGCGGTGGAGATGGTGTCGGCTTCGCTTTCGCATATCAGTCCGGTACCGTCGGAGTCCATCAGGTTTTGCAGGATGCCGGTTCCGGTGTTGTTGCCCGAGATGAGGAACATCTTGTTGAGAGGCATTACGGGAGTCTCCGTTTTTCCACGTTCCTTGCCCAGTGTGTCGTATTTTGCTTTTTCGCGGCGGTAACATGCCATACTTTCGTCTACCTGCTCACGTATTTCATCGTGAATGGGCTCGGCAAGCAGGCGTACCAAGGAGAGCACTCCTTTGCCGGATGCAGGTAGGGCTACTACAAAGGTTTGCAGGCAGGGGGACATCATTTTTCCTCCGTAGGAACATCGGACGTGTTTTCCCATACTGGCACCCAATACGGTGATGGCACCCAGTAGCAGTACATCGTATTGGGCGAGGGAGGTTCCGCAGCTCATGATGCGATTCAGGGGATAAGGCCAGTGGAGGTGTTCGTCGAAAGTGGGTAATGGAGACAGTGGTTCAATGCCCGATGTGGACTCTTCCTCGCGTGCGCGTGTGTGTGAGGTAGAAGAGAGGGGTGAACTTTGTGTACCAAGTGTACCAATGGCGGGTGCGGCTTCATGCTGAATCTTCACGCCGCAAAGCTCGGCCAGATGAAAGGCGGTTCCCAGATGCACGTCGTTACGGCCGGTCTTCAGGGCATTGCTGAAGAGCTTGTCGGCTGCCCGTTGGTCGTACTTGGACGACAGGCTGCACAGACTTAAAAAATCATGCCGTCCTGCTTCTCCGCAGTCGGTGGCAATGGCAAATGCCAGTTGTATATACTCTTGATAGGTTGGAGCAATGTCTGCTCCTGCATTTCTGACTGCTTCGGCCAGAAGGTGCAATGAAGATAGTGGTTCCATCGGATTTGGTAATTTATAATTAGTAATTTGTAGTCGGTGATTTGCAATGACTCATAATTCGAAGTTCACAACTTTTCTGAGCAGTGCTTTCGGGTCATGGCAGAGGAAACAAGCACGTACGAGGTCTTTCCCCGAAGTGTCCACTCCTTTTCCGGGTTGTGTGTTTTCGGCGTCATACATGCAGTGGACGTAGTTCATGGCCCATTGTATTCCTTCTGCAGGATTCTGTCCGTGAAGACAGGGAACAAACGCTTTTACGCCCCGTCCGGTGGGACTGACGAATACCAGCGCAGGGCATAGATAGGGGTCATCGAATAGTTGTTGTCGTAAGTTTTCCGTTTCTTCTGCGGATTCAAGGTGGTCGATATCGACTACAACCAGGCCGGAGGATTCCGTGAGGCAGTCGCTTCGTCGTCGGGTGAATACGCCGCAGGGAGTGACGTAGGGCAGTGTTTGCTGCTTTAGGCATCGGCAGGCGGTTTCGTCGCCTCGCAGTGCGGCGTTTCTTACAGCAAGTGTCAGTGTGGCAAGGTGTTCATTGGAGGTGATTAGTTTGTACACTTCCTCGAGATTCATAGTCCGCAGTGGAGTCAGCGTGGCGCTTTTTACGTTTTTTCCGGTTGCCGCATCTTTTACGGGTGAGATGGGCGGCATGAATAGCGACATTTTAAGAGTGTTTTTCATCGTATGTTTTTTAAAATTATTGTGCAAAGTTAGGTAACTTATTTCACCCAATCTTTTCCGTATACGGAAAAGATTTTAAGCTGGCTAAAGTATAAATAACAATCTATAACATTATAGAAACTATTATACAATTCACATAACCGAAAATTGACATGAATGAAAACTGTATGCACTCTTCATTGGGTGCTTTTATCGAAACTTTACGTAAAATGAGAAAGATTACTATCGCGGAACTTGCTTTGGAAGCTCATATCAGTACAAAAACGTATATCCATATAAAAAAGGGCTCGATGCAAGACTAAGCGCCTACTTATCGCTGATTTTCTACTATTTTAGGGATTTGGAGGATGAGGAAATCAGGCGGGTGATTAATGGGTGGCTGGATGAATGGTTTAAGGTGAGAAAGAAGGAATAAGAGAAGGTGCCTTGCTCTCAGTCACTTTTATATAAATTATATGATAAAGTCAATTATTCAACTTCTTCGCCCACATCAATGGCTGAAGAATCTATTCATTTTTTTGCCGCTCTTTTTCGACCGTCAATTGACGGATCTGGATAAACTATTGGCAGTGGTGGGAGCATTTGTAGCGTACAGTCTTGCCGCCAGTGCGATTTACTGTTTCAATGACATTTGGGACGTAGAGGCTGATAGGCAACATCCCAAGAAGTGTAAACGCCCTATTGCTTCAGGAAAAATATCAAAAGGGATGGGATATGGTATTAGTGCGATACTTGTCACAATGTCACTGCTTTTACTTGTTACTTATACAGGAAGGGAAAAATGGTATTTATTTGGCATAATATGTTTCTATCTACTTCTTAATATTGCCTACTGTGTGAAGTTGAAACAGATTACGATTATTGATGTATTTATCATTGCATTCGGATTTGTACTTCGCATTTTTGTGGGTGGTGTAGCTGTGGGTATTCACCTCTCTCATTGGATTATTTTGATGACGTTCTTATTGGCTCTCTTCTTGGCTTTTGCCAAACGTCGGGATGACGTGGTCATCTACCAAGAAACTGGAGTGTCGGCTCGAAAAAACGTCAACCGCTATAACCTTGAGTTTATGAATCAAACCATTGGTATTATTGCTAGCATTACGATGGTTTGTTACATCATGTACACGGTGAGTGAGGAGGTTGTGGAGCGCATGCGTACGCAATACCTTTATGCCACTTCCGTCTTTGTATTGGCAGGCATCGTCCGCTATTTGCAAATCACTATTGTCGATGTAAAGAGTGGAAGTCCCACTAAGGTGCTGATGAAAGACCGCTTTGTACAACTCTGTATCATAGGTTGGATATTGACGTTTATTCTCATACTCTATTGTTAAATTGCTAAGATGAAACAGATTGTTGCATTCGACTTCGATGGTACCATTACCAATCGAGATACACTGCTTGAGTTCATCAAGTTCGCAAAAGGCAAGACTGCTTTTTATCTTGGCTTTTTGCTTCATCTGCCTTGGTTGTTGGCTATGAAGTGTCACCTCTATCCCAATTGGAAGACCAAGCAGATGATTTTCTCCTATTTTTTTAAAGGAGTGAATTTGGATGAGTTCGATGCAGTCTGTTATAGATTCTTTATGGAGAGAGGTGAAAATTTGCTCTATCAGGATGCGGTTAAACAGATAAAACAGCACCTATATAGAGGCGATGAAATAGTCGTTATTAGTGCCAGCATTGATAATTGGGTAAAGCCATTTGCTGAGAGCTTAGGCATTAATCAAGTTTTGGGGACTCAGCTGGAGTTATCAGGAACCGGACACCTTACGGGTCGTTTCGCTACTGCCAATTGCTATGGCGAAGAGAAGGTGAAACGCTTGCTGCAGCTCTATCCTGACAGAACTCAATATCGACTGGTAGTTTATGGAGACAGTCGAGGAGATAAGGAACTCCTTGCTTTTTCGGATGAATCATATTACAAACAGTTCAATAGATGAATATTCTTTTAATTCTTATTAGTGTGCTGCTAAATTGCGCTGCTCAGCTTTGTATCCGCAAGGGTATGCTGATTGTAGGTGAAGTCGGTATGAGTGGCATGGTGCAAAATTTGGGTGCCATGATATCCAACCTCTGGTTGTGGGGAGCCATGGTTTGTTATGCTGTGAGCATTTTGATGTGGATGGCTGTATTGAGCAAAGTAGAAGTAAGTTTTGCCTATCCGTTCCTAAGTATCGGCTATGTGGTGGCAGCTTTGGTGGGTTACTATTTCTTTGATGAATCACTGACGTTCACACGCATTGCTGGCATAATGGTGATTTGTGTTGGTGTTTATTTAATCTCTAGAAGTTGACAAGATGAAATATTTTATATTTGGAGGTAATGGCTTTGTGGGCCGTTACTTGGCGAATGCCTTACTGGAGAGAAATGAAAAGGTGGTTGTATGTGACTTACACCCAACCCTTGATGAACGAGTTACAAAGGGTTGCGAGTATCGACAGACTGATATTCGTGATAAGCAACAATTGTCTACTATACCCATTTCTGCGGATGACATTATTATCAATCTTGCTGCTAATCAATACCATACCAAGGTGCCCCGTGATAGAAGAAACTACTTCTTTAGCGTAAATACTGTTGGCACAGAGAATATCCTTGAAGCGATTTACAACAAGGGATGTCGAAATTACCTGATGTTCACGACAGATATGACCTACGGAAAACCTCAATACTTGCCTGTTGACATTGAACATCCGCAAAATCCTTTCGGCCCATACGGTCAGAGCAAGAAAGCATGTGAAGAAATCTGCTTTGAATATCGGAAGAAGGGTATGAATATCACCATCTTCCGTCCCCGTATGATTAACGGTCCCGGCCGTTTGGGTATATTGGTGAAACTCTTCAAACTGATTGATATGAACTTGCCTGTTCCCACCATTGGTAACGGAAAGAATCACTATCAGATGATTTCTGTATTCGATTGTGTGAGTGCAATTCTCTGCGCCATTGATAAAGGTTTGCCTAATAAGGAGTACAATCTCGGTTCCAAAAACTCACCCGATATACGTACACTTTTAAAAGGTGTAATTGCATCAGCCCATTCACACTCGGCTGTGATTCCTACCCCCGGGAAATTAGTTAAGTTTATACTCAATATTTTTGATAGCATCGGCTTGACCATCATGTACAAAGAACAATTCATGATAGCAGATGAAGAGTATATTCTTGATATTAAGCAGACAGAAGACGATTTGGATTGGCATCCTCAATATAATGACGAGGATATGCTGAAGGAGGCGTATCAAATGTATAAAAAGCAATAAAAATTGGACCATGAGACTAAAGAATAAAAATGTGTTGTTTTTTACAAAGCTGATTGTGTTTGGCGCTTTATTTATGATGATACTTCCCTTTATTTTGTTTGGGGAGAACAATTACATCACTGTTCATGATAACTTAGACCAATTTCCACCCTTTTGGTCAATTGCTAAAAAGGTTGGACTTTTCTCTTTTGATGTATCTACCGGAGTCATGGATAACACACCGGCTGTCTATTTCGGCTGGGGAGGCTTTACCATCCAGAACTTTGCCTATTATCTCTTACCGGCTTATGTCGCCTACGTATTGACTTATTTAATTTCATTGCTCGTTGGCTTCTTTTCAATGTACAAGTTGCAGTGTATATTATTTGGAAAGGAGCATCGTGAAATCCTATTATTCACTTCTCTGCTTTTTGCCATTTTACCGGTAATCCCTGCTTGGTCTATCTCAGTGGCATCCATACCGTTGGCTTGTATCGTGTTTTATCATATTTATAAGGGAGGAAGTAAATGGTGGCTGTTGGCGGCACTTTTCCTCCCCTTCTTGATGGAGTTTCATTGCAGTGCTTTGTTTGCCTGTGGCTTTTGGTTAGCGGGTATGGTTATCGCTTCAATAAAAAGCAAGCGTTTTCACTCCACACTATTTGTGGCATTCTTACTGTTATGCATTGGTGTGGTGATATTCAACTTTAAACTGTTCTACATGCAGTTTGCCGTTGGTGAAGACCTGAATCGGAATCACTTTATTATAGAACCAATCAACATTGCTATTGGTTTGTACCATTATTTTGTGGAGGGTTTTTATCATGCTTCTACCATTCAGAAATACGTGGTATTTCCAGTTTGTTTTATTACGTGCTGTTATGTGGCTTGGCAGTGGATAAGAAACAAAACCGTTACAAAAGAGCAATCTGTCTTTTTTATTTGTGGAACCATGGCGTTTATTTGTTCATTCGTAGCAGCAGCAGATGAAGCCTTTTGGTTCGATGACCTTAAAAATTTAATCTCCGCCCTAGATGGTTTTTCCTTTGCACGCTTATTTGTCTTCAACCGTCTCTTTTGGTACGTAGCTTTCAGCGCCAGCCTTATGATGTGCTTGCGTAATCGGTATCTCAAACGGATTGTACCTTTTATTCTGATTGTCCAGTTAGGTTATATAATGCTGTCGCGTACTACTTATAACGACTCCATTTATTCATTAGCAGCGAACACGATTCCTTCACTAAAGAAAGATCATCTCACTTGGAAGGAGTTTTATGACGAAGCTCTTTTTACGAAGATAAAGAAGGATATTAATTATAAAGGTGAACCGGTAGCTGCTGTAGGCTATCATGAAATGATATTGATGTACAATGGTTTTAATTGTATCGGTGGATATCTTTCCTGCTATCCCTATAAAGATATGTTGAAATACCGTCGTTTGATTGAGCCACAACTCAACGTGAACGAAGAAATCCGCCATTACTATGATATTTGGGGTGGTCGCCGCTACCTTTATTGTGAAGGTGTGGACTATCAGCCCACTCGGAAAAAGTGTGAACAATCGGTTGAGTTACTTATTAATGCCGATGTATTTCGCAATGAATTTGGCGGCAAGTATATACTTAGTCGTGCGAAACTTTCCAATGCGGCAGATTTGGGGGTTGACTTTGTAGGGAAGTGGGATAGTGTCGAAGGGGTTTATACAATGTATGTTTATGAAATGAAGTAATTTTGTGGATAGAAAATCAAGATGGGATATGGAAAATGAAATGATAGCAAGTAAACTGTCGAATTTTTGATTTAATGGCAATAATATCCCAACTTCGTAATAATAAGATCCTTCTTAAGGGTGGGCTGTTTTCTCTCTTCTCTTTCTTTAATCAGGGTGTGGGCTTCCTGCTTCTGATCATTTTGGCTAAATACATTGTTCCTGTTTCGACAAGACTCTTTTGGTAGAAAAGAACCGCTTTAGCGCGAACTAAAATTTCACCTACCTTATAGGCCACTAAAAGTAACTATTCGTGCATTCATCAAGATAATTCACATCACTATTTGGAATGTTTCGTAAATGCAAAGCCTGAAAGCATAGGAGAATAAGATAGATAAAGATTACTTTTGATGATTATTCAACGTATTCTAAATAATAAGAACTTCCGAAATGGTGCCTTATTTGCACTGTTTTCCTTCTTTAATACCGGTATCAACTTTGTCATTATGATGGTGATGGCACGGTTTATTAAACCGGATTCTTATGGACAGTTGAGTCTATTCACTACTATGGTTTCTTTGCTTTCCATTTTTATCTGCTTGAATACAAATGGTTTTATAGGAGTGAATTTCTTCTCTTCATCTAAAGAGAAGATTCAACGATTGTTGAATGTAGTAGTGTTGACAACATTACTTGCCTATATGGTAATGCTGACGGCGATGTGCTGTTTTACGTCGGCTTTAGAGGAGGTGTCGGGGCTAACGATTGTCTATCAGTTTTATGCCATTTCCTTCTGTGCATTGAATGTAATGAATGCATTGTTGCTTGATGTTTGGCGTCTGGAGGAAAAGGTGTGGAGATATGGCACGTTTTCGGTCTTGCTGGTAATATGTAATCTAATTTTGACGGTTTTGTTCGTGGGATTCTTAAGGTGGGACTGGCAGGGCAGAATGTATGCGCAGGTGATTACTTGTGCTGGCTTTGCAGTGCTGGCTTTCTATATTTTGACCAAGAAGAATTATCTCCGGATGGTTTTTCCGAAAAAGGAGGATTTTGTAGGTGCATACCGTTTTGGTATTCCTCTGATTCCTCACACTACTTCCTTTTGGTTGCGGCAAGGGTTGGATAGGTATGTCATTAATGCCTTTACTACGCAGGCGATGGTGGGATTGTTTAGTTTTGCTGCTAATTTTGCCAATATCATACAGATTATAGGTAGTGCTTTCAATGCATCTTATTCGGTGAATATTTATAAAACGTTGGCTACAGCAAATATAGATAGTGTAAAACTGCTACGACGCAATTGCTGGTACTTGGTAGGTGTTTATTTTGTAATTACATTGCTGATTTTTTTGTTCGCGTCTCTATTGATACCCTTTGCCTTTCCCCAATATAATGATTGCATAATTTATTTGTTTCCGTTATGTGGCGGGGCTATGTTTCAATGCTTTTATTTGGTGTATGTCAATATATTATTCTTTTATAAAAGGACAAAAATATTGATGTATATCACATTTACATGTTCGCTGTTGCATTGTATTATGTCGCTTTTACTGACGAAATATGGAGTGATTTATACGGCATATATTTCATTGTTTAGTAATATGCTGATATTTATGGGGGTATATGGATATTCAAAGAGAATACTGAGGATTTGTTTTAAAGCCGATGGTGATTGATTTGTAATGTGAAGTTCCAGCCAAGATTGACTATAGTCGTTTGCTCAAAGCCCATTGAATGGGCATCAACGCCATAAGGCACTTCTTGGTTAAAAAGGAAAAAATGCCGAATTCTCTATAAGATCTATATTTCAAGCTTAGCAATATGCTACTTTGGGGTATATATATTTACAAAATATTTGTGCTTATGTATTATTGGTGTAATTGAAAGTTGATTATAAATATGAATATATTATTCTTTGTTCATACTCCATTTCAATTATTTGTGTCTCAGCAAATAATATATCAGGAAAAGTATGAAAATGTGACTTTTTTGTTAGGGACAATAGGTGAAAATCATGCTTTTTATGATGCCTTTCATTTAATGTTAAAGGGTACACACATCAAGCATGTAGTATACAAGATGAATGGGTTGGCACAATGGGCGTCTCTTTCTCGTAAAAGATTATTATTTGATATGTATGGAACTTATGTACGGGAAAGGAAAATACGCAATATTTTGAATAAAGAGAAAATTGACATGATTTATATGGGAGACATGAACAATCTTTCATGTAAATTTGGCGCTCTTTTATATGCTCGTTTAGGGTTTAAGATAGGTTTTTATGAAGAAGGAATATCTCATTATTATTGGGCACAATATTCTGATAAATATCCTTTTGTTAATTTACTATTGGCCAAACTGACAGATTATTTTTTCTATAAACCTATTTGGCATTTCTCTTTTGGAAAATATATGTTCAATAAGGCACAGTTGCCTTTTTGCGATTTACCCATGAATAAACGATATAGTATTCTTCCCAAATATAATGATTCTTTTGATATTCAGTTACATCTCCGTGCGGTTGAAAATAAAGAGTTGGAAGGATATATAATGGCTGATATATCGGGGTATGACAAAAGTTGTAATGTTACTCTTTTCTTGTCTGAGCCTCTTTTCAAAAATGGCATAGGTGATGAGGAAATTTGTTTGGATGTTATTGAAAACTATTTGAAGTTAGATGTTGAAACAGATTTGTTTTTATTGAAATATCATCCAAGAGAAAAAGAAGTCATGAAAAAGAAAATAGAGAAGCTATTCATTCGGTATGGAAAAGAATATAGGATTTTATCTTCTTCTGTAACATTACCGATTGAACTTTATCTTTTGTACCTATCACCTAAAAATATGGTTTTGTTTTTGACGAGTACTTTTTTGTATATAAAATATCTTTCTCCGCAAACACGTGTAAAGATGCTTGTTCATGACTATGTTTTGCAATGCTCTAAAAGGGGCTATGATGTATCTCCACTGAAACGGACAATGGAAGAACTTGGACTTCAAATCCTTGAAGCATGATAGCTTATTATTTGTATATTTTCCTTGTTTTATTGTTCTCAATATTTGATTTTGTAAAAAATGTGACTTTGAGAAAACAGATGTTTGTACTACTTCTGTTTTCCAGCTTTTTGTTTTTCGGAGGGAGATACGAATGTGATTTTGACTATGAGAATTATGTTCAGATGTATAATGATACTCCGAATTTGGGAACAGAAACATGGGAGCGTTTCTTCAAATATTATCTTGTGATGCAGGTGGAATTTGGCTTTCTACTTTCTTGTTCTGTTCTGAAGGCGTTGGGATGTCCTCCTCAGTCCATTTTTTTATTATGTTCATTTTTGACATTCTTCTTTGTTGGCAAATCCTTTTGGGAGTTGTCTAAATATCCATTTCTTTCTTTTTTTCTTTTTGCAACACAATTTTTTGGACAACCCTTTATGCAAATGCGCTTTGGGGTTGCAATTGCTTTTGTATTGTGGGCATGCTGTAATTGGTTTACTGGGAAAAAGACTTGTTTTTGGCTATATTGGTTATTAGGAGTTTCATTCCATTTTGTGGCATTGGCAGGGCTGATACCATGTGTTTTGTCATACATCAATTGGTCATATAAACGAATATATCTCTTGTTTTTGTTTGCTGTCATTTTACTCTTTTTACCATTACAAGGGATTTTAGGCTGGTGTGTCTCTTTTATAGGATTTGATAGGTATATTGGAATGTACTTTGATGTAGCTTCCGATAGGTATGTTACTATATTTTTATTAATCATCGTTTTATTGCCTTATATCATATATGCTAATAGGCTAAAAAAAGAAAATGCCTATAATATGTGTTTATGCATGGCTTTAGGAAGTATTTTGTTTGCTCCTTTAGCCAATGCTGTGTCGCTGTTTTCCAGATTATATATGCTGCTTTCTGTTTCATATTGTCTGATAATGCCATTATACTTTCGTATAATCAAAAGAGATTTGCCGAATTATTCTTTCTTATATGTTTTTATCGCTTTATATGGTCTGCAGAAATTTATAATAAATCTCTCTTCGATGTATCCATATCAATTTAGAATTTGGTAAAATGAGTAGAATGAAAAAAAAGATTTTGTTTATTGTGGGAACACTTGACAGTGGTGGAGTCTCAAAAAGCATGATTAGTTTACTTAATACGATTGACAAAGAAGCTTATGACGTTTCTTTATTGATTACTAATCCTACAGGTTTATTTATGGAGTTACTATCTCATGTAGAATGCGTTAAGATCATTGAAGATGCGGAAATGAGTTACTTGTTCCAACATTTTAAAGGGATAGAGATACTGCTGAAAAAGGGACATTTCCTTTTGGCAATTGGAAATTTGATGCGCATGGCATTGACAAAAGTTGATAGAGGATTGGCTGGATGGCTATTGTCACGTCTGATGCCTGCCATTCAGAAGGAGTTTGATATAATTGTGGATTATGGTGGTCAGCACCAGTTATATTATATGGTAGACAAACTTCGTGGAAAGAAAAAAATCTCTTTTTTTCATAATGATTATGCCCAATGGCCTTATTATTATAGAGTAGATAGGCTATATTATAAAAAAGTAGATAATGTTTTTACGATATCAGATGTCTGTCTGAAATCTTTATTAGATTATTTCCCTTATTTGGAGGGGAAGGCCAGAGTGATGGAGAATATATCGCCATGTCATTTGATAGAAAGTATGGCTGATGAAAATATTTCAGATATGAATTTTTCTGGAAAATATATTTTTCTTACGTTAGGGCATATCTGTCCTGATAAGGGAACCGATTTCGCGATAAAAGCGATGGATATATTGAAAAGGAAAGGAATGGATTTTAGATGGTATTTTATGGGTGATATTCGTCAAGATTCTGTTGTTTTTTATAGAAATATTCTTTCAGAAATAAAGAAATGTGAGTTAGAGGAAAATGTATGTTTTTTGGGAACCAGAATTAATCCATATCCATACTTAAAGAAAGCAGATTTATATATTCATCCGTCTCGCTTTGAAGGAAAATCCATAGCACTTGACGAAGCGAAAATTCTTTGTAAACCTATTGTCGTTACTTGTTTTTCTACTGTGTCGGATCAGTTTGAAGATAATTGGAATGCTTCTGTTTGTGAGATGGATGCAGAAAGCTTGGCTGCTGCCATTGAGGATTTGGCGATAAATGTGGAGAAGCGGCAAAAGTATATCTCTAACTTGAAAAAAGAGAAACGGGATAATTCAAATGCTATAAATGTTTTGTATGAAGCAATAAATTCTTCTTTATGATGATAACAATATTCACTCCAGTTTATAATAGGGCATATATCATAAGTGCTTTATATCAAAGTTTATGTAAACAAACATCTATGGCATTTGAATGGTTGGTTATCGATGATGGTAGTACTGATAATATAAAGACAGTTATCCAACAGTTTATCGATGAAGCTAAAATTGATATACGTTTCTTTTCACAACCTAATGGGGGAAAGCATCGGGCTATAAACAGAGGGGTGTCGTTGGCTCGTGGTAGTTTATTCTTTATTGTTGATAGTGATGATTATCTGGAGAATTTTGCAGTGGAGCGTATCATACTTTATGCTGCTTCCATAAATGAAGACTATATCGGTGGATTATGTTTTAGGAAGAAGTACTATAATACCGGCAAAATAGTAGGAACCCCATTTCCTAAGCAGACTATTTTGTCTGATTCACTAATGATGTCGTATAAGTATACTGCAACAGGAGATAAGGCTGAGGTTTTTAAGACAGAAGTATTGAGTAAATATCCTTTCCCCGAAATCGATGGTGAAAATTTTGTTCCGGAAGCATTGATTTGGAACAGATTGTCATTGAAGTACAAGTTGCTCTTTATTGATGAAGGTATATATTTATTTGAATACTTAGATGATGGGCTGACACATAATTTTAAAAAAAACCTTAAACGTAATCCTATTGGCTTTCAATTATACTATCGTGAATTATTAGGATATGATGTCGTGCCAATATTAGGCAAACTAAAAGCATTGCTAAGATTATTGCAATGCTATGTATATTCCATACAGAAATCAAAGTTGTAGTGTTATGAATGTATTATATGTAATTACAGGACTTGGTGTCGGAGGTGCGGAAGTTGTCACAATTAATTTGGCCAATACGTTTCATTCTTTGGGCAATAAAGTAGGTATAGTGTATTTGTCTGGGAGCAATCAACATAAAGAAAAAATCAATAGTGGCATAAAAGTCTGGGGGCTTGATATGACCAAAAGCTTTTGGGGATTTGTGAAAGCACAAATTCTCATGAGGAGGATTTTGAAAGAGTTCAGTCCTGATGTGGTTCATGCGCACATGTTTCATGCCAATGTCTTTATGAGGTGCTGTCGTATTCATTATGCTATAGCATATCTGATTACTACTGAGCATAATAAAAATATTGAAAGCCGGTTTCGGATGTGGTTGTATAGAGTTACTGATAGATTAACCAATCTGAATACAAATGTTTCGTTAGAAGCTACTGATTATTTTGTTAGACAAGGGGCGTTTAAACGAAAAAACAGTATTGTGATGTATAATGGAATTGATTTGAAAAAATACACATCTTTTGTAACGACAAAGGATTTAAGGAAACAAATGGATATGGAATCCGATTTTATTTTCTTGAATGTGGGACGGCTTACCCATGCAAAAGATCAAAGTAATCTGATTCAGGCTTTTAAACGATTGGAGTCGGAACAGCCGAATGTAAAATTATTGATAGCTGGAGATGGTCCGTTGCGTGAACAACTAGAAACGGAAATAGAGAAATTGGGGCTTTTGGGTAAAGTGTTGCTGCTTGGTGTGAAAGAAAATATTGTAGAATATTATAATATCGCTGATTGTTTTGTACTATCTTCTGCGTGGGAGGGTTTTCCTATGGTTGTAATAGAGGCTATGGCCATGAGATTACCAATTGTCACAACCGAGTGTGGAAAAGAAGCTTTGAATGACGATCGTTATGTAGTACCTATACATAATTCGGAAATGTTGTTTTGCAAAATGAAAGAGATATATAAGCTCTCTGCTGAAGAACGTGAAATGTTAAGCCAGAAGAATTATCATGCGGTACTAAAGTATGATCTAAACAAGATTTGTTCTTCATGGAATAAAATTTATTTGAATAATAGTTAGTCCCTTATAGTAAATTGAGAGACGTTTCTGTAGATGAAGAATATACTTCACATTGTGAATACTTCCTTTGTTATCCCTTATCTTTTAGGTAAGTAGTTATCGTTTTTACTCATAGTGGATAAGGAATATATTATTTATAGTCCTTCAGAAGAACTGAAGACTCCTTCAAAAGGATCTAATTTTGAGTATCAGATAGTAGATGTCTTAAGGAAAATTTTCATTTGGAAAGATTTGAAAGCTGTATGGGTAACGATAAAGTATATATAGAGCTATCCATACACCTGCGACTAAACAATTAATTAAGTTATAGGCTCATTAGTGTCCCGTTAAAATCGGGTGAAGTTAAAACTCTTCATAATAAAAAATCACTCTTGAAAATGAGAGAATTCGGATTTCTACAGAATACTCATAATGAATCTGTAATTTCAAATCCATTTTCTCGAAATTACATTGTTAACTTCTGTATATCTGCATAATATAGGATGTTCTAAAAAAATAACGGAACACTGTGCTGTAGGATATTGAAAACTATTCTTCAAAGGGATATTCTTATTTTATACTGTTGCTTTTGCATTTGTATTTTAAAATGTAAAAAGAATTCTGTGCTAAAAAAACAATCTTACATGTCAAAAAAAATATTATTTGTAGACAACTCAACACGTTGCTTCTGCATTTTTCGTCTATCGGTAGCAAAGGCATTTGTTACTCAAGGATATGAGGCCTATGTGATGTCTCCTGCACCATATGAAGAATATGTAGAAAGAATACAAGAAGTAGGAATTACTCATATTCCTTATGAGATGGGTGTTAAGTTTTCGGCATTAGGAGATTTGAAACTATTGTTTTTATACTGGAACGTTTATAAACAATTGCGACCAGATTATGTAGTTCACTACACAATCAAGCCTAATATTTATGGGTCTTTGGCGGCAAAAGTAAATAAGATTCCTTCTTTGGCGGTGGTCCCGGGAACTGGTTCTGTGTTTCAGAATAGTGGCATAATATCTCGTATTGTATGGCTGTTGTATAAGTGTGCTTTTAAATACCCCCAGAAAGTGTGGGTACTGAATGAAGATGATTATCGGGCATTTCTTTTGAAAAAGATAGTTAGTAAGGAAAGGTTGGTGATTCTTCCAGGTGAAGGAGTCGATATAAATATCTTTAGCTATAAAGAGTATAGGCGCAATAACCCTTTTATCTTTTTGTATATGGGACGGATGCTTCGTGAGAAAGGGGTGGAACTTATAGCTAAAGCGGTAAAACTACTTCACCAGAAAGGAATATCTAATTTTGAAGTACGATTGCTAGGGTTGGTTGACGGATTAAGTAAAGATGTGATTTCAGAAGAAGAGATTAGAAAATGGGAGAAGGAAGGTCTTGTGCATTTTTTAGGTTCTGTATCTGATGTGCGTCCGAATATTGAGGAAGCTGACTGTATACTTTTGCCTACATTCTATGGAGAAGGGGTACCTCGTTCTTTAATGGAAGCTTGTGCCATGGGACGTATGGTACTTGCTACGGATAATGTTGGTTGCAGGGATGTTATACAAGATGGCTATAATGGGGTATTGTGCAAGCCGAAGGATATTGAACATTTAGCCTTTAAAATGGAAATGATTTTAAATATGCCGGAATGGAAAATAAAGGATATGGGATTGAATGGGCGTAAAAAGATGATAGCTGAATTTGCTGAAAGTAAAATAGTGAAACGTTATTTGGAGGAGATATCTGAAGTTTAATTAATTAGTTTATTCTCAATATGAATATTTTGATTACTGGTATCCACGGTTTTGTGGGCTCCAATCTTGTTATTGCCCTAAAGGAATGTCATAACCTTTATGGATTAGATATCGTTACTCCCGAAAAAGAGGGAGTAATAAAGACTTTCTCTTGGAAGGATATTGAGACTATTTCTTTCCCGATGCAGAATCTTCCCCATTTTGATGCCATTATCCATCTGGCAGGCAAGGCGCATGATACGAAGAATCAGTCTGCCGCTCAGGTATATTTTGATATCAATACCGGATTGACACAGAAGATATTTGATTTCTTTCTGGAATCGTCTGCAAAGAAATTTGTATTCTTCAGTTCGGTGAAAGCTGCTGCTGACAGTGTATTTGGAGATATACTGACTGAGGACGTGATACCGGCTCCGGTAGGGCCTTATGGAGAAAGCAAGATAAGGGCGGAAGAATACATTCTCTCGAAACTAAAAAGGAGGGAAGAATTGAAGGTGGCTGATGGCAAGCAGGTGTACATCTTGCGTCCTTGTATGATTCATGGTCCCGGCAACAAAGGTAATCTGAATCTTCTTTATAATGTGGTGAGGAAAGGCATTCCATGGCCGTTGGGAAGTTTTGAGAACAGACGCTCATTTACTTCGATTGACAATCTTTGCTATGTGGTGGAAGGATTGCTGGTGAAAAACGTGGCGAGTGGCATTTATCATATGGGAGATGATGAAGCCTTGTCCACAAATGAGCTGATATCTTTGATGTGTGTAGCTTTAGGACGCAAGCCCCATATCTGGAGGATGAATAAGCGGATGATGGAGTGTTGTGCCCGCCTTGGAACTTTGCTTCATCTGCCTTTGAATACGGAACGCTTGCAGAAGTTGACGGAGAATTATGTGGTGAGTAATGCGAAGATAAAGGCTGCCCTTGGAATTGATAGGATGCCGGTGAAGGCGGAAGAGGGAATCGTGAAAACGATAAAGTCGTTTGTTACTCATGTTTAATTATTATATACTGTGTTTGTTGCATGTCCATAAAGAGAGTAGATGCTTCGCTACGCTCTGCATGACGGATGCTAATAATATGAATAGGTTCTAATTTCTTACTTAAGATGTATTATTTGATAGTCTTGGTTCTGCTATTTCTAGCAGAACTTTTTTATTTTAAGATAGCAGATAAGTGCAATATCATTGACATGCCTAATGAGCGGAGTTCTCATACGAAAGTCACTTTAAGGGGTGGGGGAATTATCTTCTACTTCGGTGCATTGGCTTATTTTCTGGCGAGTGGTTTTGACTACTTTTGGTTTATGCTGGCATTGACTTTGGTGACGTTCATCAGTTTTGCGGATGATATAAACCCCACCAAACAAATAACAAGACTGCTTTTTCATTTCTCGGCTATGGCGTTGATGTTTTATCAGTGGGGATTATTCTCCTTGTCGTGGTGGTGGATACTCATTGCATTAATCGTCTGTACGGGCATCATCAATGCCTACAACTTTATGGATGGCATTAACGGCATAACCGGTGGTTATTCTCTGGTTGTTCTTGCTGCGTTGGCCTATATCAATAAAGAGGTGGTGACTTTTGTGGAAGCGGATTTCATCTATACCGTTATCTGTTCCGTCCTTGTCTTCTGCTTCTTCAATTTCCGCAAGCGTGCCAAATGCTTTGCCGGTGATGTGGGTTCCGTGAGTATTGCTTTTATCCTTCTTTTCCTGATAGGCAGGCTTATCATTGAAACAGAAGATTTCAGCTGGATAGTCCTTTTGTCCGTTTACGGTGTAGACAGTGTTCTGACTATCATCCACCGTCTGATGCTTCATGAGAATATCGGCTTGCCGCATCGCAAACATCTGTATCAGATAATGGCGAATGAACTGAAAGTTCCTCATGTAATGGTTTCTTCTTTTTACATGGCAGTGCAGGCAATCATAATCGTAGGATATATAACGTGCTTGGGTTATGGTTATTGGTATTTGGCAGGTATAATTCTTTTGCTTTGTTTTCTTTATATCTGTTTTATGAAGAAATATTTCGGATTGCACCAGTCTACGTGAGTAATACTGAAATGATGATTAGTAGAATAATGAAAGGCGATGGAGACTAAAATCTCCATCGCCTTTCGTCTTATTTTTGAAATATAAATCGTACCTTTGTCATACACCAATCAGGTTATAATAACATGGAACAGATGCGTAAACTGCCGATAGGCATACAGACTTTTGATAAACTTCGTGAAGGGAATTTTCTTTATGTAGATAAGACGGCTATGATTTATCAAATAGCATCTACTTCTACTCCTTATTTCCTAAGCCGTCCCCGTCGTTTTGGCAAGAGTCTGCTTCTTTCTACCTTTGAAGCCTACTTTCAAGGACGCAAAGACTTGTTTCAGGGCTTGGCCATCGAACAGTTGGAAACGAAGTGGGAACAGTATCCTGTTCTACATCTTGACTTGAATGCCCGGAAATATGAAGCTGCTGCTGACCTGACGGCTATGCTTAATCAGTATCTGGAGAAATGGGAGCTGCTCTATGGTCAGGAGAAGAAAGACCGTAGTCCGGAAGAGCGTTTTGCTTACGTGATAGAGCAGGCATGCATGCAGACAGGAAAGCAGGTTGTTGTGCTGATTGATGAGTATGACAAGCCATTGCTTCAAGCGGTCTTGGATGAGAACTTGCTGGATGAGTATCGGAAAATATTGAAAGCGTTCTACGGTGTCTTGAAGAGCGCTGACCGTTATCTTCGTTTTGTTTTCCTGACCGGAGTGACCAAGTTTGCGCAAGTAAGTGTGTTCAGTGACTTGAACCAGCTGAATGATATCAGCATGAAGTCTCCTTACGCTGCTTTGTGTGGTATTACCAAAGAGGAGTTGGTGAAAACCTTTCTGCCGGAACTTGAGAGACTGGCTAAACGAAGAGGGATATCCTTACAAGAAGTGATTGATTTGATGGAACGTCAATATGATGGTTATCATTTTCATCCGGAAGGTGTAGGAATGTTCAATCCGTTCAGTGTATTGAATGCTTTTGATGCAGAAGAGATGGGGTACTATTGGTTTCAGACCGGCACACCTACTTACTTGGTTGACTTGCTGAAGCAGAGTGATTACGATATACGTCTATTGATAGATGGAGTGGAAGTGCTGGCTTCCGCTTTCTCTGAATATCGTGCGGAAACAAATAATCCTCTTCCGATGATTTATCAAAGTGGTTATTTGACCATAAAAGGGTATGATGATGATGTGAAGCTATACACTTTAGGCTTTCCAAATGATGAGGTTCGTTACGGCTTTCTGAATTTTTTGGTACCCTATTATACCAATGTATCCAATGATGAGACTGGTTTCCACATCGCTAAATTCATGCGTGAATTGAAGAGTGGGGATGTGGAGGCGTTTATGGAGCGTCTTAAGATATTCTTCTCCGGTATTCCGTACGAGTTGAGTGATGATACGGAACGTCATTATCAGGTTATTTTTCATGTAGTGTTTACTTTGCTGGGACAGTTCATCCGGTCCGAGGTTCGCAGTAGCCGCGGCCGTGCGGACGCAGTCGTTCATACCCCTACCGCTATTTATGTTTTTGAGTTTAAACTGGACGGTACGGCCGACGCAGCTCTGAAACAAATAGATGAGAAGGGGTATCTGATTCCTTATACCTTGGATGGCAGGAAATTAGTGAAAGTAGGTGTGAACTTCAGTAAAGAAACACGGAATATTGATGAATATATTGTCGTAAAGGAATAGGAACGAACAATCATATATATGGAAAAGGCGATGGAGAATCAAATCTTCATCGCCTTTTCCATATATAGTATTTCATTTTATTTCTTCATCCTCAGTACCCGTATTCCCGTCCACTTATTATTGTCTTTCAGCATTTGGGACAAGGGGACTTTGGAGACGACCACTTTCTTGTCGGTAGAGGAAGCGTGTACCAGCAGGAGTTTGCTATCCGCATAGAAAGCGATTCCCATGTGGGCTACATCCAGCCCCGGAGTGTTGGTGGTGATGGCTATGATATCGCCGTCTTTAATCCACGGGAGACCATCGGCGGGAAGTTTGGCTTTGGGAAGATAGTGAATTTCCTTGCCGGACAAGGATTGTTCAATCTTTTTCATTTTGGCTACGTTTTCCGGAGAATTTGCCAGCTGCTTGTAGAGTTGGGGGTGGGAAGACATGTAGGAGATGGACAACCGTTCGGTGTCGGGACTCATGGCGCCCGTTACATCCTGAAGGAAGCCGTTGCGTACGCCATTGTTTATCCAGTCGGCAATATAATGCAGGCGGGAAGTGTACCCGTCGATTTTACCGTTACGGTAACGGATTTTTTGCAGGTTATCGGCGAAAGCGCTTTCCGAGATGTCCCCGTCGGCCAATTTGGGGGTGAGTGTCTCTGCCAGCACATATTCCACCAGCGTAGTGCAGTCTACCTCATCGCAGTTGATGACGAGTTCCTCGGGACCGTCTGCCTCCAACGTATGGGCCACGTATGGCACATCCAGATACTTTATTCCATTGCTCAACATATCTTTCCCTCCCTGGGCAGAAACGGAAGTTACCATGGCCGCGGCGCAGAGGGCGCTGAACATAAATTTAGTCATTGTTTTCATTTTTCTTTCTTTTGATTATTATTGTTCTTGAACGTAAAAAGGATGCAGCAAATTTACTACATCCTTTTTATAAAAGCTTAATCCGGAGGGATTAAATTCAATATTGCCGGATTAAATATTTATAATCCTCCTTTTTATCGAACGGAACAAGGGAGAAACCGTATTCAATGGCATTCTCTTTGCCCGGACGGATCAGATAGGGTTCATGGGCGGTTGCGCCCCAACTGTCGTCTCCACCGACACCCATCATGCGGTAGTCAATGAATAAATCGACCATCTTTTCCGGCAGAGGGTCGGTGAGGTGGCGGTGATGGGTCTTTTCGGTACGCGGAGCACCGTTATCAATCGTGTCGCCGCTATCCATGCTCTCCAGGGGATAGTTGGAGGCGTTCAGTTCGAAGGTGCGGTCGGCGATGAGTAGCAAGCCACGTTGTGTCTTATCGGTAAGGGCGCACCAATAGATGTCTGTGCGATGGTTGTTCTCTTGCGGGCGGACGTAAGGCTCGTACATATCCTTGAGCGGGATAGTATACTCTCCAATAAACTGGGAGGTACGGCGGTCCCGGTAGTTTTCCTTCGAACCGCGACCGTAGTAGGTCAAGTCTGTAAAGGTCTCTTGCAACTGCATCCGCAGGCCTACACGCGGTATCATCGGAGCTTGGTCTCCTTCGGCCATGAAGCGGTTATCTACCTTGATAACTCCGTTGGCATATATCTTATAGGTGATGTCCCAATGGGCATCTGTCTGCGGAAAAAGATAGGTCACCTTGACAGTGGTAGAATCATTACCTTTGGACACATGGAAACTTTCGGCTTTCGGTTTCTGGTAACTCGCTTCTTTCCATGCTTTGAGACGGACGGGGAGTTTTGCACCATAGTCATTGTCCGTTGGTGCACGCCAGAAGAAGGGTTGAGGGCCTTGACCGTTCAGAATGTATTCATGCTTCTTGTACAGATAAGAGATGAGTAGTCCGCTTTGTTTGTCGAAGGTGGCCTTGAAGTCGGGACCGGAGAACACCACCAGATTCCCCTCTTCCTTAGAAGTGGCGGGCTTCTGTGCCGTAGCCTCTTTCTTGTAGAAGGTATGGACGTAGGTCTGTTCGCGTGCAATGACCGTGCCGGCCGGGAGGAAAGGTTCTGCCGTCTTGATGGCTGCATAGAACTCGATACGCACATCTCCCGTTGTCTGTTTCTCTTTGGGTATGCCGTTCAGGAAGCCGGTGGTTACCGTCTTGCCCGGTGCAGCATGGATATTTTCAATCTTGCCACGGTAGACTTCCTTTCCATGGTCGCGGATGATGTAGTAGAAGTCGTACTTGTCGAGATTGGTGAAAGAGAAATCATTGCGGATTTTCACGGTGGAAGTCTGCTTGTCGAAGTCGAGGAACTTGATGTTCTGGTAGACCTTCCCCATCTCTTCCGTCTGCGGTTTGACACTGCGGTCGGGATATACCACGCCGTTGATGCAGAAATTACCGTCAGAGGGAGTGCCGTTCTCGCCATAGTCGCCGCCATAAGTCCAGTATTTACGGCCATCGTCAGTCTTGGCGGCAAAGCCCTGGTCTACCCAGTCCCAGATACAGCCGCCCTGGAGGATGGGATATTTTTCGATGATGTCCCAATACTCCTGGAAGTTGCCGAGGCTGTTGCCCATGGCATGGGCATACTCGCAAAGAATGAGGGGACGCGTCATCTCCTTGTTCCGGGCATACTTCTCCAGATAGGAAGGGGAAGCGTACATCGGGCAGTAGATGTCCGTATTCCATTCCAACAGTGCGCGTTCATACTGGATGGGACGGCTGTCGAGCGTCTTCAAGGTGTTGTAGGTGACGTAGAAATTCAATCCGTTTCCGGCTTCGTTGCCCAGCGACCAGATGATGACTGACGGATGGTTCTTGTCCCGTTCGTACATATTCATGGTACGGTCGAGATGGGCATTCATGAAGAGCGGATTGTTTCCCAGCGTACCGCCTACCCGCAAGTCGTAACCCATGCCGTGACTTTCGATATTGGCTTCGTCGATGACGTAGATACCATATTCATCGCAGAGTTCGTAGAAACGTTCCTGCTGGGGATAGTGGCAAGTGCGTACGGTATTGACATTGTATCTCTTCCAAAGCTCGAAATCTTTCTTCATCAGTTCTTCGGAGACATAGTGACCGGTATTCTCGTTGTGTTCGTGATAGTTCACGCCTTTCACGAGGATAGGTTGTCCGTTTACCAACAGTTGCTTGTCCTTGATTTCCACTGTACGGAAACCTACTTTGCAGCTTGTCGCTTCAATCACATCTCCGTTCGGGCGCTTCAAGCTGACGACGAGGGTATAGAGGTTGGGCGTTTCGGCTGTCCATTGCAGGGGTTCCTGGATGGTCTTCTTGGTGAATTCCACTTCCGTTTGGTCACCGCTGACCTGAGTAGAGGACTGGGCTATCTGCTGGTCGTTCTTGTCCAGCAGGCGGTAACCAACGACAAATGGGGCGTTTTGTCCGCTTTCATTGGTAAACTGCACCTTTACCTTGAGGATACCATTCCGGTAGTTCTCATCCAAAGGAGACTCCACCTTGAAGTCCGTGAGATGGATTTGAGGCTGGGCATATAAGTAAATGTCCCGTTCGATACCACTGATGCGCCAGAAGTCCTGGCATTCCAGATAGTTGGCATCGGAAAAGCGGTGTATCTGAATGGCAATGACATTCTTCCCTTTCTTGGCAATGGCGCTGACGTTGAAACGCGCCGGAGTCTTTGCATCTTTACTCATGCCTACAAACTTGCCGTTGAGGTAGTAGAAGGCTGCCCCGCGTACGCCGTCGGCACTCAGGAAAATTTCCTTATCGTCCCAGTCTCCCGGAAGAGTGAACTCGCGGCGGTAGGTGCCGGTGGGATTCCATTCTTGGGGAACGTATGGAGGATTGGGCTTGTCCCAATAAGGAGGATAGCCCGAAGAACAGAATTCATAAGGCTGGTTCACATAGATGGGCGTACCGAATCCCTGCAACTCCCAGTTTCCGGGTACATTGATGTCCGGCCAGCGGCTGGCGTCCACACGGTCCATCATGAAGTCCGTGGGGCGGTCGGCGAAGGCCTCCACGTAATGGAATTTCCATTTCCCGTTGAGGGATAGGCGGTAGGTTCCGTTCTTGCGGTCATTGATGACGGCATCAGCCTCCGTGACGTAGGAGGTGAACGTGCTGCGGGCAGGCTCCCGGTTGATGCTTGTCAGCTTGGGGTTGGTAATCTCTTCGTAGCGATTGTTCTCCTGAGCAGTCAGGGCAAAGGGAAACGCTGCGAGGCAAGTGAGTAAAAAATACTTTTTATTCATAATTGCTTTTATTTCTTTGTGGTAGGTTCAGAGACCGGGAATACGAGCCCTTCACGCAACCACTTCTCCAGTTCTTCCGTCCATTGACGCTTGTAGGTGAAGTTGTCCCGGAATCCCCAGCCATGTCCGCCGGTGGGGTAGGCATGCAGGCTGGCAGGTACTTTATGGTCGCGCAGGGCAAGGAAGTAACCGATGCCGTTGATGGGCGGCACTGCGTCATCGTCCGAAGAAAGCATGATGAAAGCTTGCGGAGTGCGTGGGGACACTTGCCTTTCGAGGGAGTATTTTTGTTCCAGTTCCTGAGATGGATTTTCTCCGATAAGGTTCTTACGGGAACCTCCATGGGTAACGCCTTTCTGCATGGAAATCACCGGATAGAACAAGATCTGGAAGTCGGGACGGGTCTTGTCACCGCTGTATAGTGTGGCAAGCGAAGCTGCCAGATGGCCGCCGGCAGAAGCGCCCATGATGCCTACACGCTGAGGATTGACACCCCATTCGGCGGCATGTTCGCGTACCATGCGGATGGCTTGTTCGGCATCGGAAAGGGGCACTTCATGGTGCCCGTTGGGCATACGGTATTTCAGTACTGCATAGGTGATGCCTTGTGTGTTGAACCAGGGAGCCATGTCGTGTCCCTCGTGCTTCATGGCCAGCCCTCCGTAGCCACCTCCCGGACACATGATGATGGCCATGCCGTTGGGGTGGGAGGCAGGATACACCGTAAGGGTAGGGGTGGTGACATCGGACACCCATTCGTTGTTATGGTTCTGTCCGGAATTGGTCAGTTCGTTGTTATTGGGGGCACCGTTGGGCCATAGGGGCAGCTCAACGGGCTTTTGTGCAGATAACATGGTCGCTGCAAATAGAAAAGATAAAAGTAGAATCTTTTTCATGTTCTTGGTATTTAAAAGTTATTTGGTTTTCATGGAAGCTTTGATGAGGTAGAATATCAGAATGGCATAAGCACCCAGCGCCAGCACTTCGGACCAGGTGTTCTGCAACCATGCATCGTTTACGAGGTTGATTCCTCCGAAACGCATGGCAGCACTTGCCACACCCATCAATGCACCGCCGGCAATGAAACCGGAGGCAAGCAGGGTACCTTTCTCCCCGCGTTCGGCATTGAGAGCGGCATCCTTGCTGCGGCTGGTCACGTACCAGTTGATGGCACCGCCCACTACCAACGGAACATTCAGTTCCAATGGGATGAACATACCCAATGCAAATGCCAGTGCGGGAATCTTGCAGAAATTGAGGATGACGGCCAGCACTGCACCGATACCGTAGAGCGGCCAGGGCGCACCCACACCGTTCATCAACGGTTCGATAACGGCCGCCATGGCATTGGCTTGCGGAGCGGCCAGCTGTCCGCTGGTGAAACCGTATGTCTTGTTTAGGATAATCATTACACCACCTACGGTAGCGGCAGAAACGATGGTTCCGAGGAACTTCCAGGTCTCCTGCTTGGCAGGCGTGCTACCCAGCCAGTAACCGATTTTCAAGTCTGTGATGAAGCCTCCCGCCATGGACAGTGCCGTACATACAACACCGCCCATCACCAGTGCCGCAACCATCCCTTCGGGACCTTTCAGCCCTACGGCTACCATGACTACGGATGCCAGGATTAATGTCATCAGCGTCATTCCGGATACGGGGTTTGTGCCCACAATCGCAATGGCATTGGCTGCCACGGTGGTGAACAGGAAAGCGATACCTGCAACAAGCAGGATAGCTACAATGGTATGTGTCAAGTTGCCCTGCATCACATCGAAGTAGAAGAAGAGAACAACTAGCAGCAGCGTGATGATGGAACCGATGGCGATAATCTTCATAGAGATGTCCCGCTGTGTGCGTTTCACACTGGCTTCCACGTTGGACTTACCTCCCATTTCCTTGGCAGCCAGTCCTACGGCACTCTTGATGATGCCCCAAGACTTGATAATGCCGATGATACCTGCCATGGCAATGCCACCGATACCGATGCTCTTGGCATAGTATTTGAAGATTTCTTCCGGAGCCATAGCGCCTATGGTTGCCGTGATTTCGGGGTTCCATTGGTTCAGTACGGAATCTCCCCAAATCATGGACATACCGGGGATGATAATCCACCATACGGCCAGTGAGCCGGCACAGATGATGGACGCGTATTTCAGTCCCACAATATAACCCAGACCGAGCACGGCAGCACCCGTATTAACCTTGAATACCAGCTTGGCTTTCTCGGCCAGCATTTCGCCGAAGCCGCATACGCGGGTAGTGAAATTCTCGTTCCACCAGCCGAAGGTTGCCACGATGAAGTCGTATAGACCTCCGATAATACCTGCCATGAGTAATGGTTTTGCCTGGCTGCCGCCCTTTTCACCGGAGACGAGCACTTGTGTGGTGGCTGTCGCCTCGGGGAAGGGATACTTGCCGTGCATGTCGCTCACGAAATATTTGCGGAAGGGGATAAGGAAAAGAATACCCAGCACACCTCCCAGCAGGGAACTGATAAAGACTTGTGCAAAGGTGACGGTGATTTCTTTCGGATAGGTCTCTTGGAGAATATAGAGTGCCGGAAGGGTGAAGATGGCACCTGCCACGATGACACCCGAGCTGGCACCGATAGACTGGATAATGACGTTTTCGCCCAATGCGTTTTTGCGTTTGGCGGCACCCGATACGCCGACGGCAATGATGGCGATGGGGATGGCGGCTTCGAATACTTGCCCCACCTTCAGCCCCAGATAGGCGGCTGCGGCCGAAAAGAGGATGGCCATCAGAATACCCCATGTCACCGACCAGGCATTTACTTCTGAATACTTCTTATCCGGGCTCATCAGAGGGTTGTACACTTCTCCCGGTTTCAATTCACGGAACGCATTTTCCGGTAGTCCGGTAATAGGTTCTTCTTCTTGTTTCATAGGTTTTGTAGTTTTATGTTTTTCTTTAATAGACTTCAAAGAAAGCAAAAAAAAAGGAGATTTAAAAAAATCTCCTTAATTCTGTATGGTAAAATGCTTATTTGGCATCTTTAGCGGTCATGTCCCCTTCGATAAATAATCGCATGATTTCCGTTTTGGCATTGGTGCGCAGGGTAATGGATTTCTTGAAGTGTCCGGGGTATCTTCCGGTTCCATTATAAGTTACTTTCACTGTTCCAGTCTTTCCCGGTGCTATCGGTTCTTGTGAATATTCGGGAACGGTACATCCGCAGGAAGCTACAGCCTGATGGATGACAAGCGGAGCATCGCCTACGTTCGTAAACTTAAAGGTGTAGCTGACCACAGGACTGTTTTCGGAGAATGTGCCGAAGTTGTGGGTGGTCTGTTCGAATTTGATGTCTGCCTTTCCTTGTGCATAGGCATAACCGATGCTCATAACCAGCAGCATCATATAAAAAACGACTTTCTTCATGTTCTTATCTTTTTTATATTTCAACGGCGCAAAGGTAACCCATTTTCATTAAAATAATGCCTATGGCGTGCGAAATTGTATTAAATCGGGCTCAAAAGGTCTCTGTACGAATGATAAGCAGGGAAAAATAGGGGAAGCGGATGGTCGCTATCCGCTTGCTGTCATTGATATACTTCTCTTCCGGAGTGCCTACATTCTCAAAATAGTGATACCGGTATTCGGGATGCAGGCGGATGCAGCGGTGAATCTCATCGGTGCATCTGGACAGCTTCATGATGACAACCGCACTGTTTTCGCTTGTCAGTTTCTCTATCTCTTCTGTCGTAGTAATGCCGGGTATCACCGTCAGCCGCTCTTCCTGGCTGGCCACATGGAGCCCGCCCAGTGCGCCGGCGGCAATGAAGGCGGGGATACCGGGGATGTGTTTCACGGGGATGCCGTCTGCCTGCAGTTTGTCATATACATAATGTATGGAAGAGTAGAATCCGGCATCTCCTTCGGCAACGATACAGACCTTCTTTCCTTGTTGCCGGAGGGTGGAGCTCTCCATATAGACCTCGTCGTAGGCGCTCAGGGCTTTTTCGCGCTGTTTGCTCATGGGGAGTGGAAAGCGGTGCACCGTGTTTTCCGGAATGTCGAGTTGCAATAGGATGTCGGCTGCGCGTGAAACTCTGTTTCCATCTTTGGCCAGTGTCTCGGGACAGAATATACAGTCGGCTGTCTGCAGGGCTTTCAAGCCTTTTACGGTAATCAGTTCCGGTTCGCCGGGACCGAGAGATACAAATATGACGGGGAACATTTGCATGAAGACATTAAAGGTTAAAAATTAAAGAACAGCAAAACGGCTACAAAAGTGGGGAAATAATCAGTAGCAAACAAGATATTCGCTATCTTTGTTATTTACTAAAACAATCTGTTTTTTATGGATTATCAACTGAACACCCGCTTGAATGGCAACATAGCCATGACTTCCAGCTACCATGAGCGTGCGTCGCTGCAACGTGACAAGACTCTGTATAAATTCATTTGGGTACAGAGCGGTACGCTGACTCTGGAAATAGACCATATCCCCATGCGCCTGGAAAAGGATGAAATCGTGACCTTGACCCCGTTGCATCACCTGGAGGTAAAAGAGGTGGACGGTGAATACCTGACGTTTGTATTCAACAGCAATTTTTATTGCATCTATGGACATGACAACGAGGTCTCTTGCAATGGATTCCTTTTTTATGGCTCTTCCAAGGTGATGAAACTGGCACTTTCTGCCGGGCAGTCTTCCAACTTGCATGACATAGTCCGCATTTTCCGGCAGGAATCGGTCATCCATGACAACCTGCAGGAGGAGATGCTGCGGATTGTCTTGAAACGTTTCATCATTACCTGCACACGCATTGCGCGCCAGCGTTTTGGGGTGGGGCAGGAGAAGGAAAAGACGTTTGACATCATCCGGCAGTATTACGTATTAGTGGACCGGCATTTCAAGGAGAAGAAGCAAGTGCAGGATTATGCCGATATTCTTTGCCGTTCTCCCAAGACACTTTCCAATCTGTTCTCGACCTGCGGGTTGCCTTCCCCTTTACGGGTGATTCATGACCGCATTGAGGCAGAAGCCATGAGATTGCTGCTGTATACCCACAAAAGCGCTAAGGAAATCAGCTCCATTCTGGGCTTCGAAGACTTGTCCGCGTTCAGCCGTTTTTTCAAGAAAATGACCGGCGAGAGTGTCTCGGACTACCGGAAAAGAGTGAAACGGGAAGAATTGCCAACTGTTGCGGAATAATTGCCATTTCGTACGTGGTGGAAAACAAGGAACTTTGCAAAAACAAAAATCAAGTCATATTACTGAAACCATTTAAAAAGTAGAACAAAGATGAAAACGAAATTGCAAAACTTGTTTATGGCTGCGTTGACGCTGGCCGCTTCCACTCAAAAGTTGGGTGTTAATTTGATTCGTGTAGCCATCCTGGTTATTTTCGTATGGATTGGTGGGTTGAAATTCTGGAATTATGAGGCTGAAGGGATTGTCCCTTTTGTGGCGAACAGCCCGTTCATGAGCTTCTTTTATACAAAGAGTGCCCCGGAGTACAAGGAGTATAAGCTGAAAGAGGGCGAGTTCAATGAGGCGAAACATCAGTGGCACGTGGAGAACAATACGTATGGTTTCTCCCACGGTCTGGGCATTCTGATTATGGCCATCGGCATCCTGACATTTCTGGGGATATTCTCTCCGAAAATCGGACTGGCGGGAGCCGCACTTGCCATTGTCATGACGATGGGTACCCTCTCTTTCCTGGTGACAACCCCTGAGGTGTGGGTGCCCGACTTGGGAAGCGGGGAGCACGGCTTTCCGTTGCTGACGGGGGCAGGGCGCTTGGTCATCAAGGATACGGCCATTCTTGCCGGTGCCATTGTCGTACTGTCTGACAGTGCAAAAAGAGTATTGAACCAATTAAGGAAATAGACGTATGAAACAGTATGATGCCATTATCATCGGATTCGGCAAAGGCGGAAAGACGCTGGCTGCCGAGTTGGCAAAACGGAAGCTGGACGTTGCCGTAGTGGAGCGTTCGGAAAAGATGTACGGAGGGACATGTATCAATATCGGTTGCATTCCCACAAAAACATTGGTGCATGCGGCAAAGCATGCGGACAAAGACGCTTCTTGGGAGGTCAAGAAGGCATACTATCGTCAGTCCATTGCAAGGAAGGAAGAGGTCGTCTCTTTCCTGCGTCAGAAGAATTATCACAATCTGGCCGACAATCCTCATGTAACGGTCTATACAGGCATCGGCTCCTTTGCGGGTCCGGATGTGGTGGAAGTTGGGATGGCGGAAGGGACATTACAATTGCAAGCTCCCCGGATATTCATCAATACGGGTGCCGAAACCGTCATTCCACCGATAGAGGGGATACAAGGTAACCCACGGGTATATACCAGCACCTCCATTATGGAACTGACTGAGCTGCCGGCACAGCTCGTCATTGTAGGCGGGGGATACATCGGACTGGAATTTGCTTCCATGTATGCTTCGTTCGGTTCGCAAGTCACGGTGCTCGAGGGCTCTTCCGAACTGATATCCCGGGAGGACCGGGACATTGCGGACAGTGTCCGGGAGGTATTGGAACAGAAAGGAATCGTTTTCAGGCTGAATGCACGCGTGCAGTCCGTGAAAGGCCCTGACGTCATTTACCGGGATGCAGTCACGGGAGAGGAGCATCAGTTGCAGGCTGATACCATCCTGCTGGCTACCGGCCGGCGTCCGAATACGGCTGGCTTGAATCTGGCGGCGGCAGGTGTAGAGGTGAATGAGCGCGGTGCCATTGTGGTGGACGACTATTTGCAGACTACCAACCCCAAGATACATGCTATCGGTGATGTAAAGGGCGGTTTGCAGTTTACCTACATTTCTTTGGATGATTACCGCATTCTGCGCGAAGACCTTTTCGGGGCGGGAGAACGCAAGGTGTCCGACCGTGACCCGGTGAGCTATTCGGTATTCATCGACCCGCCGCTTTCACGCATCGGGCTGAGCGAAGCGGAAGCACGCAAGAAGGGATTGAATATAAAGGTCAACAAGCTGCCGGTAGCCGCCATTCCGCGTGCCAGGACTTTGGGCGATACGAACGGACTCTTCAAGGTGGTGGTGGACGCCGATACGGACAAGATAGTGGGATGTACGCTGTTTGGTCCGGAATCGAGCGAGGTCATCAACCTGGTGGCAATGGCTATGAAGACCGGGCAGGAATATACCTTCCTCCGTGATTTTGTCTTTACACATCCCAGCATGAGTGAAGCACTGAATGACTTGATGGGCTTTTAAAGATTATTTAGGCACAATATCCGTCAATTTGCAGGAAGAGCATTTGCGTATCTCCCCAAAAATGACGAATATTGTGCCCGAATTCTATAAATCCCAATAGTCATGACCCGGATATCTGCCATAGGCATTGCACTGCTGTGCATTTTATGCGTAACCTCTTGCGGCTTAAAATCAAGACAGACTACTACCGAATCTTCTTCCGAAACGGGCTATTCTCCGGTTACGACAGACACGGCAGCTACCATTGTACCGTGTTATGCCAAAGGCTATACGGTGAAATATCTTCCGCACCATGTCCGTCTGGTGGATATACACGACCCTCAAAAAGAAAGCAGCAGCACTTTCCACTATGCGCTGGTACCGAAAGGCATAAAGCCTGTCGGCATACCGAGCGACTATACGGTGATTGAAACGCCGGTAGAGCACGTCATGTGTATGACATCCCTGCAACTTTCCAACTTCATCCGTCTGGATGCCTGCGATTATGTGGTGGGCATCACCAGTACGCGCCATCTCTTCAACAAGGAGATGAACGACCGTTTGAAGTCCGGCGAGACCGTGAAGATTGGTATCGAAGGGAACTTTGATAATGAAGTGATAATGAGCATGAATCCGGATGTTATCTTTATCTCTCCTTTCAAGCGGGGCGGATATGATGCCATGCGGGAAATCGGTATTCCACTGGTTCCCCATTTGGGATATAAGGAGATGACCCCGTTGGGGCAGGCTGAATGGATAAAATTCATCGGCATGTTTATAGGCCAGGAAGTGGAGGCGAATGAAAAGTTTGCTGCGATAGAGAAGCGCTATAACGAATTGAAGGAGCTGGCTGCCAACGTGAAGAAGCGTCCGGTGGTATTCAGCGGCGAGATACGGGGTGGCAACTGGTATGCAGTGGGAGGAAAGAGCTTTCTTGCCGAACTGTTCCGTGATGCCGGTGCGGATTATTTCTTGAAAGACGATCCCCGTTCGGGAGGTGTCACGCTGGATTTTGAAACCGTATATAGCCAGGCGGAGAGTGCCGACTATTGGCGCATTGTCAACAGCTATGACGGGACATTCACGTATGATGCCTTGAAGTCCCTCGACCCGCGTTATGCCGACTTCCGTGCGTTTCGTGAGAAGGGAGTGGTATACTGCAACATGCGTGAGAAACCCTTCTACGAAAGTATGCCCATGCAGCCCGAAATTGTATTGGAAGACTTGATACATGCTTTCCATCCCGATTTGTTGCCTGACTATAAACCGACTTACTACGAACTGCTGAAATGATAAAAAGACCCGTACTTCCGTTGATGTTGCTGACACTGGCATCTATCTTTCTTTTTTTCCTGCTGAACCTGCTTTTGGGGTCGGTTCACATTCCTCTGCGCTCCGTGTGGAACATATTGTGGGGAAATACGGATGAATCCGTTATTTGGCAGAATATTATCTGGAAGTCCCGCGTGCCCCAAGCGTTGACGGCATTGGTGGCGGGAGCAGGGCTGTCAGTCAGCGGTCTGCAGATGCAGACGGTGTTCCGCAATCCGCTGGCAGGGCCTTCGGTATTGGGCATCAGTTCAGGTGCCAGCCTGGGTGTGGCTTGTGTGGTATTGCTGTCCGGGGCGATGGGCGGTGTGGCATTGAGCCGTTTGGGGTATATGGGCGAGGTTGCCTTGTCGGTTGCCGCCATTATCGGTGCGCTGGCTGTGATGGCGCTCATTGTCTATGTCTCCCAGAAGGTGAAGGGCAACGTGACGCTGCTGATAATCGGTGTGATGATAGGCTATGTGGCAAGTGCCGTCATTGGCGTATTGAAATATTTCAGTGTGGAGGAAGATATACGTGCATATGTCATTTGGGGATTGGGCAGCTTTGCCCGTGTTTCGGGCGACCAGATGGTGCTGTTTGTCTGCATCATGGCTGTGCTGCTTCCGTTGTCCTTCCTGCTGATAAAGACGATGAATCTGTTGCTGCTGGGCGATGGCTATGCACGCAATCTGGGACTGAACATCAAGCGGGCACGCCTGCTGGTTATCTCATGCTCCGGTGTGCTGGTGGCTATTGTAACGGCCTATTGCGGTCCGATTATGTTTATCGGGTTGGCGGTTCCCCATCTGTGCCGTGCCATCTTCCACTCTTCGGACCATCGGGTGCTGATGCCTGCCACATTGCTGGTAGGCGCTTCCCTGGCATTGGTCTGCAATCTGATAGCCCGTATGCCCGGCTTCGAGGGAGCTTTGCCGGTCAACTCGGTGACGGCACTGGTAGGTGCGCCGGTAGTGGCTTCTGTACTTTTTAGAAAACGGAAAGGAGAATTGAATGAATAAGGAAACCATACATATAGAGAATCTTTCCATCGGTTACCCCGGTAAGGGGGATGTGAAAGTGGTGGCAGACGGCATTTGCGCCGGAATTAACAGTGGTGAGCTGACTTGCTTGTTGGGAGCTAATGGAGTGGGGAAGTCCACGTTGCTCCGTACGTTGTCCGCCTTCCAGCCTAAACTTGGAGGAAACATATTTATTGAAGGAAAAGAGATAGGGGACTATACCGACAAGCAGCTTTCGCGCGTCATCAGTGTGGTGCTGACAGAGAAGTGCGATATACGCAATATGTCCGTCGTAGAACTGATAGGTCTGGGGCGTAGCCCCTACACCGGTTTCTGGGGAACTCTTTCGAAAGAGGACAAGACTGTGGTGGACAAATCCATCGCCCTGGTAGGCATTCCCCATCTGGCACACCGCATGGTGCATACGCTGAGTGACGGTGAACGGCAGAAGGTGATGATAGCCAAGGCGCTCGCCCAGGAAACTCCCGTCATCTATCTGGATGAACCGACAGCTTTCCTTGATTTTCCCAGTAAAGTAGAGATGATGCAACTGCTTCACCAGCTCAGCCGGCAAACGGACAAGACGATTTTCCTTTCTACTCACGACCTGGAACTGGCCCTGCAGATAGCGGACAAAATATGGCTGATGGACAAGGTGAACGGCGTAACTATCGGTACACCCGAGGACCTTTCGTTGAACGGCAGCCTGAGCAACTTCTTTGCCCGTAAGGGTATTGCCTTTGATTTGGAAACGGGACTGTTCAGGGTAGCCAATGAATATACCTCCCGGATACGTTTGGCGGGTCACGGGCAGAAGTATGCCATGGTGCGCAAGGCGTTCCAAAGAAACGGGATTCTGGCAAACCGGAATGTTGAATCGGAGATCTATATCGAAACCGGAGATTTGAAGGGAGACGGCAGCTTCGTATTCCATCGACCGGGCAAGGAGCCGGTAACGGTGTACTCCATTGAGGAATTGCTGCAAATAGTCTTGTCATTCCATTCCCTATGATGCACCATTCTGCAAAGGATAATTATGTCCACTTAACGACGACTCCGGTCCCCCGGCTGATTACGTCATTGGCTGTGCCGACCATCATCAGCATGCTGGTGACGTCTTTCTATAACATGGCAGATACCTATTTTGTGGGTAAAATAAATACCCAGTCTACGGCTGCCGTAGGTATCGTGTTTTCTGTGATGTCCATTATCCAGGCTGTGGGATTCTTCTTCGGTCATGGTTCGGGGAACTACATCTCCCGTAAGTTGGGGGCGCAGGAAACGGAGAGTGCCGAGAAGATGGCATCCACCGGCTTCTTTTTTGCCTTGTTTATCGGAGCGGCTCTGGCTGTGTTGGGATTGTTGTTCCTTACACCGCTTTCCCTTGCTTTGGGGTCGACGCCTACCATTCTTCCGTATACGGAGCGCTATTTGGGAATCATTCTGCTGGGTACTCCTTTTATGACCGCCTCATTGGTGCTGAATAACCAAATACGTTTTCAAGGTAATGCGGCGTATGCCATGGTGGGGATTGTGAGCGGGGCGGTCATCAACGTGGTGCTCGATCCTATCCTGATTTTTGTATGCGATATGGGCATATCCGGTGCCGCACTGGCCACAGTAGTCAGCCAGATATGTAGTTTCATCCTTTTGCTATATATGGGGCGCAGAGGAGGAAATATACGTATACGTTACAGAAACTTTACGCCTACACTGGCTTTCATCAAGGAAATTATTGGGGGCGGAACTCCGTCACTCACTCGCCAGGGACTGGCAAGCGTGGCAACCATTTTGCTGAACGTGGCGGCCGGTGCATATGGTGACGCAGCTATTGCAGGGATGTCCATTGTGACGCGTATCTCTATGTTCATCAATGCTTTCCTGATTGGTTTCGGGCAAGGCTTCCAACCGGTATGCGGATTCAATTATGGTGCCGGGCTGTATGCCAGAGTGCGCCAAGGATTCTGGTTCTGTGTGAAGGTAGGCTTTTTCTTTTTGCTGGTTTGTGCGGTGGCAGGTATGGGATATGCCGAGGAGATTGTCTCCATCTTCCGCAAGGGAGACCCTGCTGTTGTAGCTACCGGTGCGGCAGCATTGCGCTGGCAGTTCATCACCTATCCGTTGGGTGCATGGATTGTGGTTAGCAACATGATGCTGCAGACTATCCGCAAGCCCGTACGCGCTACGATACTTTCCTCTGCCCGTCAAGGGCTGTTCTTCATCCCCCTCATCTTCATTCTTCCTTATTTCTTAGGACTGAAAGGGGTGGAGATGTGCCAGGCGGCGTCGGACATGCTGACCTTCTTCCTCGCCATTCCATTGACCTGCGGGGTGCTGGCGGAGATGAAGAGGAAGGAGGCGGAACAACTGCAACAGCGGCAATCTTGAAGTTTCTGCGTCCCTATTCAATTTTCACGGGAACTATCGGTTGCCGCTTCACTTTATCGAGGGGAGCTGCATGGTACTCGATGCGCCCGAAGTCTATCTGTCTCAAATCAATGCTTCTGATTGTACTGTTGTACATGGTGCGATAGTAGATGATACCGTTTGTCATATCTGTGGCCGATGTCCATTGGGTGGCACTTGGAATATTGGCAGGAACCTGGCCGAGGGGAAACTCGATGCCTACGGGTATATCAAAGTTATTCAGTATCTGAAAACATTGGAGAACGGTTTCCTGTGCGGTATTCTGTGGTGGTGTAGAAGTCTGGTAGAAAGCGGCACGGATAAAGCGGGAAGGGGGAGTCACATCTCCCGGAATTCCCAAAAAGCCGCTTCCCGAACCGAAAGGGGCTATAGTCACATTGCCCAGCGATTTGCTTTCGGCACTGCCCGGGTAGAGGTTCACATAATTGTTTAAGTTGGTCATCTGCCAGTCAAAGCCGGGGGAGTTTGTCAATACTCCCAGTTTGTTTTCATAGAAACGGGGCTGTCCGTCGATGAACTCCAATACCAGTTGGCGGCCGGTCTTGTCTGCAATCCGCCAATGTACGGTGGAGGCGCGCGGGTCAATGGCTATGACCGTCACATTTTCAATAGCCTCCTTTACCTCGTCCACAGTAGAAAAGCTTCCCAACAGCCATGATACCAATTGTAAATCGGCTATGCTCGACGCTTTTCGTGTGGGGTCGTACTCCTCATATTTGCCATATCCGGGAAAGTAGAACAGCCCGGCGGAGAGCCCGGCTTCATTCAGACCTTCGGCCACGAACTCCTTTTGCTCCACTGCCAGGCCTACGTAGCCATAGCGTGAGGTGAACTCCATGCCGGACAGACTGCCTCCGGGTGTCAGTGATTGTTGCGAATAACCGCGCGGTACGATGACGTACTGGCTGTTCAGCTCACTGCCTCCCCATTCGATGGTGCGAGCTACGACGTGCGCATTGTCTTTGGCCGTCAGGGTGATACCGGTACATGCCTCTGCTGTTTGAGGGGCGAAGGTGAGGGCTGTCATTGCTGCCAGCAGGATAGGAATTCTTTTTGCCATATTATTCAGTTTATATTGTTGAGTATCTGTTTGTATACTAAACAACTCTGTATGGCAAAATGTTCCCTTACCAGAACCGGTACCCCAGCGTAAAGAATGCGGCGAAGTTCTTGGGAAAATATCCTCCTTCTTCCGAATGACCTATCATCTGGTTTATCTGCTCATTGACTTTTACCAGTCCCACTTGTGTCTCTGCACCGATGATGAATCTTCTGTATTCAAAAGTAAGTCCCAGGGCAATACCTGCATCGAAACGGTTGTTACCCATTTTCCCGTCTACCATACTGCCGAAAGTGTCTATCTTGAACTGGTATCCTCCCTGCATACTGCTGCTGCTATAATCGTAGGTCTCGCCGGAGGTCTTGCCTGCCACGCCTATGGCCGCATAAGGGCCGACGCTCAGCGAGGCATGATAATCCTTGCCCAGATGGAGGCGGGCCGCTATCATGAGGGGGATTTGCAGATACAGTTCATGCATTTTGGCCTTGCCGATGTGGCTTATCTCGTCTTTACCGCCGATGGACACGAATTCCAATGCGGATTGCAGCACCCAGGTCTTGTTGAGGACATATACTGTACCGACACCAGCTTTGTAAGCTATTTGGGTGTCACTACTGGAGTGTTTTCCATGAAAATGGGAGGTACCGATTCCTGCTTTTGCATGAAAGGACAGCGGGCTTTGTGCCAGACCGGTCAGTACGGTCATTGCCATACAGACGGTAATGATTATCTTCTTCTTCATGAGTAAATTTTTCCGTTTTCGGTTATGAGTAATATTGTTAGTTCGCCATTGGGCAGTAAGGGGGCACAGTGCCGGTGACAGAGCTCAATCAGTGCCTTGCCAAACTTTTCCAGCAGCTCTTCGGGAATGATGTCCCAGAGTTCGCGCGCCAGGTTCATCTGTCCGATGGCGGCAAGTGTTTCTTCGCTGCATCCCGTCTGGCGTGCCAGGTCTTGAATGAATTCCTTATTCATGGTCACTTTCTTGCTGTGGGTATCCAGATTGCCTTCGGCCAGTTTCACGGCCTTTCCCATCATCACGCCGAGGGTGACGTGCGGTACTTGCTCTTCGGCTGCTATTTTCAAGGTTTCGCCGATAAAGTTGCCGTAATGCACGAAAGCCTGGGTGGGGAGGTCGGGATAATACGCCTTGATGAAACGTTCGCTCTTTGCGCCGGAGCTGATGACGATACGAGGGCTCTGGGTTGCCTTTGCCACTTCCATGGACTTCCGGATGGAATTGACGAAGGCTTCCGAGGAGAATGGCTTCACGATGCCGGAGGTCCCGATAATGGAAATGCCTCCTTCGATACCGAGGCGGGGATTGAAGGTGCGTTTGGCTATTTCTTCTCCACCGGGGATGGAGATGGTAATGAGAATAGGATTGGGCTGTTTGGCAATATGGAGGCGTTCAAGCCATAGCTTGACGTTCTTCTTTATCATTTCGCGTGGGGTGTCGTTGATGGCAGAGCTACCGAGCTCAAGTCCCAGACCGGGCATGGTGATGACACCTACGCCTTCGCCGCCGCAGACGATGATGTTGTAGTCGTCCTGGGGAGTGTCTTCCGGCAGCGGGTCGTCTATGCGGAAAGGTATGGCTATATTGGCCACAACTTTCATCCCGTTGGTGATGTCCGGGTCGTCGCCGGCATCCTTGATGACGGTAGCGCTTGTCTCGAACATGCCGTCACCGTTTTCCAGAAGGTCGGAGTGGGGAATATGGTGCTGCGGCTCTACGGGAACCTGGATGGTTTCTCCGTTGGGAAGAACTACCGGAAATTCCGTAGGACGCTTTTTGAAGTAGATATTGAATACATCCCAGGTGGCGGCTACGGCGGCAGCGGCGGCACATGTTCCGGTAGTCAGTCCGCTGCGCAGGGGGAAGAAGTCGGGTAAATGTTTCTCGACTATGCGGCGCAGGCCATGCTCGCCGTTTACACAGATAAACTTGCCGGATGTCTCGGGGCGGCGGATGGCAAAGATGCGTACACCCAGTTGCCGGGCAGCTTCCACCTTCTCGCAGAATCCGCCGGATATCCCGCTTTCTTTGAGGAGGATGGCTTCGGGATGAAGCTGTTTCATCAGGACTTGCTCGTCTTCTCCGGGCGTGTAGTAGTAGAGGTTCTTCTCGGAGAAGCCCTGTTCCCGGGCGAGCTTGCGCGAGCTGTCGCGGTCGAGGATGCGGAAGTAACAGCAAGCATTCTGCCACAAAGGCTTCAGCTTACCTATGGTCTGTACGCCGGTCAGTGCAAGTAAGATGAAAATCTTTTCTTTCTGTATCTTCTCGATGGCATCGTCATAATCCCTGCACCAGGTGATGTGTTCTTCATCGCGTTCCGGGAAGATACGCTCGAAACGGATGACGGGGATATTCGATTTCACGGAGACTTGTTCCAGAGTCTCATGCAACTGTGTGGCAAAGGGGTGCGCGGCGTCTATCAGCAGCTTTATGTGATGCTGTGCACAGAATGTTTCTATTTCTATTGCATCCATCGCGCCTTGCAGGCGGATGCCATTATGCAGAAGTACGTCCTGCTCATCCCCTTTGGTAGAATAGTAGAAAGTTTTTCCGGCTTCTTCAAGGGTTTGGATGGCTATGCGTCCTTCGGTGGTTCCGCCAAATATTAATATCATGTTTGAATGTTTATGGGTGATTAATCGTTGATTTATTTCCGGTACAGATGCTTGAACTCGTGTGCATAGAGCCGTGACAGACCTTCACGGTTGCCGATGGCTTCGCCTACGACAATCATGGTTGTCAAGGTGAGGTTATTTTCCTTCACTATCCTGGCAAGGTCCTTGAGTTCTCCCCTGAATATTTGTTCGTCTTTCCATGTCAGGTGGTAGCAGACAGCTACGGGGGTAGTTTCCGGATACTCCTGCAACAGCTCTTCCTGCACCTGCTCCGCAATGCCTGCACTGAGGAAGATGCACATGGTACTTTGTGAGCGTGCCATGAGATGTAGCTTTTCGCGTTCGGGCATGGGCGTGCGTCCTTCGCCGCGTGTTAGGATGATGCTTTGCACTTTTTCCGGAATGGTGAACTGCGACTTCAAGGCAGCTGCTGCCGCCTGGAAGGAGGATATGCCGGGGGTGATGTGGTAGCTCATACCGTGCTGGTCAAAGTAGTTCATCTGTTCCTGAATGGCACCATAGATACATGGGTCACCCGTATGCAGGCGTACGATGAATTTTCCCTTGTCATAGAACTTCTTCATCACTTCAAATTGTTCCTCCAAATCCATGGAAGCGGAGCTGAGTACGGTAGCTCCAGCCTTGGCACAGAGAGTCAGCTCCCTGGGAACGAGGCTGCCGGCATACAGAATGAGGTCGGCGCGTTCCAGCATTTGGCGTCCGCGTACGGAAACCAAGTCCGGGTCGCCCGGGCCGGCACCCACTATTTCGATGTGGCCCTGGCGCACAGTTCTTATGTCGAGGGCGGCGGCCACGGTATAGTTCTCTCCTTTCTTCTTGGGCACCAGCAGCCGGGAGTTGTTTGCACTCAGTAAGGCGGCGGCTTCGCTGACGCTGGGGGTACCCATGTGCTTCATGACGGTTTTGCTGGGATGGGGCACCTCTATCTCTGCCAGTTCCTCGGCTGTATAGAAGTAGACCGGGAACTTCTTTTGGAGCGCTTTCACTACCGGTTCGTCACTTTTGGCTTTAATCGTGGAGATGGAGGCGATGCTTTGGGGCATGATACCGTATTCCTTCAGCGTGTTCATAATCTCTTTCTCCACTTTCCGTACGGGACCTGCCAGCCGGGCAAGGCCGATGCCGAGGTGTACGACACAGGGCACGTAGCATATCATAGGCATTTCCGGGAAGTTGGGGACTTGGGGAGATACGCACAGAATCAGTTTGAAGCGTGAAGGTTTAATGTCCTGCACCCGGTAGAATACTTCTACATGAGGCGGCAGGTGCGCCTCCATCCAGTCCGTGCCTTCATTGCGCACCGTGAGCAGCAGGGCGGTGGGCTTGCCGGAAACGAAGAGGCTGATATGCTCGTTCATGCATACTCTTTTTTTCTCTTCGGGCGTCTTGGCAAGTTCTGCCAGCAGGAGGGTGGAGGGTTCGGCGTTGATGACCGGAAACCACCCGAAACGTTGGGGCAGGGTATCGAGTCCCCATAGACCGGTGCAGTCGCTTTGCGTGGTGACTACCGGTTCGGCCCCGAGGATATTCGCTACCTGGTGGGTCAGTTCGTTGGCTCCTCCGATGTGTCCGGAAAGTACGGAGATGGCAAATTTACCGGTACTGTCCACGCAAACTACGGCAGGGTCGGTATATTTGTTCTTCACGCAAGGAGCGATGGTGCGGACACAGATTCCCATGGCGCCAATGAAGACAAAGGCATCATAGCGGTTGAAGTTTTCCGCTGTGAATTTGCCGGCGGATTCTATATGTGTGCATCCCTCTTCGTGCCTGAGGGTGAAGATTTCGGAGTCGGGAAGTTCGTTGAGCAGTGATTGGGCTATGCTCAAACCGGCTTCGGAGATTAGAATAATAGCTGTTTTCATAATGGGTATGTTTAAGAAAGCGTGGCTTTCATAATTTCAATGGGGTTATATTCGTTCAAGGCGATATGGGTGGAAGGGTGGAGCACCATTCCGTTCCGCTCGATTCCTCGGCAGAACGCCTCCTTGCTTTCTGCCGATACGGAGTTGAAGACGATGCAGCCTTCGGGGTGCAGCACTTGTTTCACTTTCTCTATCATTTCCTCCAGATGTCCGCCGTGTCCACCGATGAAGACGGCATCGGGGCGGGCAAAGGGAGTGAGATCGGTGTGCAGGAAATCTCCGGTTACCGCCGTAATGCCCGGTGCGCCGAAGCGGCGGGAGTTGGTGTCCATCAGCTCTTTTCCTTCGGGGCGTATCTCGAAGGAGATGACGGCGAGATGAGGAAATTGCAGGCGGGCTTCGATGGAGACGGAACCGGTACAGAAACCGATGTCCCAGAAGACGCGGCGGCGGTTCAGTTCCAATGCCTGCAGGGTGAGCAGGCGGATGGGAGCCTTGGTTATCATGCGGGCGCGTCCGTCAAGATGTGCAAACTCTTCATCGGGGATGCCGAAGGGACGGACTGGAAAGTCCGGGGCTTGTACGCTGCCGTGCAGGGAGTTTGTGCGGCATTGTCCGGGATGGCTGTCCAGCAGCAGGCAGTTGGGATGTTCGAAGTCGCCGGCAACCGCTTCCCGGGGTGTCATCCGGCGTATGCGTTCCTTTTCGGGATTGCCGAGATGCTCGCCGATGTATAGTGTGTAGTGGGAGTACCCGTATTCCAGCATGCGGGCGGCAATGGTGGCCGGGGTATGTTCGCGGTCGGTGAGGATGCCTATTTTGGGGGCACGCTCTATGAGGGCACGGTCGAACTCCTGCCAGGGGCGTCCTGTCAGGGAGACGGTGCGCATGTCGTCATACGGCATGACGAGGCGGTGTGCCAATGTCTGCAAGGAATTGAAAGCGGGATAGAGCAGAATGTCTGCCCCGGGAAGCTTGCGCTTTATGGTATTGGCAAAACCGAAGAACAACGGGTCGCCGGAAGCGAATACAATGATGGAGTCGTCCGTCGCCGTCTCTTCGAAGCGGGCAAATATTTCTTCATAACGGGAAAAGACGCGGTCCAGCGGTACGGTGATGGAAACCCATTCGGCCCCGGCAGGCAGCAGAGGACCGACAATCTCCTTATGCCGTATGCCACCGGAGAAAACCTTCCCCTTCCGTATCTGCGCCAGTGCTTCCGGTGGAAAGAAGGGGGAACGGTTGTCATCCATTCCTATGATTATAAATCTGTGTTTCATTCAACGGGTAATCTTATGAAAATATCAAGTAATGTAAAGGGGCATAACAAGTAATGTTATCGGTCGTAACAAGTAATGTTATGGAATGTCTTTTTTCACTTACACATCCCTGCCCGGGCGCAACTGCTCCGCATCGTTGTAGCACAACACGGAGTTCACCAGCGTGGCAGCCAAGTTGCTGCCTCCCTTACGTCCTTCTACGATAATCTTAGGTATTTCCGTAAAGGGTTTCACCATGTGTTTGGACTCTTGCACATGCACAAAGCCTACCGGTGCGGCAACAATGCCCGCCGGATGTGCCTTGCCCTTACGTATCAGGTCGCAGAGTTCCATAAGTGCCGTAGGTGCATTGCCGAATACAAAGAAAGCATCGGGATGCTCCTCCACAGCCAGACGGATGCCTGCCTGGGTACGGGTGATGCCTTTCTCTGCAGCCATCGTCGCCGTGCGCAGGTCGCCAAGGTAACATTTCACCTCTACGCCCAGCCGCTGCAAAGCTCCTTTGCGGATACCGCTGGCTGCCATCGTGACGTCTGTGACAATGGTCTTGATTCCGCCTTTCTCGATGGCTTGATACAAGGAAGCTACGGCACCTTCGTCCGTATGCAGCAGATACTCCATTTCAAAATCGGCGGTGGTATGTATGGCATGGAGTAAAGCCCATTTATGGTCGAGGGGAATATGTTTGTTCTTCAGTTCCTTTTCGATGGTACGGAAACTACGAATCATGATGTCTTGCCCGATGCCCGTGGCTTCGGTATTCGTGTCCCGGTAATAGCCGCGCGGAGTGATGAAGGCTCCGTTCCATTCGTAGGACTGTGAGTTGCCTATCAATACGACTGTAAACATATCCACCTCTTCGGGATTGAAATCTCCCAGCGTGGTGATGTGTACCGCTTGTTCCGGGCGTCCTGCCTGGCGTACATATCCCACGGGTGTTTCCGGTGAGCGTCCTTCCTGCAGAAAGAGTTCTTTCAAGCGGTAAAGCTGCCAGTAGCGTCCTTCACTTTTGGGGTTGTAGACTGCCGTCACGAAGTCGGCGGCAGCGGCTGCGGTGATACGCCTTTCAATACGCTCCCAAGGAGTCATCAGGTCCGAAAGGGAGATGACGCAGAAGTCATGTCCTACGGGAGCTCCCAGCAGTGAGGCTGCCTTTTGGAAAGCGCTGATGCCCGGCAGCGAAACGATTTCCACGTCGCTGTTCCTTTCCCGCTTCATCTCGTAGACAAGCGGCGTCATACCATAAATGCCCGCATCCCCGGAACTGATGACGCAGACCGTCTTTCCCTGCTCCGCCAGCTCGAAAGCCTGCTCGGCACGGGCGCGCTCACGCTTCATGCCGGTATCTATGCATGCTGTTGAGGGGTGGAGATAAGGGATTACAAATTGGAAATAATACTTATATCCCACCACTACATCTGATTCTTGCAAAGCGGAAATTACGGCGGGAGTTATATCCGATTCATTGCCCGGTCCGATGCCGGCAACAATTATTTTGGGGTGTTTCATATCCATATGTTCTATTGGCATACAAAGATAGAACTTATATTTGATGAAACCGAAAAAACTCTGCGCTAATCCGCGTAATCTGTGGTGAATCCTTATTGTCTAAACCTGTAAGTGCCGGTATTCGCTCGGAGTATAGCCTACGTTCTTCTTGAACACGCGGTTGAAGTGCTGCGAATACTGGTATCCCAGCTCATAGGCAATCTGGCTGACTGTCTTCCCGCTTCCTATAATCATTTCTTTGGCCAGGTCGATGATTTTGTTCTGGATATATTCCTGCGCTGTCTTTCCGGTTTCCTTCTTCACCAAATCTCCGAAATAGTTGGAGGAGAGGAACACTTTGTCTGCGAAGTATTTCACGGAAGGCAGTCCTTCGGTCTGCGGTTTGTCGCTCTGGAAATAGTCGTCTATCAGTGCTTCGAATTTCATCAGGATATCTTTGTTGGCTGCCGAGCGGGTGATGAACTGGCGTTCGTAGAAACGCATGCAATAGTCCAGCAGCAGTTCGATGTTGCGTGCAATCAGACCCTTGCTGTGCTTGTCGATGGGGCGTTGGATTTCCATTTTAATCTTCTTCAGACAGTCGAGGAAGATTTCTTTCTCGTCTTCGGACAAATGCAGTGCCTCGGTAGAGGAATAGGAAAAGAAGGAATACTGCTTTATTCCCTGTCCCAGCGAGGTGCCTTTTATCAAGTCGGGGTGGAACAGCAGGCCGGAGGCGCTGGGCTGCATACCTTCCAGCATGTTGACCTCGGTCACCTGGCCCGGGGCGAAGCTGGTTACCGTGCCTTCCTGGTAATCGTAATACTGTTTTCCATAGCGTATGTCTCCGCATTTGGTGTTTTTGAGGAAAAGGGCGTATACGCCATAGTTCAAGGTGAAATGCCTGGGATATCCGGTGGCTTCGGACAAATCGACTACGCTGACCAGCGGATGCAGGGTTTCGAGACCGAACATCTTGTTGTATTGGTCTACAGCATTGAGCTTGATTACTTCTTCCATAAACGTTCCTGTTAGTTTTGTACAAATGTAGAGAATAATCCGGAAAGTACCATATCGCAGGAGGAGGAATCCGTAATATGGTTACAAATGTCCGTAATCTGTGTACATTGAAAAGAGCTACACCCTTTGTCCGGAATGGTGTAGCCATCCGGAGCAAAGGGTGTAGCCTTGGTATGTAAAAGGTGTAGCCCTTTTACGCTTGCTGGTTATCAATCTTTTAGCATGGCTTTGATGTGTTCCATATAGAGCTGGCGGATGGCTTTGTTTTCGCCCAGTCCCTGCATGCGTACATTCACTTGATAGCCTTGCTTTTCAAGTTCCGTCTTCCACACGCCGGCAATATCTTCCTTGGTATGGTTGCCGCATACCAACAGCAACGGAACCAATGTCACGCTCTTGGGGCGTGTCTCTTTCAGTTGCAGCAGGGTTGCGTCCAGGGTGGGGTATCCTTCAATGGTGCTGACGTGGAAGTTCTTCAGTCCATGGGCTTTCATCATGAAGTCGAGCATGGTGTAAGTAGCCGTGCTGGGTAGCTGGTTGCCGTGCCCCACATAGACAATGTCTTCTTTCTTTTCCGGCTGTTCGGCGGTCAGTATACCGATTACCTTCTCGCAATCTTCGACGGAGTAGAGCAGGGGATTTCCCACTCTTATCTCCTTGAAGAAGGGACGGAGCTTGTCTGCATCCCTGCGGACGGAGGTCATCTCACTGCCTTCTATCAAGGTGGTGCTCTGGACGTAGATGGTCCGGTAGCCTTCAGCGCGAAGTTTCAGCAGTGCATCCGTAGGGCTGTCTTTGTACACACCCTCCTTGGCAAGTCTTTTTCGTACAATCGGCGAGATGTATGCTTCGCGCACTGTAAACTGCGGAAAGGCTTCTTGTGCCTCACGGGTCACGACGTCGAGCGTCAAGGCACGTGTCTGAGGGTCCGAACTGCCATAATGGGTGATGAGCAGAGCAGCCTTCTCCTCTTGTTGTGCGGAGGAGAAGAGGCTGATGCCGAGTAAATAGAGAGTGATGAAAAAATGTTTCATAATTGTTGTTGTTTCTAAATGCGTTATGGAGAGATTATTTTAGTCTGAGTGCCAGGCTGATTACTACCGAACGTCCCGGAGAATACAAGGCGAAGTTCTTGTTCAGCGGGCGGTTGTCTTTCTTGTTGAAGATATTGTCTATGCCGATGCCCGGTTCGATGACAAAGTTGCGGAAGCCGTCGAAGGTATGGCGGGTATTGAGGTTCCAGATGCCGTAACCCGGAGCATTGCCGTCCGCGTCACCCGGATAATAGACTTTGCTTTGCAGACGACCGTTCAGGTTGAGGTTCAAGGTATAGTCGCTCCAGCTGTGTGTATAGTTTCCGGTGATGGTGGCTGTATGGCGTATGCTGCGCTCGATGTTTTGCCATTCGCCTCCTTCGTTCAGACCGCGTCCATAGGCGTAGGTATAGTTTCCGGTCAGGGTGAAGCCCGGGAATAGATTGCCGTTCAAGTTCACTTCAAAGCCTTTGACGGTAGCTTTCTCGAAATTGAAGTAGTTCTTGACACTTAGGTTTTTCGTGGATGAAAGGTCACCGATTTCGGGGAACTCTTCACGCAACTGGTTCTGCTCTGCTTCCGGTAGGTCATCGAATTTAGTGGATTTGGAAGTTACCATGTTCTTTACATAGTTCAGGTAACCGGTGACGGAAGCACTGAAACGGTTGGTGCGGTATTCCATGTTGATGGAGTAATAGTTGCTGTGTTCGGGGTCGAGGTTCTCGTCACCCAATGAGATGGTGGCTCGTGTACCCATTGTCTTCTTGAACATGTGGTAGTAGAGCTCGTCGATGCCCGGAGCACGGAATCCGGCAGCATAGGTGGCACGTACATTGAAGTTGCCTATGTTGTACATGGCTGCCACTTTGGGGGTGAAGCGTCCGCCCGTCTGTTCGTGATGGTCGTAGCGTACACCCACAACACCGGTCAGATGGTTCCATAGCTTCACTTCATGCTGGCCGTAGGCTGATGTCGTATAGACACTTTTGTCCAAATCGGAGTCGGGACGGCGGAGCACTTCACGGCGATAGTCTACACCGAACACCGTAGTGCTGTTGGTTGTAAAACCGAAGATACCTTTCAACTCGGCATCATGGAATTTCTGAAGCTTGGTAAGCGCATACTGTCCGGGCAGGTATCCGCTGTTTTCTATCAGGTATTTGTAGCGTGATGCGTAATTGTTTCCTGAATAGTCGAACTGGATAACGTTGCGTTTACTCAGTTTGTATTTGGCGCCTGCCCCCCAGTTGTAACCTTCGTAGGCAGTGTTGTACTTGCTTCCGCCGGTGATGTCTTCGCGTTCTACCGGACGTTCGAGTCCGCGGTTGTAGTATCCGCCGTTGGCATAGAAGGAAAGCTGGTCCGTAGCATCATAGGTAAACTTCTGCGAAAAGTTATTCGAGCTGTAGCCCAGGGAGAGCGGGGCAATCGTTTCGATGATGTCTTCTCCGTCTTCTGTCAGACGGCTGTTTTGCCAACCGTCGGAGTGGTCGTATTTATAGGAAGTATAGGACCCTATTTTTCCTTGGGAGATGTCCAGATTCAAGCCTTGGGAGAATTGATTCTTTCTCGTATAGCTGCTATTGCTGCTGAAGGCTACCACATCTTTAGGCTCGTTGGTAATGATATTGATTACACCGCCGATGGCATCCGAACCATAAAGGGAAGAAGCGGCTCCGTTCAGCACCTCGATGCGCTTGACGCGGGTCATATCTATTTGGTTGAGGTCGATGTTACCGGTGATGTCTCCCGTGACCTTGCGTCCGTTTACCAATATCAGCACGTGCTTGTTGGAGAGTCCGTTCATCATCAGATAGGACCCCATCGCGTTCGGACGGAAGGAGAGCGAGGGTACCATCATGGTCAAGGCCTGCTGGAAGTCGGTGATACCGGCACGCTTTATCTCGTTGGCAGTGATAACCGATACCGGAGACGGAGTGTTCTTCAGTCGCTGATGTGTACCCGTACCCGTTACTACGACCGGGTTCAACTCGTGAGTTTTCTTGGTCATATCGTCGCTGTCACCTTTTTCTGCTTGTGCATAGGCACCGGTGGCGATGATTCCTCCCATAAGGAGAGCTGTGAGAAGTCTTTTCTTTATCATATATTGTTTTATTTTATATAACGCTGCAAAGGTACATACCATTATCGGAGGGTGAAATACTTAATAGTTGTTATACTGCGATGGCCAAATAGCTATTAATAGGTACTGTATTCCCTTATTCCGGCACATAGATAATCTCTCCATTTTCAAGCTGATAGGCAACTCCCACTTTCTTTCCTCTTTTACCGGAGGTCTTTTGGTCTTCGCTGGGAGTGTATTTCTTGATTTCCTGCCCTTCTTTGGTAATGATTTCCATATTTTCCTTTCCGGGATTCTTCACCATGGTGAAGTCTTCTTTAGAAAACATCTCCGTCATATTGAAGCGGGAGACGAGAGCCACCATCAAGGCTACGGCAAAGACCATCGCTACGTCAAAAAGATTGGCTACCGTACCCATGGGGTCGGAGTCCGAATCGCTGTGCAGTAATCTGTTTCTCTTACTCTTCATAGTTTTCGTATCGTTAGTCCGTTATTCCTTTTCGGCCGTTTGGCGGCTTATCACTTTGTACAGATATTCCAAGTCGTTCATTTCGCGGGCATACCAGCGTTGTTTCACTTGCAGGGTAATGACGCCGACAGCAGCAATGACCAGCCCTACCACTGTAGTGGCAAAAGCCACCTGCATATTGTAGGCCATGGAGGAGATGTCTCCTTGTGCCAGCCCCACCAGTGCGGGACCCATCGGGATGAGGGTACCCATCAGTCCCAACATGGGACCCAGTTTGATGAATGTACGCGAACGTCCCAACTCCTTCTCGGCTTCCATTTCATAGTTGGCAAGCAGGTGTTCGCAGTAGGCAGCGTCGTCCCGGTGTGCGGACAATTTGGACAAGTTGCGGAGGAGAGGGGAGTTGCCTGCCGATGGGAGTTGCTGCAGCAGTCCGTCTATATTCTCTGGGGTGATGTTCTCCAGTGTTTCAGTGAATTGCTTCTGTAATTTCATCCGCTGGTAGAACTCACCGAAGAAACCTCCCGCAAGGATAATGGCACGTAGAAAGAATAGCAGCAGCAGGACTACGACGGGAACCAGCAGCCCGTTTGAAATCCAGAACAGTGTGTTTGAGATTGTTTCCATATATCTTTTTAGTTTTTAATTCTTTAATTCGTTTCAATAGCCCGTGGCAATGATGCTCAATATAACAATGAAAATATTGACAATGAACAATACTTCCAAGCGCAGCGGCTTGTCACCGATAGCATATCGCAGCAAATGGCTACCGGCACCGACTGCAAAGAAAGTAACACCGGCTGCTATCCATGAGAGACTGCCGAAATCTATTCCGGGAAAAGTGAAAAGCAGCAGTGCCAGGACATAGCATATTACTCCGCCTATCAGTATGCCGGGGTATAACTTCAGGAAGAGGGTGACCGCTTGTTTGAAGGCCGTGTTGCGGGTACGCATTTCTGCGAAACAGTCGAAACAGAAAGTTATCATTACGGCGGCTTCCAGAGTGACACATACCGACAAGTTCAACATCTGTGGACGGGAGGCAAAAAAAGATGCCACCACGGTCTTGGACTGTTCCGTCATCCATGGAGTCACCAGCCACGCAAAAAAGGCACAGCCTGCGGCAACCGTCCACATTCCCCAGCGTGGATAGAACCCCACCTTTAATAGAAAATTGAGGGCGATGAATAGGGCTAACAGATGAATGACGTATTCCATAATACTCTGTTTCTATTTATTCTTTTTTTCTTTTCTTCAACAGTACGACCAGTCCGATGAAGGTGATGACGACAAGACTGCCTGCAATCACTCCGTTCACCCTGTTCTTACGTACCGTTTGTTCGGAAGTCAGTTTGTGTTCTTTCAGTACGACATCCTTGCCATCGGTTGCGGATGCTTCGTGTACCTCCTTCATATTCTGGGTATAGGTCTGCTTCTCGCTATTATCCAACTGGTCGGCAACGAACGACTGTAGCTTGTCATTGTCGCAAACGAATTCGGTACAAGCGGCACCTTTTTCGCGTGTGATTTGTGCATGCAGGGAAGCAGTGGTTTTCAGTTGCTCATCAGATGCTTTCCAGTAACCTTTGCGGGCGCTTTCCAGCATGACGGCTGTCATAGCCTGGAATGCGGCGGGATTGACGCGGAGGAAGTACTCGTGAATGCCCAGCTTATTCTCATCCTTTATATACATTCTATACAAGTCATTGAACAGTTCTTTGTCCATGGCCGACGGACGCATGACGTGCCAGCCGAAGATGTTGCGGAAGATTTCGCCGAACATCTGCGCCGAACCTTCCCCGCCTTTCATCCGCTCTTGTATAAAGGTAGGGTTCAAGATGGTGGAACGTGTCTCTACGGCAATGGCCTCTTTGGCATCCTGCATGCGGCGGTTGGTCCGGTTGCGGTAGTCTGCCATATAGGCATCCGGTTCCTTGCCGGTCACGGTTTTGACGGTGAGCGAGAGTCCACCCGTAAATTCATATACATGATCCAGGGAGATGGGCCCCCATGTGTTACTTTGACGGGGCTGGATGACAACATCCGTTTCGGACAGTGCCGAGGCAAACAAACCTTCCTGGACGTCTCCCCAATTTCCGTCGTCCCCATAAGAGGCACCCATATTGTTGAGGTATCCTTCGGCTATCTCCTTTTCGCTTTCCCACGAGCCGCTGTGCTCGGTATAGGCCATCATACCGGTACTGTATCCGCTGTTGATCGGTCCGAATACACGCATCACAGACATTTCACGGGCACGTTTGGGGGAAGCCCCTTTTTCTACCAGTAATTTTTCCTGCAACAGTGTACCCGATGCCACATAGTTGGGATAGGTCTCATCTCCGGCTTCCGATGCCAGACGTATAGCATCGGTCAGTAACTTCAAGCGGGAACCGGCTATGTCGCGTAGCTGTCCGGACACTTGTACCAGCACATTGATGCGCGGACGCCCCAGTTCTTCACTGGGCACCAGTTTCAGGTCAACCACTCTGCCTTGGGCGTCGCGTACGGGTTCTACTCCCAGCATCCAGAATACCTGGGCCAGCGTAGCTCCTTCCGTATTGATGAATTCGCCTGCCCAGAAGGTATAGCTTACTTTCCGAGGATATTCGCCGTGCTTGCTGATGTACTGTTTTAAAGTCGCTTCTGCCAATCGCTTTCCATCTTCCCAAGCCCTTGGGTTGGGAGTATTCTCGGCGTTGATGCTGTACATGTTGCGTCCGGTGGGCAGAACGTTCGGGTTCAGTACGGGGTCACCTCCCGGCGCAGGGAATACGGTTCCTCCGCTGAGTGCACGCACCATGGCATTCTGTTCGTTGACGGGGGAGGCAAGCAACTGTTCGCGATAGAGTAGGGCGGGGCGAAGCTCCGGTGCTACAGATGCAGTATCCTTGGGCAGATTCTGGAGTAAGGCGGTCAGTCTTTTCCTGGCGGCAGGCAAGTAGTGGTGGGCTATATAGGTGAAGTCTTGTAACTGCTCTGTGGTGATTTTGCCTTTATCGCGGTCCTTGCGGGCCGTTTCGTATGCCAGCGGGTCGGCAGCGACGGCGAGAGTGGTGGTCAGCAGGTCGCGGTCAGAATAAGGCTCGTTCATGGTGTAGTACGCACCCAGTATCTTTTCGTTGGCTATCTCTTCGGTGAAGGCATCCAGACGTTCCAACTCCTCGGCTGTATAGGGTTCGCCGGATATGGAATCCAGATTGAGGTCGCGGTGCAGCCCCAGGCGCATGGCCTCTTTTTTGATGCTCATCCCCAGGGTACGGTGTTTGGTAGTCCCTTCGTCCAGTACTTTATGAATATCTTCCAGCAAGGCCGAATAGCGTTGGCGCATACCACTTTCCACATAGGGTGGAGTGAGGTGGGTGACCAGTACGGCATGTGTCCGGCGTTTGGCAATGATACCCTCGCCTACGTTTCCGGTGGTATAGAAATAGAAGTGGGGAAGGTTGCCAATCAGTACATCCGACCAGTCGGACTGTGACTGGGCCACATTCTTTCCGGGAGTATATTCCAGGTTGCCGTGGGTGCCGAAGTGAATCACCGCATCTGCCTTGAACCCTTTTTGCATATACAGATAAGGAGCCAGATAACTGTGGGGCGGCGCCACCGGCATACCGTGCACCAGTTTGAACTCATCATCTCCCAATGCCGGGCGGGGCTGGGGGAAGAGCAGGATATTGCCGAATTGCAGGCAGGCAATGGCGATACTATCTTTTGTTGCCAGCAGGTTACCGGGGGCATCTCCATATCTGTCCGTCACTTCCTGATATTTCTCGGGAAGGAGTACTTCGTGTGCCCATTGTTCGTATTGCTCGGTAGACAACCATACCGGGTGTGCCGTTTTCAAAAACTGTTCTTGCGCCCCTTTGGCATACGAACCCATGACGGCACCGTCACGATGTATTTGCTTGCCGAACTCCTCTACAGTGGCAGGCAGTCCGCTGACATCGTACCCTTCCGAACGCAGGCGTTTCAAGAAGTTATAGAGTGAAGGAATCACTTCCATACCGCTTGCCAGCAGGGCGTCTTTTCCCGGAGTCTTGAAGTAACAGATAGCAACGCGCTTTTCTTTGTTGGACATGTCTCTCAAGGACATGTACTTGGTAATATGGTCCACTACGGCATCTATCCGTTCATTCTCGGCGGTGTACAGATAATATCCCTGCTTGTTTTCGTTTTGGGTGGCGATGCAAAGGGGCAGCATGCCTCCGTCTATCTCCGGCACCACTACACGGGCGGTCAGTGTGCCGCCGCTGACGGGGGTATTCGGGTCCAGCCATTCCTCGTGGGGCTGAATCAGTGGGAAGGGCATGAATAAAGGAATGTTTTCCTGGTGCAGCCAGTTGATGAGTGAGTCATTGCCCAGCCGTCCCATAGGCAAGTAGACTACTGCATCGGGATGGAGGGTGCGTATCATATCGGCACGCGGTTGGCCTCCGGCAGTGAAAGGATAGACATTGAAGCCTGCTTGTGTCAAACGCGTGATGAGGGAATCTACGTGGGCACGGTTTCCTTCCATCGGAAAGTTGAGTCCGGAAATCAGGGCAAGGTTGCGTCCGTCCTCATGGTAGAGATTTTTTTCTTTCAGATAGGCGGTCACCTCTTGCGGAGTACTGAAGTAGCAGCCGTATTCGCGGTGGTAGAACATGTTTTCCAGCAATGGGATGGGAGGCTCGTAATCCTGGTGTCCCCACCGGTGGGGAGTGGCGATGTGGCGCAGGTAGAGTAAGACATTCCGGTAGTTGTGCTTGTTGCCGTTCCTGAGATACTCCCGTAGCGTATGCTGTTGTTCATTGGTAACATTGTGATTGAGGGAGAGGGTGAAATTTCGTAACGTATTCGTAAAGACCGGTACTCCGCTGGCACCCACCCGTTCCACTTCGGCAATCTGGCCGTCGTCAAGGTATAGCCCTCTGCTGTACATCACGATGGCATCATAGCCGGAAAGGTCCTTCACCTCTTCTTTTTTTATGCAGGTGACTTTTATCCGAGCGCAGTCATTGTTCAGGGCAATGTCGGCAGCTTGTGCCAGGGTTGCGTTGATAATAAGTATACGTGTAGGAGCAAGCCAGTACTGATAGGCCGCAAAGCTGCAGACAATCAATAGGGCTATGCTGCCGAGGAATATTCCAAGTCTTTTCTTATTCATACAAGTTTATTCTCGTTAATAGCGTTTTTGTCTTTTACAACATTTTCTTCTTATATAATTCACACTTAACGCCACACCCGTGATGCAAACGGCTGTACCTCCAAGCAGCAATACCCAAAGCACAGTCTTGCGCAGGGTGGCATTGGAGTTCAGACCGGGCAGGCGCATGCGGTGCAGGGCTGTATAACTCCAGTATTTCCAGCGGGAGGAGGTGTCTACATGGCGGATGATTCCCGTTTCCGGGTGAATGTAATAAACGCTCCGATCCGGGTCGTCCACCGTAATCTTCCAGACGGGAAGCTGGGGGCGTCCGCGATACATATTGCTCATGTCGCGATAATAGGTCTCGAAATGTTCGAGCAGGGAGATGCGTATGCCGGGGATATGTTGTGAAGAATCACGCTGGGAGGCATAAATGCTTTCTACGCCTTTCAGGATTTCTTCTTCGGAGAGTTGTAACGGACGCGGCAGGCTGTCGGCGGCATCGATGTAATACTCGTTTTTTCTATCTTTTACGATGTAGTAGGGATGTTCGCGGAAGTTGCGCCACTCTATCTGCAAAGTTTGGGGATAGGCGGCTATGACACGGCGGTAGTCCAAGGGGTAATCCTCCGGTTGTGGGGCACGGGCATGGAGCGTGCGTGTGGCGCTGCCTTTCTTCAGTGCCGGTTTATGAATCCATTCGGGAATGTCTGCCAAAGACATCATGCCGCTGAAGGTGAAGGTCAGTACGAAGATGCCGAAAAAGATTCCGCTGACGTAGTGCCAGTGATACCATCTTTTTCGGTAGGGGGAGAACTTGGGATGGCGGCTTCGGTGCGTCTTACGCCATACATCCACAGTTACCCAAATGCCGGCAATGACCATGAGACAACCCAGAGCTGTGAGCCAGATGACGGTCTTAGTCCAAAGGACGGTGTCCTGCCGCAGCCAGGTGAAGTATACCCAGTGGGGAATGGCACCCAGCCATGCCCAGAAGCGTTCGCTTCTGTTGGAGAACTGCAAGGCCTCACCGTTTTGTGAACTCAGATAGAGCTGTGTCCCGGCATCGTCGGCAAAGTATATTTTATAAATGGGCATTTCCTTTTTCAGTTCAGCGAAGGGAATCCATTGGTCCAGAGAGTGGAGGGTGTCGATACGGGTAATGGGAGAAGAACACCACAAAGCTGCTGTCCGGTGCAGGTGTTCACTGTCCAGAGAGGGTCGTGAGATGGTGGAATCGGCAAGGAAATGAAGCGTGCCTTTTGTGGTACTAAAGCTGAACTCGGGGTGTCCGGCATTGAGGTTCAGTATCGTAGACCTGACCTTTACGCCACGGGGCAGGCGGGCTGTGACGGAGGAGATGTCCGGAAGTGAGTCTCCGGTTTGGGAGAGCATATCCAGCTTTTGCATTTTCTCTTTGGCGCTGACACGGGGAAAGCGGTGGTACATCATCACGAAGGCGGAGAGGAACCACATGAGAAATAGGATACAGAGCAAAGTGCCCAGTATCCTATGAATAGAGTACATCAGTTTGGTGATAACATTCATTGTCGTTCGCGTTTTTCCTGCAAAAGTACAAGATGATTCAAGAACACTAAATACCCACTAATGGGTATATTATTCTGTGTCTTTTCCGGCAGCATAGGCCGCCTTCTTCGTCATGATGTCCAGCATGCGGTGCTTCAGTCCGAAACGGATATGGTCAATGAATATTTCTTGAATTTCCGGAATTTGTCCCAGTCCTTCCAGTTGTGCACTGACGGTGAAGCCTTCTTTCTCGAGCATTTCCTTCCACTCTCCGGCAATGTCGTTTTTGGCATGGTCTCCGGCAACAAACATGAAGGGTATGAGGGTCACACGTTTGGCTTTCCCGGCTTTCAGTTGTGCCAGCATGGTGTCAAAGGTTGGATAACCTTCGATGGTGCCCACATGGAAATTGGTCAGTCCGCCTGCTTTCAGCATATAGTCCATCTGACTGTAGATGGCGGTACTGGGGGTATAGGTGCCGTGGCCCACAAGGACGAAGTGTTCTTTGGTAGCTTTCTTGCTTTGTGCCGGGGCGTTGTAGCGGTTCCCCAGAATACTTGCCACTTTCTCTGCATCTTCGATAGAGTAGAGCAGGGGAGTACCTACACGTATTTCCTTGAAGAAGGGTAGTGCGTTTTCCACATCCCGGCGGAGGGATTCCATTTCTACTCCGTCAATGATGTTGGTACTCTGTACGATGAGGTGTGTGTAACCTTCGCTGCGCAGTTTCAGCATGGCATCCAGTGGAGTCAGCTTCGTGGTGCCGCGCTCTTTCAAGCGGCGGATAATGATGCGCGACGTATAGGCTTCTTGGAACTTCAACTCCGGGAAGGCAGCTTGTGCCTTGGCGTTGATGGCATCAATGGTGAGGGCACGGGTATCGTCATGCGTAGTGCCGAAGTGCACCATGAGCAGGGCGGCCTTGTCACCGGGTTTCATACTTGCAAGCATATCGCTGTGCTCGTAATTGCCTCCCCCGTGCGCATGGCAAAGGAGGGAGGTGCTTAGTAAAAGTAATAAAGAAAGAATCTTGTTCATAGATTATTTATCGTTTTCAATCGCTCTAAGCATATCGAAATAATAACCTTCGGCAATTTCTGCGCCTTTTTCTACTTTACCGGTTGCTATGTCATAGATGTAGATACAAGGATTGGCTTTTTCTGTATTAACGCCGATGTATGCCTTGCCGTCTACAATAGCGGTGCGTTGTGCAAATCGTCCGCCACTGTAAGGTATTTCTTGTCCGTTATAACTCAAGCGTTCTTGTGTTCCGGTATTGATGTTGATGATAGAATAATAGTGGCTGTAACTGTCGATGGCAGTACCGGCTGCATCATTACGTGCATACACGAGGGCTTTACCGTTACCCAGGTTTTGGATGGTGAGCAGTTTACCGTCGGCGTTGGGATATCCCTCATAGCTTGCATCGAAGTCTGTTTCACCTTTCCTGATGCGGAGCAGATGACCTTGTTCCATGTCATTGGCATCAGTGAATGCAGCCAAGTAGAGGTTACCGTCTGCATCATACATCACGCAACTTTGCATCAGTTCTCCGTAAGCGCTTCCCGCCATTTCTCCGGCAAGGGTGTTGACCTTGTTACTTTCCACCTTCATGTTCGAGGGATTAATAACTACTGTCAGGAAGTTTGAGGTTGCTTTTCCACCTCTGCCTGATTTGTCTTTACCGAAGTAGAAGTAATATAGTTTACCGGCCTTTTCGTTGTAGGTCAGAATGCCGGAAGCTGTGAATACTTTTGCTCCTTCTGGCAAAGGAAGGTCCAGTGTTCCTTCGGCAAGGATACGCATGTCGTCAGCATTCAGCTTGGTCCAGATAACTTTATCTGCATCACCATTGGCTGCCATGATAACCAGGGTATGGTCATCCAGCCAGGCATGTGTATAGCCGCGTACTTTGAAGGTATTCTGTACAAATGTCTGTTCTTGGACTATTTTGATGGAATTACCGGTTACCTGCAATTTAGTAAATCGGTCGTTTGAGTTTGGCACTTGATAATAGTATTTCCCTTTGACAATGGCTTCCATGGAATAAGTGTTATTTTCACTTCTGAACTCAACGCCGTCATTCTTTATGTCAATGACTTCCATATCTGCTGTAAGGCTGTTTACACTTTTTACAATGGTACCGTCACCCTGGTTCATACCACCGTGTTTGCCGATAGTCATAAAAATATCAAAGTGATAATCGGAAAGTTCCGGTTGCGGGTCTGGATCCGGGGTGGGGGCTGGATCGTTGTTGTCGGAACATGCACTGAATGATAAGGTCATGGCTATGGCCATAAGGATACCGGATAAAAGATTTAGTCGTTTCATTTTAAATAAAATTAGTTAGTTGATGAATAATCTGAATTTGGCGAAGAATGCTCGTCCGGGCTTTTGCAGTTTATAGTTGTCATAGGCCAATTTGTCGAGTAGGTTCGAGCATTCCAGCGAAATATTGTATCGTCCTCGTTTCCATGAATAGGTGATGTCGGCATTGCAAATGTGCTGTGCCGGGATGCGTGCCTTGCTTTCGCGAGAGCCATAGGCCTCCCATGTCAGGAAGAACCAGTGCACCCACCGATAACTGCATCCCAGCCGTAATTTGCTTTCGGGCAGAACCACATTGTGGAAAAGATAGCTTGCTTCTGCACTTCCGAAAAGCCATGGGCGGTTGGGTACCCGGTTGTTGTAGGTTGCAGAAGGTTTTCCGTCAGTCTTGTATCTGTTCTGGTCGCGTGCCTCTTGAAAACTGACATTGGTGGCAAGCTGTAACTTGCTTTGCCAGTCGTAACGTACTTCTCCTTCTATGCCCTTGATATGTACAGCCGGAACATTCTCATATTGCATCATACCTTCTTTGGTTTCTACGGTGGCTTGGATATAGTCATCCACATAGCGTAGGAAACCGTTTGCTTCATAATAAAGTGTATGGCCGGGGGCAGGATGCCATGTGCCGAAGATACCCAGATTGATATTGTCACTGCTTTCGGGTTTCAAGGCTACATTAGCATATATGGTGGTACCGTTTCCTAATAATTCGCGGGCAAGGGGCAGCCGGACGCTGTGCTCATAGGAAATTTTAATGGATAAAGGTTCTATGGCTGTGTAGCGTGAACCGATACCGTAGCCCCAATACTTTTTGGTTATCGTCCCTTTTACATCCTTCGACCCGGTGATGCTGGATAAATCCGTTTGCCGGATATTCAGATGGTTGATGTAGTTCTTTACAAAAAAGGTATTGCTCATTTTTTCTTCGAGAAGGGATTGATTGTAGGAGAAGCCTGTCACATGTTTTGCCAGAATATCATTGGAGGCTTCAAAATCAGTATCCGCTTCATCATAGCGGTCATTGCCGATGCGGCTTAATAGATAGTTTAGGTTGAGGGAGTGATGGTTGTCCAACCGATAGTCCAAATTGGCGCGGCCAATGGTTAGGGGACGTTTGTAATGGCGCATCGAACGGCCCCGTCCTGTGATTTCGTTACGTGAACTTACGATATAATCTCCGTTCCAGTCATACTTACGGTAGGCTGTATCTGTGGTCAATGAGTGGTCCCAGGTGTGCGAGAGTGCGGCATTCAGCTGCATGTTCTTCCAAATGAAATTATGCTTTTGATAGCGGGCTGAAATGTTCCAGGCATCGGAGCCTCTTTCTGCCATTCCATATACCTTACTCTGTACAGAGCCAGTCTGCAACTCCTTGTCTACTTTGGAGTAAGAGGCGGAAACAAAAAAAGCATCTGCCCAGGACTTATTGGAAAAGCCGATTTCCATTTGTCCGAATAGTGAAAAATAGTCATCATGGAAGCGCCTACGGTCAGTCAGAATGTATTTGCGGCTGTCTTCATCCCAAATTTCTACATCTTTCATCATATAATCGTTTTTGGAGTAATTGACCCCAAAGGTAGGTTTAATGATCAGTCCGGTTCGAGGCTCTACAAACAGTGCATTCAAGTCTGCCTTGTGAGTATGGAAGGAACCGATACCGTAGGAGACATCCAGATAGTTCTTCTTCTCTTGCTTCGTAATGATATTGATGGCGCCTCCCAATGCATCTGTACCCAGACTGGCAGGTACTACTCCTTTATAAATTTCAATCCGGTCTATGATATTGACCGGCAGATTCGCCAATGAAACACCGCTGCCTTTTGTATCCAATGGTATTCCGTCCAGAAAATAACGTATGGAATTACCAGACATTCCATTGATGGAGAGGTCGAAGTCCGAGCCAACTCCGCCTTCCTCTCTCACCTTAATGCCCGTTGTACGGTTCACCAGGTCGTTGAGGTTATTCAGTGAGTTTACTATCGGCTTGATGTCGAGTGCATTGACGGCAAAGGCTCCTTCCTTCACTTTCTGCGTTTGGGTCTTTCCGTAGACCTCGACAGAGCTCAGCGTTACGGCACTTTCCTGCAATGTAAAGTTCTGTTTTTTATCCTGCCGGATGTCGAGGGATTGTTTCACGGTTTGGTAGCCCAGGAAGGAGACGACGAAGGTATGTTTACCCGGAGCAACTTGCAGTGAATACTTCCCCCGGTTATCCGTATAAGTGCCGGAGGTGGTGTTTTCCACTGCGATGGTGGCTTGGGCTATCGGTGTCCCGTGCTGGTCTATGACTTTTCCGGATAAGGTGACCTTATTCTGTGCCATACTACCTGCAGGAAGCAGGCAGATAAATGTAAATAGCAGTCCTGTGATGAATCTCATTTCAGTTCCTTATAAGCGTTCGTAACTTGCCCTCAAGGAAAAATGAACAAAGAGAAAGATTCCTTTATATGGATAAAGAATGCCTCGACTCAATGTTTTGTTGCTTTATTCCCCGAAAGCACTAAAACTATGTTGTCTTGGCAGGTCTTCTGACTTATCCC
>OLSK01000122.1_pt1 | contig 73454 bp, 60 predicted proteins | sample 1672781 | NCBI WGS metagenome assembly OLSK01 (sample SAMEA3136723, study PRJEB25190) | human gut metagenome | biome: human gut; feature: human-associated habitat; material: faeces | place: Austria | collected 2013 | reverse complement strand
GGCTGGCGGTGACAGCGGCGGCTTCCGTGCGCCTGATGATGACCATCCGCCCGCGCCGGGAGCTGGTGCGCGTGCTGCTGGGCAGCGTGATTGCCGGGGCAATGGGGCTGCTTGTGCTGATTTTGTCGGACGGGCAGGCGGATGCGCTCTGGGCGTGCGCGATACTCATCGGGGCGGCGGCGTGCTTTCTGGGGGTCAGCCGGCGCGGGATGCTCCTGTGCAGCTTGATGGGGATGCTCGTTGCGCAGGGCGCAGCGGGCGTGTCGGGGGTTCTCCGCGCGGATGTGCAGCCGTGGACGGACGCGGCGCTGCTGTGCGCAAGCGTATCCACCGCGCTGGCGGAAATTGTGCGCCGAACCGCCATTTTCCTGCTGACCCCGCCGGGTGTGAAAGGGGGACACCGCGGATGAGGAAGCTTCTGACGCTGCTTTTGCTGCTGATGATGACGCTCACCAGTTCCGCCATGGCGGCGGAAAAATCGGCGTATCGCTTGGCGGATGAGCAGGGGACGCTGCTGGCGTGGCTGGATGTTCCTCCTGCCGTCGGGGATGTGCTGCTGACGGCGGATGGCACGCGCCACCGGGTGATTGCGGTAGAGGGGCAGCAGGCAGTTTTGCGCGAGGATGGCACGGAGACGCTGCCCGATGTGCCGTGGTCTGCCCGCGAGACGGCGCAGCCTGTGACCAGTGCCATGCGCACCATCGGGCTGATGGGCGACGCGGCGCTTGTGCGGGATTTGCGGGAAGGGCTTGCGAATCAGGGCGCGGCGCTCGTGTCCGTGAATCCTGAGCAGGCGGATTTTCCGCTGACCGTCGCGCGGGACGAAATCAGCAATGCCGCGGAGTATGACACGCTTTTAAGCGGCGAGAAAGCGGCGAAAATCCGCCTGATTGTCCGCCGCGGCGGCGATAATGAAGCGCTGATGAAGAATTTCGCGCTCTCCGTCAAGGCGGGGCTTGACCACACCGCCCCGACGCTCATTCGGGATGTGTACTTTGCCGCGAACGCGCAAGAGCCGCTCCGGATGCTCTGGGGCGCGCGGGAGACCGAGCCAATCCGCCTGCAAAACACAATTTTGCCACTGGCGCAGGTGATTTCAAACGCCTTGGCGCCCCGCGATACGGCTGGCGGCATTTCCGGCGGCGAGGACGTGCCGGAGCACAGCGCCGTGACAGGCTTGATTTTCGCCGGCGGTCTGCTGCTGGCGGGCGTGGTCGGCTACGGCTTGCTGCTGACCGGGGGACGCAGGAACGGGAAGAAAACATAACCCAAAAGGCGATTCAGCCAATGAAGCTGAACCGCCTTTTTCAGGTGCGTATGGTGATGATGCCCGCTGTGGCTCAATAATAGGTGATGGACACCACGTTCTCCGGCAGCCATACGCGGCGAATCTGGTACGAGCCGGACGGCTGGAACTCCAGGCACACATAGCCGTTCTCCCACGCCATGACCGCGCCGGTCGTGCCGGAGGAAATCTTCTGCTGATGCTGCTTGTAGTTCGTGCCCGGCCCGTAGTACGCCGTTGTGGTGGAGGTCACGCGCCCCGAACCAATCGCGCCGCCTTCAATCGGCACGCGGCTGACATCAATGTCGATGCGCTGTTCGCCCGTGTAAACGCGCACAGTCTTGCCGCCGTACTCAAACTCGACCTGCAGCCACCAGATATCGTTGCCGGACGCGCGGGACAGCACCGTCACCGTGTGTCCGCCATCGTTCCAGTAGGTGCCAAGCTCATCGTACTTCGTCGACGGGCCGGAGCGCGTCGAAATCGGGCGGTTGGACATGGCAAGCAGTCCGCTGCTGCTGTCGGAGGAAGAAGGCGTCCAGCTGCCCAGCGCCACGTCAAACGAGACGCAGATGGCGGGGCGAACGGCGTTGTCAAACTCCGTCACCTTGTTGCCGTGGTCGTAGAAGCTGCCGTGCGCGCCGACGAACACGCCGAAGGTCGACGTGCTGTCCACGCGCGCCCAGTAGGAGGAGGTGCCTGTGTCGCTGGCGGTGTACGCGCCGCACTGCCGGGCGTATTCCGTGGCGTAGAGCAGCTCCGTGTCCAGATACTGCTGGATTTCCCACTGGCTGAGGATGTACACATAGTCCGACGAATTGCTGACGTACACGCTGTTCAGCTGCCCATGTTCCGCCGACGTGAACGCGGAGGACAGGAACGTGCTGTTCAGCCACGAGCGGATGGTGCTGTTGTGCCACGAGGTGGTGCTGGTCGAGCGGTTGTAGACCATCGAATCCAGCCCGTACTCACTCACCGCGCGGACTGTCCGGCTGCCGTAATCAACGCTGTACACGCGCCAGAGAATCGGCTCGTCGCCGTTGCGCAGGTTGCCATCCTGCTCGTAGCTGCCGAAGTAGAACGTCTGCCCGACGTACACGTCACTTGCCGCCGAAGCAGCGGGCAGCAGCGTCAGCAGAGAAACGAGTGCCACCAAAAACGACAGAATCCGTTTGTTGCGCATGGAAAACGACCTCCCGTACAGATTTTGTAAAACCATTATATGCCATACAACACGCCTTGTCAAGTCCAAAAAACGGCTGTTTTTTGCCAAAAATCAGGCGGCGGCAAAATTTTCATCCGACAAACAGTTGACCTTGACCGCGAAAAATGATACATTATAATGAGCGCGAATTCTGCGCTGTACGGTTAAGGAGGTACTTCCACTTTGCAACCCGAAATCAACCAAGAAGCCATCGCCCGGATGCTCGATCAGGTGCAGAAGCCGACGCGCTATACCGGCGGGGAAATGAATACGCAGCTCAAGCCGTGGGACAGCGCGAAGCTGCATTTTGCGTTCTGCTTTCCGGATACCTACGAGGTCGGCATGTCTCATCTGGGCATGAAGATTCTCTATGCCGCGATGAATCAGCAGCCTGATATGCTCTGCGAACGCGCGTTTATGCCGTGGGTGGACATGATGGACCTGATGAAGCAGGAGAAAGTCCCGCTGTTCACGCTCGAAAGCCGCAGCCCGCTCAGCGCCTTTGATGTCGTGGGCTTTACGCTGCAATATGAAATGAGCTACTCCAACATTCTGGCGATGCTGGAGCTTGGCGGCATTCCGCTTTTGCGGGAAAATCGCCGGGAGGAAGACCCGATTGTGGTTGCGGGCGGGCCGTGCGCGTTCAATCCCGAACCGCTGGCGGATTTTATTGACGCGTTCATGGTCGGCGACGGCGAAGAGCAGATTCTCGACCTCAACCGCGTCATCATGCAGGGGCGCGAAGAGGGCGCGAGCCGCATGACGATCCTCAAGCGCCTGTGCGCCATCCGCGGCGTGTACGTCCCGGCGCTCTATGACGTCCAGTATAACGCGGACGGCACGATTGCGTCCATGAAGCCGAACTGCCCCGAAGCGCCCGAAAAGGTCTTGAAAGCGATTATCCCCGATTTGGACAAGGCGTTCTATCCCACGGAAATCCCCGTGCCGTACATGGAGATTATCCACGACCGCATCATGCTGGAAATCATGCGCGGCTGCACGCGCGGCTGCCGCTTCTGTCAGGCGGGCATCCTGTATCGCCCGGTGCGCGAGCGGAGCCTGGAGCATCTGGTGGAGCTGGCGCAGCAGCTGGAAAACACGACCGGGTATGAGGAAATCAGCCTGTCCAGCCTGTCGTCCGGCGATTATACCTGTCTGGCGGAATTGATTCGCGAGCTGATTCGCCGTCTGGACGAGAAGCATGTGTCGATTTCGCTGCCGTCGCTGCGCCTGGACAGCGTGCTGAAGGATTCGCTGGAGGCGACGCAGAAGGAGAAGAAAACCAGCCTGACGTTCGCGCCCGAAGCCGGAACGCAGCGCCTGCGCGACGTCATCAACAAGGGCGTGACGGAAGAAGACCTGATGAGCAAAGTCTCCGACGCCTTCCACGGCGGATGGAGCAGCGTCAAGCTGTACTTCATGATGGGTCTGCCGACGGAAACGACTGAGGACTTGGACGGCATTGCGGATTTGGCGAAAAAGGTCGTCGATGCGTACTTTGCCGTGCCGAGGGGCGAGCGCGCGAAGGGGCTGCGTGTGGTGTGCAGCGCGTCCGTGTTTGTGCCCAAGCCCTTCACGCCCTTCCAGTGGGAGCCGCAGGACACGCAGGAGATGGTGCGCGAGAAGCAGAGCCACCTGCGCGAGAAGCTGCATATCAAGGGCGTCACGTTCAATTATCATGAGTCGGATTTGAGCTATCTGGAAGCGTGCTTTGCCCGCGGCGACCGCCGAATGGGGCAGGTGCTTCTCCGCGCGTATCAGAAGGGCTGTATGCTCGACGGCTGGACGGAGCTGTTCAAGTACGACATGTGGCGCGAGGCGTTTTCCGAGCTGGGCATCGACCCAGCGTTCTATGCCTACCGCCGCCGCGAGAAGGACGAAATCATGCCGTGGGATGTGATTGACTGCGGCGTGACAAAGGAGTTTCTGTGGCGCGAGAAGGAAAAGGCGGAAAAGGCGCAGACGACCAAGGACTGCCGCAAGGGCTGCAACGGCTGCGGCCTGCAGCGCTTCAAAGGGGTGTGCAAATATTGCGGATAATGGCTGTGTTTGAAAAGGGCATCCGCTTGCGCCACATCGGGCACCTGGATATTCAGCGGGCGATGATGCGGGCGCTGCGCCGTTCGGGGCTGCCCGTGGCGTATTCCAATGGGTATAATCCGCATATTCTGCTGACGTTCGCGTCGGCGCTGTCCACCGGTGCGGCGGGAAAAAAGGAAATTCTGGATGTGACGATGGCGCGTGAGGTGTCGCCGGATGATTTCCTCCAGCAGATGAACCGCGCCCTGCCGCCGGATTTGCAGCTTTCTTTCGCCCGTGCGCTGGATGACAAGCACCCGGCGATGATGGCGCTCGTGCAGGCGGCGGATTACACGCTGCAAATCGAGGATGCGAACGCGGCGAACAAGATGATTGCGGCGATTCCTGATTTTCTCCAGCAGACGAGCATTCTTGCCATGCGCCGCACGAAATCCGGCATGAAGGAAACGGACATCCGCCCGCTCTTGGTGTCGCTCTCCGGCGAAGGCACGGCGATTCATGCTGTCATGGCGCTGACGGAGACGCTGGCGTGCAAGCCGGATATGCTGTTAAGTGCGCTTAGCACCTTCTGCGGGCTGGAAAACGCCCCGGATGCGCTGATTATCCGCAACGGCTTGCTGGGTCGGGATGAAAACGGCGAACTGACGCCCTTGGAGAACCTATGAGAACATTGCTTGTGCATCAGGGTGAAAAGCCGCTGATTGGCATATTGGAAGACGGGCAATTGGCGGAAGTCTTTTTCCCACAGGAGGGCGACACGGCGGAAGCGGTGCTGCTGGGGCGCGTGGAGCGCATTGTGCCGGGGATGAAGGCGGCGTTCGTCGATATTGGGCAGGAGAAAAACGGCTTTCTGCCGCTGGAAGAGAAGAACACGGGGCTGTCCTACCCGAAAACGGGCGACGCGGTCATTGTGCAGATTCGCAAGGAAGCACAGGGCGTCAAGGGCGCGTTCCTCACGCGCGACATCAGCCTGTGCGGGGAGACGATGCTGCTCACGCCCATGAGCCGCATGGTTGGCGTGTCGTCCAAAATCACGGAGGATGGCAAGCGGAAGGCGCTGAAGGAGACGGGCAGGGCGATTGCGCAGGAGCGCTTCGGCTTGGTGATGCGCACGGCGGCGGAGAATGCGCCGGAGGAAGAACTCGCGGCGGAAGCGGAGCGCCTGTTCCAGCAGTGGGAGCAGATTCGCCGCGCCGCGCCGACCGCGCATGTGCCGTCCGTCTTGATGCAGCCGCGAAGCACGCTCGAAGCCGTGCTGGATGACTATCGCCCGCGCGGGATTGACCAAATTGTGACGGACGACCCGGCGGTGGCGGAAAAAGCCGCGGGCATTGCGCCGGTTCAGGTGATTCCTGAAAACCTGCTGACCATTTATAAAATTGAGTCGCAGCTAAAAAAAGCGCAGGAGCGCCGCGTGTGGCTCAGCAGCGGCGGTACGCTGGTCATCGACCCGTGCGAGGCGATGACGGTGATTGACGTCAACACCGCCAAATTCACCGGCAAGCGCGAGTTAGAGGATACCGTGCTGCGGCTGAATCTGGAAGCGTGCGGCGAGATTGCGCGGCAGGTGCGCCTGCGGAATTTGAGCGGCATCATCATCATTGATATGATTGACATGAAGACCCCGGAACACCGGCAGATGGTGCTGGACGCGCTGGAAGAAGCGTTCGCGTCCGACCGCGTAAAGACGGTGATTCACGGCTTGACCTCCCTCGGCTTGGTGGAAATGACGCGCAAACGGTCACGTCCGCCGCTGCGGGAAATGCTTGCAAAACAGGAGGAAGCCCATGAGTGACAGAAAGCCTGTCATCATTTCAGAAGAACAGCTGGAAGAGCAGCGGCAGTACATTCAGCAGATTCGCCTGATGCCGGATGCCCCGAAGAGCTACCACGTTGTGACCTATGGCTGCCAGATGAACGCGCACGACAGCGAAATCCTTGCCGGAATGCTGCGCGACATGGGCATGGAGGAAGCCGCCGACCGCGAATCGGCGGATTTTGTGCTGTTTAACACCTGCTGCGTGCGCGACAACGCCGAGCGCCGCGCCTTGGGCAACGTGACGTGGCTCAAGGAGGTGCGCAAGAAGAATCCGCGCCTGATGATTGGCGTGTGCGGCTGCATGATTCAGCAGCCCGGCATGGCGGAGAAGATTTTGAAGCAGTACCGCTTTGTGGATTTGGCGTTTGGCACGGCGAACCTGTACCGCCTGCCGGAACTGATGCTCAAAGCGCTGGAAAGCGACCAAGCGGTGGTGGAGGTGGAGGAGCAGAACACGATTGCCGAGGGCCTGCCCGTGCAGCGCCTGCGCCATGACGCGGCGTATATCACGATTATGTACGGCTGCGACAACTACTGCACCTACTGCATCGTGCCGTATGTACGCGGGCGGGAGCGTTCGCGCGAGATGAGCGCGATTGTGGCGGAAGCCGAAGCCCTGCGCGACAGTGGCGTGAAGGAAATCATGCTGCTGGGGCAGAATGTGAACAGCTACGGCAAGGGACTCCAAACGCCCGTCACGTTCGCCCAGCTGCTCAAAGCGCTGGATGATGTTGGCATCCCGCGCATCCGCTTCATGACCAGCCATCCGAAGGACTTGTCCGACGAGCTGATTGATGTGATGGCGCATTCCAAGCACATCCTGCCGCAGTTCCATCTGCCGGTGCAGCACGGCAACGATGAAATCCTCCGCCGGATGAACCGCCACTACAACCGCGCGCAGTACCTTGACCGCGTGCGCAAGCTGCGCGAGGCGATTCCGGCTATCGGCCTGACGACGGATATTATCGTCGGCTTCCCCGGCGAGACGGAGGAGCAGTTTCAGGACACGCTGTCCCTTGTGCGCGAGGTCGGCTATGACAGCGCGTTCACCTTCATCTATTCGCCCCGGACGGGTACGGGCGCGGCGAAAATGCCGAACCAAGTGCCGGAAGACGTGTCCTCCCGCCGCATTCAGGAACTGCTGAAGGTGCAGGAGGAATGCCAGAAGAAGGCGCTCAAGCGGTTCATCGGCACAGAAGAAGAGGTGCTGGTGGAGGGACTCAGCCGCCGCAGCGACACGGACGTGTCCGGCCACGGGCTGCACGGACTGTCCGTCACGTTCCCCGGCACGGAAAGCGACGTGGGCGAAATTGTCCGCGTGAAGATTGTGGGCGCGAAGAACAACACGCTCACGGGTGAAAGAATCTGAACGGGCAGCAAATCAGAAAGGACAATCAATATGAAAGAAGTTATGATGTGCGCGCAGAAGCTGGCGGAAGCCATTCTGAACAGCGACGTTTACCAGCACATGCACGCGCTGGAAGAGCAGGTTACGCAGGACGAAGACGCGACGAAGGCGATTGCCGCCTACATGGAGAAGCGCACGGCAGTCGAGCAGGCGATGCGCAAGCCGGACATTGACCCGACGCAGCTCGCTGAAGCCGCGCAGGAACTGGAAGACGTGCAGCAGGCGATGAACGACTGCCCCATCATCCGCGACATGCGGGACGCGCAGAAGAAGTATCAGGACATGATGGACAACGTGAACCGCATCCTGCGCCTTGTCGTCACCGGCGAAACGGAAGACGACAAAGGCGGTCAGCCCACCTCCGGCTGCACCGGCAACTGCGCCTCTTGCGGCGGCTGCCACTAATTCGGAATAAACAGGAAGATTATCTCTGGAAACATGCCTTTATGGGTTGGAAATCAAGCAAGCCAGCCGAAAAGCTCCTCCCGCGCGCAACAAACATGAGCGGCGGGTGGAGTCCAGAGGGGGCTGTCGCCCAGACTCGACATTCGACAGACCCCTCTGGGCGCTCTTTGGTTACTTTCTGGCGCGCCAGGAAGTAACACCTTCGCCTCCGCAGAGGCGACGGGAGCAGCGAAAGAAACCAATGAGGCATATTCCATAAAAACAGCAAGTTAAACAGAAACAAGAACGAAAGCGGGGAACAGACATGGCGAGCGTCACACCGATGATGCAGCAGTACCTCGATACCAAGGCGGAATATAAGGACTGCATTCTTTTCTTCCGCCTCGGTGACTTTTATGAGATGTTCTTCGATGACGCGAGGACTGCTTCGCGTGAGCTGGAACTGACGCTGACGGGCAAGGACTGCGGACTCAGTGAACGCGCCCCGATGTGCGGCGTGCCGTATCACGCGGTGGACACCTATGTCGAGAAGCTCATCGAGCGCGGCTATAAGGTCGCTATCTGTGAGCAGATGGAAGATCCGGCGCTGGCGAAGGGGCTGGTCAAGCGCGCCGTCACGCGCATCATCACCCCCGGCACGGTCATTGAACCGGCGATGCTGGACGAGAAGGCGAATAACTTCCTGTTAAGCATCTGCTTCGTCGCCGACCGCGCGGGGCTGGCGTTCGCCGATGTGTCCACGGGTGAATTCTACGTCCACGAAATCACCCAGCCGGAAACAACGCTCTCGGACGAGGTGGCGCGCATTTCCCCGATGGAAATCATCTGCAATGACCAAGTGAAGCTGCGCGCGTGCCTGCAGCGGGAGATGCAGAATGCTTCGGAGCAGCCGAGCGCGTGGTTTCAGCTGGCGAACGCGACGGAAGCGCTCTGCCGCCATTTCGCGCTCAATGACCTGTCTCCGCTGGGACTCAGCGACGAGTACAAGGCGGGCGCGAGTGCCGCGGGCGCGCTGATGCGGTATCTGTCCGAGACGCAGAAGAACGCCTTGGAGCACATGACCAGCCTGCGCATTTATCAGGGCAGCGAAACGATGCTGCTTGACCGCAACACGCGGCGAAATTTGGAATTGACGGAATCCATCCGCGGGAGAAGCCGCAAGGGGAGCCTGCTCTGGCTGCTGGACAAAACCAGCACGGCGATGGGCGGCCGCCTGCTGCGCTCGTGGATTGAACAGCCGCTGGTAGATGAGGAAAAAATCAACCGCCGTCTGGACGCGGTGGGCGAGTTTGCGCAGGAGCATGTGCTGACGATGACGCTCGCGGAGGAATTGCAGGGCGTGTACGACATTGAGCGCCTGCTGTCGAAGGTCGCCTATAAGTCGATGAACGCGCGGGATTGCCTGTCGCTGTGCGCGTCACTGCAAAAAGTGCCGAAAATCCGCGAGCTGCTGCGCGAGGCGAAAAGTCAGGCGGTGGAGGAAATCCGCGATTCGCTGGACACCCTGCCGGAACTGACCGACCTGCTGACCCGCGCAATTCACCCCGACGCGCCGATTCTCATCACCGAGGGCGGCATCATCCGCGATGGCTATTCCCAGATGCTGGATGAATACCGCGCAGCGTCCACGAGCGGCAAGCAGTGGATTCTGGAACTGGAGCAAAAGGAACGCGAGGAGACGGGCATCCGCAACCTGCGCATCCAGTACAACCGCGTGTTCGGCTACTACATCGAGGTCAGCAAGTCGTATTACGAAATGGTGCCGGCGCGCTATATCCGCAAGCAGACGCTGGCGAACTGCGAGCGCTACATGACGCCGGAGCTGAAGGAAATCGAGCAGAAAATCGTCGGCGCGCAGGAGCAGTCCACACGCTTGGAATTGCAGCTGTTCACCGAGGTGCGCGAGAAAATCGCGGAGCAGATTGCGCGCATCCAGAAGACGGCGATGGCGCTCAAATCGCTGGACGCGCTGCTGTCGCTGGCGAAATCCGCGATAGAGTACCACTACGTCCGCCCGGAAATGACGCAGGACGGCACGCTGGATATCGTCGAGGGGCGCCACCCGGTTGTCGAGCAAACGATGAGCGAGGGTGGATTTGTGCCCAACGACACGCACATGAATGCTGACGACTGCCGCATGTGCATCATCACTGGGCCGAACATGGCGGGCAAAAGCACCTACATGCGGCAGGTGGCGCTGATTGCGCTGATGGCGCACATCGGGTCGTTCGTCCCGGCGAAGGAAGCGAAAATCCCCGTCACCGACCGCATTTTCACCCGCGTCGGCGCGTCGGATGACCTCGCCAGCGGGCAGTCCACATTCATGGTGGAGATGAGCGAAACGGCGTACATCCTGCGCAACGCGACCGCAAAGTCCCTCGTCATTCTGGACGAAATCGGACGCGGCACCAGCACGTTCGACGGCTTGGCGATTGCGTGGGCGGTGGTGGAGTACCTGTGCGACAAGCAAAAATCCGGCGCAAAGACGCTTTTCGCGACGCACTATCATGAGCTGTCCGAGCTGGAAGGGCATATCGACGGCGTGCAGAACTACTGCATTTCCGTCAAGGAACACGGCGAGGACGTCATTTTCCTGCGCAAAATCATTCGCGGCGGGGCGGACAAGTCTTTCGGCATCCACGTTGCGCGGCTGGCAGGCGTGCCGCACCCGGTGCTGGTGCGCGCGCACGAAATTCAGGCGCGTTTGGAAGTCAGCGACATCAACCAGCACGGCATTGGGCAGAACATTCTGGGCGATGCCGAGAAGCGCAAGGACGAACAGGTCAACCTGTTTGACTATCGAAAGACGGAGATTATCAACGAACTGCAAACGCTGGATGTGATGGCGCTGACGCCAATGGATGCGATTAACAAGCTGTTCATGCTGCGCGAGAAGGCAAGAAAGTTGTAAAAACAGACCAAGAGTCGGCAAAAACCGACCGAAATCTCATAAAAACCGACCGAAATCTCATAAAAACCGACCGAAAGTCGGAAAAACAGACAGAAAGGGAAGCAAATGGCAGGAAAGATTCAGCTCCTGTCCGATGAGGTCATTGGCAAAATCGCGGCAGGCGAAGTGGTGGAGCGTCCTGCCGCCGCCATCAAGGAATTGGTGGAGAACTCGCTGGACGCGGGGGCCAGCGCGGTCACGGTGGAAATCCGCGACGGCGGCATCAGCTATTTCCGCGTGACGGACAACGGCAGCGGCATCCGCAGCGAGGACATCCGCATGGCGTTTGAGCGCCACGCGACGAGCAAAATCCGCCGCACGGATGATTTGTTCAGCATCCAGACGCTGGGTTTCCGCGGCGAAGCGCTGGCGTCCATCGCGGCGGTGGCGCATGTCACCTGCACAACACGCACGAAGGCAGACCAAAGCGGCATCAAGGTGCAGAACAACGGCGGAACGATTGAGTCCATCGAAGAAGCCGCCTGCCCCGAAGGCACGACGTTTGTCGTCCGCGACCTCTTTTTTAACACCCCAGTGCGCCTGAAATTCCTCAAAAAGCCGGTCACGGAGGCAGGCTATGTGTCCGACCTGATGATGCGGCTGATTTTGTCCCGCCCGGACGTGTCCTTTCGCTACATCAGTCAGGGCAAAACGCTCTACCACTCCGTGGGCGACGGCAAGCTGTCCTCCGCCGTGTTCAGCATCTACGGGCGCGAAATGCTCCGCTCCATGCACGAGGTGGACGGGCATCAGGCAGGGCTGATATTGAAGGGCTTCGTCGGCGTGGGCGAAAGCGGGCGCGGCAGCCGAAATCACCAGTCCTTCTTCATTAACGGGCGATATATGAAGTCGTCGATTTTGTCCGCGGCGGTGGAAGCGGCGTGCCGGGAGCGCGTATTGTCCGGCAAATACCCGACGTGCGTGCTGCACCTGACCATGCCGTATGACACGGTGGATGTCAACGTGCATCCGAACAAGCTCGAAGTCCGCTTCCAGAACGAAGCGGCGGTCGCGGAGGCGGTCGAGGCGATTGTGGCGGATGCGCTGGCGGACAAAGCGCCCGTTGAGCAGCCGGATGTGCTGCGCCTGACGCCTGAACCGCCGCCGACGGTGCCCGTGACGGTCGTTCGGCAGCCTGTGACGGCGAGTGAGACTGCGCAGCCGGAAGCGGCAGTTCGTCCGGCTGTTCCGCCGAAGGCAGAGAAAAAAACGACCGTCGGTACGGAAATTCCGCAAAAGGCGGCAATTCCCGCGAAAAACCCGCCGATTCCGACACCAAGCGCCCCAGCGGAAAAGCCGTCCGCGCCGCCGAAACCCGCGCCGGACGATGCCATTCCCGCGTGGAAGCAGCCGCTGGTGATGCGCAGCCCGTCAGCACTGGCGCAGCATTACAACGCCGAACCCGCCGTACCGCCGCCTGCCAATCCGCTAAAACCGACCGAAAGTCTGGTTTCGCCGATACCGGTGCAGCAGACGATTCTGCCGAATGAACAGACGAACATCCGAATCATCGGCACGTTGTTTGACAGTTACATTCTGGTGGAATATGCGGACAATTTGATGCTGATTGACCAGCAGGCGGTGCATGAACGCGTGATGTTTGACCGCATGATGAAGGCGCTCGACCAGCACCGCTGCGGGCAGGAAATGCTTGTGCCGATGATTGTCAGCCTGACGCGCCGGGAGCAGCAGCTGCTCGACGAGCACGCGCGGGAATTGGCGGATATCGGGCTGGTGGTCGAGCCGTTCGGGGAGAACGAGGTGTCGATTCGGTCGATTCCGATGATCCTCGGTCAGCCGCAGGCGGCGGGGCTGCTGCGCGACATCATCGACCAGCTGGAGAATGAGCGCGGTGTGGTGTCGCTGGAAAAGCGGCGCGCGGCGATTTTGGCGCTGGCGTGCAAGCGCAGCGTCCGCTCCGGCGAGCGCCTGAACGACGCCGACATCCGCGAACTGGTCAGCCGTGTGGCGGACAAGCGCGTCATCCCGGCGAGCCCGCGCGGTACGCCGCTGGTCGTTGCGCTGAACAAAACGGACATCGACCGGCGATTCCGGCGGATGCAGTGAGGTGACAATATCATGAAGGAAACGTGCTGGGTGCTGACAGGCCCGACCGCGAGCGGCAAAACCGCGCTGTCGCTCCGTCTGGCACGGACGCATGACTGCGAGATTGTCTGCATGGATTCGATGCAGATTTATCGCGGCATGGATATCGGCACGGCGAAACCGACGGCGGATGAACGCTCGCAGGCGGTGCATCACATGGTAGACGTCGCCGACCCGACGGAGGATTTTTCCGTCGCGCGCTATCAGGAGATGGCGGAAAGCTGCATCGCGGACATTCAAGCGCGCGGACACCGGGCGCTGCTCGTCGGCGGCACGGGGCTGTATCTCCGGGCGCTCCGGCAGCCGATGGCGATGGGCGAAGCGGCGGCGGATGAAAGCATCCGGCAGGAATTGCAGCAGATCGCGGACGCGCCCGGCGGCAAAGAGCGGCTTCATCAGCAATTGGCGGCGGTTGACCCGGACACGGCGCAGCGCCTGCACTTGAACGACGTCCGCCGCGTGATTCGCGCCTTGGAGGTCTACCGCCTGACGGGCCGTCCGTTCTCGCAGCAGCCGCAAATAAAAACCGACAGTCGGTTTTCTTACCGCGTCGCATCGCTGACGATGCCGCGCGACATCCTCTATGCGCGGATTGAGCAGCGAATCGACCAGATGCTGGCGGACGGGCTGGCGGAGGAAGTCAGCAGACTGCTGAAAGGCGGCGTTCCGCGCGACGCGAAGGCGATGAAAGCCATCGGCTACAAGGAAATGATACCGTATGCTTTGGGCGAAACGACGCTGGATGAGGCGGTTTACGCGCTGAAGCTCAACACGCGGCACTACGCCAAGCGCCAGCTGACGTGGATGCGCCGGGAGGAGGACGTCCTGTGGGTGGACGCGCTCGAACCGGATGCGTATGACAAATTGGAAGCGTATTACACGCAAGGAGAAGCAAAATGACCATTGAAGAATTGATTGCACAGGCGGAAAGCGGCTTGACGGCGCAGTTCGCCCGCATTGACCGCATGGAGGAAATTGGGACGCGCCGCGTGCTGGACGCCTTCCGGGAGCATCAGGTGGCGTACCGGCATTTCGCGCCGACGACGGGCTACGGCTATGACGACGTGGGGCGTGATACGCTCGAAAAGATTTTTGCGGAGCTGTTTGGCACGCAGGCGGCGATTGTCCGCCCGCAGATTGCCAGCGGCACGCACGCCATCAGCCTGTGTCTGTTCGGTCTGGTGCTGCCGGGGGACGACATCGTGTCCGCGACGGGGATGCCCTACGATACCTTGCAGGACATCATCGGCTGGGGCGAGGGCGACGCGCCGGTCGGCTCACTGCGGGAGATGGGCGTGAGCTTCCATCCCGTGGCGCTGCGTGGCGGCAAAATCGACCTTGACGCGGTGGAAAACGCCATCACCCCGAAGACGAAACTCGTCATCGCCCAGCGCAGCCGCGGTTATGACTGGCGGCCGTCGCTGATGCCGGAGGAGTTCGCGCCTTTGGCGAAGATGCTGCACGAGAAGCACCCCGGCGTTCGCCTGATGGTGGACAACTGCTACGGCGAGTTTGTGTGCGAGAAGGAGCCGAGTCACTACGGCGCGGACGTGTGCGTTGGCAGCCTCATCAAGAATCCGGGCGGCGGACTTGCCCCCACGGGCGGCTACATCGTCGGCACGCAGGACGCCATTGAGCGCATCGCCTACCGCCTGACTGCACCGGGCATCGGGCTGGAAGTTGGTTCGTATGCCGCAAGCTACCAGCTATTCTATCAGGGCTTGTTCATGGCGCCGCACACCGTTGCGCAGGCGATTAAGACAGCGTGTTTGGCAGCACGCGTGTTTGAAATCCTTGGCATGACGATGACGCCCGCGGCGGATGAGCCCCGCGCCGACATCATTCAGGCGATTCAAATGCGCACGCCGGAGCGCCTTGTCGCGTTCTGTCAGGGGATTCAGATGGCTTCCCCGATTGACTCGATGGCACTGCCCGAACCGTGGGATATGCCCGGCTACAATGACCAAGTCGTCATGGCGGCGGGCACGTTTGTCGCGGGCGCGTCGATTGAGCTGTCGGCGGATGCCCCCATGCGCGAGCCGTACACCGCCTACATGCAGGGCGGCCTGACCTACACGCACGGGCGAATCGCGCTGCAAATGGCGCTGAACCGCATGGTGGAACAGGGCGCGCTGACGCTGAAGTAATTATGAATTTAGCACGATAGATTTAGATCATACCCCTGCTTTTCCCGGCATACGATGTGCTGGAAAGGCAGGGCTTTTTGCTATGAACGAAACGAAACAGACGGAACTCCGCGTGCGCCCAAGGCGTACAGAACTCGCAGCCAGCAAGCCGGACATCGAGTGGGTGAAAACACCGAAAAAGCATTGGCAGGAGAGGCTGCTGCCCAATCTCGCCATTGCGTCGGCGCTGATGCTCTGCGCGGTTGCGCTGAAAACCGGGGCGATTCCGCCGTTGACGGATGCTGTGCAGTCGGTCATGAGCGCCGCGACGGATGATTCGCTCCTGAACGGCGATTTGGGCAAGCTGTCCTTTGTCAGCAGCATTTTCCCGGAAGCATCGCTCGTTTTCGGTGAATCGGGCGGCAAGCTGACCATGCCGGTGGAAGCGGCAAGTGTCGTGCACGCGTGGTCGCAGAGTGAGCCGTTCATTTCATGGGACGCGCAGACGAAAATTGTCACGTCCGCAATGGCGGGCGAGGTCATCGGCGTGTACCACGGCAATGAGGACGAACGGCTGGTGCAGGTGTTAGGCGCGGACGGGCTGAGCTGCTTGTACGGGAATCTGGCGAGTGTGACGGTCAGCACGGGCGACATGGTGCAGACGGGCGACCCGCTGGGGACGCTTATGGACGGTCAGCCGTGCGTGATGGAGGTACGGCAGGACGGCTTGAGCGTTGACCCGGCGGTGATGATGCGGCAATGAAGCGAAAAATCGCGACGCTGGGAGAAACGGACATCACGGTGCATCCGGCGGCGGGGATTCTCCTGCTCCTTGGACTCCTGACGCGCTGGCGGGCGCTGCTGATTTGCACTTACGCGAGCATCCTCCTGCACGAAACGGCGCACGCGGCGGTCAGCGCGCTGTGGCATCATCCGCCGCAGGAGGTAGAAATTACGCCGCTGGGCGCAATGATGCGCTTGGAGGACGAGGAACGTCTGCCGCTGACGGCGCGAATCAGCGTGATACTCGCCGGGCCGCTGATGACGCTGATTTTGTGCGCCTTGTCGCTGTGGCTGACGCAAAACGGCGTGATTCCGCGGGAAACGGGGCGGCTGATCTTCCTCGGTAACGCGGGGATTTTGCTGGTGAACCTGCTGCCCGCGCTGCCGCTGGACGGCGGACGGCTGCTGTCAGCGGTCTTGCTGCGCCTCCTGCGGCGGGAAACGTGCTGGCGGGTGATGCGCATCATCGGCACGGCGGCGGGGGCGCTGCTTGTCGTCGGCGGCGTGGTCGGCGCGGTGCGCAGGTGGCAGGGAAGCTGGTCGCTGGCGGCAGCGGGTTGCTTCCTACTATATAGCGCGGTCAGCGCGACGACGAGCACAGCGCTGATGGAGCTTCGCGCGCTGATGGACAGGAAAATCCGCATGGAAACGCGCGGAAAACTGCCGATTCAGCCTATGGCGATGCTTTCCACGCGGACGCTGCACCACGCCGTGCGTGCCCTGCACCCAACGCGCATGACGCAATTGTACATCATCGAGCCGGGGACAATGCGGCTTCTTGGCATACTGACGGAGCAGCAGCTGATTGCCGCCTACCTGAACGCGCCGCAGCGGACATTGGCGGAGGAGGTGGACGCATGACGATTGCGGAACTTGCGCCGGGGCAGTCGGGTGTGATTGCGGCGTATCGCGGGGCGGACGCGGAAGAGCGGCATCTGCTGGACATGGGGCTGACGCCGGGCGTGCGGGTGCGGCTGATTGGCACGGCGCTCCTTGGCGACCCGCTGATTCTGCTCGTGCGCGGCAGCCGCGTGTCCATCCGCCGACGTCTGGCGCGGCAAATCATCCTGTCAGGTGGTGAGGCGGAATGAAAACGATTGCGCTGGTGGGCAGCCCGAACTGCGGCAAAACGACGCTGTTCAACGCCGTCACGGGGCTGCATCAGCATGTGGGCAACTGGGCGGGCGTGACGGTGGAGCGAAAAGAGGGGACGCAAAATGGCGTCAAGTGGGTGGACTTGCCCGGCGTGTACGCGCTCAGCCCGTATTCGGCGGAGGAAAAAGTGACCATCGACTACTTATCCGGCGGTGATTATGATGAAATTCTGCAAATTGTGGATGCAACTGCCCTCGCGCGCGGGCTGTACCTGACACATCAGCTGACGCAGCTGTCGCGCCCGATGACGATTGCGCTGAACATGATGGACGAGTGCCGGAAGCGCGGCATCACCATCGACACGGAGGAATTGTCGGCGCGGCTGGGCATTCGCGTGCTGCCGATGAGCGCGCGGGATGGCACGGGCGTCCCGGAACTCCTGCGCGCACTGAAAGACGGGGCGAAAACGCCGAAAAGTCCGCCGAGCGCGCCGTACACCGCCATTATCCAGCGGATGAAAAGTGCCCTGCCGGCGGGGAATCTCCCGTCGGAGTTCCGTGCGTGGAAAGCGCTGGAAGGCGATGAGATGGGCGCGGCGGAGGCGGCGCGGGCGGGGCAAGCGCAATTGCGGGCGCAGTCCGGCATATCGGCGGCGGCAGCGCTTTCGGCGCTTCGCTATGCGTGGGCAGATGATCTATGCGCGGCGGTGCGGCAGGGAAATCCTGACAATCCGACGCGGACGGACGCTATCGACGCGCTTGTGCTGCACCCTGTGCTGGCGCTGCCGATTTTGGCGGGGCTGCTGGCGCTCATGTTGTCGCTGGCGTTCGGCCGCTTCGGCAGCGGGCTGTCCGACGGGCTCACGAATATCATCCTGATGATACAATCGGCGCTGGACGGCGTGCTTCGGCACTGGCAGGTCGCGGAAGCACTGCGGCGTTTGATTGTCGAGGGGCTGATGACGGGCGTGGGGAGCGTCGTCAGCTTCCTGCCGATGCTGCTGATACTGTTTGCGTGCTTGTCAATGCTGGAGGACAGCGGCTATATGGCGCGGGCAGCGTTCCTGATGGATCGGCCGATGCGGGCGCTGGGTTTGAGCGGGCGGTCGTTCATCCCGCTGCTGCTGGGGTTCGGGTGCTCCGTCCCGGCGGCGCTGTCGGCGCGGTCGATGCGGGGCGAACGCGATCGGCGTTTTACGCTGCTGATGATTCCCTTCGTCTCGTGCAGCGCGAAAATGCCCGTTTTTGCGGCGCTTTCGACGCTTCTTCCCGGCGGCGCGTGGATGATTTTTGCCCTCTGCGCGCTGGGGATTTCGCTGGCGGCGCTGATTGCGCAAATCCTGCGGAAAACGTTGTTTCCGGGCGAATCCGCCGCGTTCGTGATGGAACTGCCGCCGTACCGCCTGCCCTTGATGTCGAGCGTCCTGCGCAAGGTGCTCCGCCGCACGGGCGAATTCCTCAGCCGCGCGTGCAGCGTGATTCTGCTGTCGTCGGTGGCCGTCTGGCTCATTGGGCGATTCACCTGGACGGGCGCGTGGGCGGCGAGCACGCAGGAGAGCATCCTCGGCAGCATTGCCGGGGCGATTGCGCCGATTTTCGCGCCGCTGGGCTTCGGAAGCGTGGCGGTAACGGCGGCGCTGCTGACCGGGCTGCTGGCGAAGGAGAGCATCATCAGCACACTGGCGGTCTTGGCGGGTCAGGGGAGCATCCGCGCGGCGCTGTCGGCGTCCCTGCCGACCCCGGCTGCGGCGCTGGCGCTGATGACGTTCGTGCTGCTGTATCCGCCGTGCGCCGCGGCATCCGCAAGCATCATCAAAGGGCTGAAAAGCCGGAAGCTGGCGGTACTGATGGTCACGGGGCAGTGCCTGCTGGCGTGGATATGCGCGTGGATTGCGTACCGTTTGCCACTCGCTTGACAAATTTCGCGCAGAACAGATTGACAACGTGGCAGAATGCGGCTATAATGAAGATAATGAAATACTGCGGCATCGTGAGGAGCGGCGGCGCAGGATCAGAGATAGAGGAGGTACTTTGATGGATATTCAGGAACTCCAAGAGATCTGCCGTCAAGTGCGGCGGGACATCATCATTATGACCAACAAGGCGGGTGCGGGCCATCCCGGCGGATCGCTGTCCGCAACGGAAGCGCTTGTTGCGCTGTATTTTGACGTCATGAAGGGCATTGACCCCAAGGACGACAAGAATCCGAACCGCGACCGCTTTGTGCTGTCGAAGGGTCACGCGGCTCCCGCGCTCTATGGCACGCTGTGCGAACGCGGCTATTTCGGACGCGAGGAGTTTGACCATTTCCGTCAACTGCACGGCATCCTGCAGGGGCATCCGGACGTGAAGAAGTGCCCCGGCGTGGATGCGTCGACGGGTTCGCTCGGTCAGGGCATCTCCATCGCGGTCGGCATGGCGCTGGGCGCGAAGAAGACGGGTAATCCCTGCCACGTCTACACCATCATCGGCGATGGCGAATCGCAGGAAGGGCTTGTGTGGGAAGCGTCGATGGCGGCGGCACACTATCACCTTGATAACCTGACGGTTATTTTCGACCACAACGGCCTGCAGATTGACGGCTCGAATGACGAGGTGATGTCGCTGGGCGATATTCAGGCGAAATTCAAGGCGTTCGGCTATGACGTGATTGACGTCGCCGACGGCAACGATATGCAGCAGGTGCTGGATGCGCTGCACGCGCCCGCCTGCCCCGGCAAGCCGCGCCTGATTCACCTGCACACCCTCAAGGGCAAGGGCGTTTCCTTCATGGAGGGGCAGGTCGGCTGGCACGGCAAGGCTCCCAATGCAGAACAGACGGCGCAGGCGCTGAGCGAACTGGAGGGCTGAACAAATGGAAAAGAAAGCAATTCGTGTGGCGTATGGCGAGGCCATCGTCAAGCTCGGTGCGGAAAATGACAAGGTGGTCGTGCTGGACGCTGACCTTGCGGCGGCGACCATGACCAATGGTTTCAAGAAGGCGTATCCTGACCGCTTCATCGACTGCGGCATTGCCGAGGCGAACATGGTGGATATGGCGGCGGGTATGTCCACGATGGGGCTGATTCCGTTCTGCTCCACGTTCGCGGTGTTTGCGGGCCGCAGCTACGACCAGATTCGCAATGGCGTGTGCTATCCGAAATTTAACGTGAAGTTTGGCTTCTCCCACGCGGGCATCACGCTGGGCGAGGACGGCGGCTCCCATCAGGCGATTGAGGATATCGCCCTGATGCGCGTGCTGCCGAACATGACGGTGTTCGTCCCCAGCGACGCGACCGAGTGCGAGCAGTGCGTCCGCGCGGCGGCGGAAATCAACGGCCCGGTGTACATCCGCACCGCTCGTCTGCCTTCCCCGGTGTACGACGCGCGCCCCTTCACGGTGGGCAAGGGCAATGTCATCAAGGACGGCAAGGACTGCGTGATTTTCACCTGCGGCATCATGCTGGAGCACTGCCTCGAAGCGGTTCAGCTGCTGGCGGAGCAAGGCATTGACGCGGCGCTGGTGTCCTTCCACACCCTGAAGCCCTTTGACGACGAACTCGCCCGCACCTACGCGGCGAAGTGCGGCAAGGTGTTCACGGTGGAGGAGCACTCCATCATCGGCGGTCTGGGCGACGCGGTGGCTTCCGCCATCTGCGGCATGGGGCTGAAGCACTTCGAGAAGATTGGCATCAACGATGTGTTCGGTCAGTCCGGCAAGCCCGCTGCGCTGCTGGAAGAATACGGCCTGACCGGCAAGCAGATTGCCGATCGGATTGCGAAGGCATAATTTCTGCAAGAGATACTGCGGACAGCACTCCGGTGTGGGCGCTGTCCGCTTTGCGTGAGCCTAAATTCAGGAGAACAACAACAATGCGTATGCTGATTGTCAATCCAATCGCTGGGTGCGGTTATGCGCTGAAAGTGATGGAACAGGTGCAGAGCGTGCTGACCGCGCGAAACCTCCCGTTTCGTGTGATGCGGACGGAATACCCCGGCTACGCGGCGAAACTGGCGCGGGAAGCAGTCGAAATGGGCTGCGAAGCCGTCTATGTTATCGGCGGTGACGGCACGTTCAGCGAGGCGGCGCGCGGATTGGCGGGCAGCGGCATTCCGATTGGGCTGATTCCGGCAGGCACGGGCAACGACTTTGTCAAGACGCTCGGCACGCCGAAAGAGCCGATGGCGGCGCTCGATTTCATCCTCAGCCACGAGCCGCGCCCGTGCGACGCGATTGACCTGAACGGGCAGCTGTTCTTGAACGTCGCCGGAGCGGGTTTTGACGTGACGGTGCTGGAAAATGTTGCGGATTTTGGCGGGAAAATCCGCGGGCTGCTGCCGTACCTCGTTGGGCTGATTCGCGCGATTTGGAAGCATCAGCCGCTGCAGCTGACGTATACGGTGGATGGAAAGACGCAGACGAAGGACGCACTGCTGTGCATTGCGGCGAACGGAAAGTGGATTGGCGGCGGCATCCCGATTTGCCCCGATGCTGTGCCGAATGACGGCGAAATCGACTTCATGGTCGTCGGGCACCAGCCGCGGTGGAAAGTGCCGTACTATCTCGTGCGCATGATGATGAAACAGATTTTGAACTTTCCGTTGACGGAGCATGTTCTTTGCGACAAAGTGACGGTGTCGTCGCCCGGAATGCATGTCGAGGTGGATGGCGAGATTATCGCCTGCGAACACGCGGAATTTACCATGCATCCCGGCGCGTTGATGCTGTACTGGTGAGGTGCGTATGGCGACGATCAGCATCATCCGCGTGGAAAATCCAGAAAAAAAGGCAGAGATTTCCGCGCACATCCTCCATGCGCTGCCGGATTGGTTCGGCTTGCCGGACAGCACGCAGAAGTATATCGACGACAGCCGAAACATGCCGTTTTTCGCCGCTGTGCGGGAAGGGCAGGCAGTCGGATTCGCGGCGCTGAAGGCAACCAGCCCTTGCGCGGGGGAAATCTACGTCATGGGCGTATTGCCGGAATATCACCGAAGCGGCATCGGGCAGCAGCTGTTTGCGGCGATTCGGGCGGAGGCAATCGCGCGAGGCTATCGGCTGCTGCAGGTCAAAACCGTGCAGACGGGGCATTACGAGGAGTATGACCGCACGAACGCCTTTTACCAGCGCATGGGCTTCCTGCCGCTGGAGTGCCTGCCGACGCTGTGGGATGAATGGAATCCGTGTCAGGTGTATGTGCTGCCGCTGCAAAACTCGTAACTTTTCCTGTCAAAAAGCAGGAATTTCCGCGTTCTGTGGCGAATATATAGAAATATCCGCAGAAAAGGAGGCAACGTTATGGCTGATATTGGCAAGACAGTCAAAGAAATCTGGGAACAGAGCATGAAGGCAGTCAACAAGGCGGCGACGAACATCGCGACCAGCACGAAGCAGAAGGTTGATGAGATGAACATCGTCACGCGTCGGAAGGAACTGCAAAACCAGCTTGGTCTGCGGCTGTATGAGCTGTGGCAGGCGGGCGAGGACGTGCCGGAGACGCTGAAAGCGACGCTGGAGGAAATGCGCGACCTGGAAGTGAAACTGCAGGAGCTGCGCGAGAGCAAGACCACCGCGCCGGAGGACGAGAAGAGCGCCGAGACGCCGGATTCTGCCGCCCACGCGCCTGACACGACGGACGTGAAAGTGCCGCTGGAGGATGACGACGTGCCGACGATTGAGATGCCGGACATCCCCGAAAAACCGGAGCGCCCGATGGAAGCGCCGAGCATCCACACGGACGACGAAACACCCGCTGAATGACATCTATTTGCACACAAAAAACGCCATTCCGACGCATGTTGTTCGGAATGGCGTTTTATACTATTTCCAGATTCAACTGCGCCATCTGCTTGCGCCTTTTTCGTTCTGGCGTCCGCTCACTCCATTTAGCGTAGCGCTGCTACGCTGCATTTCGTTCCCGTTAGCCAGAACGAAAAATTCGCCGCGCATCTTGGCGCATTTTCATTTGGAAATAGTATTACTTTTTGGTTAAATCAACTGCACGTCATATCCGCCCTGCCAGCTGTGCCCGGGCTGAAGCAGCGTCACGAACGGCTTGTCCTCGAAGCGGCCGCTCTCCGTCACCTGACCGGGCATCCCGTGCCACGGCTCCAAGCAGACGTAATCCGCATTCTTCTTTGGCATTGACCAGACCGCCAGCACCTCCATCTTCGGGTAGGAGAAGCGCAGTCCTTTACCGCTGCTGAGGTTGACCAAATCGACCGAGCGGCTCTTCAATTCGGTGAAAATCAGCGCGTCGCGGTCGTCGAAAAGGTCGTGGCTGAGCGGCAGCACGCGGCTGTTGTGGAAGCAGGGGAGATATTCGCTGCCGTCAATGAGATATCCGCCGGGGCAGAGGCTGTTGCGCCCGTCCTCAACATGCGGGAAGACCAGCTCGTAGTCCGTGTAGCTTGCGCCTGCCTCCATCGGCACGATGAAGCCCGGATGCCCGCCGCAGCAGAACGGCATCACCTTGTCGGACTTGTTTTCGACAATGAACTGCGCGGAGAATCCGTTTTCGCGCAGCGTGTAGACAACGTGGAACGCGAATTCAAACGGGTAGGATGGCTTGCTTTCCTCCGTGGGGGTCAGAACAAGCTCGATGAAGTCGTCGCCGATTTTCTCGACCGTAAACTCTGGGTTACGGGAAAAACCGTGCTTGGCAATCGGGTAGGACACGCCGTCGATGATGACGTGGTTATCCTTCGCCGTGCCGCAGATTGGGAAGAGCACCGGCGCGTGATTTCCCCAGACAGCGGGATCGGCCTGCCAAATAACCTCGCGGTTATCATTCCCCTTGAAGGAGGTCATCTGCGCGCCCTTCTGCCGGACGCGTGCGGTCGTATCACCGCAGTGAAGCGTAAATTCCATGAGAAACACCTCCGAAAATGTCGTTTCCGCAGGAAGTATTCGCGTCACGAAGCGAAAAATCCTGCATAAAATAGAACTGATTCAGCGAAAGGAGGAAAAAATCATGCGGGCAGCAGGATCGCCGTTTCAGGCGAAAAGCAGTCAGGAGCAGAAGGAACAGTGGATTTGGTGGCAGTGCCAGCGGGACACGGTGCCGCCGGAGGAAGAAGCGCCGCCAGTGAACGCCCTGCCCGAACGGGACGCGCCGCCGATGCCTGTACCGGTGCAGCCGACGCGCCATCAGCAGTATGATGCCATCATGCAGCGCATGAAGGTCGCTCAGGGGCGAACAGGCGCGTTTACATCCTGCGGCACCAGCACGCAAGACTCGTCCGGCAAGTGATACGCATCGAAATACGCATTTTCCAGCGGAATCCACCGCGCGTTAAAATCCTTCAGCCGCGCTGCGCCGACGCGCTGCAATAGCCGTTCTTGCTGAACCTCCGGGTTAATCCGCAGGAAGAGCGTCAAATCCGCATGACGGCGGATGTCCGGCAGCATACTGTAACTGCCTTCCAGAATCGTGATGGGCGCGTCGGGCAGGGGAATCGGCGCGGAGAATGCGTCCTCGCGGCACAGGTAGCGCCGATAGACGACGGGCTGACCCGCGGCGAAGGGGAGAATCACCTCCTGCATCAGGCGCTCCAAATCGACGTTGCCGCCCGGAATTGCCAGCCGCTGCGGCGTTTTCAGCGCGTGGGGCAGGAAAAAATCGTCCATGCGGATGATGGGCGCGTTCAGCGCGTCGGACAGCGCATCCGCCAAGGTGGATTTGCCGCTGCCGCACGGCCCGTCAATCGTGACGAGCAGGCGCGGCTTCTTCGGCAGTTGGGCAATCCGCGTGAGAATCGGGGCGATTCGCGCGTCACGGGGAAAATCGGGCTGCATAAAACCTCCGACACAATCAGGCGCACTGCGAAAAACATGCAGTGCGCCTAAATTTGATTACGCGAGATGCTTTTTGAGAATCGCCAGCCCTGCCGCCAAATCCTCGTAAGAAATGTTCAGCGGGGGCAGCAGACGCACCTTTTCGTGCGCCGTCAGCACCATCAAGCCGTCCTGCAAGCACGCCGAAGCGACTTCCGCCGCCGTTTTGTTCTCCGGCAGGATGCCAATCATCAGCCCAAGCCCGGTGATGCTCTTCACGCCCGGCGCGCCCGTCAGTTCCTTGCGGATGTACGCCGCACGCTCCTTTACGCCCGCGAACACGTCCTCATTCAGCCGGGAGATGACGTTCAGCGCCGCGGCAGCGCAAATCGGGTTGCCGCCGAAGGTCGAGCCGTGGTCGCCCTTGCCCAGCACATGCTCGCAGCGCTCACCTAAGAGGCACGCGCCCATCGGCAGACCGCCCGCCAGCCCCTTCGCCGTCGTCACCACGTCGGGATGGATGCCGAACTGCTCGTAGGCGTACAGCGTGCCTGTGCGCCCGTTGCCAGTCTGCACCTCATCGACCATCAGCAGAATGTCATTCGCGCGGCAAAGCTCCTCCGCCTTCCTGACGAACGCCGGGTCAAGCGGAATCACGCCGCCTTCGCCCTGCACCATCTCCATCAGCAGCCCGCAGACCTTGCCCGTGCTGAGGATGGCTTCCAGCGCGGGAATGTCGTTCGCGGGCGTGTAACGGAATCCCGCCGGGAACGGGCCGAAGTGCTCATGGAAGCGGTCTTGCCCGGTCGCCGCCAGCGTCGCAATCGTGCGGCCGTGGAAGCTGTTCACCAGTGTTACGATGACGTCGCGGTTGTCCTTCTCGCCGTATTTCCGGGCGACTTTCAGCGCACATTCATTCGCCTCCGCGCCGGAATTGCCGAAGAAAACCTTCTTCATGCCCGTGCGCTCGCACAGCAGCTTTGCCAATTGCGTCTGCGGTTCGGTATAGTAGAGGTTCGACGTGTGACCGAGGGTGGTCAGCTGATGCGTCACGGCGGCGACCCAGTCGGGATCGCACGCGCCGAAGAGCGTCACGCCGATGCCCGTGCCGAAGTCGATGTAGCGCTTGCCGTCGGGGCCTTCGTAGTGCGCGCCCTCGCCTTTCGACATCACCGCGTCAAAGCGGCCGTATGTGCCAGCGATGTAAGCACTGTCCGCCTGTTTAACTTTTTGGCACATAATTTCCCTCAATCTCCTTCTTGAACATCGTGCCGGCGCCCTCGTCGGTCAGCGTCTCAATCAGCAGCGCGTGGGGAACGCGGCCGTCGATGATGAACACCTTGCGCACACCCGCGCGGATGGCGTTGGTGCAGCACTCGACCTTCGGAATCATGCCGCCGGAGATGATGCCCTCCGCCTTCAGCTCCTCCACGCCCTTCAAATCGACGCGGCGGATGAGGCTTGTCGGGTCTTTCGGGTCGCGGAGCAGACCGACGGTGTCCGTCATGGAGATGAGCGCCTCGGCGTGCATGGCGGCGGCAATCGACGCGGCGGCGGTGTCGGCGTTGATGTTGTAGACATGCCCCGTTTCGTCGCACCCGATGGTGGAAACGACCGGGATGTAGCCCTTTTCCAGCAAGTCGAGAATCGGCTGCGGGTTGACGCTGTTGATTTTGCCGACGTAGCCGAGCTTGGGGTCAATCATCTGCGCCTTGATGAGCCCGCCGTCCATGCCGCAGATGCCCATCGCGCGCCCGCCGAGGTTGTCCAGCTTCGCCACCAGCGATTTGTTGATTTTGCCCGCCAGCACCATTTGGACGATTTCGCTCGTTTCCTCGTCCGTCACGCGCAGACCATCGACGAACTCCGTTTCCTTGCCGACGCGCTTGAGCATACTGGAAATTTCCGGGCCGCCGCCGTGCACCAGCACCATTTTGACCCCGATGAGGCTCATCAGCACCATGTCGCGCATGACATCGTGCTTGAGCTCCTCGTTGATCATGGCGTTGCCGCCGTACTTGACGACGACGATTTTGCCGTTATACTTCTGGATATAGGGCAGCGCCTCGACCAGCACCTGCGCGCGCTGGCGGTTCGTCATGCCGTTGTACATCTGCATATTGATTCGTCCTTTCAGCTCCGATAGTCGCCGTTGATTTTGACGTAATCGTACGTCAGGTCGCAGCCCCAAGCGGTGGCGGAGGCGTCGCCGTCGTGCAGGGTGACGACGACATCCACCTCGTCCTCCAGCAGGATTTCCTTCGCTTTTTCTTCGCTGAAGTCGATGGACGCGCCGCTTTTGCACACGTCAATCGAGCCGACGGCGCTGCGGAAGGCGACATCCACCTTCTTCACGTCGATTTCCGCGCCGGAGTAGCCCAGTGCGCACAGCACGCGCCCCCAGTTCGCATCCGCGCCGAAAATGGCGGCCTTCAGCAGGCTGGAGCAGATGACAGACTTCGCGGCGAGCTTGGCGTCCTGCACGGTTTTGCCGCCCGTCACCACGCACGTCAGCAGCCGCGAGGCGCCTTCGCCGTCCTTGGCAATCATGCGGCACAGGGCGGTCGTCACCTCGTTCAGCGCGGCGCAGAACACGGCGTAATCCGCGTTTTCACTGTCAATCAGCGCATTGCCCGCCAAGCCGTTCGCCATGATGGACACCATGTCGTTGGTGGATGTGTCGCCATCGACGCTGACCATGTTGAACGTGTCCTTCACGTTGTCCGACAGCGCCTTGCGGAGCATCGCGGGGGAAATCGCCGCGTCGCAGGTGAGGAAAACGAGCATCGTCGCCAGATTCGGGTGAATCATGCCCGACCCCTTCGCGATACCGCCGAGGTGGCAGACCTTGCCGTCCACCACGAAAGACACCGCAACTTCCTTCAGCCGCGTGTCCGTCGTCATGATGCCCTCTGCCGCTTCCTGACTGCCGTTGCCCTTCACAGCGGCGTACAGCGCTCCCATGTGCTGGGCGATCGGTTCGATGGACAGCGGCTGCCCGATCACGCCCGTAGACGCGACAATGACGTGGTGCGGGTCGATGCCCGCCGCCTTGCCCGCCAGTTCGCACATCTGCCACGCGACTTCTTCGCCGTCGGCGTTGCAGGTGTTCGCGTTGCCGCTGTTGCAGACGGCCAGCTGCGCAATACCGCCCGCCAAGTTCCGCTGGGTGACGTAAATGGGCGCGCCCTTGACCAGATTGCTCGTGTACACCGCCGCCGCCGAAGCAGGAACTTCGCTGATAATCATGCTGATGTCGCGCTTGCCGCGGTTCTTGCGGATGCCGCAGTGAATGCCGCCCGCCTGAAATCCCTTTGCGGCACATACGCCGCCCGAAATATGCTCCATATGCTTTTCCTCCATATTTATATGCTTACAGATTCAGTCCTGTCGTTTCGGGTGCGCCTGTCATCAGGTTCAGGCACTCAATGGCCGCGCCGGACGACCCCTTGCCGAGGTTGTCGAACAGGCTGACCAGCTCGATGCGGTCGTCATTGCCCAGCACCATCAGCTTCATGCTGTCCTTGCCCGCCAAGGCGTTCGCGGGGATGAAGCCGCCGAACGCCGCCACGTCCTGCGCGTCCAGCACGGACACGATGGGGGAGGAAGCATAGTGCGCCTTCAGGCACGCGGTCAGTTCCTCAACCGGGTGCGCGCAGTTCAGCTGCTGGCGGAACAGCGGAATCGTCACCTGCATCCCGGCGTAGTAATCCGCCACAATCGGCGCGAAAATCGGCGCGTGGGTCAGACAAGAAATCTGCTGCATTTCGGGCAGGTGCTTGTGCGACTGCGTCAAGCCGTAGGGGCGGGGCGCATCGAGGTCAGGCGTGCGGGTGTCCGCCTCGTACTGGGCGATCATCTTCTTGCCGCCGCCGCTGTACCCGGTCAGGGAGAAGCAGGACAGCAGCGCATCCGCCGGAATCAGCCCCGCGGCGACCAGCGGCGCGGCGAGTGCGATGAACCCGCTGGCATGGCAGCCCGGCACGGCGACGTATTGCCCGGAGACGACGGCGTCCCGATGCTTCTTGGACAATTCCGGGAAGCCGTACGCCCAGCCGGGGGCAACGCGGTGCGCCGTCGAGGTATCAAGAATGCGCGTATTGCTGCCTTCCGCCAGCGCGACGGATTCTCGTGCAGCAGCGTCCGGCAGGCAGAGAATGGCAATGTCGGCGGCGTGAATGGCTTCGCGTCGGGCATCGGCGTCCTTGCGCTTTTCCTCCGGGAGCGTCAGGAGCGAAAACTCCCCGCGCTCCGCCAGCCGATCGAAAATCCGAAGGCCTGTTGTGCCTTCCTTGCCATCAATAAAGACCGTCCATGCCATGATATTCCTCCTCCATTTATGCGAAACAGACGCATAAATATACAAACCTATTATACGCACATCGGCGCGCTTGTCAAGCGGAAAAGCACGAAAAAATCATTCCGCGCGCTCATAGCGGACAGTGAACCCGCCCGCGTCCGCCATCCACTGCGCAACGGTCGCCTCCATCGCCGCGACGGTCGCGTCCCAGAGTTCCGCTGCGCGCTCGCCGGAGAGATACCGTTCGCGGCAAGCCACCCGTTCATCCTCCAAAACACGCTGCCAGTCGTTGTCGTCCAGATACGGGTACAGCGCCGAATCGCGCGTGATGTCCGCTGGTGTGAGGGAGTCCAGCAGCAGCTCCGGCGCGGGCAGCGTCAGCATCAGCACAGACCCGTCGCGCGTCATGGTCACCTGCCGCAAATCAATGCCGAAACTGCCCTCATAGGTGTAATCGGCGTTGATGCTCGCCACTGTGCCGAGGAATGCCGCCTTGACTTCGTAGTTCAGCGCGCCCTCTTCGGTGACGTGCAGCGTTTCCAGCTTCGCGCTCTGCTCCAGCTTCTGCGACAGCACGACGGATGCGCGAATCGCCGCGGCGGACTCATCCGGCATGATGCGCGCGACCCACTTCGCGGCGTACGGCAGCAGCACAATCACCAGCACGAGCGTCAGCGCGGAGGTAATCAGCCCCAACAACCACTTTCCGATGCGTTTCACAGGCGACCTCCTGTCCAGATGTGCAGCTGAACGAGCAGCGGCACAATCAGATAGCGGAAGATTTCCACGGCGACGAACGCCACGCCAATCAGCGCGAAAACGTACAGCCAGACGCGGCGATGGCGGTGTTTTTCCCGCTTGCGGCGGCACGGCGGCTCATCGGGCGGCGGCTGGGGAATATAGGTGCTCTGCGCGGGCGGCGTCTGCTGTCGGAAACGGCGGATTGTGCCGTCCGGACGCTGCTCGTAGCGTTCGTCTTGCGGTAGTTTGGGCTGCATGAGCGTCATCTCCTTCCGTGGCTGCATTGTGTGATTACGAAGGGCAAAAAGCGCGGATTCCCACGCAAAACCGACGATGTTGGTCGTACCCCTTCCTTATTATACGACAAAATCAGCAAGTTTTCCTGCATTTTCGGAAGAAAAAGCAAAAAAGCAGGAAAAATACAGACGACACGGATTTTCCTGGAAGGCAATTGACATGCCGAAACATGTGTGGTAAAATAAGCAAGGTGGTTCAGGTGATTTTTGTGTACGATTCGTCGGACAGAAGATAACGTAAAAATTTGCCGACCGCAAAAGCAACGGTAGACGGGAGGGGGACGGAGACGATGACGGAAGCAACGGTGCAGCAGTCGGCGGCGACCACACGCGAGCAGATTTGGCTCAATCGTGAGCAGGTGCGCAAGGAAAAACCGGTCTATCGGACGCTGAAACGCGCGCAGGATATTTTCTTCTCCCTGCTGGCGCTGATTGTGCTTTCGCCGCTGCTGCTGATTGTAGCGCTCGCGATTGTCATTGATGACCCGAAAGGTTCGCCGATTTTTACGCAGGTGCGCAGCGGCATTGACGGCAAGGAGTTCCGCATCCATAAATTCCGCTCCATGTGCGTGGACGCTGAGGCGAAGCTGGCGGATTTGAAGCGCAGCACAGAGATGAACGGCCCGATTTTCAAGCAGAAGGATGACCCGCGCATCACCCGTGTAGGGCGTTTCATCCGCAAGTGCGGCATCGACGAGCTGCCCCAGTTGTGGGATATTCTGGTTGGCAGCATGAGCATCGTCGGGCCGCGTCCGCCGCTGCCGTGCGAAGTGGCGGCGTATACGGATTACGAGCGCCAGCGCCTGTATGTCCGTCCCGGTCTGACCTGCATCTGGCAGATTCAGCCGAACCGCAATGACGTGACGTTTGACGAGTGGATGGACATGGATATGCGCTATATCCGCGATCGCACCTTCCTGCTGGACTGGAAGCTGATTTTCGGCACGGTATGGACGGTTTTTGCGGGCACGGGCGAATAAAAAGCGTGCATAAATATGCCGCTGGACGGGAAATGCAAAGAAATCATCGGAAAGCGTGTGTGTGCCAAGGACGTCACCACGCTTTTTTACGTTTCATATTATCCTGTTTTCAAATTCGCGGCGCAGCTGGGTGCATTCTCATAAGGCGACGAACATTGCTACACTCGGAAATATATAATAGGAAGAAAAGCTGATAAAACTGCATTTTCCACAAAATTAATCGAGATTTACTTGCCAAATAACGGTTTGCATGGTATAATGGAAAATGCTTGATAGGTATGTACCTGTCGGCAGCTGGTTCGCCGCAATGTTTGCATGACGAACTTTTTTTCAAAAACGAGACGATGGGGGGGACAGCATGAGAGCCTACAAGATTGCGGTTGCTGGCGCAGGCTACGTCGGCATGGCGATGGCGGTGCTGCTGTCCCAGCATCATCAGGTGACAGTGGTGGATATTGTGCCGGAAAAAATCAGCATGATCAATCGCCGCCAATCGCCTGTGCGTGATGACGTGATGCAGCAGGTTTTGTCGCACACGCCCCTGCAACTGAGCGCGACGCTCGACGCCCAAGCCGCCTATGCCGATGCGGACTTCGTCGTCATTGCCGTCCCGACGAATTACGATGATGTTACCCAGCGCTTCCAGACGGCGGCGGTGGAGGAGGTCATCGGGCTGGTCACGCAGTGCAATCCGGATGCGGCGGTGGTCATCAAATCCACCGTCCCGGTCGGGTACACCGCGTCGGTGCGCGAGAAATTCCATAACAGGAACATCCTCTTCAGCCCGGAGTTCCTGCGCGAATCGCACGCAATGGAGGACAGCCTGTACCCAAGCCGCATCATTGTCGGCACGGACATGCAGGATACGCACCTGACCGCATCCGCCCGCGTGTTCACTGCGCTATTGCAGGAAGGCGCGGAAAAGCCGAACGTGGACACGCTGCTGATGGGCTTCAGCGAGGCGGAGGCGGTCAAGCTGTTCGCCAACACCTATTTGGCGCTGCGCGTGGCGTACTTCAATGAGCTGGACACCTACGCGGAGAGCAAAGGCTTGAACACACGGCAGATTCTGGATGGCGTGTGTCTCGACCCGCGCATCGGCAGCCATTACAACAACCCGTCGTTCGGCTACGGCGGCTACTGCCTGCCGAAGGACACCAAGCAGCTGCTGGCGAATTACGCCGATGTGCCGCAGAACATGATTTCCGCCATTGTCGAGAGCAACAAGACTCGCAAGGACTTTATTGCCGACCGCGTGATGGCGCTGACGAAGGAAGATCATCCCGTTATTGGCGTCTATCGCCTGACGATGAAGCGCGGCAGCGACAACTTCCGCCAAAGCAGCATACAGGGCGTGATGCAGCGCCTGAAGGCGAAAGGCGCATCCATCGTGATTTACGAGCCGACACTGCCGGATGGTGAAACGTTTTCCGGCAGCAGGGTGGTCAACGACTTGGCGCAATTCAAGGCAATGAGCCGCATCATCGTGGCGAACCGCTACGACAAGGCGCTTGATGATGTGCAGGATAAGGTGTATACGCGCGATATTTTCCAGCGCGACTAAGTACGACTGAATAAGGGAGCGGTAATCATATGCAGCATGGACTACCAGAACAGGCGATAGAACCGACAGCATCCCGCACGGGCGCGAATAAACTTGGCTATCGTGCCGTCAAGCGGGCGTTCGACCTGACGACGACGGCAATGGCGGTTATCGTACTTTCGCCGCTGTTCCTGATTCTTTCCGTCATTGTCGATCTGGGTGATCCCGGCGCTGTCATCTACGGGCAGGAGCGTATCGGCAAGAATGGCAAGCCGTTCAAAATGTGGAAATTCAGGAGCATGTACCGGAATGCTGACCAGATGATTGATCAGCTGAGCGAGGAGCAGAAGCGCCAGTATCATACGGAGTTCAAAATCGACAATGATCCGCGCATCACGCCGGTAGGCAATTTCCTGCGCAAAACGAGTTTGGACGAGTTGCCGCAGCTGTTCAATGTTCTTGCGGGCGAAATGAGCCTCGTCGGACCGCGGCCGCTGCTGAAATCGGAAATCCAGCAGTATTATGCGGATTCGGCGGATGTGCTGCTGTCCGTCAAGCCGGGCGTGACCGGCTATTGGCAGGCATACGCGCGCAACAATGCGACCTACCAGAGCGGGCATCGGCAGCAGATGGAGATGACATACATCCGCCAGGCGTCGATATGGCTGGACTGCAAGATTCTAATGAAAACCGTGGTTGCTGTCCTCCGCAGGGATGGCGCGAAGTGAGGGCGAAGCAATGAATTACCTGATTTTCGGCGGTTCCGGCTTCATCGGCACACACCTGATTCACCGCTTGAAAGATGCGTGCGTAAAGCCCGGCGACTGCATTTACGATTTGGATTTGGTCATGCCCGGCGAAGAGGGCGTTGTGCCCGGCATCGTGGAGAAAAACGAGGGGGTCGTCTATCGCCGCGTGGATGTGCGCAAGCCGATTGCCCTTGATTTCACGCCCACGCCGGATGATGTGATTTTCAACCTCGCGGCGGTGCACAGGACGCCGGGGCATCCGGATTACGCCTATTTCGAGACGAACATTCGCGGCGCGGAGAATGTGACCGCCTTTGCGGAGCAGCACGGCATCCGCAAAATCCTCTTCACCAGTTCCATTGCGCCCTACGGCGCGGCGGAGGAGCTGAAAACGGAGGACACGCTGCCCACGCCGAACACGCCATACGGCATCAGCAAGCTGGTGGCGGAGAAAATCCACCAGATTTGGCAGGCAAGGGAAGCGAATCGCGAACTGACGATTGTGCGGCCGGGCATTGTGTATGGCAAGGGGGAGCATGGCAATATGACCCGCCTGTACAACAGCCAGAAAAAGCACTATTTCTTCTATGCCGGGCGCAAGGACACGGTGAAGGCGTGCATTTATGTGAAGGAACTGGTACGTTTCTTCCAATATCGGATGATTGACCATGATTTTCCGGGTGTGGATGTGTACAACTGCACGTTCGAGCCGGCGTACACCATCGAGCAGATTTGCAGCGCCATGCAGGCGGCGACCGGGATGAAGCGCCATATTCCGCTGATTCCGGGCGGCCTGCTGATGACCGCGGCGACGATTCTTGGCCCCATCGGCGGCAAGAAAGTCGGCATTCACCCGGCGCGCGTGAAGAAACTGATGGTGAGCACGAACATCAGCGGTCAAAAGTTGGCGGAGAGCGGCTATGCGTTCCACGCGGGGCTGGAGGACACCTTCCGCGACTGGTTTGCGGACTGCGGCAAACAAGGCTTGTATTGAACATCCGACGCAATGAGGAGGAAAATGATGAAAGTTGTCATTCTTGCCGGCGGCTTCGGCACACGAATTTCCGAGGAATCCGCATTCAAGCCCAAGCCCATGATTGAGATTGGCGGTATGCCCATCCTGTGGCATATCATGAAGACATATTCTGCCTATGGCTACAACGAATTTGTGATTTGCGCGGGCTACAAGCAGCACGTCATCAAAGAGTGGTTTGCGGATTACTTCCTGCACACCTCCGACATCACGTTCGATTACACGCACGGCACGAACGAGATGATTGTGCACAACAAGCACGCCGAGCCGTGGCGCGTGACGGTTGTCGACACTGGCTTAAATACCCAGACAGGGGGGCGCGTCAAGCGTATCCGCGAGTATATCGGCAATGAGCCGTTCATGCTGACCTATGGCGACGCGGTGGGCGACGTGAACATTGCGGAACTGGTGGCATTCCATCAGGCGCACGGGAAAATCGGCACCATGTCGATGTACAACTTCGGGCAGAACAAGGGCGTGGTGGAAGTCGGTGCGAATAGCGTGATTGACGCTTTCCGCGAGAAGTCGGACATGGACGGCGACCTCATCAACATCGGCTTCATGGTATTCCAGCCGGAGCTGTTTGACCTGATTGAGGGTGATGAAACCGTGTTTGAGAAAGGCCCGCTGACCAAACTTGTCGCACAGAAACAGCTGGTGGGGTACATCCACCAAGGCTTCTGGCAGTGCATGGACACGCTGCGGGAGAAACAGAAGCTGGAGCAGCTGTGGGCGTCGGGCAATGCGCCGTGGAAGGTGTGGGAGAAATGAAGCAGTTCGATTTGTCGTTTTATCAGGGCAAGAAAGTGTTCGTGACGGGACATACCGGCTTCAAGGGCTCGTGGCTGTGCAAGGTGCTCGCCAATGCCGGGGCGATTGTTACGGGGTATTCACTGAATCCCCCTACGTCGCCGTCCTTGTTTGAAATCGCTGATATTGCGCAGGATGTGCACTCGGTTATCGGCGATATCCGCGATTATGCGACGCTGAAGGCCGCGTTTGACGCCGCACAGCCGGAGATTGTGCTGCATCTGGCGGCGCAGCCCATCGTTCGTGACAGCTACAAAAATCCTGCTTACACCTATGAAACGAACGTCATGGGCACGGTGAATATTCTGGAGTGCGTGCGAAACAGCAATTGCGTCAAGTCCTTCCTGAATGTGACGACCGACAAGGTGTACCTGAACAAGGAGTGGGCGTGGGGCTACCGCGAGAACGAGGAGCTGGACGGCTTCGACCCGTACTCCAATTCCAAGTCCTGCTCGGAGCTGGTGACGCACAGCTACAAGAACAGCTTTTTTGCTGATGGACGCGTGGCGATTTCGACGGCACGCGCGGGCAATGTCATCGGCGGCGGCGACTTCGCCAACGACCGCATCATCCCGGACTGCATCCGCGCGGCGATGAAGCAGGAGGATATTGTGGTGCGCAACCCGTTCTCCACCCGCCCGTATCAGCATGTGCTGGAGCCGCTGTATGCCTACCTGATGATTGCCGCCATGCAGTACGAGGACGGCAAGTACGCTGGCTATTATAACGTTGGCCCGGATGATGTGGACTGCTTCCAGACCGGCGCATTGGTGGATTTGTTCGTGCGCAAGTGGGGCAATGGCATGAAGTGGGTCAACCGCTATGACGGCGGCCCGCACGAGGCGAACTTCCTGAAGCTGGACTGCGCCAAGCTCAAGACGACGTTTGGCTGGAAGCCCCACTGGAATCTGGACACGGCGATTGAGAAAGTTGTCGAATGGAGCAAGTGCTATCTGTCCGGCGGCGATGTTCGCGCGTGCATGGACGAAGAAATCACGGCATTTTTGTCGGCAGGAGAATAAGATGGAGAATGTAATCGTTACCGGTGCAAACGGTTTTATCGGCAAAACGCTGGTGAATGCGCTGCTGGCAAAGGGCTGCCGTGTCACGGCACTGGATGTCCGCTTTGATGATGTGCTGGCGGATGACCCGCGCGTCACCTGCATCAGCGTGCTGAACAAGGACGTGCCTGCCCTTGCGAAGGAGATTCCCGCGGCGGATTATCACTGCTTCTTCCACTTGGCGTGGGCGGGCACATCCGGGCCTGCGCGCGCGGATTATGATGTGCAGCTGTCGAACGTCAAGCTGACGTGCGACTACATCAAGCTGTGCGCCGAGGTGGGCTGCAAGCGTTTGGTGTATGCATCCAGCATCAACGAGATGGAAACCTACGAGTATCTTCAGTCGGATGATATTGACCCGGCGGGCGGCTACATCTACGGCACGGGCAAGCTGGCGGCGCACCTGATGGGCGAAACGGTCGCAAAAATGACCGGTGTGGAATTCATCCCGGTCATCATCACCAACATCTATGGCGTGGGTGAAAAATCCGCGCGGATGATTTACACCGCCATCCGCAAGCTCATCCACAAAGAGCATTGCTCCTTCACGGCGGGGTATCAGACGTACGACTTCATTTATATCACCGATGCCATCAACGCCATCATCGCCGTGGCGGAAAAAGGCAAGCCGTTCAACCGCTACTACATCGGTTCTGGTGAGCCTAAGCCGCTGCGGGAGTTCCTGCTGGAAATGCGGGATTTGGTTGACCCGGCGGCTGAAATTGGGCTGGGAGATTTGCCCTTCAAGGGTGTGAACGTCTCCTACGACCAGTTCGATTTGAAGAAGGTTGAACGGGACACGGGCTATGTCAATCAGATTCCGTTTGCGCAGGGCATCAAGATGACGGCGGATTATATTCGGGAGGAAGCATAAAATGGTGCAGAAGTTTGATTTTCAGCCGCTGGATTTGCAGGGTGCATACCGCATCAAACCGTTCTATGCGACGGACAACCGCGGCGGCTTGATTAAGGATTACAATGTTGACACCTTCCGCGCGAATGGCATTGACCACGATTTGAAGGAAGTGTTCTACACCATTTCCAAGCGCGGCGTGATTCGCGCGACGCACTTCCAGCTGGTTAAACAGCAGGCGAAGCTGGTGCGCTGCATCTCCGGCCATGTGTATGACGTGATTGTGGATTTGCGCCCGGATTCGCCAACGTTCGGGCAGTGGCGCGGCTTCCACCTCACGGGCGAAAACACGGAGATGCTGCTTGTGCCGCAGTATTTCGGGCACGGCTATCTGGTCATCGAGGATTCGGTAGTCAGCTACAAGTGCGCCGAGGTGTTCTATGGCGAGGGCGATTCCGGCATCATGTACAACGACCCGGATATTGGCATTGAATGGCCTTTTGAGTTGATTGGCGGCAAGGAGAACCTCATTATCAGCGAAAAGGACTTGCACCTGATGAGTTTTGCGGACTACAAGAAACTGTAAGGGGAGTCGAGGATGGATATCGTCTATTCTTCCAGCGACAGTTACTGCGAGATTGCAGGAATTTCCATACTGTCGCTCTTGGAGCACAACCGGAACGTCAAGGAACTCAACCTCTACCTGATTGACAACCAGATTTCGGCAGAAAACAAGCAGAAGCTGGAGGGCATGATTGCCTCCTTCGGCCGCACACTGACGTATCTGGCGCATCCGGACATTGAGAAGCGCTCCGCCACTGAAATCAACGTCGGCCGCTGGAACATCAGCACGTTCTACCGCCTGTTCCTGCCCTCCATGCTGCCCGAAACAGTGAAAAAGGTGCTGTTCATTGACTGCGATACGCTGGTCATGCAGGACTTGACGCCCCTGTGGGAAATGGACATGGGCGACAAGTGGCTCTATGGCGTGGATGACTGCCGCGGTGCCGCCTACCGCACCAATCTGGGACTTCAGCCGACGGACAACTACATCAACAACGGCGTTCTGCTGGTGGATTTGGACGCGTGGCGCAAAAACAACGTCGAGGATATGTTCCTGCGCTACATCCGGGAGAATCAGGGCGATATCACCTTTGTGGATCAGGGCGTGCAGAACGGTGTGCTGAGCAAGCTGGGGCGTTCGGGCATCCTGCACCCCAAATATAACTGCATGACGGTCTTTTTCGCGTTTGATTACAAGAACCTCATCAAGCTGCGCAAGCCGCCTGTGCCGGGTGACCCCGCGCAGTACCGGGAAGCGGTGGAGAATCCGGCGATTGTCCACTTCCAGTCGTGCTTTCGCATGAGCATCCGCCCGTGGGTGGCGGGCTGCAAGCACCCGTATGCCAAGACGTATCTGGCATACAAGGCGAAAAGCCCGTGGAAGGATACGCCGATGAAGCCTGACGACCGCACAGCGCCGCAGAAGGTGCTCAGTGCTGTCACGAGCGCCATGCCGGAGAGGCTGATGGTGGACTGCATCTCCTTCGTTCACACCAAGATTTACCCGCTGGCGAGGAATTTGAAACAGAGGATGAACAAAAAATGAGCCGATAGGAGAACAAGATGCTTGATTTTGATTTGCTGAAAGACTGCTACGGCTGCGGCGCGTGCGTCAACGTCTGCCCGCGCGGCGCGGTGCATATGACGCAGGCAGCGGATGGCAGCTACATCCCCGAAATTGACGAGGCGCGCTGCATCGGCTGCGGCAGGTGCGACCGCGTGTGCATCCATCAGCACGCGGACAAAAATCATACGCCGCTGGGCAAGGAAGGCTGCTATGCGGCGTATCAGCTGGATACGCAGGCGCGCAAAGCGTCGGCATCCGGTGGCATGTTCTTCCCGCTGGCGCAGGAAATGCTGCGGCAGGGTGGCTATGTGTGCGGCTGCGTGTGGAATGAACAGATGGACGCGGTGCACATCGTCTCCAATAAGCTGGAAGATGTTGAGCGGATGCGCAGTTCCAAGTATGTACAAAGCGACATCGGCAATTGCTTGGCGACGGTTCGTGGCCTGCTGAAGGCGGGGACGCCCGTCATGTTCTGCGGCACGCCCTGCCAGTGCGCGGCGTGCGCGGCAGTGACGGGCAATCCGGAAAATCTGCTGCTGGTTGCGCTGATTTGCGAGGGGGCACCCACGGCGGGCGTCTGGCAGCGCTACCGGGATGCGAAAGCGGCGCAGTACGGCGAGAAAATCCGCAATGTGAACTTCCGCAGTAAAACGCCGGTCGGATGGACGATGCCGTATTTTGTGCTGACGACAAAATCGGGCAAGCAGCATCGGGAAATGAGCTATCGGCAGAATCCGTATGTGCTGGCGATGCTCCAAGGTCTGACGTACCGCCAAAGCTGCTATCATTGCGAGTTTAAGGGCGACAACGGCAGCGCGGATATCGTCGTCGGCGACCTCTGGAAGGCAGGGGAACGGCTTATCCAGCAAAGCGAAAATCAGGGAATTTCCGCGCTGATTGTCAACACTCAAAAAGGCAAAGATTGGGTGGATAAAGCCGCAAGCGCGTGGTTCATGGAGGAATATCCGCTGGAGCGGGTGTGCGCCAACAATTCGATGCTGGTGCGCGCGGGCAAGGAAAATGCACATCGGGCGCAGTTCTTTTCACAGCTGGATGCTACGCCGATTGAGACGAACCTAAATCAGTATATTGTGCATGAAAATGGCATAAAGCTGCGCGTAACGCAAGCGCTGGTTGCCGTTGGGCTGTACAAGCCGCTGCGGAACGCGGTGCGTAAGCTGCGCCGGAGATAAGGAGGCGCGGCATGAAGATACTGCTTGTAAACAAATACTTTAATATGCACGGCGGGTCAGAAACCTACTTTTTCGGTTTGGCGGATTTGCTGCGCCAGGCGGGGCACGAGGTTATCTTTTTCGCCATGCAGGATGAAAAGAACCTGCCCTGCGAACAAAGCGCGTATTTCGTCAGCAATGTGGAGTTTAACGGGAAGTTAACCGCCACGCAGAAGCTGAAAGCCGCCTTCCGCATGGTGTATTCCTTTGAAGCAAAGAAAAAAATCTCTGCGCTGATTGAAAAGGAAAAGCCGGATATTATCCACATCAACCTCTTCCACCGCGTGCTGACCGCTTCCATCGTTGATGCGGCGAAAAGGCACGGCATCCCGGTCGTCTTCACCATGCACGACCTCAACTGCGTCTGCCCGAATCATGTCATGCTCGACCACGGGAAAATCTGCGAAGCGTGCCTGCACGGGAATTACTGGAACTGCGTCAAGCGTGTGTGCTTCAAGGATTCGCGGGCGAAGTGCCTGATGGCCGCCATCGAGAGCGATTTCAACAAGCGCAGTGGGCTGTACAGGAAAATCGACCTGTTTATTACGCCGTCCGAGTGTTACAAAAACAAGCTGGAAGCGTCTGGACTGACAAAATCGCCCATTGTGCACATGAAAAACTTCCTTCCGGCGGATACAAAGTACGCCGTGCAGGGCAAACGCGGCGATTATGTGCTGTATTATGGGCGGCTTTCGGCGGAAAAGGGTATCCTGACGCTGGTTCGGGCAATGAAAAAGCTGGAAAATGTTCCGCTTATCATTGTCGGCACTGGCCCGGAGGAAGATGCCATCCGCACGGAAATCGAAGCGCATCATCTAAACCAGCGGGTAACGATGGTCGGCTTCCAGTCCGGCGAAAACCTCTGGCAGTATGTGCGCAACTGCGCCTGCGTGGTCGTGCCGTCCGAGTGGTACGAAGCCAGCGGTTATACCGCGTGCGAAGCGCAGGCGATGGGGAAGCCCGTTGTTGCGACAAACGCCGGTGGTCTGCCGGAGAATATTGTTGACGGCGAAACGGGTTTCATCAGCCCGATGAAGGACGAAGCCGCACTGGCGGATGCTATCGGGCGTGTGATGCGCTTGAGCGACGAGGAATATCAGCGGATGGCAGAAAAATCCGTCGCCAACGCGAAAAAACTCTTCGATGCGTCCGGCTATGTGGCGAAACTGCTGGTTTTATACGCAAACCTGAAAAGAAGAGGAAATTGATGATGAAAGTATACACACAAACGTGGTATCGGGGCAATAATTACGGCAGCGTACTGCAGGCCTACGCGCTTCAACATACCATCAGCGACATGGGGTATGCGTGCAGCGCCCTGAATTATAAGCCCACAAAGGCGGATATGTGGAAGCTGAAGTTCATCAATCACAGCCTAAAAGAAACCATACAGTACAAAATCAACGAATATCTGATGAAGAAGAACGGCGCGTCCGAAGCTGTCAACAACCTCTCCCTGTTTGATGATTTTCGTGCGCAGCATATGCAGATTACGCCGCCGTGCTCCACTGCGCCAGAAATTGCTCGGATTTGCGGTGATGATGCCGTATTCGTCTGCGGAAGCGACCAGATTTGGAATCCATACCTCTATGATCCTTACTATTTTCTGGAGTTTGTGCAGGATAGCCGCCGCAAAATCGCGTACGCGCCCAGCTTCGGCGTGATGGAAATCCCGCACAGATGCCAGCAGCGGCTCCGCAAGGCGATTGCTCCGTTCCGCTACGTCTCTGTGCGGGAAAAGCGCGGGGCGGAAATCGTGCGTGAATTGACAGGCAAACAGGTGATGGTGGCGGTTGACCCCACGCTGTTGGTGAGCATGGCGCATTGGCAAACGCTTGCGAAGCCGATTGACAGCGAACAAAAGTACCTGTTCTGTTATTTTCTCAGTGAAAATGCGCGATATTTGGAAACCGCAGAGAAAATCGCACGGGAAAAGCATCTGACGATTCGGATGCTGCCGATGGTCGCTGCGGACTTCAAGAAGCCGGGAACCGTCAAGGAGCCTGTCGGCCCGTGCGAATGGCTCGGACTTGTGGAAAATGCAGATTATGTATTAACCGATTCGTTCCACTGCACGCTGTTTTCGATTCGCTTCCATAAGCAGTTCAACGTCCTCCAGCGGTTCAAGGAGGGTGACAAACGCGGGCAGAACAGCCGCATTCATACGCTGCTGCAAACGGCAAATATGCAGAATCGGCTGGTTGTGCCGGGCGAGGATGCCACAACGGAAATCATCAGCGACGGCTGTTTCCAAACCGCGGATGCGCGGATGGCGGCACAGGCAGCAGATTCCCGGCAGTGGCTTGAACAAGCGCTGCAGTCGTGTGAAGGCGCGGGCAATTCGGCGAATTGACAAAAATCAAGATGGAATGTGAAGCAGCTTATGAAGATTCTGCATATTACCTATGGGTTTAACGGCGGCGGTGTTGGATTCGTGATTGCAAACTATTGCGCAAACCAGCCGATGCCGGGAATAGTATTTGACATTGTTGGCGAGAGCATCGGCAAGCCGCATCTTTTGCAGGAACGGTTTGAAAAAGCGGGCTTTCACGCGTTTTATGTCACGCCCAAAAAGCAAAGCCTGCTGAAAAATATCAAGGAAATGCGCCGGGTGATTCAACAGGGACACTACGACGCGGTGCATGTTCATTTTGAAGAATGGTCGTTTTTGTACCTGTGGATTGCCAAGCTGTGCGGCGTGAAAGTGCGCGTTTGCCACGCACACATGGCGTATATGACCGGCGCTTCGGCCAAACCGCACTATCGGCTGTTCCGCGTGCTGCTGAATCGCTTTGCGACGCTCCGCCTGGCGTGCTCCAAGGATGCGGGTGACCACCTGTACGGCAAGCATCCGTATACCGTGCTGAAAAACGCGATTGAGGCAGAGAAATACGTCTATCATCCGGAAACGCGCCGACAGATCCGGACGCAAATGGGGTTAACAGACAAGTTTGTGGTGGGCGTGGTCGGGCGGCTGACGTATCAGAAAAATCCGCAGTTCACCGTGGAAATTTTCGCGAAAGTTAAAGAAAAAAGACCGAACGCGGTGCTGATGTTCGTCGGGCAGGGCGAATTGGAGGAGGAAATCCGCCGCTTGGTGCAGACGAAGGGGCTGACGGATAGTGTGCTGTTCCTCGGTCTGCGCACCGATGTGCCGGATTTGATGCAGGCGATGGATGCGTTCGTGCTGCCGTCACGCTTTGAGGGATTGGGTATTGTCTATATTGAAGCGCAAGCCGCAGGCTTGAAAACTTTTGCGACAGCGGAGGTTGTGCCGCAGGAAGCGTGCGTTGATGAATCGCTGTTCACCTATCTGCCGCGAGAGGCAACCGCGCAGCAGTGGGCAGATGCGATGCTGGCGGCGGATACCACCCAGCGGGAGAACAAGCTTGAGGTGATTCAAAGCCACGGCTATGACATCCATCAGGAAGCTGAAAAACTGAGAGCCCTTTACCTGAAAGGTAAGGCAGAAGGGGAAAAATGAGGCACTTCAGAAATCCAAATTTTATTTCGTTCTGTTTTTTAATCCTGATTAAGCCCGGCTGCATCAGCGCTATCCCCGCGCTGGGAATACTTGACACGCTGCTGAACATGATTCGCATCATGCTGGTGCTATTTACACTCGTCGTATTGTTCAAAAACGCGCAATTGCTTCCGGTTAATCGGCTATTTGGCGTAACAATGCTGGTGGTTGCGTCGATTCTCTGGGAGCCAACCGCCACGCTCATTGGTGGCGGCAGCATTGCGGATTTCGGCGCGCTGATGAATGACTTGGGCATCGCACTGGTGTGCTATATTGGGCTGCGCGCAGGATACGATTCCTTCATCGAAGGTGTCGCAAAAGTTTCGGGCGCATATGTGCTCATCAACTGCCTGACCGTGATTTTGTTCCCGGCAGGGATGTATGCAACAACGAAGTATTCGCAAAACTTCTTCCTGAGTTACCGGACAGCGTGGTTCGTCATTTACCTGCTGGCGTTGACAACCACGCTGCTTTGGAATGCAAACGTTGGTTCGCACTTTACGAAGCGGTTTGCGATTGCCGTGGCTGTCGCGGCGACTCTGTCGATGATCTTGCAGTGGACGGCGACGGGGCTGTTCTGCTTTAGCATCGGCGGTCTCGTGCTGCTCTACTGCACATGGAAAAAAAGAAATCCGTTCAAGATTACGACGGTGATGCTCACGGAAGCGGCGGCGTTCTGGGCAATCGTCATTGCCCGCCTGATGGACATGTTTTCGTTCCTTCTGGTGAACATTCTGCACAAGGACGTGACGCTGACGTTCAGAACGCGCATTTGGGATAACGCACTTGCAGCCATCCAGCAGAATTTACTAACAGGGGTTGGACGACTGGACGCAGCGCAGATGGAAGCTATTCTCGGCTATGGCGTGTCACATCCGCACAATCGTTACTTGTATGTCACCCTTTGCTTCGGCATCATTGGGCTGGCTTTATTCCTTCTGATTGTTTACTATGCAAACAAAGGCACAATCAACCCGCATAGGGTGCGTGAAGGCAGAATTATGATGGCTGCCTTCATTGCTCTGCTGAGCGCTGCGCAGGTGGAATCGCTCTCTGCCACGGGCGGTTATGCGATTCCGCTGTATCTCATTGCTGCGGCGCTCCATTGCAGGGAAGGCAGAAGAAAGGAAATGGGGGAGACTCTCCGCAGCACATGTTGACGGCGCGCGGAAAAACAACCATTTATAGTAGAAAAATCTAAGTGCTGAGACGGGATGCGCGTCGTGAAGGGAAATTAATATGGAGAAGAGAGTAACTTCCGCATTTGGCTGGAAGTTTTTTGAAAGGATATCCGTACAAGGAACTAACTTTCTGGTTACATTGCTGCTTGCCAGACTGCTTACACCGTCCGACTATGGAACAGTGTCAGTTGTAACAATTTTTATTGCGTTAGCAACGACATTTGTTCAGGGCGGATTTAACACAGCGTTAATTCAGAAGAAAGACGTTGATGGCAATGATTATCTCACGATTCTCATGTTCTCTGAGATTGTCGCAGCGGCGCTGTATCTTGTGATTTTTTTCACTGCACCTTTTATTAGCAATATTTATCATACACCGGAGCTAAGCAGCCTCCTGCGCGTTATGGCAATCGTTCTATTTCCGGGGGCGTTTAATGCGGTGCAGGTTGCCTATGTAACAAGAGATTTGCGTTTCAAAGTGCTGACCATTTCAAGCTTTGTGTCCGCTTTGCTGGCGGCGGCTGTCGGAATTGGCTTGGCGGTCGCAGGATTTGGCGCATGGGCACTGGTGATACAGCAGTTGGTGAACCAAACCGCGACCTGCTTTGTCACATATTGTATTGTTCGGTGGATTCCTAAAGGAAGATTTTCAGTCCAGAGCCTGCGGCGACTTTTGCCGTTTGGCGCAAAAGTGTTCGCATCCAATTTCATTGTCGCCCTGTTTCTTGACATAAGAAGTTTGCTGATTGGCCAGATTTATTCATCAGAAGCTCTTGGATTTTTCAATCGTGGCAAGCAGTTTCCGCAAGCCGTTATGGAAAGTGTGAATGGCACGATTCAGACGGTGTTACTTCCCGTTTATTCAAAGAAACAGGATTCTGTTAGCAGTGTCGCGAAAATGGTTTCCAAAACGGTGAGAATATCCAGTCTCCTGCTGTTTCCTATGATGGTTGGATTGGCAGCGGTTGCTGAACCGTTGGTTTCACTGCTGTTGACGGACAAGTGGCTGGAATGCGTCCCGTATTTGCAGATTTTCGCTATTGGATACCTCTTTCAGGCGATACAGCTGGCGATTATTCAAGCAATTAAGGCGATTGGCGACAGCGGCACACCGCTAAAGCTGGAAATCATCAAAAAATGTGTGGAAGTCTTTTTCCTGATTGTTACGATTCGGCAAGGCGTGCTGATTTTCGCGTCTTCCTTGCTGATTTGCAGTGTGATTTCTCATCTGCTGAATATGTTCGCAGCCAAAAGAATTCTAAACTATACGGTTAAGCAGCAATTGATAGACATTCTCCCGGCCACCCTGTTTTCGGCAGTGATGGCGGCTTGCGTCAAGTGCGTTACTCAGCTTTTGAATGGCGCATTTGTAAGCCTTGTTGCAGGAATTGCAACTGGCGTGGCTGTCTACCTTCTGTTGTGCACGCTGTTCCGCGTTCCCGAAATCAAGCAGCTGAAAAATAAGCTATTCAAACGTAAGCATGCTTAAAGCGATGATGGTAGAAAGTGGCGGGCAAACGTCATGTTTCATAGCTGCCGCCACAAAATATGGGAGGTAATACGCTATATGAAGGGGATTATCCTTGCGGGCGGCTCTGGCACGCGCCTTTACCCGCTGACGAAAGTAACGTCAAAGCAACTTTTGCCGGTTTACGATAAACCGATGATTTATTATCCGATATCCGTGCTGATGAATGCGGGCATTCGCGATATCCTGATTATCTCCACGCCGCAGGACACGCCGCGCTTTGAGAATCTGCTGGGGGATGGCCGGCAGTTTGGCGTGCACCTGACGTATGCGGTTCAGCCGTCGCCGGACGGGCTGGCGCAGGCGTTCATCATCGGTGAGGATTTCATCGGTAGTGACTCCGTGGCGATGGTGCTTGGCGACAACATTTTCAGCGGACATGGACTAAACAAACGGTTACATGCGGCGGTACGGAACGCGGAAAACGGCAGGGGCGCCACCGTCTTCGGCTACTATGTGGATGACCCGGAACGCTTCGGCGTTGTTGAGTTTGACAAGGCCGGAAAGGCGATTTCCATTGAAGAAAAGCCGGCGCATCCGAAAAGCAACTATTGTGTGACAGGCTTGTATTTTTACGACAACCGCGTGGTTGAGTTCGCCAAAAACCTCAAGCCGTCCGCCCGTGGTGAACTGGAAATTACGGATTTGAACCGCATTTATCTGGAGGATGGTTCGCTGAACGTTGAACTTTTAGGTCAAGGATTCACTTGGCTGGATACGGGCACGCACGAGAGCCTGGTGGATGCGACGAACTTCGTGAAGACGGTAGAACAGCATCAGCACCGTAAAATCGGCTGTCTGGAAGAAATTGCGTATCTCAACGGCTGGATCAGCAAAGAGGAGCTGATGGAGGTCTATGAAGTGATGAAGAAGAATCAGTACGGGCAGTACCTGAAAGATGTCATGGATGGGAAATATCAGGAACGTTTGTACTAAGAGGAGAAGCATAATGACGATTATTGTTACTGGCGGCGCGGGTTTTATTGGCAGCAACTTCATTTTCCATATGCTCAAGAAGTACCCGGACGATCGGATTATCTGCCTTGACAAGCTGACGTATGCGGGCAATCTGTCCACGCTTGCGCCCATGATGGATAACCCGAATTTCCGTTTCGTGAAGGCAGATATTTGCGACCGGGAAGCAGTCTACAAGCTGTTTGAGGAAGAACATCCTGATATTGTTGTCAATTTTGCGGCGGAATCGCATGTTGACCGCTCGATTGAGAACCCGGAAATCTTCCTGAAAACCAATATTATTGGTACGGCGACGCTCATGGATGCCTGCCGCAAGTATGGCATCCAGCGTTACCATCAGGTTTCGACAGACGAGGTGTATGGCGATTTGCCGCTTGACCGCCCCGATCTGTTTTTTACCGAAGAAACGCCGATTCACACCAGTTCGCCGTACAGCAGTTCCAAGGCAGGCGCTGACCTTCTGGTTCAATCGTATTACCGCACCTACGGTCTGCCGGCGTCAATTTCCCGCTGCTCCAACAACTACGGGCCGTATCATTTTCCGGAAAAACTGATTCCGCTGATGATTGTCAATGCGCTGGCGGATAAGCCGCTGCCGGTCTACGGCGAAGGCTTGAATGTCCGCGACTGGCTGTATGTGGAAGATCACTGCAAGGCGATTGACCTGATTATCCACAAGGGCCGCGTGGGCGAGGTTTACAACGTCGGCGGGCACAACGAGAAGCAGAATATCGAGATTGTGAAAATCATCTGCAAAGAGCTGGGCAAACCCGAAAGTTTAATCACGCATGTCGGCGACCGCAAAGGGCATGATATGCGCTACGCCATCGATCCGACGAAAATCCACAATGAGTTGGGCTGGCTGCCGGAAACGAAGTTCGAGGACGGCATCAAAAAGACGATTCAATGGTATATCAACAACCGCGAATGGTGGGAGACAATCATCAGCGGTGAGTATCAGCATTACTACGCGAAGATGTACGGCAACCGCTGAACCGGAGGAAATGAACGTGAAGTTTTTTGTAACGGGCGTTGGCGGACAGCTGGGGCATGACGTGATGAATGAGTTGCTCAAACGCGGGCATGAAGGTGTCGGCTCGGACATTCTGACTGCTTACAACGGTATCATAGACAATTCGCCGGTGTCAAAAGCGCCGTATATACCGCTGGATATCACAGATGCTGACGCGGTGGAAAGGGTCATCACGGCAGTCAATCCCGACGCAGTGATTCACTGCGCAGCATGGACGGCAGTTGACTTGGCGGAGAATGCGGAAAATCAGGAAAAGGTTCGCGCCATCAACGCGGGCGGAACGCGGAACATCGCAAATGTATGCAAAAAGTTAAATTGCAAGATGACTTACATCAGCACGGATTATGTGTTTGATGGGCAGGGAACTGCGCCGTGGAAGCCGGATTGCAAGGATTACAAGCCGCTGAACGTTTACGGTCAAACGAAACTGGAAGGTGAATTGGCAGTCAGCCGGACGCTCGATAAATACTTCATCGTCCGCATTGCGTGGGTGTTCGGCTTGAATGGGAAAAACTTCATCAAGACGATGCTGAACGTTGGCAAAACGCACGACACCGTCCGCGTCGTCAACGACCAGATCGGCACGCCGACGTACACGCTGGACTTGGCACGCTTGCTGATTGACATGAACGAAACCGACAAGTACGGATACTATCATGCGACCAACGAGGGCGGTTACATCAGCTGGTACGATTTCACGAAGGAAATCTATCGACAGGCGGGGTATACGACGCAAGTTGTGCCCGTGACAACCGCTGAATACGGGCTGAGCAAGGCAGCACGGCCGTTCAACAGTCGGCTGGACAAGAGCAAGCTGGAGGAAGCTGGGTTTGCGCCGCTGCCGACGTGGCAGGATGCGCTGCACCGTTATTTGCAGGAAATTGGGCAGTAAGGAGAGCGCCAAATGGGACAGATTCGAGTCGAAAAGAACGTAGGTGGCATTACGGGACTTTGCGTGATTGAACCAGCGGTTCATGGAGATGCGCGCGGCTACTTCATGGAGACGTACAACGAGCGCGACATGAAGGAGGCAGGCATCGACGTTCACTTCGTGCAGGACAACCAGTCGATGTCAACGAAGGGCGTTCTGCGCGGACTGCACTTCCAGAAAAAGTATCCGCAGTGCAAGCTGGTGCGGGTTGTGCGGGGCACGGTGTTCGACGTGGCGGTAGATTTGCGCGCCGATTCCGAAACTTATGGGAAATGGTACGGCGTCACGCTGTCAGCGGAAAATAAGAAGCAATTCCTGATTCCGGAAGGCTTTGCGCATGGTTTTCTTGTGCTGAGCGACGAAGCGGAATTCTGCTATAAGGTTAGTGACTTCTGGCACCCGAACGATGAGGGCGGCTTGGCATGGAATGACCCGGCAATTGGCATCGACTGGCATGTGCGGGGCGAATATCGCGGCAGCGCAAGTGCGGATGGCTGCACGCTGGCGGACGGCACGCCGCTGAATTTGAGCGAGAAAGATCAGCAGTGGCTGGGGCTGAAAGATACCTTTAAGTTTTAAGACGAATATCATCGTAGGAGGAAGCTGTGGCAAACGGGCACTTCCTCCTTTTTATTTTGCGGCAGCGGGAAAAATCGGCCATCAGCGTGCGGAAAAAACACAAATTCCAAACGGAAAACAAAACTTTACATAAAATGTTCGGAAAAACGCTTGACAGCGGCGGAAGAATACGGTACAATAAAGTGTACCCAAACGGCGCGGGATGTGCAGTCTGGGAAATCGGCGAAGGAGGAGGAAGCGTCATGACGAAGTGCAAGGGTGCTGTTATGATGGGTTCTCTTTCTTTCCGGGGACAAGCAGTTGCAGGAGCGCACCGTTCAGGGGACTGAACAGGCGGCGCTCTTTTGTTTGCCTGACGGCGAAGGAGGTTTCGACTTTCATGAAGAAAGTTGCAGTCATCATGGGCAGCGACAGTGACCTGCCGGTGCTGAAAGGGGCATTTGAGCAGCTGAAAAAGCTGGGCATTCCCTTTGAGGCGCATGTTTATTCGGCGCATCGGACACCTGCGGAGGCGGCGGCGTTTGCCGCATCCGCGCGGGAAAGCGGTTTCGGCGTGCTGATTGCGGCGGCGGGCAAGGCGGCGCACCTCGCGGGGGCGCTCGCGGCGCAGACAACGCTGCCGGTGATTGGTATTCCGGTTAAGTCCTCGACGCTCGACGGGCTGGACGCGCTGCTATCCACCGTGCAGATGCCCAGCGGGATGCCTGTGGCGACGGTTGCCATCGACGGTGCGGCGAATGCGGCGCTGCTCGCGGCGCAAATTCTTGCGGTCGAAGACGAGACCCTGGCGGAAAAGCTGCTGGCGATGCGCAAGGCGCAGCATGACGCGGTCATCGCCAAGGACGCGGCGCTGGTTGTTGAATAACACAAAACACGAACATTCTAAATCTGCAAGCATCAACTGTTGCGGCAGACAACCGTGATATAATAGGAGGAAACAGCAATGAAGAAGCTCGAACAGCTCTATGAAGGCAAGGCGAAGAAGGTTTTTGCGACGGATGATCCGAACGTTGTGCTGGTGGACTACAAGGACGACGCGACCGCGTTCAACGGCCTCAAGAAGGGCACGATTATGGGCAAGGGCGTCATCAACAACCGCGTGACGAATTTCCTGATGAAGATGCTGGAGAAGAACGGCATCCCGACGCATTATATTGAAGAGATTTCCGACCGCGAGACGCTGGTGAAGAAGGTTCACATCGTGCCGCTGGAAGTCATTGTGCGCAATATCGCCGCCGGTTCGCTGTCCAAGCGCCTCGGTCTGCCCGAAGGCACGAAACTCAAGCAGACTGTGCTGGAGTACTGCTACAAGGACGACGAGCTGGGCGACCCGATGGTCAACGAGTACCATATTATGGCGATGGGCTGGGTCTCCAAGCCGGTGCTTGACCAGATTGCCGCCTACGCCCTGCGCATCAACGAGCTGCTGACGGCGTATTTGAAGGAAGTCAACATCGAGCTGATTGACTTCAAGCTGGAGTTCGGCATCACGAACGACGGTCAGCTGGTGCTGGCGGACGAAATCAGCCCGGACACCTGCCGCTTCTGGGATACCCGCACGGGCGAAAAGCTGGATAAAGACCGCTTCCGCCGCGATTTGGGCAACGTGGAAGACGCTTACATCGAAATCCGCAAGCGCCTGATGGGCGAATAAGAATATCTGCACCCCGGATGGCAATCGACTGTCCGGGGCGCTTGTGTGGTAATCAAACACTGGTCAGCATGAAGGAGCAATGAAGATGAACAAGCTGGAGTCAGCCTGCTATCTTGCGGAGGGGGACGAAGCGCCGTTTGACAAGCTGCACGAGGAGTGCGGCGTGTTCGGCATTTACCGCGCGGATTCCGCCAACAAGAGCGTCGTCGCGGAGACGTATCATGCGCTGTATGCCTTGCAGCACCGCGGTCAGGAGAGCTGCGGCATTGTCGTCAACGATGATGGCGTGATGAAGGCGCACAAGGACAACGGACTGGTGACGGAGGTGTTCACGCGCGACGCGCTGAGCAAAATCCACGAGGGCACGATGGCGGTCGGCCACTGCCGCTATGGTACAACGGGGATGCACAGCCGTTCCAATGCCCAGCCGCTGCTGATTAACCATCAAAAAGGCGCGATGGCGCTGGCGCACAACGGAAATTTGACCAACGCGGCGGAGCTTCGCGAACAGCTGGAGAAGAACGGCGCGATTTTCCACTGCACGTCGGATACCGAGGTGATTGCCTACATTATCACGCAGGAGCGCCTGAAGTGCGGTTCGATTGAACAGGCGGTTTTGAACGCCATGCAGGTCATCAAGGGCGCGTATTCGCTCGTCGTCATGAGTCCGACGAAGCTGATTGCCTGCCGCGACCCGCATGGCTTCCGCCCGCTGTGCATGGGCAGAATCGGCGACGACGTGGTGTTTGCGTCGGAGAGCTGCGCGCTGGATGCCATCGGCGCGACGTTCGTGCGCGATATTGAGGCGGGTGAAGTCGTCGTCGTCAACGAAGAGGGGATTCATTCCTATAAGATGCCCGGCGCGTGCCATGACGGCATGTGCATCTTCGAGTTCATTTATTTCGCGCGTCCCGATTCCGTCATTGACGGCAGCAGCGTCCACGAGGCGCGCATCCGGGCGGGCAGCTTCCTCGCGCTTGACCATCCGGTTCAGGCGGATGTGGTCATCGGCGTGCCGGATTCCGGGCTGGATGCCGCCATTGGGTACAGCCGCACCAGCGGGATTCCCTACGGCATCGGCTTCATCAAGAACAAGTACATCGGGCGCACGTTCATCCAGCCGGGGCAGAAGCAGCGGCAGGATGCGGTGCGCATCAAGCTGAATGCCATTTCCGCCACCGTCAAGGGCAAGCGCGTCGTCATGGTGGATGATTCCATCGTCCGCGGCACAACCTGCGCGCGCATCGTCCGCCTTCTGCGCGAAGCGGGCGCGACGGAGGTGCATGTACGCCTGTCCGCCCCGCCGTTCACCGACCCCTGCTTCTTCGGCACGGACGTGGACAGCAAGGAGAACCTGATTGCCGCACACCATTCGGTGGAGGAAATCGGCAAAATCATCGGCGCGGACTCCATCGGCTTTTTGTCCTTGGAGGCGTGCGACAAGCTGGCGGCGGACAGCCACTGCGGATTCTGCAAGGGCTGCTTCTGCGGCAAATATCCGGTTGATCCGCCGCTGGTGACGGAGAAGAACAAATTCGACCAGCCCATTCACGGCGGCAAGGTGCAGGACGACGACTAACGCGACGAATGCGACAAAGGAGCAGACAACCATGATGAAGAGCGAGAGCGAAAGCTACAAGGCAGCGGGTGTTGACATTACCGCCGGTTACGCGTCGGTGGAACTGATGAAGAAGCACGTCGCGCGGACGATGACGGCGGGCTGCGTCGAGGGCATCGGCGGCTTCGGCGGCCTGTTTGCGCTGGACGCGGCGGGCATGGAAGAGCCGGTGCTCGTTTCCGGCACGGACGGCGTCGGCACGAAGCTGAAAATCGCCATGCTGCTGGACAAGCATGATACCATCGGCATTGACTGCGTGGCGATGTGCGTCAACGACGTCATTTGCTGTGGCGCGAAGCCGCTGTTCTTCCTTGATTATATCGCCTGCGGCAAGAATGTGCCGGAGAAAATCGCGTCCATCGTCGCGGGCGTGGCGGAAGGCTGCGTGCAGGCGGAATCAGCGCTCATCGGCGGCGAAACGGCGGAGCATCCCGGCATGATGCCGGAGGATGACTACGACCTCGCGGGCTTCTCCGTCGGCATTGTGGACAAGAAGCGCATCATCAACCGCGAAACGGTTCGTCCGGGCGACGTGATGCTGGCGCTGCCCTCCACGGGTGTGCATTCCAACGGCTTCTCGCTCGTGCGCAAGGTGTTCGCTATTGGCAACGGCGGCGAAAACCGCAATTATCCGGAGCTGGACAAGTCCCTCTGGGAAACGCTGCTCACCCCCACGAAGATCTACGTCAAGCCCGTGCTGGCGCTGCTGAAGGAATTGCAGCCCAAGGCAATCAGCCACATCACCGGCGGCGGCTTCTATGAGAACATTCCGCGCTCCCTGCCCGAAGGCTGCTGCGCGAAAATCAAGAAGAGCGACGTGCGCGTGCTGCCGATTTTTGACCTCATTGCCCGCGAAGGCAGCGTCCCGGAGCGCGACATGTTCAACACCTTCAACATGGGCGTGGGCATGACGATTACCGTCGCCCGCGAAGATGCCGACAAGGCGCTTGCTATCCTGCACCAGAACGGCGAACCCGGCGCGTATGTGCTGGGCGAAATCGTGGCAGGGGAAAAGGGCGTGGAACTGTGGTAAGAGCAGCTGTCCTCGTTTCCGGCGGCGGCACGAACCTGCAAGCCATCATCGACGCGAAACGGGCGGGCAAAATCCCGTCCGCGGAACTGGCGCTCGTCGTGGCGTCAAACGCATCCGCCTATGCGCTGACTCGCGCGGAAAACGCTGGAATCGCCCATGCCGTCCTGCGCAAGGAGAAGGGCGAAGCGCCGGAGAATTACGGCGAGCGTCTGCTGACCCTGCTGCGTGAAAACGCGATTGATGTCGTTGTGCTGGCGGGCTTCCTGACGATTCTGCCGGAGAACGTCATCCGCGCGTATGACCACCGGATTTTGAACATCCATCCGAGCCTGATTCCGTCCTTCTGCGGCGATGGCTTCTATGGACTGCATGTGCATGAAGCGGCGCTCCAGCGCGGCGTGAAGGTCACGGGCGCGACGGTGCATTTTGTCAACGAAATTACCGACGGCGGCGATATTATCGCGCAGAAAACCGTTGAAGTGCTGCCGGGCGACACGCCGGAAACTTTGCAGCGGCGCGTGATGGAACAGGCGGAGTGGATTCTGCTGCCGCAGGCGCTGGAGCAGGTGGCAGGCGAAATCGCAAAAAAGCGGGAGGAAAAGCAATGAAGAAGCAGGAATTGAACGACGTGCTGAGCAATAACACCTATCCGGGGCGCGGCATCTGCCTCGGCGTGGACGAAAGCGGCGAATATGCCGTGATTGTCTACTTTATCATGGGCCGCAGCGTCAACAGCCGCAACCGCATTTTTGAGGAGACGGACGACGGCATCATCACCAAGGCGCACGACGAAAGCCTGATGACCGACCCGCACCTGATTATCTACGCGCCTGTCCGTGCGCTGCCGGGCGGCGAATACACCATCGTCACCAACGGCGACCAGACCGACACGGTCTACGACTTCATGCAGAATGGGCAGACGTTCGAGGACGCGCTGCGTACCCGCACGTTCGAGGACGACCGTCCGAACTGGACGCCCCGCATCAGCGGCTTGGTGCGCGTCGCGGACGGCAAAGCATCCTACAAGCTGTCCATCATCAAGTCCGACGACGGCGACGAAAGCAGCGTCCTGCGCTATTTCTATGAGTACGCGCAGCCCAAGGCGGGCGAGGGACATTTCATTCACACCTACCAGTGCGACGGCAATCCGATTCCGTCCTTCGCGGGCGAACCGGAGAAGGTGGCGCTGCACGGCGACATTGAGCAGCTGGCGCTGGATACATGGATGAATCTGAATGAGGACAACAAGGTGTCGCTGTACGTTTCCTATATCAGCTTGGCGGACGGCAGCAGCGATACCATCATCATCAACAAGCATGATCAGGAGGAAGAAGCATGAAAGAGCTGGAATTGAAGTACGGCTGCAACCCGAATCAGAAGCCGTCGCGGATTTATATGGAAGAGGGCGAACTGCCCCTGACCGTGCTGAACGGCAAACCCGGCTACATCAACTTCCTTGACGCGCTCAACGGCTGGCAGCTGGTCAGCGAACTCAAGCGCGCGACGGGTCTGCCCGCGGCGACGTCGTTCAAGCATGTCAGCCCGGCGGGTGCGGCGGTGGGTCTGCCGCTGAATGATACCCTGCGCAAGATTTATTTCGTGGGTGAACAGGAACTGTCGCCCTTGGCGTGCGCCTATGCCCGCGCGCGCGGCGCAGACCGTATGTCCTCCTTCGGCGACTGGATTGCCCTGAGCGACGTGTGCGACGAAAGCACCGCGCGGCTGATTAAGCCCGAAGTGTCCGACGGCATCATCGCTCCCGGCTACACCGACGAGGCGCTGGCGCTGCTGAAGATGAAGAAGAAGGGCAATTACAATATTGTTACGATTGACCCTTCCTACCGTCCCGCGCACATTGAGCACAAGCAGGTGTTCGGCATCACGTTCGAGCAGGGGCGCAATGAATTTGTGATTGATGAAAATCTGCTGAACGACATCGTAACCACGAATCACGACCTGCCGGCGGATGCCAAGCGCGACCTGATTGTGGCGCTGATTGTGCTCAAGTACACGCAATCGAATTCCGTCTGCTACGCCAAGGACGGTCAGGCGATTGGCATCGGCGCGGGGCAGCAGAGCCGCATTCACTGCACGCGTCTGGCAGGGCAGAAGGCGGATAACTGGCTGCTGCGGCAGCATCCGCGTGTGCTGGCATTGCCGTTCGTGGAGAAAATCGCCCGCGCTGACCGCGACAACACGATTGACGTGTTCATCTCCGACGAGCCGGACGAGGTGCTGGCGGACGGCCGCTGGCAGCGCTTCTTCACCGAGCGCCCTGAACCGCTGACGAAGGAAGAAAAGCGCGCGTGGCTGAATCAGCAGACCGGCGTTGCGCTGGGCAGCGACGCGTTCTTCCCGTTTGGCGACAACATCGAGCGCGCGCACCGCTCCGGCGTGACCTACGTCGCCCAGCCCGGCGGTTCGATTCGCGATGACAACGTGATTGACGCTTGCAACCTGTACAATATGGTCATGTGCTTCACGCATATGCGCCTGTTCCACCATTGATTGCATTCAGAAAGGTCAGGGAAGCAAGATGAAGGTACTCATCGTCGGCGGCGGCGGACGCGAACACGCCATCGCGCTGAAAATCAAGGAAAACCCGGAAGTGACGGCGCTGTACGCCGCGCCCGGCAACGGCGGCATCGCGCAGATTGCGACCTGCCTGCCCTTCAAGGCGACGGACGTGGACGGTATCGTCCGCTGGGCGGCGGAGAACAAGGTGGATTTCGTCATCGTCGCGCCGGACGACCCGCTGTGCCTCGGCATGGTGGATGCGCTGGCGGAGCAGGGGATTCCCGCGTTCGGCCCGCGCAAGAATGCCGCGATTATCGAGGGCAGCAAAGTGTTCTCGAAGAACCTGATGAAGAAGTACGGCATTCCGACGGCGGCGTATGAGACGTTTGACGATTATGACGCGGCGGTCAAGTATTTGCAGACGGCGGATATGCCCATCGTCGTCAAGGCGGATGGTCTGGCGCTCGGCAAGGGCGTGCTCATCTGCCCTGACCGCGACAGCGCCGTGGAAGCCGTCGCGTCCATGATGAAGGAAGCAAAGTTCGGCGCGTCCGGCGCACGGGTCGTCATCGAGGAGTTCCTGACCGGCCCGGAAGTCAGCGTGCTGGCGTTCACCGACGGAAAAACGGTCAAGCCGATGGTGTCCAGCATGGATCACAAGCGCGCGCTTGACCACGACGAGGGCCTCAACACCGGCGGCATGGGCACCATTGCCCCCAACCCCTGCTACACGCCCGAATTGGCGCGGCGCTGCATGGACGAAATCTTCCTGCCGACGATTGCCGCCATGAACGCCGAGGGGCGCACTTTCACGGGCTGCCTGTATTTCGGCTTGATGATGACGCCCAAAGGCCCGAAGGTTATCGAATACAACTGCCGCTTCGGCGATCCGGAGACGCAGGTGGTGCTGCCGCTGCTGAAAAGCGACCTGCTGACCATCATGCGCGCGACGGTGGACGGTACGCTGGCGGATACACCCGTTGAATTCGCGTCTGGCGCGGCGTGCTGCGTCGTACTGGCATCCGGCGGCTACCCGGTCAGCTACAAGAGCGGCTACCCGATTTCCGGCTTGGATGAAGCGGGCAAAACCGCGACCGTCTTCCACGCGGGTACGAAGCTGGTCGATGGGCAGATTGTCACCGCGGGCGGACGCGTTCTGGGCGTCACCGCGGCGGCGGATACGCTCGAAGCTGCGATTGACAAAGCGTATCAGGCGGCGGACAAAATCACCTTCACCGACATGCACATGCGCCGCGACATTGGTCAGCGCGCCTTGGCATCACGAAAGGAGAGCCATTCATGAGCGTCAAACGCATTTATGTGGAAAAGAAAGCCCCCTATGCGGTGGAGGCGAAGCAGCTCCTGTGGGAAATTCGCCATATTCTGCAAATCAAGACGGTCACGGGTCTGCGCCTGCTGAACCGCTACGATGTCGAGGGTGTCGACGACGCGCTGTACCAGAAGTGCCTGCCGGTCGTGTTCTCCGAGCCGCAGGTGGATGTGACGTACACGGAACTTCCGCAGGGCGCAAAGGCGGTTTTCGCGGTGGAGTACCTGCCGGGTCAGTATGACCAGCGCGCGGCGTCCTGCGAGGAGTGCATCCAGCTGGTGGGGCAGTGCGCCCGCCCGACGGTTCGCAGTGCGCGCGTGTATCTGCTGGACGGCGATTTCACGGCGGATGAGCTGGCGCGCGTGAAGAAGCACGTCATCAACCCTGTGGAGGCGCGCGAAGCCGACTTGGGCGAAAAGACGACGCTCCAGCAGCAGTACGACACGCCCGACCATGTGGAGACGCTGAACGGCTTCACGGCGATGAATGCCGATGAGGTGAATGCGTTCGTCAAGAAATATGGCTTGGCGATGGATGACGACGACCTTGCGTTCTGCCGGGATTATTTCGCGTCCGAGCACCGTGACCCGACGCTGACCGAAATCCGCATGATTGACACCTACTGGTCGGATCACTGCCGTCACACGACGTTCCTGACGACCCTTGACGCGGTGGATGTGCGCAAAGCGGCGGTCGAGAAGGCGTTCCAGCGATATTTGGCGGCGCGCAAGACCGTCTACGGCGACCGCGAGCGCCCCATGAACCTGATGGACATCGCGACCATCGGCGGCAAGTACCTGAAGAAAATCGGGCAGACCCCCAACATTGACGTGAGCGAGGAAATCAATGCCTGCTCCATCAAGATTGATGTGGATGTGGACGGCGTGAAAGAGCCGTGGCTGCTCATGTTTAAGAATGAGACGCACAACCATCCCACGGAGATTGAGCCCTTCGGCGGCGCGGCGACCTGCATCGGCGGCGCGATTCGCGACCCGCTGTCCGGGCGCACCTACGTCTATCAGGCGATGCGCGTGACTGGCGCGGCTGACCCGCTCGTTCCGGTCAGCCAGACCATGCCGGGAAAATTGCCCCAGCGCAAGCTCGTCACCACGGCGGCGGCGGGCTATTCCTCCTATGGCAACCAGATTGGGCTGGCGACGGGGCTGGTGGATGAAATGTACCATCCGGGCTATGCCGCCAAGCGTCTGGAAATCGGCGCGGTGGTCGGCGCTGCGCCGGAGAAGAACGTCCGCCGCGAAGTGCCTGCCCCCGGCGACAAGATTGTCCTGCTCGGCGGGCGCACCGGGCGCGATGGCTGCGGCGGCGCAACGGGGTCGTCCAAGTCCCATAAGCTGGAATCCATCGAAACGTGCGGCGCGGAGGTGCAGAAGGGCAATGCCCCGACCGAACGCAAGCTCCAGCGCCTCTTCCGTGACGGCGAAGTCACCCGGCTCATCAAGCGCTGCAACGACTTCGGCGCGGGCGGCGTGTCCGTGGCAATCGGCGAACTGGCGGACGGCTTGATGATTGACTTGGACAAAGTGCCGAAGAAGTACGACGGTCTGGACGGCACGGAGCTGGCGATTTCCGAATCGCAGGAGCGGATGGCGGTTGTGCTTGCGCCGGAGGATGTTGATGCGTTCCTTGCGGCGGCAAACCGCGAGAACCTTGAAGCGACCGTCGTGGCGGAAGTGACCGCCGAACCCCGTCTGCGCATGACGTGGAAGGGCGTGACGATTGTCGATTTGTCCCGCGAGTTCCTCAATTCCAACGGCGCGGAGAAGCACACGACTGCGTCTGTCCCGGATGATGATGTCAAGCCTTACGAGTTCGCGGGCGATACGGTGACGGAGAAGCTGGCGGATATGCTTGGCAACCTCAATATCTGCTCCAAGCAGGGCTTGAGCGAGCGGTTCGATTCTACCATCGGCGCGGCGACGGTCTTGATGCCTTTCGGCGGCAAATATCAGCTGACCCCGAACCAGACGATGGTTGCAAAGCTGCCGGTTCTGCACGGCACGACGGACACCGTGTCCGGCATGGCGTACGGGATGCACCCGGAAATCCTGTCGCAGTCGCCGTATGAGGGCAGCTATCTGGCGGTCATCGAGAGCGTGACGAAGCTGGTCTGCGCGGGCTTTGACTACAAGCAGGCGTATTTGACTTTCCAGGAATATTTCGAGCGCATGGGCACGGATCCGACGCGCTGGGGCAAGCCGTTCGCGGCGCTGCTGGGCGCGCTGGATGCGCAGCTGGATTTGAACATCGCGGCGATTGGCGGCAAGGACTCCATGTCCGGCACGTTCGAGAAGATGGACGTTCCGCCGACGCTCTGCTCCTTCGCGATTGCCCCCGGCAAGGAGAGCGAGGTCATTTCGCCCGAATTCAAGGAAGCGGGGCACGCCATCCGCCTTGTCTCCTGCGACCCGCACGATACCGCCGCGCTGACCGCGAATTATGATGCCGTTCTGTCCGCCATTCGCGCGGGCAAGGTGGTTTCCGCGTGGGCGCTGGGTCTGGGCGGTGTGGCGGAAGGCCTGTTCAAAATGGGAATTGGCAATCAGATTGGCACGCGTATCGACGATGATTACGACGGCAATCTCTTCGCGCAGCAGATCGGCGCGATGCTGCTGGAATGCACCGAAGATATCGACCTCGGCGTGAAGGTGGGCGACACCGTGCCGGAGTGGGTGCTGGAATACGAGGGCGAGCGCATTGATTTGACCGCCATGCAGGAAATCTACGAGGGCAAGCTGGACAAGGTGTTCTCCTACCGCGGTCACACCGGCGAAACGACGGAGAAGTTCTCCTATTCGGCGGAAACCTACCCCCTGCCCGCCGTCAAGACGGTCAAGCCGCTGGCGTTCATCCCGGTTTTCCCCGGCACGAACTGTGAGTACGACACCGCGCGGGCGGTCGAGCGCGCAGGCGGCGCGGCGGAAATCCTCGTCATCAACAACCTGACGCCTGAAGCCATTACGCAGTCGATTGCCGAGGCCAGCCGCATGATTGCGCGCAGCCAGATGATTGTCCTGCCCGGCGGCTTCTCCGGCGGCGACGAACCCGACGGCTCGGCGAAATTCATCACGGCGTTCTTCCGCAATCCTGCCATGAAAGACGCGGTGCATGATTTGCTCCAGCGCCGCGACGGCCTGATGCTGGGCATTTGCAACGGCTTCCAGGCGCTGATTAAGCTGGGGCTTGTGCCGTATGGCGAAATCATCGACACGTCTGATCAGTGCCCGACGCTGACGTTCAACGAAATCGGCCGTCACCAGTCGATGCTCGTTCGCACGCGCATTGCGTCGAATAAATCCCCGTGGTTGTCCCGCTGCAAGGTGGATGACATTCACACGGTCGCCATCAGCCACGGCGAAGGCCGGTTTGTCGGCCCGGAAGCGCTGATTCGTCAGCTTGCGGCGAACGGGCAGATTGCCACGCAGTATGTGGATTTATCCGGCGCACCGTCGATGGATATGCGTTTCAACCCCAACGCCAGCTATTTCGCCATCGAGGGCATCACCAGCCCGGACGGCCGCGTGCTGGGCAAGATGGGTCACACCGAGCGCAGCGGCGAAAATCTCTACAAGAATGTACCCGGCGACAAGTATCAGCCGCTGTTTGAGGGCGGCGTGGACTACTTCCGCCTGTGATACTATTTCCTGCATTCGCCTGCGTCGTCTGCTCGTGCCTTTTCCATTCTGTCGTCCGCTCGTTCCACTTAGCGTAGCGCTGCTACGCTGCGTTTCACTCCCGTTAGCCAGCAGAAAAAATTCGCTTCGCATCTTGGCACATTCTCATTTGGAAATAGGAAGGGGACTTGCACGCGCTACTGTTTCCCGGTCATCGCTTCCAATATTTCGCTGACTTTCGTCTGCACGCTCTATCTTACCATAGCCGAACGACTTTTGCAAGCGGAAAAGCGAAAATAATGCGGAATGGAGGACGGAAACGCGCACCGAAGTAAAAATCTTTCCATCTTACAGGCGAACAAACCATGAATTTTTCCGATTTCTTATTTACAAGCCATTTTTTTGTGCTATACTGTAAGATGCGTTATCATGTAAAGCGCGATTCAGGCGCTTGCGTGAAAGTCCGCGCGCGGGAGGATGCAATTCCTCTGTCCGCAGGCGCGGCAGGGAACTTCGCGCACAATCGCGCGGAAGAAAGGAAAGGAAGCCGGATGAGCAACAGCCGTCCACCCTATGATGGCGCCGGGGACGCCGGACAGAATCCTCAGCAGCCCGGTTTTTCGCAGGGCAATTATCCGCCGGCGCAGGGCTATGCCCCGAATGGCGGCTACGCGCCCAATGATGCCTATGGTCAAGGCTACGCGCCGCAAAACGGCTATGGGCAGCCGCAATATAGTCAGCAGGGGTATGCGGATTATCAGCAGCCCTATGGTCAGCAGGGATACCAGCAGCCATACGGTCAGCAGGGATATCAGCAACCATACGGTCAGCAAGGTTATCAGCAGCCGTATGGGCAGGGCTATGAGCAGCAGGGTTATCAGCAGCCGTACGCCCAGCAGCCTTATCAGCAGCAGCCGTATGACCAGCAGGGGTTTGTGCAGCCCGGCGGGTATCAGCAGCCGAATACGCCGTACAATCAGCAGGGGTACAGCCAGCAAAATCCGCAGGAAACGGATTTGCCGCCGGAGCAGCAGTACGCGCAGTACACCCCCGACGGTCAGCGCGTGTACCCGACGTCGGGGCGCAGCGGCTTCCGGGTGCAGCCGGCGGCGCACAGGGAAATTCCGTGGGATACGATTGCAAAAGTACTGATGTTCGGCGTGCTGCCGATTCTTTTCATCTTAAGCATGGTCTTTGCGTGGACGGCGGTGAAGTGGGTCGTCCTCGTCGGCGCGGTGGCGAGCATCGCCGCGATGTGGCTCCGCGAGCTGGTTACGCCCAACGCGCGGCTGGTGCTGTCGCTTTTGCTGGCGTCGGCGGCGGTCGTCTGCCTCGTCAGCGCACTGGCGACGAATGCGGCGGATAATCAGAACCCCGCGCAGCCGAATCAGTCCGGTCAGATGCAGCAGGGGAGTACATCGGGCAATAACCTCGATGTCAACCTGACCGCGACGGACACGCCCAATCCCGCGCCCACGCCCACCGCGACGTCTGTGGATGACTCCGAGGAGTGCTACGCGCAGCTGCATTCCTTCTTCACGCTGTGGAAGAACAACGCCATCAGCCAAATGGTCAACCTGACGGCCCCGTCGTGGCGCAGCAGCATCAAGGGCGGCACGGACGCGGTGACGCAGAAGCTCTTCGGCGAGGTGCTGACCAACCGCACGCCCGTCAGCTGGGATTTCACGGCCATCACGGGCACATCGAACGACATCGCCCGCATGGTGACGGTGCGCGCCGTCATCAACAAGAACAACACCCTGGGCGAAAGCGTCTACCTGTGGAAGGTGCGCATGGTCAAGGAGGACGGCGTGTGGTACGTTGACCCCGCGACGCTGCAAAGCAACGAGCAGGAAAGCACCGCCACCCCGACCAACGCCCTTGCCACCCAGCCCGTGCTGAATACCAGCCATCCGGACTTGCTGATTTACTACAATCCCGAAGGCGGAACGTACTACCACATTGACCCGAATTGCGAATCGCTCAATCCGAAATACCGCCCGCTGTCCGGCGTCATCAAGTGGTCGCAGATTGAGGATGACCCCTACGACAAGCTCGAACAGTGCAAACGCTGCGGCGCACCCCTGCGCGAAAAAAAGGACAACGCCAACTAAGTCAACATAGAAACCTATATATATTTAGGAGGACAACACGATGGACACCAATGCCAAGCTGTATCAAGACATGACGAAGATTCTCGTCAAGCGTGAGGACATCCAGAAGGCCGTTGCCCAGCTGGGACGGGAAATCACCCACGACTATCAGGGACGCGATCTGGTGATGGTCTGCATTTTGAAGGGCGCGAGCGTCTTCTTCTCCGATCTCATCCGCGAGGTCGATTTGCCCGTGACGCTGGATTTCATGGCGCTGTCGAGCTATCGCAACTCCACCAAGTCCTCCGGCGTGGTCAATCTGGAGAAAGACCTGTCCGTGTCCATCAAGGGGCGCGACGTGCTGATTGTGGAGGACATTGTGGACAGCGGCAACACGCTGTTCTACCTCGGCAAGTATTTGATGGGCCGCGGCGCGTCCTCCATCCGCATTGCGACGCTGCTGGACAAGCCCGACCGCCGCAATCCCGAACACAACCTGACGGTGGATTACCACTGCTTCAAGATTCCGGATGAGTTCGTCGTCGGCTATGGGCTGGATTTTGCCGAGAAGTACCGCAATCTGCCGGACATCGGCGTGCTGGACAGCCGCGTGTACGGCGCGGCGCGCGAATAAATCAGCCGATTCTTCCCCCAATAAAGATAAAATTTTTGTAAAGATGGATTTTTCCGCACACGTCATTCGTCTATATGGGTATACGCCGCAACAGGCGGATGGCGCTGGAACGGAAGGAGGATGCTCGCATTGAAGAAGTCTCGCGGGATGTTCGGCTACGTCGCGGTTTTGCTGCTGATGGTGCTCACCATTTCGATGCTGTTCACCAACGGCTTTGGCAGCAATACCCGTGACCGCCGCATCACCTATCCCCAGCTGCTGACGATGATTGAGGAGGGGCAGGTTCGCTCCGTCGCCATCCGCGGCACGTCGCTGGTGGGCGTGACGACAACAACAACGGTCGCCGACGCGGATTTCCCTGACAAAAACTACGATTTTGAAACCATCATCGGCGCTGATTTCATCGTCACCGCGCGGCAAATGCAGGCGGCGAAGCTTAATAAGCCGCTGGACGAGGTGTCCGTCAAGGATTTGCCGTTCACCATCATCTACCGTCAGCCGCTGACCACCCCGTGGTGGTATGATTTGATTCCGCTGGCGATTTCGCTGGTGCTCTGCGGCGTGATGTTCTGGCTGATTATGCGCGCGCAGACCGGCGGCAACGGCAAGGTGATGAACTTCGGCCGCAGCCGGGCGCGCATCCATGACCCGAACAAGAACAAGGTGACGTTTGCCGACGTCGCGGGCGCGGAGGAAGAGAAGGAAGAACTCAAGGAAATGGTGGACTTCCTGCGCAACCCCAAGGCGTACATTGACATGGGCGCGCGCATCCCCAAGGGCGTGCTGCTCATCGGCCCGCCCGGCACGGGCAAAACCCTGCTGGCAAAGGCGGTTGCGGGCGAGGCGGGCGTGCCGTTCTTCTCCATTTCCGGCTCTGACTTTGTGGAGATGTTCGTGGGCGTGGGCGCGAGCCGCGTCCGTGACCTGTTCGACCAAGCCAAGCGCGCTGCCCCGTCCATCATCTTTATTGATGAGATTGACGCGGTGGGTCGCCATCGCGGCGCGGGGCTGGGCGGCGGACACGACGAACGCGAGCAGACGCTGAACCAGCTGCTGGTCGAGATGGACGGCTTCGCAATCAATGAGGGCGTTATTGTCATGGCGGCGACGAACCGCCGCGACATTCTTGACCCCGCGCTGCTGCGTCCCGGCCGCTTTGACCGCACGATTCTCGTCAATTACCCCGATATGGCGGGGCGTGTTGCCATCCTGAAGGTGCACGCCAAGGGCAAGCCCCTTGCGGATGATGTGGATTTGGAGAATATCGCCAAGCGCGTGCCCTTCTCCACCGGCGCGGAGCTGGAAAACATCATGAATGAAGCCGCGATTCTGGCGGCGCGCGGGCGCTTGAAGGCCATCAATCAGCAGACGCTGGTGGAGGCAATCTCCCGCGTGCAGATGGGCCCGGAGAAGCGCAGCCACAAGGTGACGCAGCGCGACAAGCGCATGGTCGCCATCCACGAGGCGGGTCACGCCATCGTCGGGCACGTCCTGCCCAACTGCGACGAGGTGCACCTGATTACCATCGTCCCGCGCGGGCAGGCGGGCGGCTACACGCTGTCCCTGCCGACGGAAGAGGACGATTTGCAGACTTACAGCCAGCTGATGGACTTCGTGGCGATGGGGCTGGGCGGTCATGCCGCGGAGCAGCTTTATCTGGGTGAGTTCACCACCGGCGCAACGAGCGACCTGAAGAAGGCGACGGAGGTCTGCCGCCGCATGGTGACGCAGTTCGGCATGAGCGAAAAGCTGGGCCCGGTCTATCTTGACGGCGATCAGGAAGTGTTCGTCGGCATGGAATTCGGGCAGAGCCGCGGGTACAGCGAAGAAATGGCGGCGCGCATCGACGCAGAAGTCAAGCGCCTGCTGGAGGAATGCTACCAGAAGGCGGTGGACGCCTTGAGCGCCAACCGCGACCGCATGGAGAAGCTGGTGGACGCGCTGCTCAAGTACGACACCATCAGCCGCCGCGAGTTCGTCACCCTGATGGAAACGGGCGCGCTGCCGGATATTCAGGATGCCGACACCCGCACCACGGGCGATGTGATGATGCAGGATATGGCGGACGAAAAGAAGGAAGAGAATTCCGAAAAGTCTGCCGAAACGCCTGAAAAGAGCGCGGAAACGCCTGATAAGACGGCGGATGCGCCCGAAAATCACCCGGATGCCCCCCATGAAGCCTGATTTGCACACCCACACCACTGCCTCCGACGGGCTGCTTACGCCCGCGGAGCTGGTGGCGCTGGCGGACAAGCACCGCGTGACGCTCTTGGCCGTGACCGACCATGACACGTTTGACGGCGCGGCGCAGCTGCTGGGGAAACCCACGCCGATGCCGATTCTGCAAGGTGTCGAATTGTCCCTGCGCGATATGCCCGGCCTGCACCTGCTCGGCTACGGGCGCGGGACGGATACGCCCCTGCACCGCAAGGTTCGGGCGCTGTCCCAAATGCGGCTCGGACGCGCGCGGCAGATGGTGGAGAAGCTGAACGCGCTGGGCTATCCGCTGGATTACGACGAAATCGCCCGCGAAGCTAAGGGCAGCGTCGGTCGGCCGCATATCGCCCGCGCGATGGTCAGCCGCGGCTACGTGGTGGACACGCGCGAGGCGTTTGACCGCTTTCTGGCGGATGGCGCGCCTGCCTATGTGGCGGGGGAGCGCCTGAGCATGGCGGAGGCGCTGCCACTGATGCGGGAAAGCGGCTTCGTGCCTGTTCTGGCGCACCCGATGGAGCTGGAAAAGACCGGCGCGCTGCTGCGCCATCTGCTCGGCGTTTGGCAGGAGCAGGGCTTGCGGGGCGTTGAGGTTTACCACCCGTCCGCCGGACGCGCCACGCCCCTGCTGGATTTGACCGCGCGGCGCATGGGCTTTCTGGTCACCGGCGGCAGTGACTTCCATGGCGATGGCGACCGCCACGGCATGGTCGGCTGCACCGCGCCGATGTGGGCGAGGGCGGCAGATGATGTGGAGAAATTGCTGCAGGCAGTGGAAGATGCTGAAATCATGTGATATAAGATGAAGAAATACCGAATTGCCATCAGAAAGGGGTGCTGAAACCATGTCCGAATTCAACGACAACAGGCAGCCGCGCCGCCGCCGCACGCAGCTGAACGCGGCGCAGTATGCTGGGCAGCAGACGCTGGACAACAGCATCCCCCTTATCCGCACGGAAGACGCGCCCATGCAGCCGACAAATCCGCCGCGCCGGAATCCGCAGCCGCCCCCGGCGCAGCAGAGCGCCAATCCGCCCATGCAGCCGATGAGCGCGGCTCAGCCGATGAGTACGGCCCAGCCGATGGGTGCGGCCCAGCCGATGCGCCCGCAGGGGATGAATCAGCTGGGGCAGGGGAGCCAATATGTGCAAAGCGGGCAAATGCGCGGCTTCCGCGGCGTGCAGGGGACGCCCATGCAGCCGCAGCAGGGCTGGAACAACGGCGTGCAGCCGCTCGATGCGGCGCACCAATTGGAGCAGTTCTCATGGGGGCAGCATCAGCAAAGCATGAACACCGGGCGCAATCAGCCGATTCGCGGCGGGCAGATGATGCCCAATCAGCCGATGAATCCGCAGCGCCCGCAGAATCCGCCGTATCCGCAGCAGAATTATGGCGGATGGCAGCAGCAGCCGATGTATCCGGCGAATTTTCCGCAGTATCCGGCGAACGGCAATGGCGGAAACGGCGGCAATGGCGGCGGCAATCATCCGCCGACGGGGCTGGGGGGCTTCAATCCGGAGCATCGCGAGCCGAAGAACGAGCCTGTCCGCCGCAAGCCGTCGGGGCAAAAGCTGCTCAAGCGCATCCTGTTCTGCGCGTGCGCGGTGGCGGTAATTTGCGGGCTGGTCGCGGCGGGCGGCGCCATCAGCAATGCCATCCAGGAGCAGAACGAGCGGGAAGCACTGGTCGCGTCGGTGACGGCGTATGACGACAAGTACGTCCCGAACGTGTATGTGGACGGCATCCACCTCGGCGGCATGACCCGCGCGGAGGCGGAAGAGGCGGTCACGGCGCACGCGAATCAGCAGCGCGACGCGTGGAAGGTGCGCCTGATGTACGCCGGTCAGCTGGTGAGGGAAATCACGAGCGCCGACCTGAACATGACCGTCGATGTGCAGGAAGCCCTCGACGCAGCGTGGCAGCCGGGGCACACAGAAGGCGGCATTGACGCGCGCAAAGCCACGATGGACGCGCTGGCGGAAAATCCCTACGAGGGGTATTCCGCTACGCCTAGCGGCGACAATGTGGTGATTGACAACATCCTGCTCAGCATCGCACAGCAGGCGTACATCCAACCGGTGGATGCGCATATTATCTTCGATTCCAACAATTTCAACAATCCGCTGACGATTCAGCCGGAAACGGTCGGGCGCTATATGGACACGACTGAGGCGAAAAATCAGGTGTACCAGATGATGTCGTCCCTGGTCAGCGGCGAGGTGGAGCTGACGACGCGCGAGCTGCAGCCGACCACGACCAAAGCCATGCTGGAGCCGCAGATTCAGTTGCGCGCGACGGCGTACACCCCGATTTCGACCACCAGCACGGAGAACCGCAACCTGAACATTCAGGTGGCGTTCGAGCGCATCAACGGCAAGATGCTTGCAGCGGGTGAAACATTCTCCTTCAATACGGTTGTGGGCAAGCGCACGAAGGCAAACGGCTTCTATCAGGCGATTGAGTACGCGTATGGCGATCAGCGCATGGGCTACGGCGGCGGCGTGTGTCAGGCGAGCACGACGATGTACCTCGCGGCGGCGAAGGCGAACATGACGATTCTCAAGCGCGAGCCGCACTCCGACGCGGTGGGCTACACTGACTACGGCAAGGACGCGACGGTATCCGACAACCGCATTGACTTCAAGTTCCGCAACGACACGAACAGCACGATTTTCATCGTTGCGACGGTGATGAAGGACAGCCGCTACGACAAGTCGCACAAGGTGTGCGTGGTGTCGATTTACGGCGAGAGCCTCGGCAAGGGCGTGAAGTACGAGCTGGAAACGGTGACGGTGCAGACCCTGCCCGCCCCGACCGAGCCGGAATACCGCAAGGACACGAACCACACCTACGCCACCTATGTTGACCAAGAGTACACCTACCGCAAGGCAACCGACGGCTGTGTGGTGGAAAGCTACCTGGTGAAGTATGTGGGCGGCGCGGAAACCGAGCGCAAGCTGATGTACACCGACACCTACAAGGCGAAGAGCGAAATCATCTACGTCGGCACGGTGGAGCGGACGGAAGAGGGGCAATGACCAGAGGCTTTGCCTCTGGACTCCAGCAGGGGCGCTGCCACTGCACCCTGCAAGGGAGTTCCTCCCTTGACCCTTTTTCGCGATTGAGTTGGCTTCTCTTTCAGGCTGCTTCCGCGTGTTAATTGGGGGAAAACCAAGGGCGAATGAAACGGGACGAAATCCCTACGCTTGACCCTTTTGCGCGATTGCGTTGGCGACTTTTTCAGGCTGCTTTTGCGCGCTGATACGGCTTCATCCGCCGAAAAGGGGGATGAGGTCGTTTTTTTCTCCAAAACTTTGTGAAAGAAAATACAACTTGTGAAAAAACCCCCTTTTCTATTTCGGCAGAATGTGCTATAATAGATTCGGTGGAAACCCCTACATTATTGCATCAGGAGGGAAAATCCAATGGCGCTTGTTACGACGAAGGAAATGTTCAAGAAGGCGTATGACGGCGGCTATGCGGTCGGCGCTTTCAACGTCAACAACATGGAAATCATTCAGGGCATCACCGAGGCGGCGGGTGAGCTGAAGGCTCCCGTCATCCTGCAGGTGTCCAAGGGCGCGCGCGCGTATGCCAACCACACCTATCTGGTGAAGCTGGTGGAAGCGGCGGTTATCGAGAACCCCGATATCCCGATTGCGCTGCACCTTGACCACGGCGACAGCTTTGAGCTGTGCAAGAGCTGCATCGACGGCGGCTTCACGTCCGTCATGATTGACGCTTCCTCCAAGTCCTTTGAGGATAATATCGCCCTGACCCGCAAGGTCGTCGAGTATGCCCATGACCACGGCGTGGTCGTCGAGGCGGAACTCGGCACGCTCGCCGGCGTCGAAGACGACGTGAAGGTGGAGCATGGTCAGGAAATGTACACCCATCCGGAAGAAGTCGAAGAGTTTGTGACCCGCACGGGCTGCGATTCGCTGGCGATTGCCATCGGCACGTCCCACGGCGCGTACAAGTTCAAGCCCGGTCAGAAGCCCCAGCTGCACTTCGAGGTGCTGGAAGAATGCTCCAAGCGTCTGCCCGGCTTCCCGATCGTCCTGCACGGCGCTTCTTCTGTCCCGCAGGAGTTCGTGAAGGAAATCAACCAGTTCGGCGGCAATATGCCCGACGCAATTGGCATTCCGGAAGAGCAGCTGGCGAAGGCGGCGAAGATGGCGGTCTGCAAGATCAACATCGACTCCGACATTCGTCTGGCGATGACCGCGAGCATCCGCAAGTACTTTGCGGAGCATCCGGATCACTTTGACCCCCGTCAGTACCTGAAGCCTGCCCGCGCCGCGGTGAAGGCGATGGTTGCCCACAAGATTGTGGATGTGCTGGGCTGCGCTGGCAAGGCGTAATCAAGGCACAAAAAGGCTCTGTCGTGAATGCGGCAGGGCTTTTTGGTTATGGAAATACCAAACAATCTTACGCTTCTTCGCTGCTGTTGGAGACGAAAAAAGGGGCGTTGCGCACGCCAATTGTATTTATGAAGTTTTTTCGGTTGACATCATGCATTTTTCCCCTTATAATTTTTGTAAGACTGCGGTGGAAGCCGCAGAACGTGAAAGGAGCAATCCTCATGAAGAAGATGCTGGCACTGGTTCTGGCACTGGCGATGTGCCTCGGCTGCGCTGCACTGGCGGAAGAAACTGCCTTGGTGTACGCGCTTGGCGCGCCCATGCCCGATTTTACCTTTACGGACATTAACGGCGTGTCCCATACCCTCTCCGAAACCTTGAAGGAGAAGGAAATGGTGCTGATTAACCTCTGGGCAACGTGGTGCGGCCCGTGTGAATCGGAGTTCCCCTTCCTGGAGGAAGCCTATGAGCAGTACAAGGACAAGGTGGAAGTCTTTGCGCTGAGCATCGATGAAAACGATGATGATGCGAAGCTGACGGAATATGTGGCGTCGCATGGCCTGACGTTCCCGGTCGGGCATGAAACGTTCAACCTCTTTGCGGGTTTCGGGCTCAATGGCGTCCCGACCTCGATTGTGGTTGACCGCTTCGGCAATGTGGCTTTCCTCGCAACGGGTTCTCAGACCTCTACGGACGCGTTTGTCCGCCTGTTCGGTCTCTTCCTCGGCGATGAGTACACGCAGACGAATGTGCTGGCGTTCCTGCCGGGCGAAAAGCCCTCGATTCCGCCGACGGATGAAGCGGAACTGAACCGCGCGCTGAATGTGGAAGGCACGGCGGCGCCGCTGTCCTTCACCAATTCTACGGATGAATACACCTGGCCGATGGCGGTTGCGGAAAAGGATGACCGCACGGTGCTGGTCAGCACGAACACGGGCAAGGATACTTCTTCCGCTTCCGTGCTGACTACGGTGGAAGCGAAGGCGGGCGATGTGTTCGCGTTCGACTACAAGACGTCCACCGAAGCCGGCTGCGACCTGTTCTGCCTGTCTGTCAACGGACAGACGGTGAAGGCGTTCGGCGGCGTGAAGGAATGGGCGACCTACGGCTATGAATTCCCGGCGGACGGTACTTACGAAATTGCCCTGTCTTACATCAAGGATTCCTTTCAGGCCGCGAATGAGGACATGATCTGGCTGGACAACGCGCGCGTGGTGGACGGAGAAGAAGCCGCCGCTGTGCTGGCGAACAATCCGATCTATCCGGAAGGCACGAAGATGACGACCATCTCCTTTGTGGGCGACAACGTGAAGCAGGTTTTCTTCACCGACCCGCAATTTGCGCTGATGTCCACCTTTGGCATGACCAACTATTATGTGATTGACAACACGGAAAGCGCGACGGTGAAGGTGACGCTGGCGAAGGGGCTCGACCCGGAAATGTACGCCTTTGGCTGCGAAGCGGCTCCCGAAAACTATGCGCTGACGGACTACATGACGGAGGACGGCTACGTCATCCCGAATCAGCCGATTGACACCAATCAGGCAAGCGGCTTCCCGTATACCACCTATTTTGTGGTGAAGGCTGGCGCGGAAAACGTGGAAGCATCCGCCATTGCAATTGCTGATGAACCCAACGCCAATGCGTTTGTCGCCATGCTGCAGCAGTATGGCATCAATGTCCCCGGCTGGAAGTACGCCGATGGCACTCTGCCTTCCACGGATGAAGTGGCGGAAGCGCCGCAGCTGCCGATGGAGGGGATGGCGAGCTACACGATTAAGTGCGTCGATCAGGACGGCAACCCCGTGACAGGCACGATGATTAACGTCTGCACGGATGAAACGTGCACGCCCATGCCTGTGGATGAGAATGGCGTGCTGGAATTCACCATGCCTGCGTACCCCTATGTGCTGCATGTGCTGATTGTGCCGGAAGGCTACGAGTTCGACAAGACGGTGGAAGAAATTGCCCCCGAAGAGGGCGGCGAAGTGGTGTTCACCTTCCAGAAGGTGTAATCCAAGGCTTCAAGGGGTGGTGTACCTGCGGGTATGCCGCCCTTTTTCGGTGCTGACTTTTTGGCAAAAGAAACGCACCTCATCTGCTGCATTAGCTGGATGAGGTGCGTTTTAGCTTGATTTTTTCTATGTGGATTTGCTTGTGTGCCGCAGGGGTTTCGCCGCTGCGGTGGCGACAAGGGGGCAATGAAAACAGACGAAGTCTGCGCGCGCCCCCTTGACCCCTTCGCAGCACACGCCCATGTTTCTTGACTTTTATCGGAAGTGGTTATAGTTTGTGTACTATTAGTCCTTCAAACTATGAGAACAAACATAACAAACCAGTAACTTCCGGAGGGCGTGCGAAGCAGTCCAGAGGGCGACCGCAAAGCCCTCTGGTCGCGCCCGCAGGCGCGA
>OLSK01000121.1_pt1 | contig 73991 bp, 69 predicted proteins | sample 1672781 | NCBI WGS metagenome assembly OLSK01 (sample SAMEA3136723, study PRJEB25190) | human gut metagenome | biome: human gut; feature: human-associated habitat; material: faeces | place: Austria | collected 2013 | reverse complement strand
TTCTATGCGCACATGGCGCTCACACATGAGCGCCGCTTCGCAAGGTGCTTTTGTCATTATTCCGGAAATATCGCATAGCGATATTTCCTATATAATAAAAAACGCGTATGATATGACGCTCTATCCTGCTCCGCGGGATGGAACAATCAGGAGGTAACAAAATGTCTGACGAAAAATATATGGAACTTGCCCTTTCCCTTGCGGAAAGAGGCGCGGGTCGTGTAAGCCCCAATCCGATGGTTGGCGCAGTCATCGTAAAAAACGGAAGGATAATCGGAGAAGGCTGGCATGCACGCTATGGCGGTCTGCACGCGGAGAGAAACGCGCTGGCTGACTGCGAAAAGCGCGGAGAAAACCCGAAAGGCGCGACCATTTACGTAACACTGGAGCCCTGCTGTCATCATGGCAAAACGCCGCCCTGTACCGATGCGCTCATCGCAGCCGGTATCGCGCGAGTTGTCATAGGTTCTGAGGATCCCAACCCCTTGGTTGCAGGCAAAGGAATCCGGCAGCTACGTGAGGCTGGCATCGAGGTCAGCAGCGGCGTGCTAAAAGAGGCGTGCGACCGGCTGAATCGCGTATTCTTCCACTATATCACCCACCATACACCTTATGTGGTAATGAAATACGCCATGAGCATGGATGGTAAAATCGCCGCCTATACCGGAAATTCGCGGTGGATTACCGGAGAAGCAGCGCGGCAAAACGTGCATCGCGATCGCAATCGCTATACCGCCATCATGGCAGGCATCGGAACGGTCCTCGCCGATGATCCTCTCCTCACCTGCCGCATTCCTGAAGGCAAAAACCCGACGCGCATCATCGCGGATACCCATTTACAGATTCCCCTCGATGCGCAGATCGTAAAGACTGCGAGAGAAGTTCCGACAATCCTCGCTGTCGGCATACGCGATACTTCAGCGCCGGATACGCAAACAGAGACAGACTCCAAAGTGGCCACGCTTCAGGAAGCGGGCTGTCAGATTCTTTTCGTACCGACGGACGAGGATGGTCATCTTCACCTGCCGTCGCTGATGGAAAAGCTGGGAAGCATGGGCATCGACAGTATCCTTCTCGAGGGCGGCAGCCGTCTCAACTGGTCTGCCCTCTCCGCGGGACAGGTGCATCTGCTTCAAGCCTACCTCGCGTCAAAGCTTTTGGGCGGCGACACTGCACGTGGCCCGATTGGCGGCATCGGTTATCCGAATCCGGAAGACTGTGTCCGCTTAAGCGCGCCGACCATCCGAAGATTCGGCGAGGATATTTTACTGGAAAGCGAGGTGATTTCCCCATGTTTACCGGAATCATAGAAGAAATCGGTCAGATACAGGCTGTAAAACACGGTGCTGCCAGCTCGCGCCTCACCATACAGGCCGCGAAGATTTTATCCGATGTGCAGGACGGAGACAGCATTGCTGTCAATGGTGTCTGCCTCACCGTCACCTCTCATGGCAGCGGCTACTTTACGGCAGACGTCATGCATGAAAGCCTGCGCCGCTCCGCTCTCGGTAACCTCAGCCAGGGAAGCCGGGTGAATCTGGAACGCGCGATGGCGGCGAACGGACGCTTCGGCGGTCATATCGTGTCCGGACACATCGACGGCATCGGTACTGTGCGCGAGATCCGCGAAGATGATATCGCCGTCTGGTATACCATTTCCGCGTCGCCTGCCCTGCTGCGGTATATCATCGAAAAAGGCTCCATCACCATAGACGGCATCAGCCTGACGGTCGCGAAGGTCACAGCGCAGGATTTCAGCGTTTCCATCATTCCGCACACTGCCGCGCAAACGACACTTTCGCTGCGCAAGGTCGGCGATATCGTAAATTTAGAAAACGATGTGATCGGCAAATACGTCGAAAAGCTACTGCGCCCTGCCGAAGCACCGACAAAGCCTGAGACAAAAGACAGTTCCATCACCATGGATTTTCTTAAAAAATATGGATTTTAGAAAGGAAGAATCAATATGGATAACTTCAAATTCAGCACCATCGAAGAGGCATTAGAAGATCTTCGCCTGGGTAAAATCATTCTCTGCACCGATGATCCGGATCGTGAAAACGAGGGAGACTTCATCTGTGCCGCGGAATACGCGACCACCGAAAACGTCAATTTTATGGCGGTACATGGCAAAGGGCTCATCTGTATGCCGATGAGCAGCTATTACTGCCAAAAATTGCAGCTGCCGCAGATGGTGGATTACAATACGGATAACCACTGCACCGCTTTCACCGTTTCCATCGACCACGTGAACACGACCACCGGAATCTCTGCGCAGGAGCGCGCCTATACAGCAAGAATGTGCGTGGATGAAAACGCCAGAGCCGATGATTTTCGCCGTCCCGGGCATATGTTCCCTCTTTTGGCGAAGCCAAACGGCGTTTTGGAAAGAAACGGTCATACAGAGGCCACTGTGGATCTGATGCGGCTGGCAGGTCTGAAGGAATGCGGACTTTGCTGTGAAATCATGCGGGAAGACGGCACCATGATGCGCACGCCGGAGCTGAAAGAACTGGCGCGAAAATATGATATCAAATTTATTTCCATCAAAGCGCTGCAGGATTACCGCAAAAAACATGAAAAACTGGTGGACTTGGTCGCAAAAACGAAAATGCCGACCCAATATGGAGATTTCACCGCTTACGGCTATGTCAACAAGTTGAACGGCGAGCATCATGTCGCGCTGGTCAAGGGCGACATCGGCGACGGTAAAGATCTGCTCTGTCGTGTCCATTCGGAATGTCTGACCGGTGACGCGTTCGGTTCCCAGCGCTGCGACTGCGGGCAGCAGTTTGCCGCGGCAATGCGGCAGATCAACGCAGAGGGCCGCGGGATTCTGCTCTATATGCGCCAGGAGGGCCGCGGGATCGGTCTCATCAACAAGCTGCGCGCGTACGAGCTGCAAGATCGCGGCATGGATACGCTGGAAGCGAATCTAGCGCTCGGCTTTGCGGCAGATCTGCGCGAATACTTCATCGGCGCACAGATTTTGCAGGATCTTGGCGCCAAAACGCTTCGACTCCTGACGAATAATCCGGACAAGGTCTACCAGCTTGCAGACTACGGTATGGACATCATTGACCGGGTGCCGATCCAGATTGCGGCTAATGCCCATGACCTCTTCTATCTGAAGACCAAACAGGAAAAAATGGGGCATCTGTTAAACTACTAACTTGCAGCAAAGCTCTGGCCGCGCTAAAAAAGAAATCAGAAGGAAAACAAACCAAACATTACACATTACGCGATACGCGAAAATCAAGAAAGGAAAAGATTATGAACATTTACGAAGGAAAATTGGTATCACAGAACACCAAAGTCGGCATTGTAGCCGCACGTTTTAACGAGTTTATCACTTCCAAGCTCCTGTCCGGAGCCATCGATACCCTGCAGCGCCATGATGTAAAGCCGGAGGATATCGACGTAGCATGGGTTCCGGGTGCTTTTGAAATTCCTCTCATCGCCTCCAAGATGGCACAGACGGGTAAATATGACGCCCTGATCTGTCTCGGCGCGGTCATCCGCGGGAATACATCTCACTACGACTATGTTTGCAGCGAGGTTTCCAAGGGTATCGCGCAGGTATCTTTAAACCAGAATCTTCCGGTTATGTTCGGCGTGTTGACCACCGAAAACATCGAGCAGGCCATCGAACGCGCCGGAACCAAGGCAGGAAACAAGGGCAGCGAATGCGCGGAAAGCGCGATTGAAATGATCAACCTGATCCGCAGCATCGAAGCATAGCATGTGCGCATGCCATGCCAGACGCGCACTCTGCAATCAAAGGACAGAAGTCCGCGTGACGCAATCTCAGTTTAGAGTCTGAGGTTGACGCGGACTTCTGTCCTTTATATAAATATGAAAGGTTTCCTGGTAAATTAACGCACAAACGCCAGTGACAATGCCGGAACATAGGTAATAATCAGCAAGGCGATGACACCTGTGATGAAATATGGAATGATATATTTGAACATAGATTCCATCTTAATCTTCGCGACAGCGGCGCCAACGAACAAGTTGCAGCCATACGGCGGCGAACATAAGCCTAACGCGAGATTTACAGCCATGATAACACCGAAGTGAACCGGATTGATATGCATGGCTTCTACGGTAGGCAGCAGCATCGGCGCCATGACAATAATCGCCGGTACTGTATCCAGGAAACATCCGATCAAGAGCAGCACCAGATTGATGAACATTAGGACGACGTACGGACTGTCGGATACACTTGTCAAGAAGGTTGTGATCATCTGCGGAACTTTTTCAAAAGTCATGAAGGTGGAGAATACAGTAGAATACCCTAATAAGAACGAGGTTACCCCATTCAGAACAGACGTGTCGAGAAAGACATTGTACAATCCCTTCAAATTCATGTCTTTATATACAAACAAGCTGATGATCATCGAATATACGACCGATACGCAGGCGGCTTCCGTTGGAGTAAAAGCGCCGGAATAAATTCCACCCAGAATAATGACCGGAGAAAGCAATGCCCAAAAGCCATCAACGCCTGCCTTTGCAATATTTTTAAATCTGTTTGCCATAGAAGTTTTCCATGGAACTTTTTCAACAACCGTATCGCTGTTCTTACGCAAATCTGTTCCGTTTATGGTACACAAGGTAATATTCGTGATGACGAAGATAATTCCGATTAAAATCCCCGGAAGGATGCCTGCGAGGAAAAGCTTCGGAATGGACACGTTTGTTGACGCGCCGTAAAGTACGAAAGAAAGGCTCGGCGGGATAATGGGACCTACGATGCCGCCAAAGCAGACGACTGTAGCCGCGTATGCGGGGTCATACCCTTTTCTTTTCATTTCCGGAATCATCATACTTCCAATCGCGGACGCGGTTGCCATACCGGAACCGGAAAGTGCCCCAAAGAACATACACGCAATGATACTTACACATCCGATCGCACCGTTTACAAAGTCAATCAGCGCGGAAGCGAAATTAACAATTCGTTTCGCGATTCCGCCTGTAGACATAATTACGCCCGCAAGCATAAAGAACGGAATTGCCATGACGGTAAAAGAGAAAATACCGCTGTAACAGTATTGCGCGTTAATCACCATACTCAAATCAGAACATAACAGCATGGATATCATGGAAGCGCCGCCGATCGCGAACCCTACCGGAACTCCTATTACCAGTAAGATTGCGAGCGCGATAAACAATACAGCAATAGCCATTACACAGCACCTCCTTCTGCGATTTTTTCGTTTTCATACTCTCTTTTTTTGAGAAAACTGATATTCGTAAAAATACCGCCAATCAATCTGAGCGCCATGAATGCGCAGCCGAGCACTAGGGAGAGATAACCCCAGCTTGTACTGATTTTAATACCGGCATAATGTACATGAGACTGAGATTTCACGAGTATGACAGCATAATACAGCGTTACAAATAGAATTCCCAAAAGTAAAATGTTCGCGATAATTTCAAATATTTTTTGCCATTTTACAGATAATTTATCCACAATTAAAGTGATTCTGATGTGTTCCCTGCGTCTTTCTCCGATGCTGATGCCCAGCCATGAAATCCATACAAAGATGAATTTCCCTAATTCTTCGGACCATGAAAGTGAATTATTAAAAACAAATCTCATGATAATCTGCAGGAAAATCGCCGCGACCATGGCAGCAAACATCGCCACGAGACATATATCCTCGGCTTTGTTTACCGCGTTGAAAAAGTTACCTTTTTCTTTCTTCATTTACAGACACCTCCTTAAAAAATATGAGGGCAATTTTGATTGCCCTCAAAGTAAAATCGCATCGTTATTGAGGTACAGTAGCAAGCCACTTGTCCATAATTTCATCACCGACTTTATTGCGCATCCAGTCGTATACAGGAGCTGAAATTTTCTGCAGTGCCGCGATTTCATCAGCGTTCAACGCGTAAACCTCCGCGCCTTCCTTTTCGAATCTCTCCAGATACTCCGATTCCTTCGCTCTTTCTTCGTCTCTTTGAGAGGCAGCCATCTGATGCACGCCGTCTTCAAGGAGCATTCTGTCTTCCTTAGGAAGGGATTCAATCCATTTCATGGAGCAAACGATTGGGAATGGAGAAGACGCGTGATTTGTAAGTGTAACATACGGCGCGATTTCATGCAGATTAAAGTCATTGAATACACCCAAGGAGTGATCCAACGCGTTGATCTGTCCCTGTGAAAGAGAAGTTACGACCTCACCCCATGCCATCGGTGTCGGGTTCGCGCCCATTGCTTTCCAAATTTCAATGTTCAGATCGTTCTGCGCGATTCTAATCTTCTGACCCTTCAAGTCGGAAGTGTTGTGATAAATCTTGTCTCTGGAAATCAACTGTCTCATTCCATTGTAATACATGTCAATGCAATAGAAATCAACACCTTTGATGGTTTCGTTGAAAAGTTCAAGTCCTCCGTTTTCGAAAGTACCCTTTACCCAATCTTCATAGGAAGGATATAAGTATGGCAAATCGATGCAAGCGGACGCGTCCCCTGCTACCTGCGTGAAACAGGAAGCCAAGTCGAAGGTTATCTGAAGCGTACCTAAGCCGAGTCCCGCGATCGCGTCCGGCGTGTCTCCCAGCGAACCGTCGGAATAAACTTCAACATTGAAATGTCCCGGAGCTTTTTCTTCGAGATATTCTCCTAACCATTCAGCCCATACATGTGTGGATCTTGAAGAAGAGTCCGTATGAGCGATCTTGACTGTGATTGGATATTCTACATCCGCACCGTCATCGTCTCCGCCGGTACAGGCTGTGAACATTCCCAAACAAAGAATTAAAACGAATAAAATAGATAAAATCTTTTTCATAATCTTCCTCCTACATTCTTCTGCATAAATGTTATCGGTTTGATAACTATACAGCAAATAATGTGCCATTCTTATCCCCAAAAGCAGAAGCTGAACAGAAGGTTGAAATTCCAATCTTCTTTGCTTGTATTAGTATGTAATACAAGCCTCACCACGTACGCATCACAAAAAAATTGTGAAATAATGTTCAGTGTTTTGTGAAACTTTCTTCAGTTTTTGCGCGACCGATCTGCGCGTTTTCATTTCGTTTGATTTCATATTGTCCGATTTTGTTCCACAGCTGTCTTACACTGATTCCCAATGCCCTCGCCGTGTTTTCGATATTCCATTCCGTTTTTTTTAAGACTTCGCGGATATATTTTTTTTCAAACTCTCCTCTTGCGGTTCTCAGGTCTTCAATTTCTCCCGTTTCAGTATAGATGGAGCATCCTCCCTGCGGCAAAAATAATTCCGCTATCGTAACCTTCCCGTTTCTGGAAAGCGCGATCATGCGCTCTATGATATTTTTTAATTCACGAATATTACCCGGGTAATCATAAGCCAAAAGCTGCCGCATTACCTCCTCATCGATTTCGATATTCTTTTTTTTCTGGTCGATTGCTATTTTTTTTACAAAAAAATGAATCAAACCCGGAAGATCCTCTTTTCGTTCTCTCAAAGGCGGAATTGTAAGCGTCAAGGTATTGATTCTGTAAAGCAAATCGTCCCGAAACACACCAGTTTCAATTTCATGATTCAAATCTTTGTTGGTCGCAAAAATAAACCGCACATCCAGATGAATTCGTTTGTTACTTCCGATTCTTTCAATGCTGCGCGTTTCTAAGGCTCGCAGCAGCTTGCCTTGTGTCATAACCGGCAGATCTCCGATTTCATCCAAAAACAAAGTTCCGTAATTTGCTTCCTCGAATTTGCCGATTCTGGAACCGACAGCACCGGTAAAAGCGCCCTTTTCATGTCCAAAGAGCTCTGATTCAATGACACCCTCCGGAAAAACCTGACAATTCACAGGGATGAACGGCTCATTCGCACGATTGCTGATTCTGTGAATATAATTTGCGATGACTTCTTTCCCTACGCCGGACTCGCCGAGCAGCAGAATGTTAATGTTGGTGTCCGCAGTTCTGTTGCACATATCGATCATCTGCTGATACGCCGGATTCTTCGAATCCATGAATACGTCCTCCATATACTGATTTTTTATTAAAATTCCGCTTTTCTTTTCCAGACGACGCATTTTGGCAAGTCTGTTTACTTTCATTATCAGATCGTCAAGATCATTGCTTTTGACGAAATAATCCGCGGCACCTAATTTAATTGCGTCTACCGCGCCTTCAATACTTCCATACGCGGTAACGACCAGAATATCCGCGTCATACTCCAGTTCTTTGATCTTTTGAATCAGCTCCGTTCCGGTCATAACAGGCATACGCAAATCCGTAATAATCAAATCAATCTCATTTTCTTTCAAATATTCCAATGCCTCCGCTCCATTGGAACAGCTTGCGGTCATAAATCCTGCGTCTTCTAAAATCATTGACACAACCTTTTGATATTCGATTTCATCATCGACAATCAATATCTCATAATTTTTCAAATTAGACTCTTTCATTCTCGACCTCCTCAGGAAGTAAAATGTGAAAAACAGTTCCTTTGCCTTCCGTACTCTCCACCGTAATCTGCCCGCCTTTATTCTGAATTTCAGAATTCAGAATATACAGACCCAAACCGGTTCCGGTTTCTTTCGTGGTGAAAAAAGGATTAAAGACGGTTTCCAGATGGTCTTTCGGAATGCCGATTCCATTATCCGCAAAATCTATTTGTAAGCTTCCTCCCAGGTTCACCGCGTGAATTCGTATCGTTTTCTCTTCCATCGATTTTTCAGCAAGCGCGTCGATACTGTTATTGATCAGATTGACAAGTATCAGTTTCAAAACATCTTCGTTCAGCATCAGGCTGCTCCCCTTCTCCAAATGAAATTCCGCGGAAATATGAATTTGGTTTTTTTCTAAATTTTTTCTTTCCAGCGCGATTACCGACAAAACAAGTTTTTGAATGTCCACATTGACGGATTTTTCATTGGAAAGCCTCGAAAAACCAAGCAAATTCTCAATCAAATGGTTAATTCGATTCACAGATGTATCAATTACATCAAAGGCATGCGCATCGACTTCATCAGAAAGCTTTTTACGAATAATATAGACGTAGCTTTTAATCAAGCCCAAAGGGTTTCGGATTTCATGCGCAAGCCCTGCGGAAAGTTCCCCTACCGCGGCCATTTTTGCCTCTTGTCTTGATAATCTTTCATAAAAATGCCGCTGTGTATAATCTTTAATGATAAGAATATTTTTGCCGGATACGCCATCCAGCTCACGCTTGACAATTAAGTAGTATTTCCCACCATAAGCAAAGGCTTCTTGCTGATTCGCGTGACATAGATAAGGTGCCAATTCTCCAATTTCATCAATATTTTCTGTGAAAGCCTCCTCCTGCTTAATTCTCATCAGCTTGCATGCGCTTTGATTACATACCTGTATGTTTCCTTCGGAATTCGTAACGATAATGCCATCCATCAGAGAATCCAAAATGCTGCGAAGCTCCGCGCGGCTTTCTCTCAGCTCACGCGTGCGAAGATTGACTCTGTTTGATACGGTCTGATTCCAGATTAACATGACAAAAGCAATGACGAGTGTAAAAATCAAAATATTTGCTGTTGACGCCTGCGCAGAAAAGTCCTTGATTTCCGGAACAAAACTTCCAAACCACTTAGAATGGATATGTTTATACTGGTTATTTTTTTTGATAGACAGGATTCCCTTGTTTAGTATCGCGCAAAGCAGTTTTTGATTCTTGTTGACCGCTACCGCCACATCTTCTTCATAGACAGACCCCGCAAGAAACTTAAAACGTTTGCTTTTGATTGCCTGATTCAAGTGATAGGCGATTTTGGCTTCATCTCCCAAAATCGCGTTGACCTCTCCCATGCCAAGCAGAAAAAAGCTTTCATCCAAGCTGTCGGTTAAAACAAAATGCAGACTACTGTTATTTTTGTAGGTGGAATTTGCCGCGCGGTGCGCGGTAGAACCTGCAATCACAGCGATGGATATATTGGAGATATCCGTAATATTTTCAAACTGCGACTCCCCATCGACCAGAATCTTGCCATGTTCCTTGTATAACGGCTGCGTAAATAAAAAAACTTCTTTATTCATCGGTGTCTTGTTCAAAACTGCCGCGTCAATTTCTCCTGCTTTTAATTTTACGGCTAAATTATAGTGGTTGTATGAAACCGCCTGCATTCTGCTTTCCAAAATAACAGAAAGTTGGTTGAAATAATCGACCAAAATCCCGCTATTCTGATTATTGGCGGTTGAAACAAAAGCGAAGGGTTCATCATTGACAGCAATGCCGTAATTGATTTCTTTTGAGTTGAGGAAACTTCGTTCTTCTGTGTTAAGCTTTCTGCTAAAATGAAGATAATCCCACAAGCCTATTTCATAGTTTGTGATAATGTCCATATACTTCAGCATCCCCGCGCAAACCATGAAAATAATTGCAGTAATCAGTATGCGCTTCTTCATATTCACCCTCCTTTTTAGAAATTTATTTCATAATTTACTCTACCATTCCAATCACGACTTTGTCAAGAAAAAGACATACCGGACTAAAAGTACGCATAACGAAATCAGAGATTTCTATGCGCACATGCTGCTCATGAATGCGCGCCGCTTCGCAAGGTGCTTTTGTCGTTATTCCGGAAATATCGTTATGCGATATTTCATACATAATAAAAAAAGACCCAAAAGATTTAACTCTTCTGAGCCTTATGTTCTGACTCTATGAAACGGCCTCAGCCGTTGCGGATCATGTCGATTTATCAAGCATGTCATGGATATATGTCCGCAAGCCGTCCTCCGTATCTATGTCGTATTTTTGGTTTATCAAGATATAATACTTCATGATCCTCTCTTTCGGCAGAAGCTCACTGGAAGGGATGCTGTTTCCGTATCCTTTCCTCGCTTCCATCCAAGGATCCTCATTGTGCGTAATCTTCTCCAGTACCTTTCCGCCATACATCCCGAACGTATTCGCCACAAGGTCGATCACCCGCTTCTCGTCATCCGTCAGAGCATCCTCTGTTCCTTCCAGAAGCGCAAAGCGCGCATCATCAATCGGATTATATTTAAAATCCCGGAACAGGTCATATACCTCCGGATAAACCGGACCGTGTATCCATGCCCTGCAGTCCTCTTCAAAGATTGGCTTTCCGTACAATGCGGAATACACGCCCTGGATAAAATAAAGCAGCTTCTGAAGCATGAGAGGCGTCACCTCTTCCAGCTTTTCAAAGATATATGCAATCACACGGAGCATCTTATCTGATACGGAAAACAGGCTCTCTATGCTTTCTGCCGCAGCAAACGCCTTCCTGTATGCCGCATCCGTCAGCTTCTCCCTGTTTTCCATGAGCTTCTGCTTCATGTAAGTCGGGGATGAAAGCGCTGTCTTCATGATATTCGAATACTCTTTGGAAGGTACCTGTCCTTCCAGGTATCTCGGTATCGTCACCTCTCCAAACCCAAGCGCCAGGGACAGCGGAGCCTTTCCGATCTTATAGATTTTCATCAGCCTTTCGATATCGTCAATCGATACAAGCCCTTCCGCCGACCTATACTGTTCGTCGATTTCCTGAACATTCTTATCCATAAGACCTGGTATGCTCATTTCCTCTCCGCACTCCGCACAGACAGCCACGGTGATTGCAAAGGTGTATTCCTTATCCCTTATATTCTTTACGATGTCCGTCTTCTGCAAAAGGTACTCGGTCTCTTTCCTGCACTCTATGCAGAAATCTCTTCTTCCCTTCTCTGTCATAATAGTCACCTCCGATTTGCTTCCTGATTATCTGAAATAATATGTAAGCGGATGCTTCTGTTCATGGAACGATATTACGATTACGAAACAGTTTTCCAGTTTGTTGAACTTGATATACAGAGATACTGTTTTTTCTTCCGTCCCGTTCCTCTCCAAAAGGGTTACATCCTTGCCGAATACATACAGCTTTTCGTGCTCATATCCCTTATGCTCATTCTGCAGGATCTCTGAAAAATCCATTGAGATCAGGCTCAATATGATGTCTTTGGCTTTTGCTTCGTCAATAACATAATCAAGAAACAGATTGGTGTTATCCTGACGTCTGGCGTTGCGGTCAAGTCGGTAATTATCCTTTTCTACAGCTTCCTTCACCTCGGAAAGATACTGATCTATGTCTTTCTGATCTATATTCAATACTTTATCCTCCGCAGAGTGTATGATAGGTTTTATGTTTTTTTCCATCATTAGTATAACCCAATGATTGCTTTTTGTCAATATCCTATCATCAAAAGCGGCAAGATAATTTCCCGTCACCATTTGACACCGTATTCAATTAGGATTGCCCGCTCTGTCCTTATGCTGCTTTTCTGCACCTCTCGGTCAGCTGCTTCTTTACTGCGAATTTCCAATAAAAAGTGGGCTCTAAGCATACCTGTGCTGTGATTCAGTTTTTCATGGCGGCTGCTTTAGGCGCAGCATGTTTTTATCGTTTCGATCAGTCTCACATCCGCCGGCAGCCAATCCACAGAATCTAAGCTTTCCATGGTCAGCCACTTTGCGGCTTCATGTTCCTTGAGGATCAAATCACCCGAAACAATTTCTGCCCAGAAGCAATCCATCGACAGATGGAAGGTTGGATAATCATATTCGATAATCTCAAGCAATTCTCCCACCTTGATTTCCGTATCTAATTCTTCCATAATCTCACGTTTTAACGCTTCCTGCGGTGTTTCGCCATCTTCAATCTTGCCGCCAGGGAATTCCCAACCACCCTTAAATTCTCCATAACCTCTTTGCGTCGCAAAAATCATAGGCACTCCTGCTTCATTTACCGCTTTTATGACTGCGGCGACCACACGTATCGTCTTCATTTTTCACCTCTATGCATTGACAATGTATTCATAAATATCTTCACGTACCGGAACATCCAGCAGCCACTCGATTTCGACCGCTTTTTTGTCCGTTTTGGGCATTATAAATTCCCTGCATTTTCCGCTCGCGCGCATATTCCCCAAGTAATAGAACTCTTTCGAAATACTATCGAACACCGGAAAAGTTTTTGTCTTTTTATCAAACTTATAGCCGCCAATGTTCAGTGGCACTTCGTTTCTTTCCCAATTCAAGAGCCTGCAAACATCCTCATAAGTATACTTTTGATACAAAACAAAGTTCGTATTCCGATAAGTGTTCGAAAAATCTCTTTCGTAGCGGCTGATTCCAAATTCCACAAGCTCCTTTAAAATATCGCGAAACTCCGCGTTTTCCAGCATCTTCACAAACGACTTTGCGGTCCGATAATCTTGCTCGTTTGCCTTGTCCTTTTCCAAGAAAACACACTCTGCGTAAGTGCCTCTGTTTCCGCCGGACGGAAATTTGTTTGTCATGACGTTTACGATATTTTCCATTTGATTTTGATTCATGTGAATACCATAGTCATGGTCAAGATCTGTCTGCAGCCCATGAAACAACGCAACGCCTTGTGTATAGGTCAGCATTCGTTTCAAAAGCCGCAGCTCGTGAATCCGTTTTCCGTTCGCAAGCTTTTTGGAAACGAATTCGATGACCTTTTCTTCATCTTCTCCAACGCGGATTCTATATTCCGGCTCGTATTTTACAAGAAATTTATAATAGCTTTATAATAGCTTCCCAAATTACTATTATCAAAAATTCGCAGAACATCCATTTTATGCAGCATCCTTTATCCTAAAATTTGCATTCATCTTACCATCCTCCTACTGTGTTTTCTTCGATAAACAAATCGCGCAATCAGGATCGGCACCAGACAGATGATCGCGTAGATTCCGCATAAAAGCGCTCCCAGCATACGAAAATCCATAAAGCCGCCTGCCGGTGACAGCGCACATGCCGCAGCTCCGATCAGTGCCGCAAGCGGCGCTAAAAAAGGGATCGCGCGGATCCATGGATTCTTCGCTTTTTTGCAGAGGACATACTGTAAAAAAAATAAAACCAATATGGTCAGCAGCATGACCGTCTGTATGGTATAGTCTTTTCCGTTCAGTTCCATCGTCCCATCCTTTCTTTTTTCCGCGCAGCGATGTTTTCTTCATTATATTGAACATTCGTTTTCTTGTCAACGAGCTTGCGAAAATAGTCTTGCTGCATAAGACTTGATCCAAATCATAATTTGAGCCAAAAAAAGCATCACGAGGGAAAAAAACGCGTCCGGACGTGTGACCACGGATTTCGTAAGCGATGTTATGGTCAAAGATTTCATAGATATTTCTGCCTTCGATATTGTCATCACGTTTATCCGGTGTTGCCGTCATCCCAAGTGTAAACGAGGGCTCAAAGTAATCCATGACTTTTTTGTAACTGTCCGCGCTGGTATGGTGCGCTTCGTCGTAGATGCACGCTTCGAAATAATCACGCGAAAAAGCCTTTAAGTTTTCCTGCTTACTTAAAGTTTGTACAGTAGCGAACAGAAAATCAGCGTTAAAGTCACGCGCATTCCCGGATAAGATTCCTGTCTTGATTCCACTCCCAAAAACACGTTCAAAAGAAGCTTTTGCCTGTTTCGCGATTTGCTTTCTATGCACGACAAAAAGCACTCTTTTAAATCCCAGTTCACTCATCGCAAAAGCAGCAGCATAAGTTTTGCCGGTACCCGTCGCGGATATTAAGAGCGCTTTGTTCATATTTTGATTGCGCATTTCTATCAAGTTGCAGATTAGCGTGCGTTGCATAGAATTTGGCCGCAAGGTGTAGGCTTCTATCGTAGGAATTCTTTCGTGACTCGCAATTCTTTTTTGTTACGCAACGATCTTGTCAAAAAGCTTCTTTTCATTATATTTTCGCTTATACGCATCAACGATTTCGTCATACGGTTGTGTAATATCGGTCGCGTTCCAAAGCTTGTCAAACTCATTTAAGAGGTCGATAAGCATCTCTCCGCGTTCAGTTGAAACAAGACGAGTGTTCCATTCCATATTGCGTGTTAGCGCATCCATTGTTAAATTTGAGCTTCCGATAATAAAACGATACTCTTCGTCATTCTGAAAGATATATCCTTTTGTGTGAAATCCGTTTCCTGCGCGTTCTGTCTGGTACATGCGCAATTCAATATTCGAAAGGCTCGCGAGCGTGTCTAAGGCTGCGGGATCACTGAAACACAGGTAATCGGTTGTTAAGATTCTCCCCTGCACACCCTTTTTCTCCAGTTTCTTTAAGGTTTGCAGGAGGGGTGTAATGCCTCCGCGCGTGATAAAGGCGACACTAATGGAAAAGCTTTCACAATGCAGAAGTTCATCCTCAATCGAAGCAAAAACCTTCTTCCCCTCTTTATTGTCATTATACACAAGCTGAGGTTTATATGCCAAATTTGAATTGCATTGCTTATCAATAAACGCGGTATGATAAGCGCCATGAAATTCTATGATTTTATCTTCTGTCATCACTGCTGCCTCTTTTCCATGATACTTTCATTTTATTTGCTGGTATAAACTCCTATCTAATCTGTTCTTTAAAAAATCCCGGGGATTGCTTTTGCGATGAGCATACCTCCAGCAAAGGAAAGCAGATTTGCGAGAAACGCATAGCCAATGATGCGGTCCTGAGTGAATTTTCGTTCGCTGACTTTCGGAAAGAAAATGCAGTACAGGATCGCTTCCAACACAAATACCAAAATTTCAAAAATTATATATTGCAGAACAAATGCCTGATAGCCGTGGAGATAGTTGACCATGTTCAGCGCCGCATTTAACACGGTCTGCGTCAGGATATTGATACCTATGATTAGCCGCAGCACCTTTTTTTTACGGAAACCGCACACGACTGCCATAACGATTTCTAATAGAATTGTTATCAGAATGCGAATGAGCAGAGAAATCATTTCCCAAGTGTAATCATAGCTTCTTTGTGGCTGCGGCAACGCTATGGTTTCGTTCTCTCTCGATGCCGCAACTCCACGCATATCTACCGTATAGTAACTGTCAAAGGCGTAGCGCTGACAAATCTCGCTCACTGCGAAAGTATTGGTCTTCGGATAATAGAGCAGGATTTTAAACGGGTTCGGCGGATAATATCCCCAGTTCAGACACTTGCTTTCCGAACATTCCCACCACTCCTGTAAAAAATAAAACCCGTTCGTATCTTTATAAGATACAAAGGCTTCCCAGATTTCTTTCCCATCCTCGCCATACTGCCATGACTCATAGGGGCTGCTTCCGTCCCATGCAGTGGCAGGACCCGTCGAGATATTTTCGGAAAGTAAGGTCCCATAACAGAGTTCGTCTCCCATGTTCTGAAATTGAATTTGTACAGAGGGTTTCGGTCCGGTATCCGCGCAAGCTCCGCTCGGTATCAGGCAGTTAATAAGGAGAATCACAAAGAAAAGCAAGGCGGAACGCCATACGTGTTGTTTCTGCGCTTTCATCTCGTCACCTCCGTTTTTCCTTCTTTTCCTTATCATACCTCATTTCTCTTCTCTTGTAAATCTTTAAGATATTACGCGAAAAAATAAAAAGACCAATGTACTGCAGCAGGGCGGTTCCTCTGAGAACTGCCCTGTTTTTTTCTGTTTCTGCGCGGAAATAGGAAGAAAGAAAAGAGAGCGATTGCTCGCTCTCATCCCTTCCAGTAATATCGGTCGTTATCGATCATATACAGCAGCGCGTTGACGATGCAGGCAGCAATATTGCTGCCGCCCTTGCGGCCGCGGGCTACAATATACGGTACATCACTGCTCATAATCAGCTCCTTGGACTGCACCACATTGACAAAGCCGACCGGCACGCCAATGATGAGCTCCGGCTTCACCTGCCCCTCCTGTATCAAGTCGTACAAGGTCACCAGCGCGGTCGGCGCATTGCCGATGGCATAGAGAAAAGGCTCTCCCATCGCAGCCGCTTTTTTCATGCTTTCGCTGGCGCGCGTGGTGCCGTGCAGTCTGGCTGCTTCTGCCACGTCCGCGTCTGCCATGAAGCAGTGAACGCTGCCGCCGTATTTGCCGAGAGAAACCTTATTGATTCCTGCTTTGGCCATATTCGTATCGGTCACGACGGATACGCCGCGTTGAATGGCTTCCATCGCCTTGACTGCCGCGTCCTGCGAAAAGCACAGGTTGTCCGCGTAATCAAAGTCCGCGGAGGTATGAATACAGCGTTTGACGATCAGCTCCGTATGCGGTGCGAACGTTCTTGCCCCCAGCTCTTCGCTGATGATCGCAAAGCTTCGTTCTTCAATCTCTCTCGGTTTTACTTCTTCTATTTGTTCTCTAAAATTCATCGTCGGTTCCTTTCCCCTCTATCTTTCGATGCATCCATATAGGATTGCCTTCATTCGCACTTATTCGTCAATGCCTTCCTCTAAGATTCGATAGATTTGATCCATGTCTAAGGCTTCGCGCAGCCCTGCCGCCAGCAAATCGTACTGCGTTTCTTTATATTCAGCGTAGGTCATGCTGCCCATCTCTCCCATCGCGACACCCTTCTTATCCGCCAGCGCCTGAATGACCGCCTGCCCGATGCCTGCGCCGTCAAAAATGCCATGGACGTAAGAGCCGAATACATTTCCTTTGTATGCGCCGTCCTGTTTGACCGTTCCGCTTACCGCGTCCGTCAGCGTCAGCAGCGGTCTCGCGCCATCTTTACGCGTGGACTGTCCCATGTGGATCTCATAACCCTCCGCCGCGAGCTTTTGTGTTTGCAGCCCTGCAAGCAAGGTTCCCTCTGTAAGGAAAGTCCCGGTGACGCGGGTTCTCGTTTTTTCCTCCATAAAAACCGTATCGATCGGCAGCAGTCCCATGCCGCGGACCGTACCGGAGGTCTCCAGCCCGAGCGGATCGGAAAGCGTTTCTCCGAGCATCTGATAGCCGCCGCAAATGCCGAACACTACCTTCCCGCTGCCTGCCTGTTTCAGGATTGCCGCCTCCAGTCCGTTCTGCCGCATCCACAGCAAATCCGAAATGGTATTTTTCGATCCCGGCAGCACGATCATATCCGGATCTTTGAGCTCCTGCGCGTTTTTGACATAGCGCACGCTGACGCCGGGGATGGTTTCCATCACGTTCAGGTCAGTAAAGTTAGAGATACGAGGCAGGCGGATCACTGCAATGTCGATCAGGGTCGCTGCCTCTCCGTTTCCGCGAAACTCCAACCGTTCGCTGAGGCTGTCCTCATCCTCCACATCGATATGCAGATACGGCGCGACACCAACCACATCGATGCCGGACTTTGCTTCCAAAATCGCAATCCCCGGGTCGAGAATGGTTTTATCCCCGCGGAATTTGTTGATGATCAGACCCTTGACCATCTGCCGCTCCTCTGCTTCCAGCAAATCGACAGTGCCGATCAGCTGCGCGAACACGCCGCCCCGGTCGATGTCGCCGACCAGAAGCACCGGAGCCTTCGCCATTTTCGCCATGCCCATATTGACAATATCTTCTTCTTTGAGATTCACCTCCGCAGGACTGCCCGCACCTTCAATGACGATAATATCATTTTCGGCGCTGAGTGCGTGGAAGGCTTTCATCACATCCGGCACCAGCTTATGCTTAAAAGCAAAATAATCGCGGGCGCTCATGGTTCCCAGCACTTCCCCGTTGACGATGACCTGGCTGCCGACATCGTTGGTCGGTTTGAGGAGGATCGGGTTCATGCGTACATCCGGTGCGATGCCGGCCGCTTCCGCCTGCATGACCTGTGCGCGTCCCATCTCCATGCCATCGGCAGTAATAAAGGAGTTGAGTGCCATATTCTGTGACTTGAACGGCGCGACCCTGTAGCCGTCCTGCTGAAAGATTCTGCATAAGCCTGCGGTAATCAGACTTTTTCCTACGTTCGACATGGTTCCCTGCACCATGATTGCTTTTGCCATGTTTTTTCCTCCGGTTTTTAATCTAAAATGTGCGCCAACGCCTGCACCAGCTTTACATTGTCCTCATGCAGCCGTACCGCGACACGATAATAGCCCTTGCCAAGACCCGCGTAATTGCTGCAGTCCCGCACCAAAAATCCAGCCGCACGCAGCTTTTCGCCGATGGTTGTCTCTCCGCGAAAAAAAATATAGTTTGCTTGCGAAGCATAGGTGCGGCAGCCCAGCTTCTCCAGCGCTTGCAAAAGATATGCCCGCTCCGCGCGCAGCGTCGTGAGGCTTTCTCTTACATAAGCGTCCTCCGCGAGTGCCGCGAGACCTGCCGCCTGCGCGAGCGAAGAAACATTCCATGGCTGTACGCTGCGTTCCAGCTTTTCGATGATCGCCGGATTGCTTGAGATGCCGTACCCCAACCGCACCCCTGCCATCGCATACAGCTTGGTAAACGCCTTGAGCAGAATCACATGCGGATACGCTGCCAGCTCCCCAAGCATCGAAAATTCGTCCGGCTTTTCCACAAAGTCTAAAAAGCATTCGTCTAACACGACGGTGCAGCCAAGCGCCCCGGCACGTCGAATCACCCGTTCGGTTTCCTCTCGCGAAAGCAGGTTTCCGGTCGGATTGTTCGGATTGCAGAGAAAAACCATGTCGATATCTTCCGTTATCTGCTCTGCAAAGTCCATGGGCAGCGCGAAGCCGTCCGCTTCCGCGGTTTGCACATATTGGATCTCACACCCCACAGTTTCCAATGCCTGTGCGTACTCCGCAAAGGTCGGTGCCGGAAGCAGCGCTTTTTTGGGTTTCAAGGCTGTCACCGCAGCAAAGATCACCTCTGCCGCACCGTTTCCAAAGAAAATCCATGCGCCCGGAACATGCAGCTTTGCAGACAACGCATCGCGCAGCAGGCTGCACTGCACATCGGGATAATGTCCGATCTGACCTGCTGCCCGGCAGATCGCGTCCTGCACGCTCTGCGGCGGTCCAAATGGATTGCAATTCGAAGAAAAATCTATCATATCCGGATGGCGGTAGATATCGCCGCCATGAATCATTTTTTTCATAAAGCGCCCCCTCCGTAAAGAAAAAAGCTGATGCCGCCGAGAAGCAGCGCCGATAAGAACGCGCCCAGATACATCAGGCGGTTTACGCGCCGGATGTCATCCGGTCTGACCGCCTGCAGCGGATCACCGATAAATGGCTTTTCATAAAGCTTCCCGAAGTAGTAAGCATTGCCTGCCAGCTGTATATCCAGCGCACCTGCCGCCGCAGCCTCGGTATGGGCTGAATTCGGACTGGCATGCTTACGGCGATCCCGAAAAAAGATCCTCGCAGCGTTTTTTCCGTCAAAGGGTCCGAGATACGCGCTGAGAACCAAAGTCAGCCCCGCCAGTCTTGCCGGAATGAAATTCGCGATATCATCCAGCTTTGCCGCGCATCGTCCAAAATACAGAAACCGTTCATTTTTATATCCAAGCATGGAATCCATCGTATTGATGGCTTTGTAAAGGTACATGCACACCGGACCGCCCAGCGCCATATAAAGCATCGGCGCAAAAACGCCGTCACCGAAATTCTCAGCTACCGTCTCCACTGCGGCCTTCGTCACGCCTGTTTCATCCAGGTTGTCCGTATCCCGACCGACAATTCTGGAAACAGCCGCTCTGCCGTCTGCAAGACTTTCCGGCTTGCCGGAGGTCAGTGCATCGTACACCAGCATACTTTCGTCTCTCAAAGAACGAACCGCAAGCATCTGATAACACAGAAAGCTCTCCACCGCGATACCGATGCCGGTATGCAGCTGATATGCCAGATACAGAAGTCCAAAGCTTACCATACCGGTCACCGCCAACGTACCGATAACCAGCATAGCGCCGCCTGCCAGCTCGCCCCGCGGTGTTTTCGGCAAAATTTTTCTAAAGATTTTTTCAAGCAGGTCAATCACCTTACCGATCAGTCTGACCGGATGATAGAGCCAGCGCGGATCGCCGATGGCAAGGTCCAAAAGGAATCCTGCCATCAAAGCGATACCTGTATTGTTGAGCATGGAAGTCTCCGTTCTTACAGCCCTCTGAAACGGCTGCATTTGTCTAAAAAGATCTGCGCGAATTTTGGATTCGCGTAGTAGTAAATATGTGGGAATCCTGCCAGGAGGTTCGGTCTGCTGATGATGCAGTCCCAGTTTCGCTTGCCTGCCGGTTTCTGCGCATGAAAGGCTGTTCCGTTGGCGGTGGTATCATAATAGTGGAACTCGTGTGCCTTGAGCACGCCGATCTTCCCATATCCATCAAAATATCCAGCAGTTCCGGCTTTCGCCTCGTGCTGCGTGTTTCGGCCCGCTGCGGGCGGTTCCGCGCTGTTTTCCGTCAAGTCGATATAGCCGAAGCGTCCCAAACGGTCTGTCCGATAACCGTCTCCCTCTGTCAGACCGACCATCGGCCAAGCGTTCCCTTGCAGATCCTGCAGGGATTTGCCTAAATACAGGAAACCGCCGCATTCCGCCAATATCGGCATGCCCTCCGCGTACGCGCCGCGGATGCTCTCCTGCATCGTTTGGTTTACCGAAAGCTGCTCTGCGTAAATCTCCGGATAACCGCCGTAAAAAATCATGCCATCGAGCGTCGGCGGAATTTTATAATCTGAAATCGGCGAAAATGGCACAATTTCAGCCCCTAACCGCTCCAAAAGCTTGAGGTTGTCCTCATAGAAAAAACAAAATGCCGCATCACGCGCCACCCCGATACGCAGCTTCGGTGCGTCTCCCGTGCGATGCCACGCCTCGAAAAGCGGCGCTTCCTCCGCGCCTGCCGCAAGCGGATCGATCCCACTGACGGCGGGTGCGGTCTGCGCGATGGCAAGGAGCTTGTCGAGGTCGACGGTGTTTGCGACGACCTCCGCGAGCTGCTGCAGTTTTTCGCGCAGATTCGCTACTTCATCTGGCATGACCAGCCCCAGGTGACGACTTTCCAGATGGATTTCCGTAAGCTCCGGCAGCCAGCCGATGACGGGAATCCCACAGGTTTCCTCGATATAGTCCTTGAGCAGACGGTACATCGGCTCTTTGACATGATTGAGGATCACACCGGCAATGCCGCTGTCCGCTTTGAAGTTTTGAAAGCCTTGAATCTGTGCCGCCAGCGACGCACTGACCCCTTTGCCGTTGACGATCAGAATGGCCGGTGTCTGCGTTGCTCTGGCTACGTCATAGGTGCTTGCCTTCTGACTGATACCGCCCAGTCCGTCATAATAGCCCATGACGCCTTCGATGATCGCGATATCGCAGCCCCTAGCGCGCTCCGTAAACAGCCAGCGCAGACTTTCGTCATCCAAAAAGAAAGTATCCAGATTACCGGATACCGTCCCCAGCACTTTTTTGTGGAACATGGGGTCGATATAGTCCGGTCCGCACTTAAAGGAAGCGGGTTTGATGCCGCGATTGATCAGCGCCTGCAGGATTCCGCAGGTCAGTAAGGTCTTACCGCTGCCGCTCGCGCCGGCGCACAGCAAAATTCTTGGCATTTTCATAAGCATGCCTCCGTTTATAGTATCTTTCTTTATCGTCTTTTTTCGCTTGTTATTTACCGGTTCCTCGTTTTTCTGCATCGAAGCAGACGACGGTGATCGGATTTTCACTTTTCATCATGGTGTAGCTGCCGACTGCATGCCCTCTGGCAACCGAAATCTGCGTTACCTCAGGCGCTCCGCATCCGTACTTTTTCGCGCAGGCAAGCGCCTGTGCGGTCGATTCCAGCGCGATGCAGTTAATCACGAAGCGGACCTGTGCAGGCTTGTGATTCCCCCAGTCAGCAAGGTCGAAAGCATCCTTTTCGCTTGCAGCTTCCTTGTTCTCCGGAAGTCTTGTCAATGCCGCTTCAACGATTGCCTCCATATTGCCTGCCGAACCACCGATGAAAACGTGCGTTGCAGGCGGAAGCTCCCGCATCGCCTCCGGCGCAAGTCCTTCGATAATATGCAGATTATCTGTTTTGAATTTCCGTCGATTGTCCTGCAGCAGCTGGATCGCTTCCGGATTACGTTCTACCGCATAGACCCTGCCTTTGGAGGCGCGCAGTGCCATTTCCACCGATACAGAACCGGTTCCCGCGCCGATATCATAGCAAACGGCATCTTCAGTCAGATGCAGGCGATCCACAGATAACACGCGGATTTCCTCCTTGGTCATCGGCACCTTGCCGCGCAGGAATTCTTCATCCTTGCGGCAGTGCAGCGGATTGAGCTTCGTTTCCGTCGCACATGGATTTTCCAGCAAGAGCACGCTCAGCGGATCGTGCCGGAAGCTGCATAGGTCTTTTGCTGCGCCGATCGTAATTTTTTCGTCCGCATAAGAAAGCCGCTCGCCTACCGACAGCTTCACCTCCGGCATCTCAAAATCCACCAGTTTTTGCGCTAATTCAGCCGCATCGGCAGGCTTCCCGAGAATGGAGAAAACCTTTGCGTGGTCGCGAATCAACGGAACCAGCGATTGTGTTCTGCCATGGTTGGAGACAATGACCGCGTCGTCCCAGGAGGTCCCAAGCCTTGCCGCCAGCGCAGATACGGAGGAAACCCCCGGGATCACATGAAGCTCGACACTTTCTCCAAGCATAGCCAGCCGTTCATAAAGCTTTTTTGCCCCGCTGTAAAATCCGGTGTCTCCGGAAAGCAGCACCGCGAAACGTTCATACGCGCGGTGGGTGTCGATATAGTGCGCGATGACCGCACTGCGATATTCGTCCAAAATCGGTTTTTTTCCTCGCGCAAGGTCGAGCATCCTGCCGGAGCCGATCACGTAATCCGCATCCGCGAGCGCTGCCGCCGCCTCTTCTGTCATGCTGCCTTGTCCACCGGGACCGATACCGATGAGCGAAACCTTTACCCGCGGCTTCAGCGCAAACCGTTCTGCCAAAAGCGCTTTACAAGCCATGACCGAAATGCCGGTCTCCTTGCGCGGTCTGCCGATGACGACTGCCGTACAGCCGACGGCTTCACAGGCAAGCAGCTTTTCGGCAAAGCCGCCGGCTTGTCCGGTATCCTTGGTTACCAGATAGGAAATGTCATAGGTGCGGAGCAGCGCTTCGTTCAGCTCCGTTGGAAACGGTCCCTGCATGGCGATCAGATGTTTTCCCTCAAAACCGATGGACGCGCAATGCTGTACGGACTCCGCCGTAGAAAGCACCCGCGCGAAGACCCTTTCCTGCCAGTCATCGATCGCTGTATAGGCTTGCAGCTCCTTGCTGCCTGTGGTCGCGAGGATCCTGCCCGATCGGCTGTTTAACCAGTCGATGGCGGTTTCCATGCTGTCCAAATAGACGACACCGCCCATCGCGCCGTCATCTTCCGACAGTAAATGCTGTTCTTCTTGCGCTCCTTTGTCCGCAGACGCCCGCAATACGCGCAGATATTCGACATTGGTACGCTGCGCCGCCTGCAGAATATTCTCGGTCACCGCAGCCGCATAAGGATGCGTGGCATCGATGACCAGCTCCGGCTGCTCTGTCCGCATCAAAGCTTCCATCTCCGCGGCGGTCAGCCGCTCCGTCAGCACCCGCACCGCGTCAGAGGAGGACGCAAGCTTGCAACCATACGTAGTTGCAACACAGACAAGCGCTGATATGTTATTTTTGACGAGAAACGCCGAAAGCTCTCTGCCCTCGGTCGTTCCGCCGAACAAAAGGATCTTACACATCTCGATAACCTCTCGGCGTCACCATTTTGCCGTTCAAGACCTTGGTCTGGGTATTGCCGATAAATACAGTCGTAAACATATCCACCTTCGTATCGCGCAGTGCTTCGAGACTCAGTACCCGCATCTGCTCGCCTTCTCTGCCGATGTTGCCGACGATGCCGCAGACGGTTTCCTTCGGTTTATGCTCCATCAGAAGATCGCAGGCTTTGGCAAGATAATCGGCGCGTTTGACGCTGGACGGATTATACAGGCAGACAACGAAGTCCCCTTTTGCCGCACTGCGCAGACGTTCTTCGATCAGCTCCCACGGCGTCAGGAGGTCACTGAGGCTGATGAGACAAAAGTCGTGGATCAAAGGCGCACCCAGGCACGCCGCGCCGCTGATGGCAGCGGTCACGCCTGGAATGACCGCGATTTCAATTTGCGGATACGCGCTGCCAACCTCATACATCAGTCCCGCCATCCCGTAAACGCCGGCATCACCGGAGCAAATCATGGCTACCGTCTGTCCTTTTGCTGCTTCTTCAAATGCCATCACGCAGCGTTCTTTTTCTTTACGCATCGGTGTCGTGAGGAAAGTTTTCCCCGGGAAATGTTCCTTGACTAAATCCACATAGACCGTATAGCCGATGATGACATCACAGTTTTTTAGGGTTTCACAGGCCTCAATGGTCATTTTTTCGTAAGCGCCCGGCCCGATGCCGACAACATAAATCTTATTCAAATCGTATGCTTCCTTTCTTCATCGCCAAGGCGGCAGTCACGCCGTCCATGGCTGTTTTTGGCTGCAGCAGCAGCGCGCCGCCGTTGTTTTGCGGCGTTCCGGCTTCGGCATCCACAGAGGCCAACAGCAAAGCGCCGCGTTCGCAAACATTATCTGTCCCGGTGATCTGCTTGACAAAAGCCGATCCCGTAAAACTTCCTTCCACTTGGTTCAGCTCCGCCGCGGTAAAGAACTGCAGCGGCAGCTGCCTCTCTGCGGCAAACCGCAAGAGTCCCGCTTCCTCGCGTTTGATGTCGATGGAAGCTGCGCCTGCCAAGGCTTCCGGATCTACGCCCGCTTGCGCAAGACAAGCCTCCACAGCCTGCGCTACGGCTTCTTCCGGCTTTCCGGCTTTCAATCCGATGCCTAAATACACCGTCTGCGGCACCAGCCACAAAACCTCCGGCTTATCGGTAAGCTCCGGCTTTCGCGGTGAAATCAGCATCGCGCCGCCGCCATGATAGTCCGCGAAGGCTTCCAGTCCTGCCAGGCGCACTTCGTCCGGCACTGCGCCTTCTACGGCGGCATCTGTATAAATCGTGATGGTTTCACCCCGCACCAGCGCTGCTGCGACCAGCTTCGCTGCCGTAAAGTCCATGATCTTGAGTCCGTTCCTTTGTGCGAAAACATCCGGCGCCAGTTTCCGGTGCACGTCAGTGGCTGTCGTCAGCACCGCTTCGGCGCCTGTCATCGCCGCAAGCCGGCAGGCGATCGCATTTGCCCCGCCCAGATGTCCGGACAGGATGGGAATCACATATTGCAGACGATCATCGACAACGAGGACGGCGGGGTCGGTCTTTTTGCTGACTGCCAGCGGTCCGATGGTGCGCACCGCAATACCCGCGGACCCGATGAAGATCAGACAGTCATCCTGCGCGAAATGCTGCTTGCCCCAGTCAGCCAGCGACGCCGTAAGCGGTATCACATCCGCGTGCTCGGTCGCTGTTTCCGCAGCCGCAAGCCCTTCCGGACGCGCATCCGGTTCCGATTCCGCGGCGAATCGCCCTTTGGCAAAAACCTTGACATTCCAATCCGGATATGCGCTTTTTAAGTACTCCCTCAGCCTTCGTGCCGTTTCCTTTCCCGGCGGACTGAAGCAAAGAATTGATGCTTGTTTCATACCGCGCCTTTCATACATACATACTTACTTTGCTTATTTGCTCGCTTCTCGAAATTCGGTGGTAAAGCCCGGATCGTACAGCTTGGAACGGTCATAATGACTACAGCTTACCACGTCTCCGATAATCATCAGCGCGGTTTTGGTAATGTCGTTCTTTTTCGCGGTTTCTGCAAGCGTTCCCACAGTGCAGACGAAGGACTTTTCGTCCTCCCAGGTTGCCTTGTAGACGATGGCTGCCGGTGTGTCCGCGCTGTAACCGCCGGCAATGAGCCTTGCAGATAGTTCCTCCAAAAGTCCGGTGCTCAAAAACACCACCATGGTCGCGTGATGCGCGGCGAAGGACTCAATGCTCTCTTTCTCCGGTACCGGCGTCCTGCCTGCCATACGGGTGATGATAACACTTTGGGAAATATTCGGTAAGGTATATTCCAGATTCAGCGCCGAGGCAGCCCCGCAGAAAGAGCTGACGCCCGGACAGTAATCATAAGGGATGTTCTCTTCATCCAGCACATCCATCTGCTCCCGGATTGCACCGTACAGGCAAGGATCTCCGGTATGCAGACGCACCACCTGTTTATCTGCTTTTACATCTTGTCGCATCACCTCCAAGACTTCTTCTAAAGTCATGTGTGCGCTGTTATAGATGCTGCAGCCCGCTTTCGCGTAGTCCATCAGCTGCGGATTGACGAGAGAGCCTGCATAGATAATGGTATCAGCTTCTTCTAAGTATTGCTTTCCTCTCAGAGTGATCAGATCAGCAGCGCCGCTGCCTGCCCCTACAAAATGAATGGTTTTCATGCTTGTTCCTCCTGCTTTTCTTTGACAATGATGACGGAATAGTAAGACGCATCGTCCGGGATCTCCGCCGGATTCGCATAAATTTTTTCTCCCTCCATCCCACAGTTCTCCACCATGACAGCCTCCTGCCCGCTCGCGAGAATCGCCGCGCGCACCGCTTTCATTTCTTTTCCCGCCTTCATCAGGATCTTCGTTCCCGGCAGCGCCAAAAGCTCCGGCACGCTGTCCTTCCGATAGCTGGCAGGGATCACATGCAGCGGCTGGTCTTTTTCGACCAGATCGGTATTGAGCCTTGCCGCGGCTGCTGTAAAGGAGGTGATGCCATTGATGATCTCCGTTTCATAGCCGTCTGCCGCGACCAGCTTGTGCACATACATATAGGTCGCGTACACCGTAACGTCTCCTAAAGTTAAAAAGCTGACCGTCAGCCCATCCTCCAGCAGGTCTTCGATTTGCTCTGCCGCTGCGCGGTGTCCTGCTTCCAATACCGCATCATCCTTCACCATCGGCATTTCTACCGCTATCAGCTGTTTCTCCGTGAGATTCTCGCAGATACCAGCCGCGATGCGATAAGCGACGGAATCCTCCGCCTGTTTGCCCGGCACGACAATGACATCGCTTTGATTTATAATTCGAACGGCTTTGATGGTCATCAGCTCCGGATCTCCCGGACCGACGCCGATGCCGTATAATTTTCCTCTTTGTTTCTTCACTTGATCCCTTCGCCGCGAACTTTTGCCGCGATTCGCGTAAAAATTCGTTTCGCTTTCCTTTTAGATTTTTGTTTCTTTGGCTTCTGCTTCTATTTTGGCAAGCATATCGCGAAAGCCCGCGGTTTCTCCCAGCGCACCCTTTTCGTTGGAAAAGATCAAGGCCTCGGTTTCAATCGCGCCGTAGCATCGATGCTGCAGATAGAACGCGATTTTATCAGTCAGGATCCGCATGGTTTCTGCAAGCAATCCGGCTTCTTCCACGATCTCAACCGCTTCTGCCGTCGTAACCGTATCCAAAATCCGCATCGCGCCGTCCCGGTCGATACCGGCTCTGAGTGCCGCCGCCGCCATGATCTCACTTCTGGCATCCGCGTTCTGCGAATGCGTGTTCATAATGCCGCCTGCAACCTTGACAAACTTGCCGATATGCGCGATAAACAGCAAGCCCTTCGCGCCAAGGTTCACAGCCATATCGATGACCTCACCGATATAATTGCTGCACTTGATTGCGTCCCGTATCGGCATATAGTCCAACTCGTCCAGATAATGTTTCCCGTAGTTTCCAAGCGTGACGACCAGATAGCTTCGCCCCAGGGCAAGCTGCTGCTTCATTTCGACGCGGAGACTGTTTAAGAGCGCGGTCTCACTCATCGGCTCTACGATGCCGGAGGTCCCTAAGATAGAGATCCCGCCTTCGATACCCAGCAGCGGATTGAACGTCTTTTGGGCGCGTTCCGCACCCTCCGGCACAGAAATCGTTGCGCGCAGACCACCCTGCCAGCCGTATGCCGCCGCGGTTTCCTGCAGTGCTTCGGTGATCATCTGCCGCGGCACGCGGTTGATCGCGGCCTCCCCGACCGCCTGCTCCAGCCCCGGCCGCGTCACCCTGCCGACGCCTGCGCCCCCGGCAAGATGAAAGCCTGTTTCCGCTCGCTCCACCCGGGCGTAAATCCGTATGCCATCTGTTACGTCAGGGTCATCACCCGCGTCCTTGACAATCGCGCAGGACACAAACGCCTGTGCCATGACGCAATCGACCACTTCCAGATTGAGCGTAATGCCCTTAGGCGTCGTCAGCACCACGAAATCTATTTTTTCACCGCTCAGCAGCATCTGCGCGGCTGCTTTGGCTGCGGCAGCCGCGCAGGTTCCGGTGGTATAGCCGAAACGCATTTTTTGATTATTTTTGATGATATAATAGGCTTCAATTCCGGTCTGATGTTTCATAGCAAATCAGTTTTCCTGCTTTCTCCGCTTCTTCCTTGAGCCGGAAAACGGCTCGATTCATATCGCCTGCCGCGGTGTCGGCAAAGATGACCCGCTCACAGGCGTTCATGCACGTGAGCGCCCGCCGGTACGTTTCCTCCGACATGGCGCAAAAAGGCTTTTCGGTGATGACTTCCGCGGCGAGCAATCTTGCCAGCTGATAGTCGATATCGTTCGGGTACAGAATCCCCGCGGCAAACGGAATGTTTTCCTTCTGCAGTTTCCGATAGACCTCAATCCCGCTGCCTCCTGCCGAAATCACAAAGACGCGCGGCTCTCCCTCCGGCCGCGGCAGCTCGATACTGCCGAACACCGGGTCGAAATACCCGTTGTCAATGTGGTAGAGGCTGCGGATCGTTTCTTCCCGAAAAATCTGCTCCGGCGCGCCATAGGCAAAAATCGTTTCTCCGCTGACGCAGATAATCTTATCGGAAATCTTTTCCGCAAGGTCGATTTCATGCAGAGACATGATAACAGTAATATTTTTCTCCTTTGCCATACGGCGCAGGATGGACAAAAGCTCCAGCTTATATTTCACATCCAAAAAGGAAGTCGGCTCGTCCAAAATCATCACATCCGGCTCTTGACAAATCGCTCTGGCAAGCAGCACCCGCTGCCGCTGTCCATCGCTGATATTCGCGAAATCCCGCATACCGAGTTCCCCGGCATGCACCATAGCCAACGCCTCCTCCACCTTCTGCTCATCATCAGAGGTCAGAATCCCGAGTTTGCCGGTATACGGATAGCGTCCGCTTGCCACGATATCGTGACAGGTCATCAGCTCGGCCTTGATGCGGTCGGTCAAAACGACAGCCATGCGTGAGGCCAGCGCCTTATAGGACATCGCCTGAATGTCCGTACCGTCTAAAATCACGCCGCCGCTGATACGCTCCAGCTGGCGGGTGATGCTTTTGAGAATCGTGGACTTTCCAGCGCCGTTCGGTCCGATCAGCGTGACGATTTCTCCTTTTTGGATATCAAAACAGATATCCCGAATCAGCGGCTTTCCCTGATATCCGACGGAAAGCCGATCGAAGGTAAAATACTTGTTCATCAAATTCTGCTGCGCTTTCTTATCATCATATAAATTACAATCGGTGCACCGAAAATCGATGTCACCGTACTGATGTTCAGTTCCACAGGCGCGAACACCGTTCGGGCGATCAAATCGCAGAGCATGCAAAAGACCGAACCGCACAGGAAGCAGCCCGGAATGACCACGAGCGGTTTCGAGGTCCCCAAAGATGCCTTGGCAATAAACGGTACCGCGATGCCTACGAAGGAAATCGGTCCCGCAAAGGCTGTCACGCAAGCCGAAAGCAGGCTGGAAAGCAGGATCAGCAAGGCGCGGAATACCTTGATATTCACACCCATGCTCTGCGCGTAGGATTCCCCCAGCTGAAACGCGCCGATCGGCTTAGACATGCAGACGGTCGCGGCGAAAGCGATGCCGACCACTGTCGCGCCGACGGAAACCTTGCTCCAGGTCATGCCCGAAAAGCTCCCCAGCGACCAGTTATGCAGGTTGACGATATCCGAGTCGCTGGCAAAGGTTACGACAAAATCCGTCACCGCCGAGCAGATATAGCCGATCATGATCCCCGCGACCAAAAGCGCCGCCATATTACGGATCTTTCGGGAAACCAGAAGAATGAAGCCCGTCGCAATCAGTGAGCCGATAAAGGCCGCGAAAATCAGCGCGTAGGACGAAAGACTGATGGCTTGCCGCATATAAAAGATCATGACCAGCGCAACCACCATCTTGGCGCCCGACGAAATGCCGAGCACAAAGGGTCCAGCGATCGGATTTTCAAAGAAAGTCTGGAGCATGAAGCCGGAAAGGGACAGTGCCCCGCCTAAAATGGCAGCCATCAAAATCCGCGGCAGGCGGATGCGCCAGATAATATCCATCTGGGTCTTACTGCCTTCCTTGCTGAAGATGACCTTCGCGATTTCTCCGGCGGACAGATGCACGCTTCCCGTATTGATGTTCAAAATCGTAATCAAAACGAACGCTGCCGCCAAGATTACAAAAACCATCGTCCAGCGCAGACGGCGTCTGGCGAGCTCCCTGTGAAAGCTCTCCGGCGCACGCGCGCGCTCCCCTTTGCTGTTTACGAAATCTGTCATATTCCTACTCCGATTCCTTCATTTTTTCCAGGAATTCCAGCTGATTGGTATCCTGTCCGGTGAAGACCTTATGAAAATCCAAAATCATGTTGGCAATCACATCCGTTCTCTGGTACATTGAGCTTCCGGTCGTATAACACGCACCGTTTTTAACTGCCTTGAACTCTTTCAAAACTTCGTCTTTTTTGATGAGGTCCTCGATGGTTTTTACCGAACTGTCAATGCTGGCGTTGTAAATGATATAATCCGCATCCCGCGCTTTCTCATAAAAGCTTTCCATGGTCATGGATACGGAGGTTTTGCCGTCCTCGTCCACCACGCCGTCAAAGGCGTACACGCCGCCTGCCATCTTGATCATCGACGGTACATAGTCCGTAGAGCTTCTCACTACCACTTTACCGTCCGTAGTCAAATAGAAGAACGCGGCAACTTTGCCGGTGCTGCTGTAATTTTCGAGCTCTGCCACGCTTTCCTTCTGTTTCTCAAAGAATGCGTTCGCTGCCTCTTCTTTTCCGGTCAGTACACCGTAAAGCTTGATCCATTCGGTTCTCCCCAGCGGGTTGGACTCGTAGCTGGAACGGTCGACCAGAACAGGTACACCCAATTCTTCCAGCATTTCCTTGACATCCGGTGTATGATAAATCATGGTGGACTCGATGGCAAGCTCACAGCCCTGCGCCAATATCAATTCATAATCGGGTGTGTTGTATTTGCCGGCATAGACGAGCTTTCCCTCCCGCATCCGTTTCGCGGCGTTTTCAACGGTCCAGCCCGACTCCTTCAGCGCGGTCATGGAGACATGATCCAGAGCGTCGATCGCGTCAAACAGGGACATGACCGCCGTCGCGCCCAGATAAATATGCTGCAGCGGCAGCTGAATGATCTGTATGCTGTCATCCAGCTCCTTCGGCACGCTGCCGCCTTCCGGCACGACCAGATATTTCGCGTCGTCAAAAACATCGACCAGACTGTAACCGCCCTCGTACTGATCAATTGCCAGACAACGCGCGTAGTCAAAAGTTACGGATTTTTCGTAGGTCAGTCCTGCAATCTCCGGTATGCCTCTGTCGTTCGCATCACTGCCGCCCTGCCCTGTCTCACTGTCACCCCCGCCGCAGCCGCTTAACAAGGCCGCGCTCAGGAGCAGACACAACAGCAGGCTCAGCAGTTTTCTTTTTGACTTTTTTTGCATCATCATGGTTTCCTCTTCTTTTTTAATATCACCATCGCTGCGCCCGCGAGCAGGAGTATCACGACGACAAACATCCCCCATATTGGGAAACCGCCGGGCTTCTGCTCTGTTTCGGCTTCCGCCTCAGCAGCCTCGCTTGCGCCGGCTTTGGAAATTTGCGCTGTGAGACTATCCCAAAACGCCGCATCCAGCATCGCGCTGCAGGCTTTCTCCGCTTCTGTTTCTTCCATTCCGCAGAGCGCCGCGTAAACCTTTGCCCACTCTGCCTTTGCCTCAAGGCTCGCTTCGTCTGCCGAACGATCCAGCAGGACAGGAATGCCGAGGGTCGCGAACCGTTTTTGCAGCGTTTCGAGCTGCGTTTGCTTTGCTTCACGCGCTGCTTCCCCGTCTGCTTGATCGACAGCAAGCATCGATGATGGCAAGATCGCGAAGTCGTTTTCCTCCTGTACGATTTTTTTAAAATCAGGGGCTTGTGCGGCGTCAGTGTTCTCTGCATTGCCCTCGCCTGTCAGCAGAAGACTTTGACAGCCCAATTCCCTAAGAAAACGGTTTGCCGCTTGAGAGGAGGACCAGATTCTTCCCGTTGGAACGGAAACCAAAATCATTTCCTTCTCAAGACCAGCCGGAACCTCAATGCCTTCCGGTATCAGCAAATAGCTGACGGTACTGCTGCGATACAGCTCCTGTGTGATCTCGCTCTGCGACTTCGCGATGCGTTTGCCTTCTTCGTCGTACACAGCCTCGGTTGTCTTTTTGTCGCTATTCTTTTCATAGGAAAGGATGGAATCCTCGCTCATATCGATCCGCAGCAGCTTCACGCCGTTTTCGTAACGATAAAGCTCGCAGTATTTCGCGTATCGCATCGGGATTTGTTCGGCTTCGCCCAAACCGATGATCTCAAGTTTCGCGTCGGCAGACTCTCCTGTTTTCTCTGCTTTATCCTTCGGTTTCTTGCTCACGCCGCCAGTTGCTTTTTCGGCTTCCGCCAGATAGGGGTAGATCGTGTAACTGATCCAATGCGGCGCGGACATCGCGACCGTTCTGCCCGAAATCTCGTTGTTGGCGTTGAGCTTGACCGGAATCGTAAACGTGGACTCGGAACTTCCCGTATTCGCGTAAACACTGCCGCCCGCGCGCACCTTATCGTAGGAGGAACTGCTGAAACGAATGGTTGCGTAAGCCTTTCCTTTTTTGACAGTAATCTTGCCGCAGGCAATATAGGCAAGTCTGCCGGAGCCGCCTGACCAGCTGAATTGATCTAAGGTGTAAACGCCGTCCGCAAGACCGGATTTTTGTGTAATCTTCTGCGTTCCGCTCTGCGGATTGTCATCCTTTTCTTTATCGGCAGGCTTCTCTTCACTGTTGGATTCCGTCTTGCCGCTGCCTGAGGCATGATTGTCTTTATTCTGATCGGAGTCAGGCTTTGCGTCCGGCTCCTGCTTGTTTTCTAACTCTTCCTTTGCTTTCTCGCTGCTGTAAAAGCTGATGGTATGCTGATACCAGTTGTCGGATTTGACCGCGTGTGCGGCAATATCCAGGGGCTGATCCAGCGCGGATACCGGTACGGTAAAGGTATATTTCCCGTCTACGACGGTATAAGCGCTGAGCAGCGCCGCCTCAGCGTTCGGCGCGTCCTCTGCCTTACCCATGTATAGCTTATCATATCCGCTTCCGGTCAGCGAAAAAGTCGCGTTCATCTGTCCGCCTGTGACCGTCAGCCGCGCGGTTCTTTTGCCATCTTCATCCGAAACAAGATAGAACATGCGCTGATCCGTCTCCGCCGGAATCGAGTAGGTTCCGTCTGCGAGCGGCGCGGCGGCTGTCTGAGAGGTCTGCGTTTCCCCTGATAAAATTGTCTCTTCTCCCATCGCGAACGCTGCCGCCTGCTGCGTGAAGATCAACAGCAGGCCCAGCAGCGCCGCGAGAAGCATATTTTTTCTTTTTCTCATCCTGCCCCTCCAAGGCTGCTATTTTACCTTTACGGATTTTACCGCGGACCAGTTCGCGCAGCGTTTGCCGTTTGTCACAGTTTTGTAGGTTCTGATTCTAAAATAGTATTTCTTTCCGGATTTTAAACCGGTCACTTTTTTGGAGACCGCGCTCTTGGAAACTCGCATGGTTTTCGTCTTGGATGCTGTGAATTTGCTGCTCGTGCTGTATTGGACTTCGTAACCGCTGATACCCGATTTTTTGGTCCATTTGATCGCTGCGGATTTCTTTCCTGCGGCGACAGACGTCAGCTTTGTTTTGCTGAGCTTGCCGGTCTTGCAGACAACGGAATCGCTCCACACAGAATAAACCTTGCTGTCATTGACACTCTTGATACTTCTGACGCGCAGGTAATAAGTGTTTCCGCTTTCCAAATACAGCTTTTGGGAAGTCTTAGAGGCTCCCTGTGTCGTGACTGTCTCTTTGTCGGAAAAATCCTCACACGTCGCGTATTCGGCCTCATAGCCGTAGATACCGGCTTCCGCGGACTTGTTCCACTTTACGGTTACAGTGCCGGAAACAGCCTCAAACTCTGCCTTTGGAGCTGCGGGAACCTCTTTATAAAATACAATATTGTGGTCGTGCCATGCCTTCCCCTTTGTCCCGTAGGCCGCAAGTTTCATGACGGTATCGAAGCTTTCCACCGGAATCCGGAAGGTGTACATGCCTTCCGCGTCCTTCTCATAAGGGAGATAAGCGCTCTCCGCCGCCTTAAGCGCGTCTGCCGCCGTACCGAGATAAAGCTTATCATAGCCCTGTCCGTTCAAACGGACGATCGCGGTCATCTCGCCGTCTTGAACCTCCAGCTTGCAGGTATTGTTATCCTGCTGCGCGATGTGAAACATTCTGCCCGCGCCGGTAGTGTCGGTCGCCGCGCCGACGGTGTAACTGCCATCCGCAAGCGCCGCAGTATCCTTCGCGTTCTCCGTATCCGCGAACGCGCATACACTGCCTGCCGCGACCAGGGCGGCACACAGAAGCGCGCTGATCCATTTTTGAAATGTCTTTTTCATCTTATTTCTCCATACAAGCAGAGAGGCAGACACCGCCCGCCCCTCTGCATAATTTCCTAGGTTAAACTTATTTTACTTTTACTCTCTTCGCGGTGCTCCATGCGGAGTAAACCTTCTTGCCTGTTGCGGTTTTCTTGTAAGTTCTTACCTGTACATAATAAGTCTTTTTGGACTTCAGCTTCTTTACCGTTACCTTCTTAGAGGAAGCTGTCTTGACAGCAGCCTTCGCAAGACCTTTCTTTGTTGTCGCATATCTGTACTGGTAGCCGGACATACCGCTCTTCGCGGAGATGGCAACCGTCATCTTCTTGGTGCCTGCTGTCAGCTTGCAAGTGGTTGTTTTTGCAACAGCCGCTTTCTTTACCGCTGCCTTCGCGTGCGCGACAACGATATCCTGGACTTCTTTCAGTTCACCCAGACCGATGATCTGAGAGGATACGCTGAAGCCCGCTGCCTTGAACTCGGATGCCCAGGAGTCTTCTTCTCCTGCCATGTCGTTATTGGCGTGGTCACCCGCGACAACCATCATCGGACGCAGAACGACCTTCTTATAGCCAGCTTTCTTCACAGCCGCAACCACAGCTTCCAGAGAAGTGGATTCCGGATTGCCTTCTACCGTACCGATGAAAGCGTTGGTATATCCAAGTTCTGTCATCTTTTCCTGCAGCTGCGTATAAAGCTCTTTTGCGGAGTGGGAAGTGCCGTGTCCCATGAATACGAACGCGGTCTCCTTGTCAGCCTTCGCGGCATCAATCGTCTCAAAGCCGGCTTTTGCGGCAGCGTCCTTATAAACCGCGTCAGCTACCTTGGTTCTGTCCGCGTCGGTGTCGCAGATCGGTGTCGCGAAGATCACCTGTTTGAACTTGCTCTCGTATTTTTGAACGGTTTCCTTGAGTTCATCGAATTCCGCGCCGCTCATCAGCGTGGTCGGCTGTACGACCAGAACCTGCACCTTGTTCTTGATGGCTCTTTCTACTGCCTGCTCCATGTTGTCGATGACTTCGTTGTCTCTTGCCTGGATGTGGTTGATGATGATCTGGGAAGTGAAGCCTCTTCTTACGGAGAAGTTCGGGATTGCTTTCGCTACTGCTTTTTCGATCGCGCCGATGCTCGCGGCTCTGTTGTCGTTATAGCTGGTACCAAAGCTGCCAACGAGAATTTCGTAGCTGCCGATCTTATCCTGGTTCAGAGGGTCATCCTTGGACGCGTCACCGGTATCTTCCGCAAAATACTCATAGCCGCCCTTTTCTTCATCCTCTTCCAGATAGTATCCAAAGCCCGTAACTTCTTTCTGTTCCGCGTCTGTCAGAGCGTTCCAGCCTCTGCCTGCCGCTTCGCAAAGCACGTCGGTGCCGGCGGTTCTTTCCTGATAGTAGATTGCGCTGGTCAGGTTTGTTACCAGTTCCGGCGTAAATTTTACAGTCAAGTAGTGCTGCGCTTCAAAGCTGTACCAACTGTCGATCTTTTCACCGGAAGCCTTGGTGAATACCTGATACATGCTGATCGGCAGTGCTTTGCCAAGGTCCGCGGCAGAAATTTCGACCGTAAAGGTGCTGACATATTTTTCGACGCCATCAACGCTTACCGGTGTTACGACTGCGGAAACAGCGTATTTTTCTTTGGTCTTGGCAGTCTTGGACTGTTCCACAAGCGCGAGCTTGGTGTACTTTCTCGCCAGCGGTGTGGTGGTGAACGTTACCTTTGCCTTGCCCGTCAGCTTGTCGATTTCAACCTTCGTGCTTCCCTTCGCAGGGGAAAACATGCCAAGGTCTGTAACGATGTCGGTGGCCTTTTCGGTCGAAACAACATCAGTTGCCGTCTTTGTCGCAGTGGTAGTTGTGTTTGCCGCTGTGTCCGCGAACGCGAAGGAAGTAGTTCCCATCGTCGCAGCCAGAGCGACTGTCAGAGCTAATGATAAAAATTTTCTTTTTTTCATAAGTTCTTTTCCTCTCTTTCCTAAAAAATCCTGTCATTTAATCTAAGCAGGCTCAAAGAGCGAAAAACTCTTGCCTATTTGGAATAAGCAAGAGCTTGATGTGCACGCTAAGTGTCTTTGATTCCACAAAAAGAAATCATTGATTCTTATGCAAACAAAATTGTTCGATGGATACTCTCAGCAGAAGCTCACAATCAAACTCTTGACCAGCAGGTTTCCTGACTTCGGGATCACTTCCACACTGCGCCTTCTCAAGCGTAAATCCGCTCAATGACATATTGCAGGTGAATCCTCCGTTACAGTGGCTGGGACCGTCCGGGCTTCGCACCCGGTTTCCTATTACCTTCCGAAGAAGCACTGGGTAGATTAAATTTTTTATATCGATTCCATTATAATGCCGGATCCTGTCGAAGTCAATACTATTGTCGAACAAGATCACAAAATAGCTCCAAGCGGCAGTACCGCTGCGAGGTATGCAAGCAGCAGCGCCGGAAGCATATTCGCAACGCGCATCTTTTTTTCCCATAGGAGGTTTAATCCGACGCAGAAAATCAGGATCGAGCCAACCAGCGCGATATAGTTCAAAGCCAGTTCCGTCATATACGGTTTTATGAAGACCGCCAGCAGTGTCATCAGTCCTTCGAAGACAAAGACGGGGATCGCAGAAAAAATACAGCCCTTTCCCATCGAACAGGTCATCACCAAAATGATAATCAGATCCAGCACACCCTTGGTGGCCAGAACAGACCAGTCTCCAAAGATCCCGTCCTGCAGCGAGCCAACGATTGCCATGGCTCCGATGGATACCGTCAGCGAAGCGCTTACAAAGGCATTGACAAAGGAGGCATCGGAAGTGTTGTTGGTTTTCTTCTTCAGCCACTCTCCAAAGTGTTCAAACGCAGCTTCAATATTGATGATTTCTCCGATAAACGCGCCCAAAACAAGACAAACAGTAATCAGCATACTCTGTCCGGACGTAATGACGTCATCATGGACGGTGAGCATTTTTCCCATAGCTCCCGCCGCTCCGATAAACATGATGCTGATGCCGCAGGCGGTCTGCATGGCATTCTGATGTCGTTCTTTCATGAATGTTCCGCCCCACAGCCCGATGATTCCACCTGCGAGAATTGCTGCTGCGTTGATTAAAGTTCCAAGTCCTACCATGTCAGAACATACTCCTTTTTATTCTTTTCCCAGAGAAGCCTTGAGCTCCTCCAAAATCGCAAACGCCTTGGACGGCGTAATTTCCATCAAATTCAGCGCGCGTAATTTTTCAATCACCGGGTTCGGCGCGAAGGAAAACATTGAAAGCTGGCTTTCCTCCTCACAGGCAGGCGTTTTTGCTCTGTCCTCGCGTCCTTCCGTTCCCGATGGATCGGCGCTGCGGCTTACGCGTGCGATCCCTGCGGCGCTCGTGGTGCTGCCCTCCAGCTCAGCGAGCTTTTCCTGCGCGTTTTCAAGCAAAATCTTCGGGATTCCCGCCAGCTTTGCCACATGGATCCCGTAGCTGCGATTCGCGGAGCCCTCCACGATCTTGTGCAGGAAGACGATATTGCCGCCGACTTCTGTGACATCGACATTCAGGTTGCGTACACCCGGAAGCTGACCTTCCAGCACCGTCAGTTCGTGATAATGCGTCGCGAACAAAGTCCGGATATGGGTGTGATCATTGCAGAGATACTCACAGGCAGCCCAGGCAATCGACAGACCATCATAGGTGCTGGTGCCGCGCCCGATCTCATCCAAAATGATCAGACTGCGCGCCCTGGCGTTGTTGAGAATATAGGACAGCTCGCTCATCTCCACAAAGAAGGTGGACTGCCCCTGTGCCAGATTGTCCGAGGCGCCGATGCGCGTAAAGATGCGGTCACACACCCCGATATGCGCCTGCGCGCATGGCACGAAGCAGCCCGCCTGCGCCATCAGCACGATCAGCGCGGTCTGCCGCATATAGGTAGACTTACCTGCCATATTCGGTCCTGTGATCAAAAGCAGGCTCGCGTCACGATCATTCAAATAGGTGTCGTTGGACACAAACAAACCGTCACTGACCATCTGCTCAATGACCGGATGTCTGCCCTTGACGATCTCCAGTTCCATCGAAGTATCCACCACCGGCTTCACATAGCCAAGCTTTTCACTGACCTGCGCGAAGGCAGACAGAACATCCAGCTCCGCGACCGCCGCGGAGGTCTGTTGAATGGTTTCCATATAGCGCTGAATTTCCTCTCTCACACCGACAAAAAGCTCGTATTCCAGTTGATTGATCTTGGTCTGCGCATTCAGAACCAGATTTTCCATCTCCTTCAGCTCCGGCGTAATGAAGCGTTCCGCGTTGGCCAGCGTTTGTTTGCGAATGTAGTTTTCGGGAATCAAATCAAAATAGGATTTGGTAACTTCCAGATAATAGCCAAACACCCGATTGTAGCCGACCTTCAGGTTCTTGATGCCGGTGCGCTCGCGCTCGGTGCTTTCGAGATTGGAAATCCACTCCTTTCCATCCTGAATCGAAAAGTTCAGATGATCCAGTTCCTCCGAAAAGCCCTCCTTGATCAGCCCGCCTTCTTTGATGGTAAACGGCGGGTCTTCACAGATCGCGCGGTCGATCACGTCATAAACATCCGTCAGACAGTCAATCATGTCACAAAGTTTTCGAAGTGCCGCGCTTTGCATGAGGCCGAGATCACTCTTGAGCTCCGGCAGCACCGCGATGGAATTACGCAGCGCGATCATGTCTCTGCCGTTGGCGTTCCCACATGCAATGCGTCCGATCAGACGTTCAAAATCGTAGACGTGTCGCAGATTTTCTCTGATATTGCTGCGTGTGAGCAGATCATGATACAGTTCCTCCACACCATTGAGCCGCTCGTTGATCTCCGCTGCGTCATTGAGCGGTTCGCGCAGCCACTGGCGCATTTTGCGGCTGCCCATGGCGGTACGCGTTTTGTCGAGGACACCCAAAAGCGACCCTTGTACTTTTTTTTCGTACAGCGTCTCGGTGATTTCCAGATTGCGCACCGTCGCCTTGTCCAGCGCCATGCGCGTGCCGATTTCATAATGCCTGATATGTGTCAGATGTTTGAGATTTTGTTTTTGTGTTTCAAAAAGATAGTTCAGCAGCGCGCCCAGCGCCCGTACAGCCATCGGGCGAAAATCCAGTCCCAATCCGGTCAGAGAAACCGTACCGAACTGCGCTTTGATTGCCTCCACGCACGCTTTTTCGGAATAATAACTTTCTGAAAGAATGTTGAGATACGCTTCTGTCGTCTGTTTCACTTCTTCAACAGAGTAACGCAGAGGAAAATCTTCATTGAGGATGATTTCCTTCGCCTTAATCTTAACCAGCTCGTTCAGCAGCGTCGGATAGAGATCCAAACCTTGGTATTCTGTCAGATACAACTCTCCGGTCGATATATCGCAATAAGCTACCGCCATTGCCTGCTCTTCGGCATAGACCGCAGCCAGATAATTGTTTTCATTTTCATGCAGCATAGACTGTGAGGTCAGGGTGCCCGGCGTGACAACCTGAATCACTTCTCGCTTAACGATGCCCTTAGCCTGCGCGGGGTCCTCGGTCTGCTCACAAATCGCAACCTTATAGCCCTTTTCCACAAGCCTGGCGATGTAACCGTCGGCCGCGTGGAAGGGGACGCCGCACATCGGCGCCCGCTCCTCCTGTCCGCAAGCCTTTCCGGTCAATGTTAATTCTAATTCTTTTGACGCGAGCTTCGCGTCCTCGAAGAACATTTCGTAGAAGTCACCCAGCCGAAAAAACAGAATGCAATCCCGGTACTGTTCCTTGATATCCATATACTGCTGCATCATCGGTGATAACTTCATAAAATTTCTCCTGTTGTCCGTAAATTAGGTTATGTAAATATGTAACTATGTAAAAATGTAATGTAAAACTATCTCGCGTTGTACGCCTTGATACCTTCTTTGATGATGTTGATGCCGGCCTTCATGTCCTCTGCCTTCAAAACGTAAGCGATTCTCATGTCAGATTTGCCCGCTTCCGGATTGGTGAAGAATCCGCCTGCCGGCGCGAACATACAGGTTTCGCCGTTGACATCGAACTCTGTCAGCAGGAACATCAGGAATTTTTCGGCATCGTCTACCGGAAGTTTGCAGGTGATATAGAACGCGCCTTCCGGAACACCGTACTGGATGCCTTCGATTTCGTTCAGCGCTTCAACGGCAACATTTCTTCTGTGTTCATATTCCGCCTTGATATCGTTGAAATAGGAAGGATCCATGTTGTAAAGCGCCGCTGCGCCGATTTGATCCAGCGTTGCGCAGCACAGTCTGGCCTGACAGATCTTCATCAGATTTCCCATCAGCGCTTCGTTCTTGGAGGCGATGGAACCCATTCTCGCGCCGCACGCGGAGAATCTCTTGGAGATGGAGTCCACGATGATGACATGCTGTGCGGCTTCCGGGAAGGAACCGAAGGTATCCATGCGCTTGCCGTCATAAACGAATTCTCTGTAAACCTCATCCGCAATGATGAACAGATCGTGCGCGATCGCGATATCGACGATCAGCTTCATTTCGTCGTGTGTCAGCACCTTACCGGTCGGATTGCCCGGGTTGATAATGCAGATGGCTTTGGTTTTCGGCGTAATCACAGCTTCGATCTTTTCTTTTACCGCGTACTGGTAGCCTTCCTCCGCAGTCGTCGGGATTCCAACCAGTTTGCCGCCCGCAGCCGCGATGAAAGTCTTGTAGTTGGTATAGAACGGTTCTGCCATGATGACTTCATCGTCATCGTCCAGCAGCGCGGTCATCAGCATGGAAATTGCTTCAGAACCTCCGGTGGTAACCAGCAGATCCTTCTTTTCAAAATCAAGACCCAGTCTCTTGTAGTAACCAACCAGAGCTTCCAATAATTCCGGAATGCCTTGGGAATTAGCATAGGCCAATACATCCTGGTCGAAGTTCTTGACTGCGTCAAAGAACGCACGCGGTGTCTTGATGTCCGGCTGACCGATGTTCAGTCCGTAAACTTTTTTGCCTGCCGCTCTGGCCGCATCAGCGTAAGGAACGAACTTTCTGATCGGAGAGAGTTCCATTGCTTGAATCTTTTTTGATAGTTCCATTTTGTTTTCTCCTTTTTACATAAAGCTAACATTTATTCTAACTCCTCGTGAGAGGTGTTAACGATGGTAAGAATATCGGCCTCCGTAAGGGGACGCGTTGTCTCTGCCGATGTTTTTGACAGATACAAAAGGTACTCGATATTTCCCTTTGCCCCTGTCACCGGACTATAAGTCAGCCCCTGCGGGCAAAGTCCGTTCTCTCCGGCATAGCCGATCACGTTTCGGATGACTTCTGCGTGTACGTTTCGATCCCGCACGATGCCTTTTTTGCCGACCTGCTCTCTGCCTGCCTCAAATTGCGGCTTGACCAGACAGACCAGGCTGCCGCCGGTCTCCTCCAGCAGCTTCGCGGCAACCGGAAAAACCAGCTTCAGAGAAATAAACGATACATCGATGCTGATAAAATCAATCGGTTCTTCTATCAATGAAAAATCGAGATAACGAATATTGCATTTTTCCATGTTGACCACACGCGGATCGATCCGCAGTTTGTAGTCGAGCTGCCCGTAACCGACATCGACTGCGTAGACCTTGCGCGCGCCGTTTTGCAGCATGCAATCGGTAAAACCGCCTGTGGAAGCGCCGATGTCCATGCAGACCGCGTCCTCAAGCCTGATCGGCCAAAGCCGCATGGATTTTTCCAGCTTAAGTCCGCCACGGCTGACGTAGGGACAGAGGTTTTCCTTTACGAAGATCTCCGCGTTTTCGTCTACCTGATTGCCGGCCTTATCGCTTTTTTGTCCGTCAACATATACGATTCCGGCCATAATTGACGCCTTCGCGCGTTCTCTGGACTGGTAAAAGCCACGCTTCACCAGCAGAACATCAAGCCTTTCTTTCAAGTTCTTCACAAATCCTTTCTGTGATTTTTGCCGCGGACAAGCCGTATTTTTCAGTCAGTTCGTCAAACGTCCCCTGCTCGATAAAGCGATCCGGCCAGCCGAAGTTCAAAAGACGATGCTTCGGCTCCAAAGCGCCTCGCAGGCTTTCGCCGAAACCGCCGGATACAATATTATCTTCGATGGTCACAATCAGATCGCCGCGCAGCGTGTTCATGGCATTTACGGAAGTTTCGATCGGTTTCACGATATTCACATCCTGATAACGTGCCTGCACGCCTTTTTCTAACAGCCGGACAAAAACTTCCCGTCCGATGCCGGCCATTTTGCCGACGCCGAGAATCTCCACACGATCCGTAAGGAGCGTGTTCCCATATTCCATCGTCCGGTTGTAATACATCAGGCTCGGAATCCTGCCTTCTTCCTCAGTCATAACCTCCCCGCGCGGATAGCGGATCGCGCACGGTCCGACTTGTTCCATCGCGAAATCCATACTCGCGCGGAGCATCTCGTCGGAAGTCGGTGCCAGCACCGTCAGCTGCGGCATCGTAGCAAGATAGCTGAGATCGAAGATGCCGTGATGCGTCTCACCGTCCGCGCCTACGATGCCGGCGCGGTCGATCATAAAGGTTACCGGAAGTTCCTGCATGCAGACGTCCTCCAGCATCTGGTCGTAGGCCCGCTGCAGGAAGGAAGAATAAATGCAGACAAACGGCCGCATACCGGCTTTTGCAAGCCCTGCCGCAAATGTCACAGCGTGCTGCTCGGCAATGCCGACGTCAAAAAAGCGCTCCGGAAACTTTTCGGCAAATCCTCCAAGCCCTGTCGCCTCTCCCATTGCCGCGGTGATTGCCACAACGCGCGGATCTTTTTTTGCAAGCTCTGTCAGATACTCGCCCATGACCTTTGAATAGGTCGGTTTCTCAGATTTCGCCGCCTCTTTGCCCGTTTCGGGGTCAAAGCTGCCGATCCCGTGAAATTTGCCCGGATTTTGTTCCGCGTTGCGGTATCCCTTGCCTTTTTTTGTGATGACGTGGATCAGAACCGGTTCATTCAGGTTTTTTGCCTTCGACAATACATCCAAAAGCTCCGGCAGATGATGTCCGTCCACCGGTCCGAAATAGGTAAATCCCAATTCTTCAAAGAGCACGCCGCCGCGCTCCAAAATCGTGTATTTAATGTCATTTTTGATATCGGCCAATCCCTGCGCGATGCCTTTGCCCACACTGGGAATCGCGCCGATCTTATTCTTGACAAAACTCTTCGCGCTCAGATAACCTTTGGAGGTGCGCAGTGACCCCAAATGCCTGGAAATCCCGCCGATATTCGGCGAAATCGACATGCCGTTGTCGTTGAGAATCACAATGAGCTTGGACTTGGAGGCTCCGATATTGTTTAACGCCTCATAAGCCATGCCTCCGGTCAGCGAACCGTCTCCGATGACCGCAACGACTTCATAATTCTCGCCCTGAATATCCCGCGCCGCAGCGTAACCTGCTGCTGCCGAGATTGAGGTGCTGCTGTGTCCGGTATCAAACGCATCGTGCGCGCTTTCCTTGCCCTTTGGGAAGCCGCTCAGACCTCCAAACTGCCGCAGGGTATCAAACGCGTCCGCGCGCCCGGTCAAAATCTTGTGGACATAGGATTGATGCCCGACATCCCAAATGATTTTGTCCCGCGGACTGTCAAAAATCTTATGCAAAGCTATCGTCAGCTCCACGACACCGAGGTTGGAAGCAAGATGTCCACCGGTTTTGGAAACATGCTCGATTAAAAACTCGCGAATCGCGTAAGATAACAGCTCCATTTCCTCGTCGGACATGTTTTTGAGGTCTTCGGGGAAACGATATTGTGTCAGATCTTTTTTCATATTTTGTATCAATTCCTTCTGGTCTTCAGCTGCAGGGCCAGATCGCGGAAAAATTCCGCGTTGTCGTAATACGGCGCGATTGCCTCCAGCGCGTCATCCGTCAGCTGTTTGAGTCTCGCGAACGCCGCATCCAGCCCGTTCAGTGAAGTATAAGTATTTTTGTGCTGCTTCTTGTCCGATCCGATAGACTTGCCAAGCTCCTTCGGATCACCGATTTCATCCAGGATATCGTCCGCGATCTGATAGGCCAGTCCGAGGTTTTCGGAATAGATGTCCAGATTGCTCAGCATGTCCTTGCTCGGATTGCCAAGATAAAGTCCGGCCTTGATGGCCGCGATAATCAGCGCGCCCGTTTTATTGATATGAATATATTCCAGCATTTCATTGGAATACTCGTTGCTTTCGCCTTCAATGTCGGATACCTGACCAGCGACCATACCGCGGCATCCGGCGCCCTTAGCAATCGCGTTGATCGCGCGAATCCGTTTCGCCATCTTTTCGGCGTCGTCGAAATAGAGCATCAAATCTTTGTTCATCGCTTCAAACGCGCTCGTCAAAAGTCCGTCGCCCGCCAGAATTGCCAAGGCTTCTCCGTAAACCTTATGATTGGTCGGAAGCCCTCTGCGCAGATCGTCGTTATCCATCGCCGGCAGGTCGTCATGAATCATCGAATAGGTATGAATATATTCCATCGCGCAGGCATAAGGCAGCGCCTCCCGAATATCGCCGCCGGCGAAATCACAGGCCGCAAGCAGCAGCACCGGTCGGATCCGTTTCCCGCCGGCAGTCAGGCTGTATTTCATCGATTCATAGAGCGAAATGCTCTTGTTATCGATGTTCGGAATAAAGTCCAGCAGGTGTTCATCAATGATTTTTTTGTAGTCCTCATAGTGTCTGTCCATGAGAAAACCTCCTTTTCTTTCGGAAATCTATTTCGCGTACACTTCGATTTTTTGTTCGGTTTCGTTTAGCATTTCTTTACAGATTTGATAGCAGCGGATGCCCTCTTCGTAGCACTTCACTGCTTCCTCCAGCGTCGTCTCCTCATCTCGAATCGTTTCCGACAGCTCCTCAAGCTTGTATAAGGCTTCTTCAAATGTCATCGTTTCTCTCCTCCTTCGTCACAGCAAGCTCCGTCACGCGGAAGGTCGCGCTGCCGTCCTTGAGCTTCAGTCTGTAGCTTTGTCCGTCACGCAGGTCGCCGATGGAAGCAAGGTTCCTGCCCGCAGCATCTTCCAGCACCGCGTAACCCTTTCGCAAAACGCGGTACGGATGATTTTCATCCAAAAGCAGTCTGCAGCTTTCGAGTTCATGCCGATAGGCGTTCACACGTCCCTGCAGGACATGCCGCATCTCCGCAAACATTTTCTCAGCACGCAGGTCGGCATAGCTGACTTTTTTTTTCAAATCCGCCATCAAACTGTTTTGCCAGGATTCTGCCCGCTGCATCAGCTCCCGGATATCCGGCACTGCCATCTCAGCGGCCGCCGTCGGCGTTTCGGCGCGTCTGTCCGCGACGAAATCCGCGATCGTAAAGTCAATTTCATGCCCGACGGCTGAGATGACCGGAATCCGGCTGCGATAGATGGCTCTGGCTACGATTTCTTCGTTGAAAGCCCAAAGATCCTCCATCGAACCGCCGCCGCGGCCGACAATCAAGGTGTCAATGTCATCAAAGTCCCGATTGATCATATCGATCGTGGCCGCAATATCCGCAGCAGCCTCACTGCCCTGCACCAGTACCGGGAATACGATCATATCGGTCAGGCTCGTCCTGCTCTCGATAATTCTAATAATGTCTCGTACCGCCGCGCCGGTATTCGAGGTCACGATCCCGATCCTGCGCGGGAAACGTGGAATCGTTTTTTTATGCGCGGGATCAAACAGCCCCTCCGCATCCAGTTTTTCCTTGAGCATCTGGAAAGCCATGGCCAGATTCCCCTCGCCTGCAATCTCGATACTGCGTATAAAAAGCGTATAGGTGCCGCCTTTTTTGTAGACGTTCAGATAGCCGTGGATGATGACCGCCAAGCCGTCCCCCAGCTCGTAATGAAGCCCCCGCGCGTACTGCGCCGGAAAGAAGCAGTTGATCTTGCTGTTTTCGTCGCTGATGGAAAAATACAGATGTCCACTGCTATGATACTTTAAATTGGAGATTTCCCCTGTGACGGTCAGATTGCCAAGCAGCGGGTCTGTTGTCAGCACGCGGCTGATATAGTGATTCAGTTGTGTGACGGTGATCGGCTTCAGCGCCATATCTTTTGTCCTCCCAAAAGCGCGACGCCAATAGCGTTATCCGCTGACATCTCCGGCTTCCCGAATACGATGTTCAAGTCTTTGTACATGTGCTCCACCAAAAAGTTTCGCATATATTGACTGCAGGATACCCCACCCGCATAGATAAAATTCGTAATGTCATATTGGTAGGAAAGCTGCATGGTCATTTCCAGAATTGAACGGGAAAGCTTTTCAAACAGATCCTCGATCAGATCCATCTGCGGATGCTGTTCCAGCGCCTTGCCGCACTGTGTTTCGATTCCCGAAAGGTTGACATAGCCTTCCTTAGTCTTAATCGGTGTCAGAATATCGCGGTGACCGATCGCGCGAACCGCCATCTGATCCAAAGCCTCGCCGCAAGGGAAATCGAGCCCGAGCGAAACGCCGACGCGGTCGAGTACCTGCCCGTAGGCGATGTCTTTGGAACCGCCGACAATCTCAAAAATGCCTTTTTCGTCGTCCACCAGCAGCGCTTCCGTCGTGCCGCCGCTAAAATGAAAACAGATCAGCGGATTGACATGCTTGAGGCTTGAATAGAAACGGATTGCCTCGATATGTCCCTCCTGGTGTGAAAACTCATAGTACGGTACGCCCATCGCGGCCGCGATTGCCTTGCCATATCCGGCTCCGGCTGTAAAAACCGGCATATAAGAGCCTTCGATCGGGCGCGGGCGTGTCGAAAACGAAATCGCGCCGATATTGTCGCGGATCGCAAAGTCACTGAGCGCCTTTTGAATCGCGTCCGGCAGCTTCTGTACATGCTGAAAGAACGCTTCCGATTGTCTGAGACCGCGTTCTCCTTTTTTTACATCCAAATATTCCTGATGATTGAACAAGACCTTGCCGCTGCAGTCTACCACCGCGACCGATGTCTTGTAATTGCTGGTATCAATACCCAGTGATAACAGTTCACTCTGCATGATTAAACCTCTTCTTCGATCGACCGATTGATTTTGGAAAGCACCGCGTTGATAAATTTTGGGGATTGCGCTTCTCCGTATTTTTTCGCGAGATTTACGGCTTCATTGATGGAAACGCCGTTCGGAACATTGTCCATAAACAGCATTTCTCCAACCGCAAGACGCAGCACCGCAAGGTCTGTCTTGGCCATCCTGCCGGTTACCCATCCCCTGCTCTGCGCGTCCAGCCGCGCGTCGATATCCGCGCGCTTGTCGCATACCTCCTGTGTCAGCTTCTTCGCGTATTCGGTTTGATCTCCAAAGGGAATATCTTTTGCATATTTTGTAAAATCCGGATTCTCCCAATCGTTTCTCGCATCGATTTGAAAGAGAATCTGCATTGTTTTTTCTCTCGCATCTTTTCTGGTCATTTCTATTTACTTACCCTTTCTGTGGCTCTTGTACGCCCTGAATATGAATGTTGACTTCTTTGACTCGGTCATGCGTCAAGTCTTCAACCGCTTCCTTGACGGTGCTCTGGACATCCCACGCCAGCTGCGGAATCTTCACGCCAAAAAGGACGATCAGATAGAGATCGATGCACAAAGCGGTTTTGTCGCCGGATACCTTCACGCCGACAAGGTCCGTATCCTTCGCGCCGATGATGCGCGTTAGATTCCCGCTCAGCGTGTCACACAGTCCATAGACACCCGGTACGCCAAGCGCCGCCTTCATCGCGGCCAGACTGACGACCTCCTCCGAAATCTTGTCAATATTCACTTTGCCGGGCTTATCGCCGCCGGTTTGTGGCATGGGTCCCCTCCGTTTGTATAGTCAAAATTTTATTCATATTCATTATATCAAAAGACCCTCGCATTTTCAATCTTATTTCATGAATAATCGAGGGTCTTTGCGGTATTGATTTTTGTACAAAATGATAATGTTGCCTGTTACATACTTATGGGGTTTCAGCATAAAGATAGGCACCTGACCAGAAAGCAATTGCTCCTCCGCTCTGAAAGATTTTCATCACTGCATCCGCCAATGATAGAAAGCAACGGATGTATGACACTGTCTATCTCAGCTCACCATTTTGCAAAATTCCGTATCGGAATTCGTAAAATAGTACGTAAGGATATCTTCACATCTTTTCCCATTTTTCGCCATCTTTGCTGCGCCACACTGACATAGCCCCTGCCTGTGACCTCCAAAACCACTGATTAAATCTGAGCATGATTTTTCTTTCAGATACGGGATTCCGGAAACTGTTTTTGTCCCATTCCCTCCACAGCTTGAAAAATGAAACGCACATATGTAGTTGTATGTAGAAACCGTCGGTTTGTGCATCAAGACCAATCCCAACTTGCTGCCATCGTTGTTCGTGTAGAAAATGCTATCAACTGCCTCTGTTATTTCTGCTGGATACGCCCCCCCTTCCGTATGATTGACATTGCATTCGTTCCATTATCTTGTTCTTCCAGTTCATCATCTACTGTATCCGTACTGTGATTTCTAAAATCATTATGATCCTCTCGAATCTCACTTTTAGCGCTAAGATAAAAAAAGCCTATTACGCTGCTGCCTACATTATCAATTCGCATATTCAGATATTTTGCATCTTTATATCCGTCTGCACGTATGATACAGTCATATTCACCTGCAGGAAGATCCGGTATCTGAAATCTTCCATTTTGATCTGTTACAATGATCCTTTCCCCATTAAATTCAAGCGTTGCATTTGGAATCACTACCCTCTCCTCGTTATCCCAATCCATAACCGTTCCGACACAGTTCACACTTTCTGCGGCATTATTTCTGTCCTCTTGGAAATAATATGTGGCGGACGCATCAGCATAGTTCTGATAATGATTATCAACATCCTCCTGTGTCAGCGCCGGACTTTCACTGTATGTTTTATGCGTTGCTCCTCCCTGTGCGCGTATCGGCTCCGCATTTTTTTCCGCATATCCATCTCCGGAAACCGCAGCAACTACCGTTATCATCAATAAAAGACATAGCATTTTCTTTTTCATTTCTCGTGTATAAGCCGGTTAGCCCCTTTTAGGACAATGGCTTAGTCTCCTTTCTTCCAATTCTCTGTGGCATTATTAAATACTACATTTCATACTCATTCTACGCTAAGTTCCACGAATGTTTTACCTGAATCTGCTTCGTTGTCTTATTATGTGCTACATAACCAACAGCTGTTTCAAGTTTTATTCTTTTTTCCGTCGCCCCTACAGAGCTACTCATCATTGTCATCAAATATTCCGCATACATATTGACATCTGATGTTCCCACTGTCCTTGCAGAACTATCTGTAATGTAGCTCCCTAACACGTCCATTTTGACTTCTTTTCCTACATTGGTTAAACCCTCCGCACTTGCAACACCGTAACGTTCATCAATACCATTCGCGCTTAAAGTATAATGATTCTCCAAGGATACCCAAGCGCTTCCGGCAGTTGTTGTTACAGCTGCCTTGGCAGTAAAGTAGCGGTTCCCATAGTCTTTCCAAACGGTTTCTCCATTTGCTTCCATTGGCATCACAGTCGGAATGTGTTGCATCGGAGACAATGCGGTTTCATCTTCTTTGCAGTCTGTAAATTCCATAATAAGTTCATCCCTGCTTTTCAGTGCATAAACTTGTCTGCAATATTCTGCGCCGTTTCCGATCGGCATCATTTGGATGTCTTTGGATTGAGCTGCGTATTCCTCCAACGCCTGCACCAGAGCTTTTGCGATATCCTGTTCAGCCTTTTTACATCTTTTGGGTATCACATAGATTCCCGGTATCGTTATTATGTTCAATTTACATAGTCACCATGTGATCCTGTGTAGCTGAAATATACGACTGTGCCTCTAGCCAAGATTCCGTATCTGCTGGGCGCAATGTAATATAATATTTCCCCAGACGCTCTAATGATTAAATTCTTTCCCCCATCATACAGATTAGTTTCTACAGAAACCGGGTCAAAAAAGGCTTCTGTTCCGTCCTTACTTGAAATTCCTGTGCAGCCTATATCCAAGGAAGAACGGTTCACATTACCAATAGAATTATCTGCGTATAATGTGTAGTCTGCATAACAATAAAAATTGCTTGTTCTTGCATAATTTGTTTTATATGCTAAAGCCTTTACTCTTTTTAAATTCTGCGCAGAAGCATTCGCCGAAAACGTAAGAGGAACGCTGGATTTTTGCTTTGATGCAAGTTCTTTTTCTATTTTCTGCGCTATTTCTTGATAAGCTGCCAATGTAGTGATAATTTCTTTGTATTCTTCAAGATCAAGGTCAAAGCTTCTATCTATTTCCGCATATTCTAAAGTCACATTGTATTCATTCATGATTTCATTAAAGACCTTTTCATATGGATCGCAGGTTTCGGCAAAGCAGAAACCTGTGCTAGCTACGATCAACATTAATACCATTAAACCACTGATTACTTTTTTTCATCTGTACTCTCCTTTGTTTAGTTCTTTTGTGTATATAAAAAGATTCAATAAATTAAACGCATTTACAATCAAAATGATAAACTCGGGTTTGTCAATATATCCATCAACGAAATTCACCCCTAAAATCACAGCAATGAATAATATGAGGTTTACTTTTATATTACGAAAGTGATCTTTTTGATAGAGCGTTGTCACGATCATGCAAATTGCTGTTCCAAATGCATCAAGTTTTGCGACTACGATTGCATACTGCTGCATTGCGTGCTCATATATAAAAGTTTCTGATACTCTATCTGTAATGAGCTGCAGCAATAACGGCGCACTGATATTTCCCAGATGATACATAGCATAATTTCTAAGCAATAGCGCTCCCATCCATATCAGAACAATTATTGTTATTGTTGAATTTTCTTTTTTCCACCAAGCTATCACTATCAGGATCAATGCCGCGACTGTTATGATAGCATATAGAATTGGTCTCGAAAGAAGTACGATCTCTTCTGCCGTTCCTGTTGGCCTAATGCTTGATGCTGCATAGTTTCTGAGAGAAAGCAGAAACATTGCAATTGCATAAACCTGAATCGTTATGCCAACGTATTTTTTTGATTTCGTCATTTTTTTCCTTTCCTTGCACATCATAGTATCTTAGAAATGATCCATCAACCAATTATCTTCCCATCATACTTTTCAGCAGAGAATCCATATGATCATTTTTATCCTCTTTTGGTATTACGCAGATTCAAGATAACATCTCGTCAAGCATATCCTGTGTAACAACGTTTTCTCCAAAAGTAAATCCGGTAAACGGCAATCCCTTTTTATCCGTACCCTCTAACAGCCCCATGATCGTCACACTGCACCGGATCTCCTGCATTTGATCCTGCTTGGAAAATCCGACCAAGATTTCATAGACAGCATCATCCATGCGCAAAGTTCCCTCAAGCGGTCCTTCCCACAACTTTTTACCTGTGGAAAATTCATTCGCAAGTACAGAACCATTTGCTGTGCCGGAATAAATTTTTCGGTCGATCCGCACATCAAACTCAAGCGAAACCTCCGCCTCAGTCGTGCTTGCCTCTTTCATTTCATAGGAGTAAGCAGCCTTGCCCTTTTTCGCGTTTTCCTCTATGATATGCCCGGATACCGATTTCAATACGGTTATCGAATCTGTAAGCGTTCTGCTGCCGTTGTCATCATTCAGGCTCGGCTGCCTGAAAAAAGCGAAAATCACGATTGCCGCTATGAAAATGACGATAAGGCACACAAGGTATATATGCTTTCTCATTTCAATCTCCTTTAACTCCCAAGCAGCTTCTGCACTTGCTGCTTCTGCTTCTTCCTCATCCTCGTTCATTTATCCGAAGTTTTTTGCTTCTGTATATAATAACCGCCGAAAAGGTCATTTGGGGACAAGAAATTTAAAATTTTTTATATTCTTCAGATCATAAATTGCAATAAATCCGGTATACAAAAATCTCTTTGTAGATTCAGTATACCAGTTTTATCTTTGTTGCTTTAAGCGAAATCTTATTCAATCTTCCTATCAAAACGCAACCCACAATAACGTTCCGTACATGACTGTGAAAACAATGCTCGCCAGAACAGAAAAACACACGCCGTCAAAATCATTTTGGTCTATGAATTTTTTTTATCGCAAACGTAAAGAAAAACATAAAGAGCAAATGTAATCATAAGATTCCCCTTAGGATTATTCTCAACTTCGAGTCGGCATCAATGCATCTGATTTTTGACATGATCTCATCGGATTCCGCTTATAACGAATCACCTACTGCATGTATACAACAGGGGTCATTTCAAATGCGGCTCCGTTTTCATCTCTTAATCTGGTTTCGTATACTATTTTTTGTTTCGGATCATCAGGACGATCATAGTGATCATAATACGGATCAATTTTGTCATCTGAAACGCTGAGAAAATATCCGTTTTCATACAATATGTCCCTTGCATATACCCCCGAGTATATGACCTCAACGGAGCCTGCTTTTTTGTTTTCCCCAAATTCGATAAAAAGGTTACGCCCTTTGAACGGAACACTGACATTTTCATACGATGCGTTTGAAAGTTTGCTCTTAAAAGATGGGACTTTTGAATAGAAATTCGCGATCTTTTTCTCGAAAATAAAAATGCCAACATTTTCGTCCGGATTTTTTGTCAATATGACAAGATATCCGTCTCCTTTATGCCAATCCACCACTTCACCGAATTCTTCATTCTCAATAATTTCATCACTGCTAAAAAACATCCTTGGAAAACCAATATAACTTAGAATGAGAATGAAAAGGAATGCGAGAATCGCATATTGTCCTGTTTTCAGATTTAACTTATGTATTTTCATTTCATTCTTCATTTAAAACCCCTCCTTCTTCCGAAATAAAAACGGTATGCTGTCCCTTTTGTAAATTCAGCATACCAGTTTTATCATCCCAATTTCAAGTGTAATGTTGTAAGTGCGCGGTTTTTGTTGTAAGTGCTTAATTTTTTACAGTATCTGGATGTGTTGGGAGTTGGATTTCTGTAAATACATCGATTTGTCCATCTTGTTCTTCCAGATTCCACTGTATCTGTCCGCCTGCGTGCTTTACCGTATCTAAGATATTCCGCACACCGAGGCCATGATTTTCTTTGTCTGCTTTGGACGTTTGTCCGAGTTGGATGATACCATCTTCAATAACGGGTCTTTCGCTCGTCGGATTCTTTACCCGAATGAATTGATGGTCACGAAAGTTTGTAAAGGAGATCCGAACGCTGCGGTTCTTTTCACATTTTAACGCCGCTTCGTAAGCATTGGCGATCACATTCGTAAAGATCACACAAAGCGCGGTCTCTGAAATGTCAAAGTCCTCTGCGAACTGTCCGACCAGTTCTACATGGATACCATCTCGCAGCCCTTTGCTGTAGTAGGCGTTTATCACCGCATCGCCGATCAGGTTGCCGGTCGCGAGATGCTTCATTTCCGCCTGCTGTCCCATCAGTTCCGAAACATACGAGAGTACACGCTGGTCTCCCGCGTCTTTTGCGATGGACGCGATAGCCTGCAAGTGCGCACTGCTGTCATGACGAAAACGCCGCAGCTCCTGCTGCTTCTCATAGAGCAGATGATACTGCCCCGTCTGTTCCTTGATGCAGCGTTCATTGAGTTCGACCTGTGTCCGCAGTTCCTTACGCTGAAAATAGAGGCACACGCCGAGCGCGATCGTAATGGTGAGGATCATTCCGGTTAGACCATCCACGATCGTCAAAATACCTTCCACTTTCAGTACATCTTCTTCGGCGGTGCTGTAATAACTCAATGTAGGGATAGCAAGAATACCCGTAAAGACCAAATACAGCCAAAGTGGTATTTTGCGTATGGTCTGTTGAATGATTTTTCGCTTTTTTCGCAGTAATAATGCAAGAACGACAAAAAAGAATAGAATCATAAGGTTGCATAGGAGTGTTGCCTGATACCAGCCTTCAATTGATTTGGCATCAATTCTCCAAATTGCAGTGATAATCCCCATAAAGAAACTAGTTACGGAGGCTCTATGCATATCATAAGCAAAAAACAATCCTATTTTTACTTCTGATAATAGTAGATATAGTAGAAGATATGCAGATACGTACGATATCAGCATCATCCATTCATTATTTTTGAAGCATACCGGCAGCAGCACTGCCGCTGCCGCGGTCAGTGCCACCAGCGGCCAGCAGGCTTTTTCGCGTATTTCATATCCCAGGACATAACGGAACATGACAAAATTAAAAAGCAGCAAAAGGCACCGCAGTGCAATTCCCATCCAGATCATCTGCCGTACCTCGCCATCTTTCTTGCGTAGTGCATATATTTTTCTTCACAAGCCTTTCTTCTGCGCGTGCTGAACGGAAAGAGTTCTTCGCAGTCGTCCAAGCGGATCCCTTTTTTGTCCAGCTTGGCGATATAGCGGCAGCCGACGATGCAGGTATCATGAATGCGCAAGAAGTCTTCGGCCGGAAGTATGGCTTCCCATACGCTCAGAGGGCGGCGGACCGTATAGTCCGCCCCGGATGCCAGATGGACCTGACTGTAAATATCCTGCACGCGGATCCAGACGATATCGCCGACCTGTAAGGATGTGTTGTCATCAAGCGCCACAGTCTCATAAATGCTGTACAGGTCAAAGAATTTTTTCATCAAGAGGCAAAGCCGCTCGTAATCCATCGGTTTTTCAAAGAAACCGATCACATTGCGTCCAAAGGCCTCCCAGACGGCTTCACTGTGACCGGTCACAAAGATGATCAGGCTTTCCGCACTCTTTTTTTCCAGTTCATCCCGGATTGCAAGCCCACTTCTGCCCGGCATTTCAATATCCAAAAACAGCAAATCCGCCGCAAAGTCTTTCGCTTCTTCATAGTCGGTCACGCCTAAGATCCGCATGGCTCGCCCGTACTGTTCTTCGTAGCGCAGCAGGAGTTCTTCCGTTTCCCGCACGATTTCCGGCTGGTCATCGCAGATCAGCACATTGATCTTCCGCATCTCGCATCTTCCTTTCTATGGTCCATATCCCTTTTCTATTTCATGATACCGAAAAGTTCTGCAGGATGCAAGGGGAATGTTGTAAGTGCACGATTTTTGATGTAAGTGCGCGTCGCAAGGCTCTGCCGCTTGGATCAGTACTTGCTCTGTACCACGATTTTGTCGGCGGTCTTGCCGGTTTCGCGCATCACGATGTCACAGATCTTGGCGACGGTATTGCTGTCAAGCTCCTGCTTATCGACTGTCACCGTCACGCTGCTGTCGGTCATAATAACGAAGGATTCCGGCAGGCCCTTGGATTTGATCATGCTTTCGACAGAAAGCTCCTTCTCCATGGTATCCATGATGCGGGTCTTTTCGGCGGAGGCGTTCTTCTTCTCGTTCTCGTTTTCGCTGTTGTTGATGGTCGAATCCAGATTTGCCAGCAGCTTGCTGCGGTCGAGGTCAAGACTCGCGCGCATTTCCGCAAATGTCCCCTCCTGCGGCAGATTTTGCTCAGTCGCTGCCCGGCTGTCCACCAGCACGTCACCGTCATGTACCGGAATCTCGTCGTGCATGCCCGCCGTCACCATCAGCCCGGTGCCGAATACAACGATCAGCGCCAGCGCCGTCAGTCGTTTGCTCTTGTAGAGAATATCCTTATAGCTGAACTTCTTTTTCAAAGTCACCCCTCCTGTTCTTTTTCAAAAACGATTACGCTCGAAACCGGGATCCGGTACAGCGTCGCCACGCCCTTGGTCAGATCATTGGCTACGACCGGGTTCGCGCCGCCCTCCGCGGTCAAAATCACGCCGGTCACCTTGTTGTTTTCATCGTATTCGATGATCGCATCGACCGCGCCGACCCCTTTCATGCCGGACAAGACGCTGCAAAGCTGTTCCTCGCTGCTGCCGTCCCGATCGATGATCTGCCTGCGCGTATCCTTGGAATCCGTCAGAATATTCAGCGCCAGGATCGCCACCGAAGCGATCAGCAGCACCGTCACGAGGCGCATCAAGGCCCCCTTGCCTGCCAGTTTTTCAAACATCATCTTTACTCCTCACCACTATATGATTTTTAATCTGAAATATACCTGATTACAGGATCTAAGATCATCAAAAGAATAATCAGCGAAAAGATCAACTTCAGATATTTTTCCATTTCCGAATCCGGCACCAGGATCTCAAAGAAGGTCAGGGACAGAATCATCAGGAAAATATCTTTGATCCAGTTCATCATTTGTTCCATCATCCACCTCCGATCCCGACGATGATGCTGATAAAAATGATGAACAGCAGCGCGGTAAAAAACACGATGGCTGTCATCGAGATCAGACAGTTTCCCATATCGCTGAGCCCCGCCGGAATCTTGGAGTCCGTCGCCGGCTCCGTCACTGCCGCCGTCAGCTTATAGATTAGCGCGCATGCCAGCATCTTGAGCAGCGGCACAAGTGTCAGCAGGACCAGCATCAAAATGCCGAACACCCCGACGATGCCCTTGATCGAGCGCATACAGCGCAGAAACAGCTCTACGGTATCCGCGGTAAATCCACCGACGATCGGAATGAACGTGCTGAGCGAATAGCGCGCCGCATTGATCAGCAGCCCGTCGGAAGTATCTGTCAGCAGCCCCTGCACGCTGAAAATGCCTGATAGGATTGCAAGAATCAATCCTGTCACAATCAACGCCGCGTTGCGGATCAGCTTGGAAAGCTGATTGACATAGTTTTTTTCGGTCAGACAGTTGATCAGACTGAGCATGGTCGAGGCGAACAGCGCCGGCAGAATGATCGTCTTGATCAGAACACCGAAGCCTGTCACCGCACCCAGCATCATCGGATGCAGGATCGTTCCCGAGGCGATTGATCCGGTCGCGATCAAAATCCCCAGCAGCACCGGCATGACCAGCGCCATCGTATTGACCATCGTCGAAACGGTCTCCAGACTCAAGGTATAGATCAGGCGAAAACTGCTGACTGCGATGCCGATGATCACCATCGTGCAAACGAGCTGTCCGATGCTGGACAGAGATTTTTTTCCGAACGAGGTTCCCAGGCTCTGCAGCAGTCCGATGGCAATACAGACCGTCAGAATCTGCACGCCGAGCAGCAGCGCGCTCCGGACCTCATAGAGAAACAGTGACTTAAGATTTTCTATAAGTACCTGACTGTCAAACAGTGCCTCACCGTTCAAAGCGGACGCTACAATGCTGTCCAGACTGAAATCCTCCGCCATGCCGCCGGAATACTCCGCGACCTGTTTTGTCAGCGCGTCGAACGCATCGGCATCCAGCGTTTCCTTCATTTGTTCTTGCAGAATTTGTTGATAGTCCATCTTCGGTTCCTTTTTGCACATTTTATGTGCGCTATGTTCTTTATGCTGAAAGCAGGCCTTGCTGCGTCGAAACGATTATACCAGCGAATCCAGCAGCTTCATCAGTGAAGTAAAGATTGGAATCGCCGCGAAAAAAATCGCGATCTTGCCTGCCAGCTGCACCTTGGTACCGATAGACTTTTCTCCGGCGTCCTCACAGAGCGCTGCCGTAAATTCCGTCGCGTAGGCAATTGCCAGCACCTTGAGAATGATCGGAAAATATTCCTGTCCATAGGTCAGGCGGCTGTATAGGTTCTGCATGTATACGAAACCGTAGCGCAGGCTGTCCAGCGCGTAATACAGCAAAATGATCGAAACGCATAAGACCGCCTCTACGGTAAATTCCGGCTTGTAGCTGCGGATCAAGGCGATCAAAACCAGCCCCACAACCGCAATCGCGCAGATTTTGAGCATCATCAGCATGGTACACCTCTAAAATGTCAAGAATACTTTGACGGTATCAAAAAACTCGCTGATCATTTTGATGATGATCGCCAGCACGATGATCACGCCTGCCAGCGTCGTCATCATGGCCTCCTCTTCTCTGCCCGCCTTGGTCAGGATTTGATTCAGCAGTGCGATCGCGATCCCGATGGCAGCAATTTTGAACAAAACATCTACATCAAATGACATTTTTTCTCCTTTCACAGCGCCTCACAGCAGCACGACTGCCAGCAGCGCTCCGGCAAAAAAACCGATCCTGCGCTGCAGCGGTCCCTTCGTGCGGTAAACTTCTTCCGCCTCCTGCAGCTGTACCTGCAGACGAGTTTCCAGATATTGAAACTGCCGCGCCTGATTCTCACAGTCGGTTTGTCCCAAAAACGTTCCCGGATAACAGACGAGCTGCAGATCCTGCGCTGTCAGCGGCGTTCCCTTGTAGACCGTTTCCGCGCTTTGTTTCCAAACAGTCTGCAGATCCCCCTGCTTTGCATCCAATGCCTGCTGCACCGCAAGAAGCAGCTGCATAGCCTTGGATTCCGCCTTTCCCGGCCTTTGCCGCAATACGCTCTGCAGCGGTTCCTGCAAGTAGTTAATCTCACTTTTGAGCTGCAGCATCATCTGCCAAAAATCCTGCAGTAGCGCGATGCGCTGTTTCAGCTCCTGACTTTTGAGGATGCCGAACAGACCGAGAGAAAGGACGATTCCCAAAAGTCCTGCTGCCTTAAGCATCCAGCACCTCTTTCACCGTACCGGGCCCGCCTGTATGACTCAGAATGACCACATAGCGAAACGCTTTCTCATCGAGCAGGCTGCCGATTTTGGACGCTGCCGCGTCCTCCCGACAGTTTCCATGCATGGAAGTGATCAGGCTGATGCCCGCGTTGAGGCAGTCCTCGATGGCTGCCGCGTCCTGCTCCCTGCCGATCTCGTCGGTAAAGATGACCTGCGGCGACATCGAACGGATCAGCATCTGGATTCCCGCCGTCTTTTCGCAGCGGTCGAGCACATCACAGGACGGTCCCAGGTCAAAGCTCGGACGGCTCTGATACATGCCGGCAAGCTCCGACCGTTCATCACAGATGCCGACTTTGATATGATGCCAGCTGAAATTGCGCGCCAGATCGCGCAGCAGTGTCGTTTTGCCGCAGCCCGGCGGTGAGATGATCAGTGTGTTTGCAGGCTGCACCTGTCCGTCTTTTTGATATAGACGGTGAAAAACCGCGTCGCTGCAGCCTTTGATCTCTTTGGCGAAACGGATATTCAGCGAACTGATCTCCTTGATCAGCGCCGCCTCGCCGTTCTTTTGCACGACCTTACCGCAGACGCCGACGCGATGCCCGCCCTCGATGGTTACGAAGCCCTTGGCTAAATCATTTTCGTAGGCATAATACGAAAACCGCATCAGGCGATTGAGCGTTTCCTGCAGCTCCTCCGCGGTAACGATGTGCGGAATCCGATGCGTACCCTTGCCGGTCTCAAGACGCACCTGCTGCCCGCAGCGCAGGCGAATTTCCTCTAAACTGCAGAGCACGCTCCCCGGCAGCCCTTCGAGCTCCTGCCCAATGGACGGCGGCAGCCTGTTCAAAATTTGTCTAAAGTGTTCCATGCCCTTATCCTCTTTTCTCTGCTTTTTTAAGTTTGTACAGTCTATGCGTCGGACAAGGTTTTATGACAAAAAAAGACCACCGGTAAATCCGGTAGTCCTATACGGCTAAAAGTCTTTTTTATTCTTCAAAAAATTCGTAATCTAAAGAGTCCAAAGCAGTACCTCTACTTCTTGTGATGATGATATGGATCGTGGCAATGCTCCGCGTCACATTCTTCTTCCTCTACTTTGAAAATATCCCAGTCGTGGTTGACATACAGAGAATCGTTAATGAAGCGCTCCTGCTCTTCCCACCATGCATCACTGCCCCATTTGTTGGGATCGTTGTGAGAATCGGAGCCAGACTTGCCCGCGCCCGTCTTATTTCCGTTTGCGGATGTCCCATTGCCGCGTGCGGCACCTCCCGCTTGCGCAAGGTCAAGCATGCAGCTGGACAGCCGCACCTGCTGCGTATCCGTACCGTTCAGATTCATCTCTGCCGCGCCCTTGTCGTAGTTTTGTCTGCAAAACTCGTCCAGCGTGCCGCACGTCTCGCACAGCTTTCTCTGCAAAGAAGCGTTGACTTCTTTGAGCGTGTACCTAGATGCCTGTCCGTTGGAAAAGGCGAGAACCTCATACTGTCTGAGGCATAGCACCTCTTGACGCGTCTTGAGCAAATAAAAATGCGCGCCGCCATGCGCAAAATCCAACAAAATCGCCAGATACTCCTCCAGCCCTCTGGTATGCTTTGACGATACCCTGTGCAGAACCTCCTGACCCTCCGCAGACTCCGTTTCTTTCTCATATTGTATGCTGACCCGATAGGTCTGCTTCCCTGTCCCCTTGGAGCTCATACCATTGAGCGTCTTCGCCATATCACCGATGTCTTGAAAAATCGAAGAAACACCCTGCAGCATCGAATTCAGTACCGCAAAGACAATGCAAACAACAAACAGCACCAAGAGCATGTAGAACATAAACGACAACATGACATACCCACCTTTCAAACAGCAGCGCTTGCCTGCTATGATTCTATCACAATCCTCTGGCAGGAACAAGCGTTCCCGTCATATTCGCAAAATATTTTGCTTTCGCTTTTGCGCGGGCTTTTGCTTACCCTACTCCACGCCAAGTGTCTTAAACACAGCCTCCTCTATAGAGAATTTTTTTGAATTTCCGAAGCACTGTTTCGGAATTTTGTAGGGCTATATTCGTATTACTCAAAACACTTGCATCTGTCATTAGAATATGCTATGATGGAGTCAAGAGATAGAGTCTTACGACTCAACCATTTAAGCTTTAGGCTTTACAGCCTTGCCGCTCTTGGGTTCAGCAGGAGCGGCTTTTTTTATGTTAGAAATCGTAATTCTCCAACGCTTCAGCGTTATCGTAATTTTCATTCTTACCGCCTCCCTTCTCCAAATCCATACGGACCTTTTGAATTTTGGCTCAGCCGCTCGACACTATTCTCTTGACTACTTATATTCTATCACAGGCCCTACGAAAGAACAAATGTTCTTTTCGTCTCTCCAAAAGATTTTTCCAATATTTTTAAATTTTATTGACAAACGAACCTGTCGGGATTTCCGACAGGTTAAAACATGCCCTATGCTTTACAGTCTCAAACTGTTTTCATTCAAGAATAATTTTCTGATATTCTATTCCGAAAATCCGAACCATTACACCAAATGTTCCTCATGAATCAAAAAAATTCCGGTATTTTACTTAAGCGCAAATTATAAAGCCAACATTATTTATCCGCCAGCGACTCTGTAATTTGTTTAAAAAAGTCCGCGCTCCATATATTTAAGACAGATGGATTACGAATAAATGGTTCCACATCTGCTTTCGCTTGTGCATAATCAATTTGATCAAATCGCTCGCACAGCATCTCTTTAATTTCCGGAAGTGTACACTCTACACTTGGTGTGATAAACCCAGACTGAAGTAAGCGCTGCCTCAGGTGTTTTTGATTAACGGCCGCCCCTTTTGACAAATAAAAAATATAGTCATATAAGTCTCTGCCTTTGATTCGGTTCTGCCATGTGCGGCAAATAACGGCATGTATTTTACCTGCAAACAAAGACGGAAGATCATACATGTTGACTTCATAAGGAACCGGCATCAATCGATATTTATGCTCAAATCCTGCATAAGCCGGCGGGTTAACATCGACCTCAAATTTAATTTTTATTGTTTCATTTTGTGCAACACTGTTAGCAATTCCCTCACCTGCAGAAAACAGAAGCAAATGCTCTCTCGTATTTCCCTTCAAAAAAGCAGATTGAATATTGCTTTCTTTCGTTTTCTCCTTTTCGATAATTGTGACATTTAATCCAAATGATTTAACCTCTTGCTGTAAGGCCGGAAAATAGGATGCTAAATTAAATTCCTCATTTTTCTCTTCCAAAGAGAAATCTAAGTCTTCCGAAAATCGGTCAAGCCCGTAAAAAATCCGAAGTGCAGTGCCTCCGTAAAAAGCTGCCTCCTTAAAGAATCCCGCACGGGACAATCCGCATAAAACAATTTCCTGCATAATCTCTTTCATCGCGTTTTTATGATCATAAAGATTTTCTATATTGTATTTGCTTAGCATTTGTTCAATCATCGTACTCATTTTTGCATTCTCCTTAGTAAAATCTCAAATTTTGCAACATTAGTCGCATGGTACGCATTTGACAGCTGTTCAATTTTCTTGGCATCTAATTTAAAAAGTTCCTCTTTTTCGATTCGAAGATTCTGAAACAGCAATTCTGCCAATTCTTCCGTATTTTTTACCGGGGACATCGTATAGAGCTTATCGCACAGTGCCTTCTCCGGTTCTGCAATTCGATAAAAATATTCTCCCTCTTGTATCAGGTTGATTCCCAGCGGAAATGCGGCAGATGGCACATCTCGATAAGAAAAATTTCCGAAAGGTGTTTGAAAGATTTTTTTCTTTTTCTTCTCAAAGGTTGAACAGGTAATGGTATATACGGCTTCAGGAATCAGGTTATAATATGCCAGCGCATATTCAAACGAAATGTACGACGGTCCGTAAATGCTGCCTGCCAGCAAATATCCGGGAGTATTTTTATTTGTTTCGTACAATCCTCTCGTAATGCGGAAGCATTCTCCTTGATTCGCCATTCGTGAAAGTTTCGCCTTTGGATTTGCATAACTTCGCAGTTCCTCGAGAATCATGTTTGTCGTTTTTATCATATTTTCACCTCTTAATATCATTATATTGGATTAAATGGTGAAAATCAAGCATTATTTCTTTATCCGAACCATTACACCAACTGTTCCTCATGAATCAAAAAAATTCCGGCATTTTCCTTTGCGATATCAAGCATACGCTTTGTAAATCCGCTTTTGCTGAATATTACGAATTCTACCTCGTCTTGTCTTCCTATTCACCGAGCAGCCATTCTATGAGGTTTTCAGATTTGATGCCATCATAGGAAGCATCAAGCCCCGGCTCAAGGGATAACACGATTTTTTCGTAGTTATCGCGAATGCTTTGCAATGGTGCAAGTTCCCGCTTACGCACGTCCTCGTTCATCATGGACTCCGTTACTTGGATATATTTTTTCTCGTCGGCGCTTGTTGCGATGAAGTCCACCTCAGCATTGCCGCTCTTGCCGATTGCTGCATCATAGCCCCGGCGAAGCAGTTCGAAGTAAACGACATTCTCGATGGCATGACCGCTGTCCTGATTGCGGAATCCCAGCAGATAATTGCGAAGACCGATGTCAACGATATAATATTTCCCCAAGGTACGGAGATAGGCTTTGCCCTTGATATCAAAGCGCTTGATTTCATAGAAGAAATAACTTTCCAGAAGCGCATTCACATATGCCTGCACAGTATGTGCACTGGGAGCACCTTTACGTTTTTCGTCGTCCAAAAGCCCCTCGTTTACCAGTGTGTTGCCGATGGATGCAATAGAAACACTGGAACCGATGTTATCTGCAAGGAACAGGATGATTTTACGCAGCAGCGCAGGATCTGTAATCTGTTTTTGACCCGTGTGCTTTTCTCTCTCTAAAATATCACGAATGACCACCGTGGAATAGATGCCGTCAAGAAGCGCCAGTGCCTTTTCCTGCTCCAGCCCAACATCAACAATGCCTGGCATCCCGCCGAAGCGCATATAGGCATCAAAAACCTCCCTCAGTTCATAGCGTTCACCGTTCTTGTCGAATACCTGTTTGCGAAGTCCACCGAGTGCACTTTGTGTTTCACGAACTTCAAAACCGTGAAAATCAAGGAACTCACGGAAAGAGAGCGGCAGCATTTTGATTTCCACACACCGTCCGGATAGATAGGTGGAATACTCCGAAGACAGAAGATAAGCGTTTGACCCGGTAACATAGATGTCACAGTCAAAGTCCACCCTGAAGGCGTTTACCGCATCTTCCCAGGCTCTGATTCGCTGCAGCTCATCAAAGAAAAGATACATCCGCTTTCCGGATACGATGCGTTCTTTCACGTAGCGATAGATGTCATCGGCACTCATCCCCCGAAAATCAAAGGATTCAAAGTTCATCTCAATGATTTGTTCCGGTGAAATTCCGGTATCCTTCAAATGCCGGACCATCAGCTTCAACAGACTGGACTTTCCGCAGCGGCGAATGCCGGTAATCACCTTGACTGGCTCGGTATCTTGAAAACCAATCAGCTTGTTTAAATAGTGATCTCGTTGTCTGAGTTCGTGGGAATCTATCATGTCTTCACACCTCCTGCGTTTTAGTATAGCACAAGCTGATGAAATAATCAACTTTTTGCATTTCAGTGCAAAAAGTTTTAAAATTTGACTTTTTTTGCAAAGTTAGGGCTTCGCCAATTCAAAATGAAATAAGTGCATACTTGTCCGAATCATTACACCAACTGGTCCTCATGAATCAAAAAAATTCCGGCATTTTCCTTTGCGATATCAAGCATCCGCTTTGTAAATCCGCTTTTGCTGAATACACCAAAGATAATCTCATATCCCGGAAAAGCCTTATGAACTTCTTTTGCATGATCGACTTTTTCTTTTAACGCAAAGTATACCGGCGCATCTACCGGTTTTGCATGGTACTTACACTCTCCGGCAAATACTCGCTTATTTTGGTGGTCTACGGACATGACATCAATTTCTGTGTCCCCATCAAAATCATTCAGCCAATAGGAACCGATGCGGGATGGTACAAAAGGAATCGCCCCGTTTTTGCACAGTTCAGAAAAAATAGTCTTGCAAATGTCCTCATAAGCAAATGCAACGAATTTTTCCCGGAAATCCTGATTCATTTCATCCAACACAATCTGCACATTGTCCAATTCCAGTTCGCCTTTGTAAGGATAAACATAACGGAACCAAAAACGGATAAAGTTATCTGCAATTAGATACAGTCCTTTGCGCGATTTTTCCGGCTTTTTTTCTGTAATCGGTGTTCTTTTCTCCACAAAACCCAAATCTGAAAGTGTAGCTAAATAGGGAGTTAACGCAGATGTTTCCTGTCCAAGCACGCCGGCAATTTTTCCAAGTTTATGGTTGCCGTCCGCAATCGATTTCATAATCGAAAAATAGTTCACCGCTGTCGCGGACTCGCTTTTCAAAAGAAAATTAGGCTCCTCATATAAGAAGCCGTTTTTTGATAAAACGGTATCCTTAAGCTGTTCTTCCAGCGGCCGTCCGTCTTCAAAGAACTCCAAATATTTCGGAACGCCGCCTGTTACGGCATATTGTTCTACTGCCTGATCAAAGGGCATCTGCTGAACGGCGTATACATCTGTAAACGGTAGTGGTGCCAATCGCATCTGTGCTGTTCTGCGGCCATACAGAGGACTGTCATAGGACAGGGCATATTTTTGCATTATACCGATCAAGGAGCCGGACAGGATCAGCATCACATTGCTGTCTTTCAAAATCTCGTCCCATGCATTTTGTAAAATAGACGGGAAGGCAGAATTGGTCTTTACAAGGTATGGGAACTCGTCAATCACAAGCACTTTCTTTTCCTCCGGCTTATAGTCAGCAATGACGTGGAACAGATCCAGCCAATCTGTAAATGCGGCTTTCTGCAGCAGCGTGTTTTTCGTTGTACGGGAGATAACACCTGCCAGCCGCTTCATGCTCTGGCTTTCCAATTCCTCTGTGGCAAGAAAATAAAATGCTGTTTTTTCCTTCAAAAACTCTTTAATCAGCGTTGTCTTTCCAACTCGGCGGCGACCATAGATAACCACAAAGCTGCTGTCACGGCTGTACTCCGCATTCAGTTTACTCAGCTCACCTTTTCTTCCTATAAATTCCATACTGTCACCTCGTGTTATAATAAATTATTTTATGATAATTTAATTTATATTATACATTTATAGAACAAAAAGTCAAGCTTCTATGCAGCTTATAATGTCAACATGATTTATTGTATTAGATTATCCGCTGAAAATCACAGAAAAAAAGGACTCTGCATCCCCCGCAAAGTCCTTTTGTGTTTCCCTATGCAACTGTTCCCCTTTTGTATACTTTGTTTACACTAAAGTACTACAAGCGGAGAATAATAACATAATACCGGTGATAAAAACTAATGGCAGTAAATTTTTCATTTCTTATTCCTCCTTGTACTTTGATTTATTTCTGTTTTTTGAAAGTCTGCCGCTAAAAAACGATCGGTGAAACCGGGTTTCTTAACGCTTTCATAATATACTCGCCGCAGAAGCACAAAAGGTTACAAGGGGAATAAAATTTTTTTCGGTTTTTTCACATTTTTTTCATACGTTCGTCATAATTCGTCCACGTATTCAAATTTGCAGGCGAAGCAGGAGCATATAGCACGCAGTTCCCAGCACGATGCTGGCAAAGGTGTTATGACTGCACTTATAGCAGATGCCTGTCGCCAATGCGGCGATCACCTGCCACAGACCGGTATCGGCAAACGCGGTCGTGACATCCTTCAGGCAGTATACTACCAAAACTGCCATGATCGCGGCAGGAAGTACATTGCCCAGATCCTTGAGCATCTGCGGCATCTGCCGGTCGCCGCGAAAGACCAGAAACGGGAAAGCGCGCAGTCCCAGTGTAATGACTGCCGAAATCAAAATGGTCAAAATTGCTTTCATGACTTTTTCGCCTCCTCCGCCTTTGTTTTCCCTTCTTCACAGCGAATCGTGATCATCAGAATGCCTGAAACAAGGATCAGTGCCGGCAGCATGAAGGATCTGGCGCCGAAAAGGACCAGACAGGCTATCGCGATGCTGAGACCTAAGATCGCAGGCTTGTGATCATCAGCCTTCTCCCACTGGTCGATAAACAGGATCACAAACAAGGCTGTCATGCAAAAATCAATGCCGCTCAGGTCGTACGGGATCAGTTGTCCGGCGATGCCGCCGAGCGCGGAGGCCGCAAGCCAGTAGAAACGGCTGTATACCGCCATCCAGAACATGAGTGGCTGCCGATTCGGATCCTCTTTGTCCACCGAGCAGTTCAGCGCGTAGGTTTCATCCGTCATGGTGCGGATCATATAGCTCTTGCGTTTCCCCATCCGGTTAAAGTCTTCAATGAAGGACAGGCTGTAAAAGGTCTGTCTGCTGTTTATCAAAAACGCGGTCAGAGCTACGGTGATCAAACTCGCTCCGCTCGACAGGAAGGTCACCAGGACGAACTGAAAAGCGCCGGTATAGACTGTGAAGCTGGTGAACAGCGAATAATACCACGCGAAACCCGCATTTTCCATCAGCATGCCGTAGGCCAGCCCGATGAAGAGGTAACTGCACATGACAGGCAGAGTTTTGATAAATGCTTTCCTGCGAATCCTTTTTGAATCTCCGCCTGGTTTCTGCGCTTCTTTTTGTTGTGTTTGTGCTTGTTCCATTTTGTTCTTTCCTCTAATCTTTCTGCGTAATTCTTGTATGTACAAACAACAAATACAGATATCAGCATAACATAAAAGCCAGAACCTGTCCAGTAAATTTGCGAAATTTTAACACGATTCCCCGGTCCCGATCAGTCAGCGTATCACCCGCACCAAAAAAGAAAAACCCCTCATTTTGCAAGGGGTTTTTCGTGACGATCGGTGAATTTCACCAATCCTATTTTTGATTTATATCTCTTATGCTGTCGGATTTGCAGGCTTTGGCAGTCTGTCTGTGATGCACTGCATCAGGCTGTCTGTGCAAGGGAGCGCATCAAAGGCCGCGCCGTCACCGACGACGACAAGCTTTGCTTCATCCGTCGGAACCAGTACGCCGTCGAGCACTTCACCGATCTCAGCATATTTATACGCCGGTACGGTGTCGCACATCTCGTCGGAGATATCCTGTTCGGTTTCCCATCCGAATACTTCTTCGAAGATTTCTGCGATCTCCGCGGCGATCTCCCAGTTGGACAGGAAAATATCCTCGTCGATGGCTGCGGTAACAGGCTGCAGTCTTCTTTCGGTATTGGTATAGGTACCGTCTGTGCTCGCGAATCCGGTTCCCGGAAGCACAACGTTTGCTTTTGCTGCCAGCTCTGTCATGTGTGTATCACATACCGCCAGGAATTCCAGCGCATCGGTATCGATGTCCGCATTTTCGCCGAATACGAATAAGGCTTTCACGCCTGCCAGCGCTTCCTTACCCGCGTGGATGCCCAGATCCACAAGACCCTGGGAATTGTTCTTCGGTTTAATCATCAGGATACCGTTTCTCGGTCCGCCGATGTGTCCGGAGATCAGGGCGATATCGCCGATCAGCTTCGCAGCGTCAACCGTCAGATTGTTCTGCTGGTAAACAATCATGGCTTTCTTCGCGCCAAGGTACGCGTCGGCGATTTCCTTCGCTGCGTCGGAAACCTTGACATTCGCCAGAGATGCCGCAAATGCGTCGTAACCTTCTGCCTGTTTTGCCTTACCGCTGTCCACGATGGCTTTCGCGATTTCCTTGAGGAAACCAAGGCTGTTTTCGCCGTTGCAGACATCGATGATGCGTGCACCTGCCTCTGCCGCCTGTTTCAGCTTCAGCGAAATGACTCTGGAGTCTTCGTCGTTAAAGCCGACTTTGAGGATGACATTGGTGGAAAGCAGCTCGTCGATGGTGTTCGGGGACGCATCGAAGCCTAAAACCTCTGCCAGACCGTTTTCTCTCGCGTTCATGCAGAGAACCTTCGCGCCGATGACGTTTGCCATCTTCTTGATCGCGTAAGCTTCTTCATTGGTATATCTGTCGGAAATCGAAACGGCGATCGCGTCCTTGCCGTATTTCGCGCCGATGGACTGCATTCTCTTAGCGATGAGAACCAGTGCTTCGTGGTAGTCTGCTTCTCTGAATTCTCCGTCCTCTTTGACATACGGATCTTCTAACTTATCCTCCAGTACGGAGCAGTCGAAGCCCCATTTACCCTTACCGCAGATCAGGCCCTTGTTCACAACGCCTTCCTTGTCCGGGTTTGCCTTGATCAGCATATCGCCGTAGGACTCCAGCTTCAAGGAGCAGCCAACAGAGCAGTAGGAACAGGTTGTTTCGGTTTCTTCCGCCGGAAGCGGTGTTTCCTTGATCATGGTCGTTCTTTCCTGCAGCGCGCCGGTCGGACAAACGCTGACACACTGACCGCAGGAGATACAGCCGGACTCAGCCAGCGGTTTTTCCATATTCGGTTTAACAACCGTATCGAAACCTCTGTGTACCAGACCCAGCGCGCCGACGCCGACAACTTCGTCGCAGACTCTGACGCAAAGGCCGCAAAGGATACACTTGTTCGGGTCTCTGACGATGAACGGATGGTCATCTTCAAATTCGATGGTGTTCTTGTCGCCCGCGAATCTTTCCGGTTTGACATCGTACTGGTTCGCAAAGTCGATCAGCTTACATTCGAAATAGTCGTGACAGCCGCATTCCAGACATCTGGAAGCCTCCGCCATCGCCTGTTCTTCGGTGAACGCGCAAGGAATAACTTCGCTGAAATTATCCTTTCTTTCTTCCGGACTAAGCTGCGGCAGGGTCTGTCTGCAGAGTCTTTCTCTATCTTCGAAGGTCTTTTCGGTAATATCGTCTCTTTCAACGACATAAGGTTTTTCATATTTTACTTCTTCGCCCGCGAGATAAGCGTCGATCACGTCGGATGCCTTGCGCGCGTCAGCGATGGCTTCGACCGCGATGGAAATCTTATCGTTACCGCAGTCACCGCCCGCGAATACACCCGGCATGCTGGTCATGAAGGTTTCCGGATCGTAAGCGATCGCGTTCTTTCTGGTCTTGTCGCAGTCAAAGATGGAAGCGTCTACGGCCTGTCCGATGGCAAGGATCATGGTGTCGATCGCCAGTGTTTCGGTCTTGCCCTCTACCGGAATCGGTTTTCTTCTGCCGGAGGCATCCGGTTCGCCGAGTTCCATCACCTGTAAGATGACTTCTTTGACATGACCGTTTTCGTCCTTGACGACTTCGATCGGGTTGGTCAGATTCTTAAAGATAACGCCTTCTTCTTCAGCTTCTTCGATTTCTACCATATCCGCAGGCATTTCGTCCTTGGTTCTTCTGTAGATATTATAGACTTCCTTCGCGCCGAGTCTGACCGCGGTTCTGCATGCGTCCATCGCGGTGTTGCCGCCGCCGACGATCGCGACCTTTTCGCCCATGCCGATCTCTTCGTTTCTGACAACCTTACGCAGGAAATCAATACCGCCGATCACGCCTTCCGCGTCCTCGCCCTTGCAGCCTACGCCGGTAGATACCCACGCGCCGATGCCAAGGAGTACCGCGTCGAAGTCCGCGCGAACGGTTTCAAACGGAATATCCACGCCGATCTTAGTGTTGGTGATGATTTCCACGCCCATCATTTCGATGGTTGCGATTTCTTCATCTAAGACAGCCTTTGGAAGTCTGTATTCCGGAATACCGTAGCGGAGCATACCGCCTGCCTTCGGCATGGATTCGAATACGGTGACTCTGTGTCCCATCTGTCTTAAGAAGTATGCCGCGGATAAGCCCATCGGGCCGCCGCCGATGATGGCAATATCAAACTTCATGTGATCTTACTCCTTTATCAGCAGAGAGAGAATGTCCTCCACCATCTCCGCCTGGCTGCCCGGCAGGGCCGACAGACGAGTGCGAATGTCCTCCGCGTTTTTCGGGCACCCCGCCAGCGCCTCCGGCACCAGGCTGAGGAAATCCCCTTCCAGTCCGTCAGACCAGAGCGCCGCCTGGGTGATGACCCCATCGGCCTGGCTGTGGTCCACCCGCAGGATCCCCCAGGGAAACGCCGCTTCCCGGCTCACTTCCAGGGGCTGGCTGTCGCCATAGATCCAGGCCGGTTCCGAGAATCTGGCCTGGCCCGCCGCCAGCTCGTCGGCGTCCAGTTCTTCCTCAGTCAGGGTCTGCACCGGCAGCCCGTAGACCTCGCCAAAGGCTTTGACGAGCGCCGCCCGCAGCTCTTCCAGCGTCAGGTCCGGTCGGAAGTCCCGCAGGTTCACCACGCGGGAACGCACGGACTTGACCCCCTTGGCCTGCAATTTCAAGGGAGAGACATTCAGATATTTTTCCAGGGGAGCCAGATCCACCGACACCATCAGCGTGCCGTGGTGGTAGCACTGCTCCCCTGCCCGATAATAGGCGTGGCCGGAGAACTTGCCTCCGTCCGCCGTGAGATCATTTCGCCCGGTCTTCTCCGCCGGGATGCCCAAGGACCGCACGGCCTGCAGGATCGTGTCGGTCTGTTTCTCCACATCGTAGTCATCCCGGACCGTGAGGAACGTAAAGTTCAGGTTCCCCAGGTCATGGTAAACCGCCCCACCACCGGACAGACGGCGGACAAGATGTCCGCCGTCTGCTTCCAGTGCTTGGATGCGGCACTCATTGGATGCGTGTTGGTTGCGCCCGATGACCACGGTGCGCTGGTTCTGCCACAGATAAAAGATACACTCTCCCGGCTTCACATGCCGCAGAAGATACTCTTCCAGGGCGATGTTATGGCGGGGATCCACGCTGTGGCTGTCGATCACGTACAGGCTTTTCAGCATAGTGCACGCCTCCAGTTTGTCGCAAAGTTTTTTCTATTTTATGCGGTGCACTTATGCCCCGAAATCATACCGCAGGATGGGAGAACGTGCTGCCGTGACCTCATCCGGCCGCCCGATGGGGCAGTCGTGGGGGGCGTGGTGCAGGCTCTCGGCGTCGGTCTTGGCCTCGGCCAGGATGTCCAGGAACACGCGGGCCGCCTCGTCCAGGGTCTCCATGCTCTCGGTCTCGGTCGGCTCGACCATCAGGGCCTCGTGGACGATCAGGGGGAAGTACATCGTTGGCGGATGCATCCCGAAGTCCAGAAGCCGCTTGGCCACGTCCATGGCGGTCACGCCCGTGTCGTGGGCCAGACCCTGGAGGGTCATGACGAACTCGTGCATGCACTGGGTGTCATAGGACATGTCATAGGCCCCAGCCAGCTGCTTCATCAGGTAGTTGGCGTTGAGCACAGCGCCCGCAGAGGCCTCAGGAATGCCCTCCTTGCCCAGGGTGATAAGGTAAGCCAGCGCCTTGACGACCACCAGGAAGTTGCCATAGAAGCTCCGGACCTGGCCCATGGTGTGCTCCGGGGCGGCAAAGACGAACTTGCCGTCCTTCTCCTCCACGTGGGGGCTGGGCAGGAACTGCGCCAGCACAGCCTTGCAGCCCACAGGACCGCTGCCGGGACCGCCGCCGCCGTGGGGGGTGGAGAAGGTCTTGTGCAGGTTCAGGTGGACGCAGTCAAAGCCCATGTCACCGGGACGGACGTGGCCCATGATGGCGTTCAGGTTCGCGCCGTCATAGTAGCACAGGCCGCCTGCGTCATGGATGATCTGGGTGATCTCCAGAATGTTGGGGTCGAACAGGCCCACGGTGTTGGGGTTGGTCAGCATCAGGCCGGCGGTATCGGGGCCGACCGCCTTCCGCAGGGCGTCCAGATCCACGCCCCCCTGCTCGTTGGAGGGCACGGAGACCACCTTGAAGCCTGCCATGGTGGCAGAAGCGGGGTTCGTGCCGTGGGCAGAGTCCGGCACAATGATCTTCGTCCGGGCTGTGTCGCCCCGGCTCTGGTGATACTTGCGGATGAGCAGCAGGCCGGTATACTCGCCGTGGGCACCGGCAGCGGGCTGGAAGGTCATGCCGTCCATGCCCGTGATCTCGCAGAGCATCTTCTCTGCGGTGTGGATGACCTCCAGGGCCCCCTGCACCGTCTCCACAGGCTGGAGGGGATGCAGCTGGGTAAACCCAGGCTGGGCAGCGGCCTCCTCGTTCACGCGAGGATTGTATTTCATGGTGCAGGAACCCAGAGGATAGAACCCGTCGTTCACGCCGTGGGTCTGCTTGGCCAGCTCCGTGTAGTGGCGGCTCGGGTCCACTTCTGCCATCTCCGGCAGACGGGGGGC
>OLSK01000120.1_pt1 | contig 74001 bp, 68 predicted proteins | sample 1672781 | NCBI WGS metagenome assembly OLSK01 (sample SAMEA3136723, study PRJEB25190) | human gut metagenome | biome: human gut; feature: human-associated habitat; material: faeces | place: Austria | collected 2013 | reverse complement strand
TCGGGGAGGAGAGGCAGGGAAATAGTCCGACTACGCCCTGCCTCTTACTCTACTCAGCACCTGGCAGGGGTTCGCATATGTGGCCTTCATCATTGATGTGTTCGCCGGTGTTATCGTGGGCTGGCGGGTCTCATCCACGATGGAAACGTCGTTCGTGCTGGATGCACTGGAGCAGGCGCTGTGGGCCAGACGCCCGAGCGGTACCATCCATCACAGCGACAAAGGTTCGCAATATGTGTCACTGGCGTACACGCAACGGCTGCAGGACGCGGAGCTGCTGGCTTCAACAGGCAGCACGGGCGACTCATATGACAATGCGATGGCAGAAAGTATCAACGGGTTGTACAAAGCGGAGGTGATCCACAGGCAAAGCTGGAAAACCCGACAGGATGTTGAGCTGGCTACGCTGAAATGGGTGGACTGGTACAATAATCACCGATTGATGGAACGGACCGGATATATCCCGCCAGTGGAGGCAGAAAAAGCCTATTACGCTTCGCTGAATGACCGGGATGTGGCAGCCTGATCACTCAGGCAAAATACTCTCCAGGAAAACCGGAGCGGTTCAATGTGATTCTTACGCAAGTATGTCCAGAATTGCCAGTCCAGGCGTGGTTTATGAAGTGTGTCTGAATGGAGCTAAAGAATCGATGCAGGGTCGAAACTCAGCATGCGAAAGCAAAATACGACAATTCAATAAACAGGCAGATACATTGCATGGAATGGAACGCGCTGAGTATATTGAAATTTCTCAGGCATATCGCATGGGTTGCAATGTTGGAAAGCAAACACCCAAGATAAATAGTGAAAACAAGCAAGCAATAGCGAAACCCTTATCACAAAAGGAAATAGAGGAAAGGCAAGAAATACAAAATTATAGCATGGAAATTCGTAATGCATTTAGCCAAATCAGGAGTGGCGCACCTGACTTAACAGGACAAAAGTGCTCTATTAAAGTATGGTTCTCTCAAAGTGGTAATGTGTTGTCAATAAAAGTAGAGTCCGGTGATAATGATGCATGCTCTTATGTTTTAAAGAGAACCCAAAAAATCAAGCTCAGTGCAATGAATGATAGTCAGTACAAAGTGTTTAGAAATACACCTATTGATTTTAGTTTTTAAAAACACTACTCATAAGATAAGTTTCTGATTTTTATTACTGATAGGAGTCTTCACTTTTGTGGGGATTCTTATTTTCTTTTTGTTGTTATTGTCAGCTCAAGCCGCATGGCTCTCCTGCGGAGGGCTTAATATTGGGATAATATTGAAACATCAAAGACAGATGCAGATAAGTACAGAAAACCGATAATAACAATTAAACAGTAAGTCTGTATAAGAGAATAACAGGATATATAAAAGAATTAACCCCGGTTGGCGATTTGGCGATGGTAGCACAGATATTCAAATCTGTAAAACAGTTATATTTATTTTTTTATTTACCCACCCTATCGGGTGATTCCGGCGCAGTCCTGACCCTGAGTGCGCTCCCTGTAATGCACCATGCGCAACGCCAGAGTCAGTGGCAATGCAAAGCCATGACTAAGACCAAAATCACCCCAAAACCGCATACAGGCAGTCAGCGGTCACGATGTAAGCAAAATACCAGATACTGTATAAATAAACAGCCCTGCAATTGTCAGGCATATGCGCCCTCTCACACTGGCAACCCCCTGTTCCGCCCTGTTTATTGCATCTGTACAGCCATCTGAGCGCATCCGGCTGCAACCTGACGCATTTGCATGTGCCGTATTAATGATGCCACACAGAGCGCCTGACGGTTTGTACCATCATCTGTCACAATTCATTGTTTGAAAAATTTTATATTTTATTTTTTGAAGTGATTACATAAATATAATCCATCTCTCCGGCATGAGTGCCTGGCTGAAGGTGAATCGAAAAAGAAGGACCCGCCCCGATTCTTTTTGCTCCCTTCCCTTTCAGTTAAATCACGCAGGAGAAATATCATGCCCCGCTACAAAAAAGGTATCCGTAATAATTGCTTTCATCAAAATTATACTCATGACGTATTGTTCCCCGGCGCAACATTCAGAACCCGACATAATGGAGAATGCGCCATTCTTGGCCGCTCTGATGATAAATCAAGGCGAGGCTATTATGTCGTGGAATTCAAAGACAGTGGCATCATCAAGGAAGCCTATGGCTCGCATATTAAAACTGGTTCTGTATCAGACGAAGCTTTTCCATCATCGGAGGAAGAACGACGAAAGTTACTGATGACACCAAAATATTACGGCGTCGGATATATTGGTAATGGATGTCATTCAACTATTGAAAACACCCGAACACACCAAAGAACGAGAGCATTCATACTCTGGCATAACATGCTGGCAAGGTGCCACATGACAACCAAAGGGAAGCAGTATTTTAAAGGCTACAAAGGTGTCACTGTATGCGAGCGATGGCATAACTTTCAGAACTTCTGCAATGACCTTCCAAAATTGCATGGCTACAACAAATGGAAGGATAATCCTGGAGAGTATGAGCTCGATAAGGATTACTCACATCGCCGGATTTATTCTGCTGACACGGTGGCATTTATCAGTACAGAAGAAAATGCCAGGGAAGCTGGATTACGACGCGTTGCCATGAAGATTCCTTCCGGGCATTATCATGAAATAAATAAAATTCGAGATAAGATATTAATGGAGGCTGAAGATGAATTAAAAAACAATCAAATTAATTATGAAGTTGTTCTTGACGGGAATATGAAAGTAATCCTGTCTGAAACTCCTTATGGCACAGTGTTGTTCTGGCCTCTCACAAAAAAGATTCAGCGTAATTGCTACATGATTGATGGTGATGTACAGGTTTATGTTCATTACCTGCGCTGGCTCATACTTCAGTGGGAAAACAGAAATCCCGACATAAACTGTATTGCTACAACCTGTTGATGATGCTATAAAATAGTTATAAAACAACCGGCATTTCACAATGCTATCTATTAATAAGAAGAAACGAACATTCAGGATGTATCTGTAATTCCGCTGTTGCAGTGATTTTCTATGCCAGAAAACAAGTGACAACGTCTGGCAGCTCATTGCAGAAGGCTAAATGCCAGCACTTCGTGCAGTCATTTAACATGTTCAACACATTATGCGCACTAATATAAACCAAGGAAGAATCCAGTCGTTGGCGGTCATGATTGTCATGCTCATTAACAATGACCAAACCCCATATCTCACTTACTACCGTATTCTCGGCTTAACCGTCCATGCAACCTCAACACATTGCTTTCAACTGCCGTCACCACGTTCTCCGGAAAATCTGTCGGTAATGAAGTCTTCACGTTATCCAGTGCTGCTGGAATCATTCTGGCAAAGTCACTCAGGATTTCATGCATCTGCACTTCCGGGAATCTCAGCACCTTTGCTGTCGCCAAAAAATGTCGCGAATAAATTTTATCGATTGCCGTTTTTTTGCCTTTGGATGCGTTAAGCCCCATTGCCAGTTTGAGATCGCTGATGTGTATTCCCGTACCGCCAAGGACCGGAAATGCTGAAATGATGTCGTAAAATGGCGTGAGTCGATAACTGCCGCCAGCCTGAATAAATACGGAGAAGTTTTTTGCATGACCGTCCGTTGCGCCAATCAACCACTGGAAGACCTGGAATTTCATAAAATCATAGCGATCTTTCAGCGCCTCGCTGGACCCCATCAAAAAAGCCATGATCCGCGCGATGCCTGGGCCTCCATCTGATTCATATTTCACCGATGAAGGTAAACCGAATGTCTGACACATATCCTCCTGTGGCAAGCGAAGTAAAACCGTTCGCTCAGCATTCCAACGCCTGTCAAAACGTTCGACCGCTAACGCGCGCACATTTCCCGCTTTAATGATTTCTGCGTCCGGAACATTCAACCCAAGTTCTTTCGCCAGCAGCAGACAGTAATACTCATTATCAACGCTTTGGCTGAGATCGAGCGTCGCATTGGGCTGCCTGATTTCGCCAATCGGTAATTTAATGATGTGCGTCGTCGGCGTTATTCCTTTCGGAATGCACCAGTCATTGCCTATTCTGAGCAGTGCTGTCTTCTCCTGTGCGCCAGCAACCGAGATGCGAAAGTCATTTTCTTCTCTAATCATGCCTAGCGGGATATCTGCTTTATAAGCCGTTAATACTTCTTCAAGTCTGGCTTCAGTAAGCTTTTCCCATGCCATTATCGGATGCGTTACGGTTTCGTCTTCGGGTATTAACGTCACGGCACCAACGCTGTCTCGCCCTATTTCTGACAATAAATCAAACGGTTGTCTGGATTTGGCATGATAACGTTTAACGATCCGGTCACGTACAATCGGGCTATCGGGTAACAGGTTATCGAAGAAGTTAAATACGGCATCAGAGGTGATATTCCCCCTCTGCAATGGCAGCGAAAGTGACAACGGTCTGGCATAACGGCTTGCTAACCACTCCGGTGCATACTTAAAGGTGTGCGCGCCGTTGGCTAACTTCGTTAACTCGCCTACCCGCTGGTTGTTCATCCAAGTGACAAGTTTAGGCATTACCACTCCAGATTTTGCTGTTCTGTTGATTCTGGCGAGGCATTTTTCGCGTCGCATAGCGTCATTGAGAGTTCAAGCGACTGTAAAATCTTAAAAAATGTCGTGAGCGTGGTATTGTCAGGGTTGTTTTCGAAATTGGAAATCGTCGCCTGCTTAATACCAATTTTTTTCGCCAGCTCGCTCTGCGTCCAGCCATTTTGCTGGCGAACCAGTTTCATTGCATTCGCCAATTGCGTTGGGCTATAGATCTTCTGAAAGCTCATCATGTCATACGTCCACAGCAAGTTTATCCGCTTAAGGGGATATTATAAGTTTTATCCTTTAGTGAGGATAAGTCAATCTGGAAACACATCTTATCCGCTCTACGGGATAAACGCTGCGATATCCGCGATCGCGGATAAAAAGGAGGATTTAAATAAGGCGTTGATGCGCCGTTTGAAGTCGGCAATATTAAGCCGCATGCCATCTCGACATGCGGCTTATACGGTTTACCAGCTATATTTCACTCCCAGCATGCCCTGAGTATCGCTATAGCCTTTATCACCTAGTTGCACACCGACATTCCCCCACAGGCTAAGGTTGTTATTTACTTTCGCCTCAACCCCGGTACGTACTTCACCGAGATTACGCGCACCTTCACGGCCTACGGTTTGACCATTCATCTTCACGGCGTAGACTTTGCTATTGTTGATCCAGTTCGCTTCAATGTAAGGCTGGAACTCACGCTGTTTACCATCGTCACGCTGGTGATGGCTATTCAGGTAGGTTTTCACCCCAAGTCGCGTTTGCACATTTCCGTCGCCTTCCGTTTCAATGCGCGTTCCGTCTTTCCGGGTATGGTCGGAATCTTTCACACCCATCCAGGTGATTTGCGCCTGTGGCTGGACGTACCAGGTATTCAGCGTCCCTTCGCTGCCGCTAAATGTTCCCGCTTCAAAGGTATACCCACCCTCAACAGAGGCCGTCACACCGCGAGAATCATAGTCGTCAGCAGAACGGTTATCGGAACTGACGCTGTTATCAAACCAGTTATACAGCGCCCAGCTGTCAACATAAGCGCCGGTCTTATTCGCATCGTTCTGATACCAGGTCGCGTACAGCCCAGCGCTGTAACCGCTGATGCGCCCATCCGATTTATAACCCACACGATTACTCTGAGTATTACTGTGCTGATTGGCGTAGCCTGCCATCACGCCAAGATGCCAGCGATCCTGCGCGTTGCTACTCCACTGCGCCAAATCGCCGCCTAGCTGCAATACATAGCGGTTAGCCTGAGTATTTAGCTGACCGTCACCGGCCCTTGAACGTTCGTGCCCTCCGACATGACGCATCCACATACTGCTTGCCGACCCCTGAGAATGCAGTGAATCTGTATACTGCGGCTCACCCAGACGGTCGTGTAAACGATGGCTAAACAGCGAGTTGGCTGCGGCAATGTTGCTGATATAGCTTCCGGCCTCCGGGCGATAAACTGATGGGCCTTCCGGATCCACAACAGGGGGATTATTGATGGGATCGGGTGTATCCGCTGGCGTTACGCCGTCCCATTTACTGGTCAGATACCAGTTTTTCTCGTCATTCCCCTTCCCTTTAGCCAGCGTGTAGACGTAAGCCCCAGCTTCGACAGTTCCGGTGGTCAGCGCGAAGTTACCTGCAGAATTACCGCCAACCTCAATGAGTTCAATACCGTTGACCGTTTGTGCACCGACGCCGCCAATGTTATCAACCCGAACGCGAGTGTTCCCTTGGGTATCGCCTTTCACGTTCATCTTATCGGTGGGCGAATTATCGCCGCCCAGCGTCGCGTTGAACGTCATCAGGCCATTGTTTCCGGTATAGTTGCCGTTAACGGTCAGTACATTCCCCGGTTTCCCCCCTTCGCTATTCATTTGAACCGTGCCGCCATTCTCCAGGTTGCCGCCGATAGTGGTTTTAGCGACACGCAGTGCCCCCCCAGGCATAACGTTCATATCACCTGCAGTGGTGACATTTCCCGACATCACACCGCTGTTATGGATATTAATGTGTTGACTTGCCATATTAATGGCAGAGTCGGAACCGAAAGCAATTTCCCCCCCCACGATATCCGTCGTACCCTGATACGCCGCGGAATCGTTGTTAAGAGTCAGGATCCCGGTACCCAGTTTTGTCACATCACCGCTACCGCTGATACTGTGCGTCATCGCCCAGCTACGCTCAGTGGAGATGGTGAGCAGGCCATTATTGATAACGGAAGCATCACCCAGGTTTTTCTGCTCGTTGACGCTGAGCGCGCTGCCTGTATCAATGTTGAATTGCCCCACAAAGCGGCTATTATCGCCATCCAGCTCTACATCTGTCCTGGCGGTTGCGCTCACGATACCCTTCCCGCTTATGCTATTACGCAGTTCGCCAGTCACGTTTTTTAGCGTTAACAGACCGTCATTGGCAATATTTCCTCTGCCTAACCCCTGAGTATTATCGAGGCTGACTTCCGCATTTGGGCTAATGCTGGTTAACGCATTGTAGCGTGCATTAAGCCCCTCGATAGCCAGCGTTCCCCCTGTAACATTCAGGTTTCCGCCACCTGTCAGTTCACCCTGACTGATCCCACCTTTATTTACCGTCAGCGCCCCCTCTTTGAACAAAACAGTCGAACCCATCTGCCCGGTGAATGTCTCTACCGTCTGCGTCGATCCATTAAGATCGACGATGGCCGCGTTGCTGATGTTCAGTTCCCGGGTGTTGCCAAGTGCACCATCCGCATCGGTACGTAATGTCCCCATCTGAACGTAGGTTGCCCCCTGATAGTCGTTCTGACCGTTGGAAAGCGAAACCTGTCGCACCGTATTGATTGCCAGATCCCCTTCACCACCGATTTTTGCCGACATATCGGCCGTTGCGCCATAGGCTCCGCCATGTTCGGCTAACGTCAGCTTTTGCCCACCATGGATGTTCAGCGCTTTCAGCCCATAGTTAACGTACAAACCATCACCTGGTGCGGTCGTGAGGCGGAATCCATAATCACCCTCGGCGACCACCGTTCCGTTTTGCGCAATGTGTAACGTTTTGTCCGCTTCCACCTCGTCGCCCTGTAAATCACGTAACGTTAATGAGCCACCCGACCCAATAACCGTTTGCGCCTTCACCAGTTGAACGCCGACATGGCTATCGTCGTGTTCCAGCAAATTGAGCGTCGTCAGAGGGTTATTCGCCATGGGATCATTCCACGGTTTAGGCACGTCGATAAGCACGTCGCCCGTCCCGTTTACCTGATAGTTACGGCCTTTCCAGGTGTAGTCACCCGCGCCGACAACCAGCGTATCGACGCTGATATATCCCTCTGCAAGCGTCGCAGCAGGAATATCCGTATCGAAAATGAGCGTACCGCCATTCATGGCCAGTCCACCAATGGATTGCTCTCCCACTTTTACCGATGTGGTATTTTCACTGTCAGACTGCAACATCGCGTGAGTAAGCGCAGCGGTGTTGTCGCGTTCCAGAGTGAAGGTACTGTCTTTCAGTTGGGCAACACCGGCGAATTCAGTCCCTGTTGCATGGGTAAAGCCAAACATCTTGTCGGAGGATGACAGCTGCACTCGCATCAAACCATCGCCTTTGAGCGCATTGGTCAGCGTGTAATCTCCTGCACTGTTCGTTGATGCGAGAATGTCGAGCGTACCGGGGTTTGCAATGGTTACTTCACTCGACCCCATGCCCGTTACCCCATCTGCCGTATGAGACGCAATGGTCAGGAGGCCGTCATTGACCAGCGTTTTACCGCTATAAGTATTCCCTGCATTGAACACCGTATGGCCTGCATCATGGATCACTTTTCCGTCTTTATCGTCACCTGTAATCAGCATATCGACCTGGTAGCCGGCATCACTGTTATTAGTATGATTAATGACAAAAACACCTTCGCCAGAGCCAAACTCTACTTTCGTCGCGTTGGTGATAAATCCGGCATCTGCCGCCGCCTCACCGTGAGCTGCACCAATGTTTAGCGTTCCTACAGCAGGTTCAAAAACACCTAAGTAAACTTCTCCACCTTCGACATTCAGCGTGCCGCTATTCGTCAGGGTTAACGTACCCGTACCAGATGTCCCTACGTACATATTGAATGTTTCAAGAAGAGAGTTCTGCCCATCCACCCTCACGTCGCCCTTACTTTTGTCATTGAGAGCTATCTGTGTATCACGCGCTTTAACTATACCTCCGGTGGTAATATTCAGTTCACCCGTGCCTAATACACCGACCTGTAGCAATTGGGCGTTAGTAGAAGACGTCTTTAAATTCCAAAGACTATCCGTTGAAATATTAACTATCCCCTTACCGGAGGCATTTCCTCCGATAAATCCATAGCCCGTTGAATTAAGGGTGGCACCATTACTGACATTTACGATACCGCTACCAAAATTACCGACATTGATACCCACAGTATCGAACGATGATGTCGCATCCATCAGGTTCAGAGTGCCGATACCGCTTGCTTTATCGCCCAAAAAAGTAATATTTTGCGATACAAACTTACCGCCATCGCTAATATTGAGGTTTCCGACACCCGCAACACCAATGGTGGTATAGACATTCTTATTGACCTCCCACATCCCCCCCGTGGTGATGCTGACATTCCCGACGCCGGTTTCTCCATAACCGAGTGAGCTTCCTCCGTTGCTGACAACAAGCCCCTCATTACTGATATTCATTTCGCCGTGGCCGTCATAACCAAGATTAGTTCCGAGATTAGTGATAACGGAGTTCTTATCCTTAACAGTAATGTTGCCTGTGCCTGTTTCTTTCATCCCCGCAGTGATAATTCCCGAATCTACTTTACCTTCACGCGAGACATTAAGTTCACCGTCGCCAGCATCACCGATATAGATATAGCGGAAAGCTTCGCCTGTTCCGAGGAAATTCCAATGCCCTTTATCGGTCACGTTGATGACACCGTGGGAACCGTCCTGAACGCCCACCAATGAATATTCTTTGTTATTAATCAGTCCATTATTGGAAATATTGACTGTGCCATTTCCGAAATATCCATTATAGAGTCTGCGTACCGTGATGACAGAGTCTTGATCCTGCACATTCAGGGTTCCGAAACCGGTGGCATTGCCACCGATAATCGTGTTTTCAGCCGTAATCAGCCCACCCTCGCGAATAGTCGCTTCCCCCGTTCCTTGATTACCAATTTGAAATTCAATTGAGGAATCGTTATTTTTTATTAGCCACTCACCGCCCTTTTCAACGACAACTTGGCCATTACTGCCCGCCTGATAGCCTAAAATGGCGACTATTGAACTCGTGACGTAACCCTTATCCGTAATATTTAATGAGCCTGTGCCATAGCTCCCTATTTCGAATAATTCGGTCGTCAGAACAGAGTCCTCTCCCTCAACATTGACCGTCCCGACGCCTCCTGTCGAGGAACCTAGCCTTAAATATCCTCCATCAACGTGACCTTTCTGTTTAATATTCAGCGTCCCCGTTCCGGATTGACCCACATTTAAAGGCCTTGCATTATTTCCGCTATCATACAATCGCCAGGTGCCACCCAAAACATTAACGGTGCCCTTCGAGTTCTCATTACCACCAATGACGCTGGTAGTAATCGTGGTTAAGGAGGCATTACCGCCAGCCAAAATATTAAGCACTCCAGTGCCATACCAGCCAACCAGGTAGGCATCATAAGCAACATCAGTATCAATATTGGTAATCTGATCATTATCAACTTCCAGACTCGCACCAGACGCTGAACCGCTTAGTGCCAGCAAAACACCCAGCGTCAATCTACTGAATTTCGTTGTCAGTCCAGAGGATTTACGCAAATTAACCGTCGATTTTTTACCTACCCTGCGAGTTAATTCCGAGCAGACCTGAAATACCTGTAGGGTGCAATTCCATATCACGCGATAGATTCTATTCATATAAACGCTCCATATACAAACAATACAGCCACGAAAGAGATGAGTCGCCAGACATTAAAAATGAAACTTATTAAATTGTCAGAGGTCTGTATTGAGTGTTAGTTGGAGGTGGGAAGGTGTCAATTTGGCTAATTTGCTAATGCTTTCGAATTGATAGATTAAAAATTGCATAGTTCTTATTTTATTTAAAAATGAACTATGAGTTATTGTTGCTTAATGAGAAAACTGTTTCTTTCAATAAGAAAATTATCATCATCATATTTAACAAAGAATAGCACTAATTGCTAAAAATCGAAGTTTATTAAACCCCTTTTGCATCCATTAGTGTCTTTAGGAATATTCGTTATAAAATAAGGGTTATGCTTAATGCTTTAAGAAAAATAGCAATTTCCCCTTGAATATATTACTGGTGATGGAAGGATGAATCTGCAAGCTGGCATTTAACAAGCCAGTTCTAAAAGAAGGGAAATAAGAATAACTATACTCAAAAACTAACAGCCACGGTCATCATGATGTGGCTGTCAATGAAACTATAACCCAGGCGCTTTCCATAACGACGTCGTCAGTCCATGATCAACCAGCCCCAGCTGATCCTGATAAACTGCCTGCCACTTATCGCGTGAATCCTGATAAAGTTCATGCTTTTCCGGGTCTGGTGTGTGCGTCCGTTCCCAGCGAACCAGGCGTTCTCCGGTTTCTGCCATTGATGAAAAAATTCCGGCACCGACGCCAGCTGCAATGGCACATCCTAATGCAGTGGCTTCTTTGACCACCGGAATATTGACGGGTAATCCCGAGACATCAGCGAGAATTTGACTCCATAATTTCCCTTTTGAACCTCCGCCTGCAAAGACTAACGATGAAGGATGAATATTGGAGAAATCAGCAATTTGCTGCAAGTTACACGCTGATACAATCGCCGCATTTTCTTCCAGCGCACGGAACAATGTCGCTTTGTTACATTTATCCGGGTCAATGGACAAGTTAATAAAGGAAGGCGCAGCGTGATACCAGGTTTTAAAGCGCATTCTGTCGGAGAATATCGGCATTACGCCCCACGACCCAGGCGGCACCCGGCTGGCCATCTCTTCCAACAGCGTATAGGTGTCGATGCCTAGACGTTCGGCAATCAGTTTTTCTTCGGCACAGAAAGCATCGCGGAACCAGCGCATGGTGAGTCCGGTAAAAAAGCTTATAGATTCAGCTTGTACCATGCCAGGAATAACATGGGGATTAACGCGCACGTTCATTTCTGGATCGGTCACCGGCGCGGCTAAGTTTACAACTTGCTGCCAGAATGTGCCGCCAAGAACAGCGGTTTGTGCCGGACGCACAACGCCTAACCCCAGGCAACCAAGCTGCACGTCACCTCCTCCAACGACCACCGGAGTGCCCGCCTTCAGACCGCAGAGTTCCGCCGCTTGTGAACTCACCACACCCAGCAATGTGCCGGTTTCTTTGACAGGAGAAAGAATATCGGCACGCAGGCCAGCCATATCCAGCAATGCAGGTTTCCAGTCACGGGTGGTTAGATCAAGAAGTCCCGTGGTGCCAGCATTAGAGGGATCCACCGCAAGTTCGCCGCTGAGCATATAGGCCAGCCAGTCGCTGATCATGGTGATGGTTGATGCCTGACGGTAAATATCGGAACGATGGTGCGCCAGCCAAAGTAATCTGGGGATGGCACTTAAAGCCAGTGTTTGTCCGGTCGCGCGATAAACTTCGTTTTCAAAGGTATTGTTGTGCAGTTCTTTAAGTTCGCTAACTTCGCGCGCCGCTCTGGCATCCACATTGGCGCAGGCCCAGATCGGTGTTCCTTCATTGTTATATAAAACAATGCCTTCACGCATCGAACATGCCGAAACGGCAGCGATATACTCCGGGGCTATGCCGGCGTTGTGCAACGCCTGGCGCATACACTCACACGCCAGTTGCCAGTTTTTGTTGAGATCAAATTCCATAGAACCAGGAACGTCCGGTACTGCCAGATGCCGCCACTCCGCCTGTCCCACTGCTATTTGATTGCCTTCCAGGTCGAATATCACAGCCCGAATACTTCCGGTGCCTGCATCCAGCGCCATCAGGTAGTACTTTGATTCTGAAGGGGTAAAGAGTCGAGCCATTAGATTATCCTCGGCTTATGCGTTCTGTCTGTTCCTCTATACGTTCTCCATCATTCCCGGTAATAAGGTCATGCAAATTTAACTACGTAAAATCGCCGCTGCTGTGTCCTGATCGGTAACCAGTGCGTTGATATAACCGCCTTTCATTGCAGCGGCAATTGCTTCGGCTTTATTTTCTCCCCCTGCCACGCCAACCCGGACGGGTATGGTCTTCAGCGCGCTTAAAGGTAAGCCAATCAGTTCGTTATGTATTTTGATATCCGTGACAACGTCACCTTTTGCATCAAAAAAGTAGCCTAAAATGTCGCCAACCGCCCCTTTTCGGCCAATCATTAACTGTTCGCCCTGGCTGATATAACCGGAGCGAATGATTGTCGCGTCGTCTTGTTGACTCACGGCCCCAATGCCGACAATCGCCACATCCGCTGCTTGCGCGGCTAACAGAACATCTTTGACGCAATTTTCATTTTTTAGCGTACGGGCAATGTCAGCGGAGGATGCCCGCAACGGGGCCGGAATAATATTCACACTGCACGCCGCGTTAAGCTGCCCGATTCCCGTCATATAAGAACCGACGCCACCGGAGAGCGTGACCAGGCGAATTTGCTGTGACGAAATAAAACCACTTAAGCGTTGCAGCGTATTCATGGTTGCCTCGCCAAAACCAATCGCCAGCATCTGTTGTGGTTGAAGTAAACTCATCAACATATGCGCCGCGCCTATCCCCAGTCGCCCACCGACATCAGCATCCGCAAGCCCAGGGATCACCCGGACATGTTGCAGCGAAAACTGACGACGTAATTGAGTTTCATATTCCAGACAGCCTTCAAAGCGAGAATTAATCTGTACGCGAATAATGCCGGACTGATGCCCTTTCTCCAGCAATCGCGACACTTTCAAACGTGTCAGGCCGAGACGATCGCTGATCTCGCTCTGGGTCAGCCCGTCGTGATAGTAAAACCACGCGATCCGCGCGACCTGTTCTTCTTCACACATTCCCTGTTCTGAAATTGCCGAATCGTTGATTGTCATAATTCATTCTTCACTTTGAACATATTTAAATCTTTAATGCAATTGTTCAGTTCTTGCTCATTTATATCTGTGATGGCAACCACAGTTTGACTCTACGAGCATGAACAAACGCAACCGTGAAAATCAAAATAGCATAAATTGTGATCTATTCGTCGGAAATATGTGCAATGTCCACCTAAGGTTATGAACAAATTAAAAGCAGAAATACATTTGTTCAAAACTCACCTGCAAAACTGAACGGGGGAAATATGCAAACGAGTGATACCCGCGCGTTACCGCTACTTTGCGCCCGCTCGGTTTATAAACAGTATTCAGGGGTCAATGTCCTGAAAGGCATCGATTTTACGTTGCATCAGGGGGAGGTCCACGCCCTGCTCGGCGGCAATGGTGCCGGTAAATCGACGTTAATGAAGATTATTGCCGGTATTACCCCTGCTGATAGCGGTACGCTGGAGATTGAGGGCAACAACTACGTCAGATTAACGCCAGTTCATGCTCATCAGCTGGGTATTTATCTCGTTCCCCAGGAACCGCTGCTTTTCCCAAGCCTGTCGATAAAAGAAAACATCCTGTTTGGGCTGGCAAAAAAACAGCTCTCCATGCAGAAAATGAAGAACTTGCTGGCGGCGCTGGGCTGCCAGTTTGATCTGCATAGTCTGGCAGGATCGCGGGATGTCGCCGATCGCCAAATGGTGGAAATCCTCCGCGGGCTGATGCGCGACTCGCGGATTCTGATCCTCGATGAACCTACCGCCTCGCTTACCCCTGCGGAAACCGAACGCTTGTTTAGTCGCTTGCAAGAGCTGCTTGCTACTGGCGTGGGTATTGTTTTTATCTCGCATAAGCTGCCGGAAATTCGCCAGATTGCCGATCGAATTAGCGTGATGCGCGACGGAACCATCGCCTTAAGCGGCAAAACCAGCGAACTGTCTACCGACGACATTATTCAGGCCATCACCCCAGCGGTACGGGAAAAATCGCTCTCTGCCAGCCAAAAATTATGGCTGGAGTTACCTGGTAACCGCCCACAACATGCCGCCGGAACGCCGGTGCTGACACTGGAAAATCTGACCGGCGAAGGTTTCAGGAATGTCAGCCTGACGCTCAATGCCGGAGAAATTCTGGGCCTGGCTGGGCTGGTGGGGGCCGGACGCACAGAACTGGCCGAGACGCTCTATGGTCTGCGTACTTTGCGTGGCGGACGCATTATGCTGAATGGTAAAGAGATCAATAAATTATCCACTGGAGAACGTTTACTGCGCGGTCTGGTTTATCTGCCGGAAGATCGCCAGTCATCCGGACTGAATCTCGATGCTTCGCTGGCCTGGAACGTCTGCGCCCTTACTCATAACCTTCGTGGATTCTGGGCGAAAACCGCGAAAGATAATGCCACCCTGGAACGTTATCGTCGGGCGCTGAATATTAAATTCAACCAACCGGAACAAGCTGCACGGACATTATCCGGTGGCAACCAGCAAAAAATCCTCATTGCCAAATGCCTGGAAGCTTCGCCGCAAGTATTGATTGTCGATGAGCCGACGCGCGGCGTGGATGTCTCGGCCCGTAATGATATCTACCAGCTGTTGCGCAGCATCGCCGCACAAAATGTGGCTGTGCTGCTTATCTCCTCCGACCTGGAAGAGATCGAACTGATGGCAGATCGTGTGTATGTGATGCATCAGGGCGAAATTACCCACTCTGCACTGACCGAGCGCGATATTAATGTCGAGACTATTATGCGCGTTGCCTTCGGCGATAGTCAGCGTCAGGAGGCGTCATGCTGAAGTTTATTCAGAACAACCGTGAAATCACGGCACTGCTGGCGGTGGTGCTGCTGTTTGTATTACCCGGTTTTCTCGACCGCCAGTATTTAAGTGTGCAAACGCTGACCATGGTTTATAGCAGCGCGCAAATCCTGATCCTCCTGGCAATGGGCGCGACGCTGGTAATGCTTACGCGCAATATTGATGTTTCAGTGGGTTCGATTACCGGAATGTGCGCGGTGCTGTTGGGGATGTTACTGAACGCAGGATATTCACTACCTGTTGCTTGTGTCGCGACTTTACTGCTTGGTTTGCTCGCGGGATTTTTCAACGGTGTCCTGGTCGCGTGGCTAAAGATCCCTGCCATTGTTGCCACCCTTGGCACGTTAGGGTTGTACAGAGGCATCATGTTGCTGTGGACTGGCGGCAAATGGATTGAAGGGTTACCCGCCGAACTGAAACAGCTCTCCGCCCCGCTGCTGCTTGGCGTTTCAGCAATTGGTTGGTTGACGATAATTCTGGTGGCATTTATGGCCTGGCTGCTGGCAAAGACGGCGTTTGGACGCAGTTTTTATGCCACGGGCGATAATTTACAGGGCGCTCGTCAACTGGGCGTTCGTACTGAAGCCATTCGCATTGTGGCATTTTCGTTGAACGGTTGCATGGCGGCACTGGCGGGAATTGTGTTTGCTTCGCAGATTGGTTTTATCCCCAACCAGACCGGTACCGGGCTGGAGATGAAAGCAATTGCAGCCTGCGTGCTGGGCGGCATTAGTTTGCTCGGCGGTTCCGGTGCGATCATCGGTGCGGTACTCGGCGCATGGTTCCTGACGCAGATCGATAGCGTACTGGTGCTGTTGCGCATTCCGGCATGGTGGAATGATTTTATCGCGGGTCTGGTTCTGCTGGCGGTGCTGGTGTTTGATGGACGCCTGCGTTGTGCGCTGGAACGTAATCTGCGGCGGCAAAAATATGCCCGCTTTATGACGCCACCGCCATCCGTTAAACCCGCTTCGTCAGGTAAAAAACGGGAGGCTGCATAATGCGTATTCGCTACGGTTGGGAACTGGCTCTTGCCGCACTGCTCGTAATTGAGATTGTCGCATTTGGTGCAATTAACCCGCGGATGTTAGACCTCAATATATTGCTGTTCAGCACCAGTGACTTTATCTGCATTGGCATTGTCGCCCTACCGCTGACGATGGTGATTGTCAGTGGCGGGATCGATATTTCGTTTGGTTCGACCATCGGCCTCTGCGCCATTGCATTGGGCGTACTGTTTCAAAGTGGTGTGCCGATGCCGCTGGCGATTCTCCTGACCTTACTGCTCGGCGCATTGTGCGGGCTGATCAACGCCGGATTAATTATCTATACCAAAGTTAACCCGCTGGTGATTACGCTTGGCACGCTGTATCTGTTTGCCGGAAGCGCTCTGCTGCTTTCCGGTATGGCCGGAGCGACGGGGTACGAAGGTATTGGTGGATTCCCGATGGCGTTTACAGATTTCGCTAACCTGGATGTGCTGGGACTCCCCGTTCCGCTGATTATCTTCCTGATATGTCTCCTCGTTTTCTGGCTCTGGCTGCATAAAACCCATGCCGGACGTAATGTGTTTTTGATTGGGCAAAGCCCGCGCGTGGCGCTTTATAGCGCGATTCCAGTTAACCGCACCTTATGTGCGCTCTATGCCATGACGGGGCTGGCGTCTGCGGTCGCCGCTATGCTGCTGGTATCGTATTTTGGTTCAGCACGTTCCGATCTCGGTGCGTCGTTTCTGATGCCCGCCATCACCGCCGTGGTGCTTGGCGGGGCCAATATTTATGGTGGTTCCGGTTCCATTATCGGCACCGCCATTGCGGTTTTATTAGTGGGATATTTGCAACAAGGTTTGCAAATGGCAGGAGTGCCAAATCAGGTGTCCAGCGCCCTTTCCGGTGCGCTACTTATCGTCGTTGTCGTAGGTCGTTCCGTTAGCCTGCATCGCCAGCAAATTAAAGAGTGGCTGGCGCGTCGGGCCAATAACCCATTGCCATAAAGGATATCTTCATGACACTTCATCGCTTTAAGAAAATCGCCTTACTTAGCGCTCTTGGCATTGCCGCAATCTCTATGAATGTGCAGGCCGCAGAGCGTATTGCATTTATTCCCAAACTGGTTGGCGTGGGATTTTTTACCAGCGGTGGCAACGGCGCACAACAAGCGGGTAAAGAGCTGGGCGTTGATGTGACCTACGACGGGCCGACAGAACCCAGTGTTTCTGGTCAGGTACAGTTGATTAATAACTTCGTCAATCAGGGTTATAACGCCATTATCGTTTCTGCGGTTTCGCCTGATGGCTTGTGTCCGGCACTGAAACGCGCCATGCAACGTGGTGTGAGAGTGCTGACCTGGGACTCTGATACTAAACCGGAGTGCCGCTCTTACTACATTAATCAGGGAACGCCCGCCCAGTTGGGAGGTATGTTGGTGGATATGGCGGCGCGTCAGGTGAATAAAGACAAAGCCAAAGTCGCGTTTTTCTACTCAAGCCCCACCGTTACGGACCAAAACCAGTGGGTGAAAGAAGCGAAAGCGAAAATCGCCAAAGAGCATCCTGGCTGGGAAATTGTCACTACGCAGTTTGGCTATAACGATGCCACTAAATCATTACAAACCGCAGAAGGAATATTAAAAGCGTATAGCGATCTCGACGCCATTATCGCCCCCGATGCCAACGCCCTGCCCGCTGCCGCACAAGCCGCAGAAAACTTGAAAAATGACAAAGTAGCGATTGTCGGATTCAGTACGCCAAACGTGATGCGTCCATATGTGGAACGCGGCACGGTGAAAGAATTTGGCCTGTGGGATGTGGTTCAGCAAGGCAAAATTTCAGTGTATGTCGCGGATGCATTATTGAAAAAAGGATCAATGAAAACGGGCGACAAGCTGGATATCCAGGGCGTAGGTCAGGTTGAAGTCTCGCCAAATAGCGTTCAGGGCTATGACTACGAAGCGGATGGTAATGGCATCGTACTGTTACCGGAGCGCGTGATATTCAACAAAGAGAATATCGGCAAATACGATTTCTGATGTGCATTACTTAACCGGAGTAAGTTATGGCAGATTTAGACGATATTAAAGATGGTAAAGATTTTCGTACCGATCAACCGCAACAAAATATCCCTTTTACCCTGAAAGGTTGCGGTGCGCTGGATTGGGGAATGCAGTCACGCTTATCGCGGATATTTAATCCGAAAACGGGTAATACCGTGATGCTGGCCTTTGATCATGGTTATTTTCAGGGGCCGACTACCGGACTTGAACGCATTGATATAAATATCGCCCCGCTGTTTGAACATGCCGATGTATTAATGTGTACGCGCGGCATTTTGCGCAGCGTAGTTCCCCCAGCGACCAATAAGCCGGTGGTACTGCGGGCGTCAGGTGCGAACTCTATTCTGGCGGAATTAAGTAATGAAGCCGTGGCGTTATCGATGGATGATGCCATGCGCCTGAACAGTTGCGCGGTGGCGGCGCAGGTTTATATCGGCAGCGAATATGAACATCAGTCGATCAAAAATATTATTCAGCTGGTTGATGCCGGAATGAAAGTGGGAATGCCGACCATGGCCGTGACTGGCGTGGGCAAAGATATGGTGCGCGATCAGCGTTATTTCTCGCTCGCGACTCGAATCGCCGCTGAAATGGGGGCGCAAATTATTAAAACCTATTATGTCGAAAAAGGTTTTGAACGGATTGTTGCCGGATGTCCGGTACCCATTGTTATTGCTGGCGGTAAAAAATTACCGGAGCGCGAGGCGCTGGAAATGTGCTGGCAGGCTATCGATCAGGGCGCTTCTGGTGTGGATATGGGGCGTAATATTTTCCAGTCTGACCATCCGGTGGCGATGATGAAAGCCGTACAGGCGGTGGTTCACCATAACGAAACGGCTGATCGGGCATATGAACTCTATCTGAGTGAAAAACAGTAACTGCGGATCTAAGGAGAAGAATTATGCACGTCACACTGGTTGAAATTAACGTTCATGAAGACAAGGTTGACGAGTTTATCGAAGTTTTTCGCCAGAACCACCTGGGCTCTGTACAGGAAGAAGGCAATTTGCGCTTCGATGTCTTACAGGACCCGGAAGTGAATTCGCGCTTTTATATCTACGAAGCCTATAAAGATGAAGACGCAGTGGCGTTCCATAAAACCACCCCCCACTACAAAACCTGTGTCGCGAAACTGGAATCTTTAATGACCGGGCCGCGTAAAAAACGTCTGTTCAATGGTTTGATGCCGTGAGGCGAATTTATCAATTTTATCTACAATTGGGGTAACGCGCTGACGGGAGTAAAAAAATGTCTGACTGGAACCCCTCTTTATATTTGCACTTTTCCGCTGAACGATCGCGTCCGGCGGTGGAGCTGCTTGCCAGAGTGCCGCTGGAAAATGTCGAATATGTTGCCGATCTTGGCTGTGGCCCAGGTAACAGCACCGCCCTTCTACAACAACGTTGGCCTGCGGCCAGGATAACAGGCATCGACTCGTCTCCGGCGATGATTGCTGAAGCGCGCAGTGCTTTGCCAGACTGCCAGTTCGTGGAAGCAGACATCCGCAACTGGCAACCGGTACAGGCACTCGATCTGATTTTTGCTAATGCCTCACTGCAATGGCTGCCCGACCACTACGAATTGTTTCCTCATCTGGTTTCTTTACTTAATCCGCAGGGCGTGCTGGCAGTACAGATGCCAGATAACTGGCTGGAGCCGACCCATGTGCTCATGCGCGAAGTTGCCTGGGAACAAAACTACCCGGATCGCGGGCGTGAGCCGTTGGCTGGCGTTCATGCTTACTACGATATTTTGAGCGAAGCCGGATGTGAGGTCGATATCTGGCGAACCACCTACTATCACCAGATGCCGTCACACCAGGCGATTATCGATTGGGTGACTGCCACTGGATTACGTCCGTGGTTACAGGATCTGACCGAGAGCGAACAGCAGCTTTTTCTTAAGCGCTACCATCAGATGCTGGAAGAGCAGTATCCACTGCAAGAGAACGGACAGATACTGCTGGCATTTCCGCGTCTTTTTATTGTTGCCCGGCGTATGGAGTAAATATCACGTCAGCTGGTAATGACGATCGGGAAGAATTTTTGCTGGAATTTCGGCTTCATCGTTCATCTGTAACAGGTCAATTTCAATAGCGTTGCAGATGGCATCCAGTGGTAAATCATTGTTTTCAGTACCGAACGGATCTTCCAGTTCTTCCGCCAGACAATCCAGCGAAATAAAAGTGTAGGAAATCAGCACAGAGATAAAAGGCGTCATGTAATGCAGGTCCACGACCAGCGCGAACGGCAGCATGATACAAAACAGATAAACGGTACGATGCAAAATCAGGGTGTAGGCAAAGGGAATTGGCGTATAGGCAATGCGCTCGCATCCTGCCAGGACCGCTGAAATATCATTAAGCCGATCGTTGAGGCTAATAAACAGGATATCTGAAAGCTGTCCATTGCGGCGCTGAACCGCCAACCATTCTCCCATTATTAACAAGATACGGTTAGCTGGAGAGTTCGAAGCCAGTACACGCTGAAGATCTTCAGTCTTGAGATAATGAGCCAGCACTTCCGCCTGTGGCTGTTTGCGTAATGTCATGCGTAAACAGTGGGCGAAGGCGATTTGCAGCCGGGCAAACTCCCTTACACTTGCCGAATCCGGCAATGTCGTTTTTACCTCGCGCAGTAACGACCGTGAGGCAATCATCAACTGCCCCCAAAGTTTTCGCGCTTCAACGTAACGGGCGTACCCGGCATTATTACGAAAACCAAGAAAAATGGCGATGGCGACACCGAGAATGCTGAACGGTGCGAGGGTGAATTTGATGCCCAGATGCGTGTACCAGGGCAGCATGAATATAACAGCGATAGAAAAGAGAAAATTGAGTAGTAAGCGCGAGGATATCTTGGATAATACTGAGCCGTGCCAGACAAAAATACGGCGCAGCCAGTGTTGTTGTGGACGAACAATCATGGTTATCTTCAGGCGTGAAAAAGTCGCCCTATTAAACGTGATTACGATCACATTCTCAAGACGCTACTTACAAATTACCTACAAGCTTACAACATTAACAGGCGCTGCATGTGGCACCTGTTAATGATAAAGGCATATAGGATGTTGTAACTAATATGGTGAAATAAGAAACCCGGTCGAAACCGGGTTCAGAAGTAACGGTGTTATTAGCACAACGGACGTACAGCTTCGCGCATCCCTTTTTCGAGAATCGCATCCAGGTCATTAGCAACCTGCTCGACCAGACCAGGCACTTGCGTCAGGTCCTGCTCCCAGTGGTCTTTTTCTGCCAAAACAATCGCTACCAGTTCCTGGGTGCCGATAACACGGTCACGATGCTGGCTCCAGAGTTGCTGATAACGTTCCAGCCAGTGTGCATCGTCCTGTACCGGATATGTTTCGCCGTTACGCTCACCACGATAGAACGCAATCAATGCCGCTAATGCGAAAGTAAGGCGCGCCGGAAGTGTGCCGTTTGCCTTCTGCCCTGCCAGCAGCTGTGGCAGGATGCGGGTGCGGAACTTGGTCATACCGTTGAGCGCGATAGACAGCAGCTGATGCTTAATGTACGGGTTACGGAAACGCCCGGTGACTGCACTGGCGAAAGATTCCAGTTCATCACGAGGCAAATCCAGTACCGGAATAATTTCTTCGTAGATAGCTTTTTCAACGAATGCGCAAATTTCAGCATCGTTCATCGCTTCACCTACGGTATCCAGCCCTGCCTGGAACGCCACCGGCACCAGCGCGGTGTGCGCACCGTTGAGGATTGCCACTTTGCGTTCTTTGTACGGTTTAATATCGTCAACAATCAGCACGTTGAGCGGATATTTGTCCAGACGCAGTTCAGTCGCTAAGGATTTCGGTCCCTGAATCACAAACAGGTAAAAGTGTTCAGCGGTGTCGAGAAAACCATCGTGATAACCCAGTTCTTCTTCCAGTTTAGCCACTTCATCGCGCGGATAACCGGTAACGATACGGTCCACCAGCGTAGAACAGAAGCTGTTAGCCTGATCCAGCCATTGAATAAATGCTTCTGGCAGTGCCCACTCTTGCGCATAGCGCAGCACCAGTTCACGCAACGCGTCGCCATTGTAGTCAATCAACTCACACGGAATGATGATCCAACCTTTATCCAGCGCACCGTTGAAATGGCTAAAGCGTTCGAACAGCAGACGGGTCAGTTTTGCCGGATAGCTTACCGCTGGCGCGTCATCGAATTTATCGCCCGCATGGTAGCTGATACCCGCTTCGGTGGTGTTAGAGAAAACAAAGCGCATTTCCGGGTTGTGCGCCAGTTTCAGGAATTCATCGTATTCACTGTAGACGCTGATTTCACGATTAACCGAGCGAATCAGACGCGCGTCGCTGACCGCTTCCCCCTTCTCATTCAGGCCACGGATAATGGTGGTGTACAGACCATCCTGCGTGCTCAGTGACGGCGGGAATGAAGTTTCAATCGGACGAACAACGACCACACCAGAATTCAGATCGGTGTGCTCATTCAGGAGATCGATTTGCCAGTCAACAAAGGCGCGCAGGAAGTTACCTTCACCAAACTGAATGATACGTTCTGGATACTGTGCACCGGGAAAATCGCGACGATTTAGTGTTTTCACAATGGGTTCCCTTCTGATTAGTCATACAACCTGTTTGAATTGGTACGACAGGTTAGCAAACTTTAATACGCCGAACCCCTGTTTTGATCAACTCCTGATGATTAATGAGCAGTTTTATGAGAAAAGTGTGGCGCGGATCATGGTTTAATCGAGGAAATACGCCTTTTCCTGGATCATAAAGTGGTAGAACACATTGCATTCAAATCGCGCGGAATGAATAAAGATGTCAGACAACTTCCTCACCGTAACGCATAGTGCTGGTACGGTTGCGCCCATCTTTCTTCGAGCGATACAGACACGTATCGGCTTCGACCATCAATTTATTAAAGTCATCGGTCAGCGTTCGGTACGATGCGCGACCACTACCGACGCCAATACTTACCGTGAGATAAAGCGTTTTTTGTTGCCAGGTGAATGGTTGCAGTTCAACGCCTTTACGGATTTTTTCCGCCATTAGCAGACCATCGACAGGATTCACCGACGGCACTGCAACAGCAAATTCTTCGCCGCCCATTCGCGCCACCAGCCCCTTATCACCGACAATCTTCTGAATATGCCGGGCAAACACGCTTAACACTTTATCGCCACATTCATGTCCATAGTTATCGTTAATGCTTTTGAAATAGTCGATATCAAGCAGCATGACAGTCAGATGTTGTGTCTGTTTCAGCGATAGACTTTTCAGCGCCTCATAAAGACCGGACCGTGAGTAAACCTGAGTCAGAAAATCAAAGTCGGCTCGCAGCGCAACTTGCTTCATTAGCGAATTGATCGCTGCCACGCTAAAAGAAACCATAATTGGGCATATCGCCATCGTGGCAATACCGAGACGTGCGGAGAACATTTCCGGAATGGAGAACGGCGAACCGACCGAGATATCAATCACCGAATTTGCCACCAGTACGATTTCCACCGCACCGGTGACAAAGGTCAACAGACATGTTACCTGCGGCGTATAGCGCACTGCACACCAGATTAATGCAGGCAGCGGGAACGCCAGACTCCCCGCTCCACCAATGACTACCGAGGCAATAACCGACACAATAAGCGCGATGGCGGGCATCATCTGTTCTGCTTTAAAGCGCGGCAGCACTCCAGGAATAGCCAACGTCAGCATACAAGGCACGATCAACACGCCCGTTGAGAATTGCTCACTGAACCAGTCGGCAAGCAAAGGCCAGAAATCCAGACTATCAATACTGACCGAACCAATCGCCCCGACAATAGCGCATAATAATGCGGCAATCAGACAGTAATTAAATAGCCGTAAGGCACTTACTGGCTCATACTTATTTTTCCCCAGACGCTTATCCCGCACGACCAGTAAGGCGACGGTAACAATAAACATCATATTGGAGAAATTGATAGCCAGTGAAACCAGTCCCCATTCGGTGGTTATGGCATCATAAACCAGCATCGCCACATAACTGATCGCATAGTAATGCAGTCGATTAAGCCAGACATAGCGGGCAAACACCCCCGCCATTACGCCATTCAGCGGCCAGAAAAGAGAAAGTTCGTGAACCAGCCGTAACTCTGCACCAATAAAATAGAACAGCGTGGTTAGCGCAAAAATAGCGATGCTATTACGTAGCAGATGACCTTCCTGGAACAAACGGAAAGTTGAAATGGGGTGTACATGCATTAATTATCTGTCCATACAATTGCGGGTGGCAATTATCTCAACGTAATAAGTAAATTCTCATAAAGGATAGCATGTTCGCTAACAGCGGCGGCTAATAAAGGTACCCTGGGAATGCTATTTTATCGTTTTCCGCAATTCTCATGGCTGATTCATCTGTACAACCAGCCAGTGATAGATTACCGCCACGATATAACGTTGTTGTTCTTCGCTTAACGAAACACCCTGCGGAATGTTATGCCACTTAGCCAGACAACCGCGACAGCAGGTCGCGGTGGCGTGCTGAGCGATAAACACCGGATGCCCGCGCATGGGGGTTTGCTTACCGTCATTAGCCGGTAATGCCGGAGCAAGACGTTTAGCGACAAAATCCGCCGCATGTTGTTCGATGACTGGCGCGCCTTTCTCCAGGCAATACTGACGCTCTTTCATGCCCAGACGAAAGCGAGAGCGAAATTTTGAACGGGATAAACGCGCGAAGAGTGGATCGAGAGACTGCATTAATAAACCGAACGCCCTAACTGTTTCGTCAATTGTTCAAGGACGGCAATACCCGCAAGCGAGTTACCTGCATCATCCAGTTCCGGACTCCAGACAGCGATGGCCATTTCATGCGGAACAATCGCCACAATACCGCCACCAACGCCAGATTTCGCCGGTAGCCCCACCCGCCAGGCAAACTCCCCCGCGTTCTGGTACATACCACTGGTCGCCATCAGCGCGTTAATTTGCCGCGCCTGCATTGGCGTCACCACTGGTTCATCAATATGAATAGCTTTCCCCTGATTAGCCAGAAAGACAAACGTCCGGGCCAGCTCTACACAGCTCATTTTCAGAGCGCAGTAATGAAAGTAGTTTTGCAGAACGGTTGTCACGTCATGATGGAAATTGCCAAACGACTTCATCAGCCAGGCGATAGCCGCATTTCGCGCGGAATGTTCAAATTCGGAACGCGCTACCACCGTATCGTAGGAAATATCAGACACACCGCTTAAGCCGCGCACGACTTCCAGCATACGTTGCCGTGGTGCGCTTAATCGCCCTTGCAACATATCGCAGACCACCAGCGCACCGGCATTAATGAACGGATTACGCGGTATACCCTGCTCCATTTCCAGTTGCACTAAGGAATTGAACGGTGATCCAGACGGATCTTTGCCGACGCGTTGCCAGATTTCCTCTTCGGAGTAATGACGCATGGCGACAACGAGACTCAGCACTTTGGAAATAGACTGAATGGAAAAACGTTCTTGCGCGTCTCCGGCCTGAAAAAGCTGTCCGTCAACGGTACAGATAGCAATCCCCAATCGGGAACCGTCTACTGTAGCCAGCGCCGGAATATAATCCGCGACTTTACCCTGACCAATGAGCGGACGCACTTGCCGCAAGATGTTTTCTAAAATTGCATTATCCATGGCGACTGCCACTTTCTACTCCTGGACCGCAGGTCTGAAAAGACCTGCGAGTATATCAGAGCTGAATATGTCGCGTCAGATCCGGTCTTTCCACACCGTCTGGATATTACAGAATTCGTGTAAGCCGAAATGGGAAAGCTCACGACCAAAGCCACTCTTTTTCACGCCACCAAAGGCCACTCGCGCGTCGCTGGCACAATAACCATTGATAAACACCCCACCGCATTCCAGACGTGCCGCCATCTGTCTGGCCTGTGTTTCGTCAGTGGTAAAAATGGTCGCTGAAAGGCCGAACTCACTATCATTAGCCAGTTCCAGTGCATGTTCTGCATCTTTCGCAATGGTGATTGCCGCAACGGGGCCAAACATTTCTTCCCGAAACGCGGTCATTTCTGGGGTAACATTCGCCAGAACCGTTGGCGGATAGTAGTTACCTGCCCCAGCCATCTTTTCCCCGCCCAGTAACAAACGCGCACCCTGCGCCAGGGTTTTCTCCACCTGATGATGCAGCTCATCACGTAAATCAAAACGAGCCATTGGTCCGAGAGCGTTCTCTTCGTCACGGGGATCGCCCATTTTCAAGGCTGCCGCAGCTGCCACAAAACGTTCGGTAAATGCCGAAGCAATTCCCTCTTCGATAATAAAGCGTTTTGCCGCTGCACATACCTGTCCGGTATTCTGATAACGTCCGGCTACCGCCGCTTTCACCGCCAGTTCCAGATCGGCATCGTTAAGCACAATAAACGGATCCGAACCGCCCAGTTCCAGTACGCATTTTTTCAGTGCCGCTCCAGCCTGTGCGCCAATAGCCGCTCCCGCACGAACACTTCCGGTCACCGTGACAGCAGCAATGCGCGAGTCTTTAATCATCTGACTGACACCGTCGTTGTCGGCATTCAGCCAGCCATATACGCCTTGTGGGATACCCGCATCTTTAAACACCTGGGCAATGAGCTGTGCACAGCCCATCACATTCGGCGCATGTTTAAGTAAGTAGCCGTTACCTGCAAGAATGATGGGAACAGCGCCACGCATCACCTGCCATAACGGAAAATTCCACGGCATAATCGCCAGAATCGTCCCCAACGGTCGATACTCAATAACCGCCTGCTGATTTTCCACCAGCGTAGGTTCCGCCTTCAGCATTGCCGGACCATGTTCTGCATACCAGTCACACAAATTCGCCGATTTCGCCACTTCAGCGCGCGCCTGGTTGATTGGTTTGCCCATTTCGCGGGTGATCATTTGCGCCATTTCTTCGCTACGAGCGCGCAGAGCCTTACCGATATCACGCAGTTTTTCAGCACGATAATCTATATTTGTCTCGCGCCAGTCGCGAAAGCCTGCTGCCGCCAGCTGAAGTGCGTTTTCGATATCGTCAGCGCCAGCCCACGGCAGCACAGAAAGTTGTTCACCCGTGGCAGGATTTATCGAAATTGCATGAGTTGCCGGAGTAATGGTCATCGGGGTATCTCCTTTATGAGTCATGGTATGAAGATACGCAGATTTACTCTTGCTTTAAAATGAATAATATTAAGCCACTTATTCACGAATCGAGAATGCTATGGATCTGACCCAACTGGAGATGTTCAACGCGGTTGCCGAAGCTGGCAGCATAACCCAGGCTGCAGCAAAAGTGCATCGCGTGCCGTCGAATCTCACTACCCGTCTGCGCCAGCTGGAAACAGAACTGGGGGTTGATCTGTTTATTCGCGAGAATCAGCGTTTACGTCTCTCTCCTGCCGGGCATAACTTTTTACGCTATAGCCAACAAATTCTCGCGTTAGTGGATGAAGCGCGGAGCGTTGTCGCTGGCGATGAGCCGCAAGGTTTATTTTCTCTTGGTTCGCTGGAAAGCACCGCTGCAGTGCGCATTCCAGCCACGCTGGCGGAATTCAACCGTCGTTATCCCAAAATTCAGTTTTCACTTTCCACCGGCCCTTCCGGCACTATGCTGGATGGTGTACTGGAGGGAAAACTGAATGCGGCGTTTATTGATGGACCCATTAACCATACTGCCATCGACGGGATACCGGTATACCGCGAGGAACTGATGATCGTCACGCCACAAGGATATGCGCCAGTAACCCGTGCCAGTCAGGTTAATGGCAGTAACATTTATGCCTTCCGCGCCAATTGTTCGTATCGTCGCCACTTCGAGAGCTGGTTTCATGCTGACGGTGCCGCTCCGGGAACTATCCATGAGATGGAGTCTTATCACGGAATGTTGGCCTGTGTGATCGCAGGAGCAGGCATTGCGCTTATTCCGCGCTCTATGCTGGAAAGTATGCCGGGGCATCACCAGGTTGAAGCGTGGCCGTTAGCTGAGCAATGGCGTTGGTTAACAACCTGGCTGGTCTGGCGTCGTGGTGCGAAAACGCGCCCGCTCGAGGCATTTATTCAACTGCTGGATGTGCCTGACTCGGCAAGACAGGGATATCAATGAGCTATTTTTGATAGTTCTTGCGGCTAATATGCTCTATATAGTGATGTTCCGATGACTTATGACTATATGGGGCAAATATGGTTACGCCAGTAAGCATCAGCAATTACATATCTCTTCCTGATGATTTTCCCGTACGTAATATTGCACCTCAGGTAAAAGAAGTTTTAAAGGATTTTATTGATGCACTCAGTACCATAATATGTGATGAAGAGTGGCGCACGTCTTTAAACATCAACTCAGCCACAAAAAAGATATTTAATAACCTTGACAACTTATCATATATTCAGAGGACTTCTTTTCGGGGTAACGACACACTATACAATGAAAAGGTTCAGTTTAAACTCACTTATCCCGTCAAGAATGGAAGACACAAAGAAAATATTGAATTTCAGGTAGTAATAAATTTAAGCCCTATTTATTTAGATAATTTTCGCCATGATGGAGAAATTAATATTTTTTGCGCTCCCAACCCAAAGCCTGTCACTATGGGGCGCGTATTTCAGACCGGCGTCGAGCGTGTGCTCTTTCTGTTTCTGAATGATTTTATTGAACAATTTCCAATGATCAACCTTGGCGTTCCCATCAAAAGAGCGCATACACCACATATTGAACCCCTGCCTCCGGATCACCATACCGCTGCAGATTACTTACGCCAGTTTGATTTGCTTGTCCTAAATTTTATCTCTCGCGGTAATTTTGTCATACTCCCCCGATTATGGAGTAACTCTGAGGTTCACAGATGGTTCGTCAATAAAGATCCTAACTTGATCACCGCCATTCTCGACATAACAGACGGCGAATTAAAAGAGGATTTATTGCAAAGCCTGATGGATTCATTAGGTTCTAACAAACATGTACTACCCGAAGTCTGCATCTGCTTTTTATCCCTTTTAGCAGAACAAGAATCTCCTCATTTTCAGGACTTTTTTTTATTTTTCGCCAATATGTTATTGCACTATCACCAATTTATGAATCCCAATGAAAGTGATCTGAATGACGTGTTGATGCCAGCATCATTAAGTGATGATAAAATTATCAAACATATGGCGCGCAGGACCCTCAAACTGTTTGTAAAAAATGAAACGCCGCCAAAAGTTACTCACGAAGACCTGGTGAAAAACAGGCCTCGCTCCCCTGTCAGACCACCTATACCCGCAACCGCCAAAACGCCAGACCTCCCTGAACGTCATTAAACCGTGATGTTACCGACTCTCTGACGCGGAACAGAATCAGCGTCAGAGAAACGGAAAACGCGATCCAGATCACAAATGCATTGTATTCACATCATTAACCGTTTTAAGATCATTTCATCACTTTTTCGCAACTCACCCGATAATCTGTTATGACAACAAACACTGTTTCCCGCAAAGTGGCGTGGCTACGGGTCGTTACGCTGGCAGTCGCCGCCTTCATCTTCAACACCACCGAATTTGTCCCTGTTGGCCTGCTCTCTGACATTGCGCAAAGTTTTCACATGCAAACCGCTCAGGTCGGCATCATGTTGACCATTTACGCATGGGTAGTAGCGCTAATGTCATTGCCTTTTATGTTAATGACCAGTCAGGTTGAACGGCGCAAATTACTGATCTGCCTGTTTGTGGTGTTTATTGCCAGCCACGTACTGTCGTTTTTATCGTGGAGCTTTACCGTTCTGGTGATCAGTCGCATTGGTGTGGCTTTTGCACATGCGATTTTCTGGTCGATTACGGCGTCTCTGGCGATCCGTATGGCTCCGGCCGGGAAGCGAGCACAGGCATTGAGTTTAATTGCCACCGGTACAGCACTGGCGATGGTCTTAGGTTTACCTCTCGGGCGCATTGTGGGCCAGTATTTCGGTTGGCGAATGACCTTCTTCGCGATTGGTATTGGGGCGCTTATCACCCTTTTGTGCCTGATTAAGTTACTTCCCTTACTGCCCAGTGAGCATTCCGGTTCACTGAAAAGCCTCCCGCTATTGTTCCGCCGCCCGGCATTGATGAGCATTTATTTGTTAACTGTGGTGGTTGTCACCGCCCATTACACGGCATACAGCTATATCGAGCCTTTTGTACAAAACATTGCGGGATTCAGCGCCAACTTTGCCACGGCATTACTGTTATTACTCGGTGGTGCGGGCATTATTGGCAGCGTGATTTTCGGTAAACTGGGTAATCAGTATGCGTCTGCGTTGGTGAGTACGGCGATTGCGCTGTTGCTGGTGTGCCTGGCATTGCTGTTACCTGCGGCGAACAGTGAAATACACCTCGGGGTGCTGAGTATTTTCTGGGGGATCGCGATGATGATCATCGGGCTTGGTATGCAGGTTAAAGTGCTGGCGCTGGCACCAGATGCTACCGACGTCGCGATGGCGCTATTCTCCGGCATATTTAATATTGGAATCGGGGCGGGTGCGTTGGTAGGTAATCAGGTGAGTTTGCACTGGTCAATGTCGATGATTGGCTATGTGGGCGCGGTGCCTGCTTTTGCCGCGTTAATTTGGTCAATCATTATATTTCGCCGCTGGCCAGTGACACTCGAAGAACAGACGCAATAGTTGAAAGGCCCATTCGGGCCTTTTTTAATGGTACGTTTTAATGATTTCCAGGATGCCGTTAATAATAAACTGCACACCCATACATACCAGCAGGAATCCCATCAGACGGGAGATCGCTTCAATGCCACCCTTGCCCACCAGCCGCATAATTGCGCCGGAGCTGCGTAGGCTTCCCCACAAAATAACCGCCACCAGGAAAAAGATCAGCGGCGGCGCAACCATCAGTACCCAATCAGCGAAGGTTGAACTCTGACGCACTGTGGACGCCGAGCTAATAATCATCGCTATGGTTCCCGGACCGGCAGTACTTGGCATTGCCAGCGGCACAAAGGCAATATTGGCACTGGGTTCATCTTCCAGCTCTTCCGACTTGCTTTTCGCCTCCGGTGAATCAATCGCTTTCTGTTGCGGAAAGAGCATCCGAAAACCGATAAACGCGACGATTAAGCCGCCTGCAATTCGCAGACCGGGAATCGAAATGCCAAATGTATCCATCACCAGTTGCCCGGCGTAATACGCCACCATCATGATGGCAAATACGTACACCGAGGCCATCAACGACTGACGATTACGTTCAGCACTGTTCATGTTGCCTGCCAGACCAAGAAATAGCGCGACAGTTGTTAATGGGTTAGCTAACGGCAGCAACACCACCAGCCCCAGGCCAATTGCTTTAAACAAATCTAACATTGGTGGTTGTTATCCTGTATGCCTCAATTAAGGCAATTGTGTTGTTCGAAATGAAAAGGTCTGGGTTCGCTGAGAGTCGACTCCAGACCTGTGGCTGGTAGCTATCCGAGTGTGTCGATTTTATTGAAGAGACAACTTAATGTGCATACCACAAGCTGCAGCATAACGTTGTAACGTTGTAAGGCTGGCACTTGATACATTCCTCTCAAGACGGCTGACAGCTGGTTGGCTAACTCCCATGCGAGCTGCAATCTCGGTGCTGGTTAATCCGGCTCTCTTCTTCATTTCAATGAGGACTGCACGGAGTTCTTCTTCCTGCGTGGCTTCATCGTAAGCCTTTTTAACGTCAGGATTGGCAAGTGCTTTTGCTTTGACTTCAGAAAACTTGATACCTTTAACAGCCATCTTTCAGTTCCTCCCATCTTGACGTCGCCAGAGCAATTTCGGCCTTCGGAGTCTTAGGGGTCTTCTTAATAAACGTTCTTAAAATATAGATCTTTCGACCTTTAGCGTAAGCAAAAAATGTTCTTGAAATGTCTTTTCTTCCTACGCGCAACTCAAACAAACCATCCTGGATAATGCCTGTATCTGGATAGCGGAGTTCCGGCCCTTTCGCTTCCAGCTTTTCTAGTCCCTTAAGTACCTTTGCTTGCATAATAGGTTCGAGGTCATAAATTTCGCTTTCCGCTTCGGGGTGAAATAGTAGCTCATACATAGCTTCCCCCTGTTTATACTTGAATATAACTTATCAGTTATAATAACGCAAAGATTATATTTTCCGTTCCCATACAGATTAGTATCATTGCCTTGCATCGCATTGACCAAAACTTGAACCGATTTAGCAAAACGTGGCATCGGTCATTCATTCATTTGACTTATACTTGCCTGGGCAATATTATCCCCTGCAACTAATTACTTGCCAGGGCAACTAATGTGAAAAGTACCAGCGATCTGTTCAATGAAATTATTCCATTGGGTCGCTTAATCCATATGGTTAATCAGAAGAAAGATCGTCTGCTTAACGAGTATCTGTCTCCGCTGGATATTACTGCGGCACAGTTTAAGGTGCTCTGCTCTATCCGCTGCGCGGCGTGTATTACTCCGGTTGAACTGAAAAAAGTGTTGTCGGTCGACCTGGGAGCACTGACCCGTATGCTGGATCGCCTGGTCTGTAAAGGCTGGGTTGAACGGTTGCCGAACCCGAATGATAAGCGCGGCGTACTGGTAAAACTTACCACCAGCGGCGCGGCAATATGCGAACAATGCCATCAATTAGTTGGCCAGGACCTGCATCAAGAATTAACAAAAAACCTGACGGCGGACGAAGTGGCAACACTTGAGCATTTGCTTAAGAAAGTCCTGCCGTAAACAAAAAAGAGGTATGACGATGTCCAGACGCAATACTGACGCTATTACCATTCATAGCATTTTGGACTGGATCGAGGACAACCTGGAATCGCCACTGTCACTGGAGAAAGTGTCAGAGCGTTCGGGTTACTCCAAATGGCACCTGCAACGGATGTTTAAAAAAGAAACCGGTCATTCATTAGGCCAATACATCCGCAGCCGTAAGATGACGGAAATCGCGCAAAAGCTGAAGGAAAGTAACGAGCCGATACTCTATCTGGCAGAACGATATGGCTTCGAGTCGCAACAAACTCTGACCCGAACCTTCAAAAATTACTTTGATGTTCCGCCGCATAAATACCGGATGACCAATATGCAGGGCGAATCGCGCTTTTTACATCCATTAAATCATTACAATAGCTAGTTGATAACGTGACAACGTCACTGAGGCAATCATGAAACCACTTTCATCCGCAATAGCAGCTGCGCTTATTCTCTTTTCCGCGCAGGGCGTTGCGGAACAAACCACGCAGCCAGTTGTTACTTCTTGTGCCAATGTAGTGGTTGTTCCCCCATCACAGGAACAACCACCGTTTGATTTAAATCACATGGGTACTGGCAGTGATAAGTCGGATGCGCTCGGCGTGCCCTATTATAATCAACACGCTATGTAGTTTGTTCTGGCCCCGACATCTCGGGGCTTATTAACTTCCCACCTTTACCGCTTTACGCCACCGCAAGCCAAATACATTGATATACAGCCCGGTCATAATGAGCACCGCACCTAAAAATTGCAGACCCGTTAAGCGTTCATCCAACAATAGTGCCGCACTTGCCAGTCCGACTACGGGCACCAGTAACGATAACGGTGCAACCCGCCAGGTTTCATAGCGTCCCAGTAACGTCCCCCAGATCCCATAACCAACAATTGTCGCCACAAACGCCAGATACATCAGCGACAAGATGGTGGTCATATCAATAGTAACCAGACTGTGAATCATGGATGCGGAACCATCGAGAATCAGCGAGGCAACAAAGAAGGGAATGATTGGGATTAAAGCGCTCCAGATTACCAGCGACATCACCGCCGGACGCGTTGAGTGCGACATGATCTTTTTATTGAAGATGTTGCCACACGCCCAACTAAATGCTGCAGCCAGGGTCAACATAAAGCCGAGCATCGCCACATGCTGACCGTTCAGACTATCTTCGATTAACACCAGTACGCCAAAAATCGCTAAGGCGATCCCCGCCAATTGTTTGCCATGCAGTCGCTCCCCGAAAGTAAACGCGCCAAGCACGATAGTAAAAAACGCCTGTGCCTGTAACACCAGCGAAGCCAGTCCAGCAGGCATACCAAAGTTAATGGCGCAGAACAGAAAGGCAAACTGCGCAAAACTGATGGTTAATCCATACCCCAAGAGCAAATTCAGTGGTACTTTCGGTCGTGCAACAAAAAAGATGGCCGGAAAAGCGACCAGCATAAAGCGCAAACCGGCCAGCATCAGCGGTGGCATGTTATGAAGCCCCACTTTGATGACCACAAAATTTAGCCCCCATACGACCACTACCAGTAGCGCCAACACACCATCTTTTCGCGACATTCTACCGCCTCTGAATTTCATCTTTTGTAAGCAATCAACTTAGCTGAATTTACTTTTCTTTAACAGTTGATTCGTTAGTCGCCGGTTACGACGGCATTAATGCGCAAATAAGTCGCTATACTTCGGATTTTTGCCATGCTATTTCTTTACATCTCTAAAACAAAACATAACGAAACGCACTGCCGGACAGACAAATGAACTTATCCCTACGACGCTCTACCAGCGCCCTTCTTGCCTCGTCGTTGTTATTAACCATCGGACGCGGCGCTACGCTGCCATTTATGACCATTTACTTGAGTCGCCAGTACAGCCTGAGTGTCGATCTAATCGGTTATGCGATGACAATTGCGCTCACTATTGGCGTCGTTTTTAGCCTCGGTTTTGGTATCCTGGCGGATAAGTTCGACAAGAAACGCTATATGTTACTGGCAATTACCGCCTTCGCCAGCGGTTTTATTGCCATTCCTTTAGTGAATAACGTGACGCTGGTTGTGCTCTTTTTTGCCCTCATTAACTGCGCCTATTCTGTTTTTGCTACCGTGCTGAAAGCCTGGTTTGCCGACAATCTTTCGTCCACCAGCAAAACGAAAATCTTCTCAATCAACTACACCATGCTAAACATTGGCTGGACCATCGGTCCGCCGCTCGGCACGCTGTTGGTGATGCAGAGCATCAATCTGCCCTTCTGGCTGGCAGCTATCTGTTCCGCGTTTCCCATGCTTTTCATTCAAATTTGGGTAAAGCGCAGCGAGAAAATCATCGCCACGGAAACAGGCAGTGTCTGGTCGCCGAAAGTTTTATTACAAGATAAAGCACTGTTGTGGTTTACCTGCTCTGGTTTTCTGGCTTCTTTTGTAAGCGGCGCATTTGCTTCATGCATTTCACAATATGTGATGGTGATTGCTGATGGGGATTTTGCCGAAAAGGTGGTCGCGGTTGTTCTTCCGGTGAATGCTGCCATGGTGGTTACGTTGCAATATTCCGTGGGCCGCCGACTTAACCCGGCTAACATCCGCGCGCTGATGACAGCAGGCACCCTCTGTTTCGTCATCGGTCTGGTCGGTTTTATTTTTTCCGGCAACAGCCTGCTATTGTGGGGTATGTCAGCTGCGGTATTTACTGTCGGTGAAATCATTTATGCGCCGGGCGAGTATATGTTGATTGACCATATTGCGCCGCCAGGAATGAAAGCCAGCTATTTTTCCGCCCAGTCTTTAGGCTGGCTTGGTGCCGCGATTAACCCATTAGTGAGTGGCGTAGTGCTAACCAGCCTGCCGCCTTCCTCGCTGTTTGTCATCTTAGCGTTGGTGATCATTGCTGCGTGGGTGCTGATGTTAAAAGGGATTCGAGCAAGACCGTGGGGGCAGCCCGCGCTTTGTTGATTTAAGTCGAACACAATAAAAATTTAATTCAGCCTTCGTTTAGGTTACCTCTGCTAATATCTTTCTCATTGAGATGAAAATTAAGGTAAGCGAGGAAACACACCACACCATAAACGGAGGCAAATAATGCTGGGTAATATGAATGTTTTTATGGCCGTACTGGGAATAATTTTATTTTCTGGTTTTCTGGCCGCGTATTTCAGCCACAAATGGGATGACTAATGAACGGAGATAATCCCTCACCTAACCGGCCCCTTGTTACAGTTGTGTACAAGGGGCCTGATTTTTATGACGGCGAAAAAAAACCGCCAGTAAACCGGCGGTGAATGCTTGCATGGATAGATTTGTGTTTTGCTTTTACGCTAACAGGCATTTTCCTGCACTGATAACGGATCGTTGACACAGTAGCATCAGTTTTCTCAATGAATGTTAAACGGAGCTTAAACTCGGTTAATCACATTTTGTTCGTCAATAAACATGCAGCGATTTCTTCCGGTTTGCTTACCCTCATACATTGCCCGGTCTGCTCTTCCAATGACCACATCCAGAGGCTCTTCAGGAAATGCGCGACTGACACCTGCTGTCACGGTAATGTTGATATGCCCTTCAGAATGTGTGATGGCATGGTTATCGACTAACTGGCAAATTCTGACACCTGCACGACATGCTTCTTCATCATTAGCCGCTTTGACAATAATGATAAATTCTTCGCCCCCGTAGCGATAAACCGTTTCGTAATCACGCGTCCAACTGGCTAAGTAAGTTGCCAGGGTGCGTAATACTACATCGCCGATTAAATGCCCGTAGGTATCATTAACCAATTTAAATCGGTCAATATCCAACAACATTAAATAAAGATTCAGAGGCTCAGTGTTGCGTAACTGATGATCAAAGGATTCATCAAGAACCCGACGCCCCGGCAATCCCGTCAAAACATCCATATTGCTACGGATCGTCAGCAAATAAATTTTGTAATCGGTTAATGCCGCAGTAAAAGAAAGCAATCCCTCCTGAAAGGCGTCGAAATGCGCGTCCTGCCAGTGATTTTCAACAATAGCCAGCATTAATTCCCGACCACAGTTATGCATATGTTGATGGGCAGAATCCATTAGCCGAACGTAAGGTAATTCATCGTTATCGAGTGGCCCCAGATGATCAATCCACCGACCAAACTGGCACAGTCCATAAGAATGGTTATCCGTTATTTCTGGCTTACTGGCATCTCTCGCGACCACGCTGTGAAACATACTCACCAGCCACTGGTAGTGGGCATCGATAGCCTTATTGAGATTTAACAAGATGGCATCAATTTCCGTTGTCTTCTTGATCATTGCCACTCCTTTTTCACAGTTCCTTGTGCGCGCTATTCTAACGAGAGAAAAGCAAAATTACGTCAATATTTTCATAGAAATCCGAAGTTATGAGTCATCTCTGAGATAACATTGTGATTTAAAACAAAATCAGCGGATAAAAAAGTGTTTAATTCTGTAAATCACCTCTGCATTACCGTAAATAAAAGGATGACAAATAGCATAACCCAATACCCTAATGGCCCAGTAGTTCAGGCCATCAGGCTAATTTATTTTTATTTCTGCAAATGAGTGACCCGAACGACGGCCGGCGCGCTTTTCTTATCCAGACTGCCGCTAATGTTGATCATCTGGTCCGGCTGAACTTCTCGTCCATCAAAGACGGCCGCAGGAATAACGACATTAATTTCACCGCTCTTATCGCGAAAAACGTAACGGTCCTCTCCTTTGTGAGAAATCAAATTACCGCGTAGTGAAACCGAAGCGCCATCGTGCATGTTTTTTGCGAAATCAACGGTCATTTTTTTTGCATCATCGGTTCCGCGATAGCCATCTTCTATTGCATGAGGCGGCGGTGGCGCTGCATCCTGTTTTAAACCGCCCTGGTCATCTGCCAACGCATAAGGCATGACAAGAAAACTTGCTAATACAATGGCCTGAAATTTCATACTAACTCCTTAATTGCGTTTGGTTTGACTTATTAAGTCTGGTTGCTATTTTTATAATTGCCAAATAAGAATACTGCCAATTGTTATAAGGCATTTAAAATCAGCCCACTAGCCGTCAAATATTCAGAGAATTTAACTCACTAAAGTTAAGAAGATTGAAGAGTCTTAAACATATTTTCAGAATAATCGGATTTATATGTTTGAAAATTATTATATTGGACGAGCATACAGAAAAAGCAAATCACCTTTACATATAATAGCGTGGACAAAAAACAGTGAACATTAATAAAGATAAAATTGTACAACTCGCAGATACCGACACTATTGAAAACCTGACATCCGCGTTGAGTCAAAGACTTATCGCGGATCAATTACGCTTAACTACCGCCGAATCATGCACCGGCGGTAAGTTGGCTAGCGCCCTGTGTGCAGCTGAAGATACACCCAAATTTTACGGTGCAGGCTTTGTTACTTTCACCGATCAGGCAAAGATGAAAATCCTCAGCGTAAGCCAGCAATCTCTTGAACGATATTCTGCGGTGAGTGAGAAAGTGGCAGCAGAAATGGCAACAGGTGCCATAGAGCGTGCGGATGCTGATGTCAGTATTGCCATTACCGGCTACGGCGGACCGGAGGGCGGTGAAGATGGTACGCCAGCGGGTACCGTCTGGTTCGCGTGGCATATTAAAGGCCAGACCTACACTGCGGTTATGCATTTTGCTGGCGACTGCGAAACGGTATTAGCTTTAGCGGTGAGGTTTGCCCTCGTCCAGCTGCTGCAATTACTGCTATAACCAGGCTGGCCTGGCGATATCTCCAGGCCAGCCATTGGTGGTGTTTATATGTTCAAGCCACGATGTTGCAGCATCGGCATAATCTGAGGAGCCTTACCGCGCCATTGTCGATACAGGCGTTCCAGATCTTCGCTGTTACCTCTGGAAAGGATCGCCTCGCGAAAACGCTGCCCATTTTCACGCGTTAATCCGCCCTGCTCAACAAACCACTGGTAACCATCATCGGCCAACATTTGCGTCCACAGATAAGCGTAATAACCTGCAGCATATCCGCCACCAAAAATATGGGCGAAATAACTGCTGCGATAGCGTGGCGGTATAGCAGGAAGATCCATATTTTCCGCCACCAGCGCCCGCAATTCAAAATCATCGACATCCTGCATTGCTTCGTTTTCTTCCAGGCAATGCCAGCGCATATCGAGAAGTGCGGCGCTAAGCAGTTCGCTCATCTCATACCCTTTGTTGAACAGGCTGGCATTACGCATTTTCTGTTGCAGTTCGTCAGGCATTGCTGCCCCGCTCTGATAATGCCGGGCGTAGCGAGCGAATACCTGCGGATGCGTTGCCCAGTGTTCGTTGATTTGCGACGGAAATTCGACAAAAGCACGCGGCGTGTTGGTGCCGGAAAGCGTGGCATAACGCTGGCGGGCAAAAAGGCCGTGCAGCGTATGACCAAATTCATGGAATAAGGTTATTACATCATCCCAGAGTAACAACGCAGGCTCACCGGCAGCGGGTTTCTGATAATTGCAGACGTTATAAATTACCGGATGCGTTTCATTAAGCGTTGATTGCTCAACAAAATTGCCCATCCATGCACCGCCGCTTTTTGAATCACGGGCGAAGAAATCACCGTAAAATAACGCCAGTCCCACGCCATTATGATCAAAAATTTCCCACACACGAACGTCAGGATGGTAGACAGGAATATCAAAACGTTCGACAAACTTAATACCGAAGAGCTGATTCGCGGTCCAGAATACACCTTCATTTAACACCGTGTTTAATTCAAAATATGGCTTGAGCTGCGCCTCATCAAGATCAAATTTCTCCCGCCGTACCTGTTCCGCATAAAATGCCCAGTCCCACGGCTGCGCGCTAAACCCGCCCTGCTGCTTATCGATAACCGCCTGTATGGAGGCTAATTCATCGCTCGCACGTTGACGCGCCGCTGGAACAATTTCCCGCATAAAGTTGAGTGCTGCTTCTGGCGTTTTTGCCATCTGATCGGCGATTTTCCATGCGGCATAATGAGGAAAACCAAGTAGTGTTGCCTGTTGTGCACGGTTCTCCACCAGACGTTGAATGATAGCGCGGGTATCATTGCCATCATTTTTTTCCGCTCGCGTCCAGCCCGCAATAAACAGTTTTTCACGCGTCGCACGATCGCGCATTTCGGCAAGCGCCGGTTGTTGGGTGGTATTCAGCAGCGGAATCAGCCATTTGTTATCCAGACCTTTCTCGCGAGCCGCCTCTGCCGCCAGCGCAATCTCTTGCTCACTCATTCCTGCCAGCTGCGCGATATCGTTCACAACCAGACCGCCGGATTTATTTGCTGCCAGTAACCGCTGGTTAAACTGACTGGTCAGTGTCGCAGCTTCTGTATTCAGTACTTTTAATTTTGCTTTATCAGCTTGCGCAAGTTTGGCTCCGGCAAGGACAAAACGTTGATGAATCACCTCCACCAGGCGGATGGATTCACTATCAAGCCCCAGGAATTCACGGCGCTGCCAGACAGCATCTACCCGCGCGAATAATTCACCGTTCAGATAGATATCATTAGCCAGTTCCGCCAGTTCAGCGGAAAACTGTTCATCAAGACGCTGTAATTCATCATTGGTATGCGCCGCAGTCATCGCAAAAAAGACGCTGGTAACGCGGGTAAGTAATTCTCCGCTTTGTTCCAGTGCCAGAATAGTATTGTTGAAATCAGGCGTTTGCGGGTTAAGCGCGATGGCAGCAATTTCTGTCCGCTTTTGCTGCATTCCCTCATCGAATGCCGGGCGATAGTGATGATTGGCAATTTGATCAAAATGAGGAGCCAGATACGGCAGTGTGCTTTGCACAAGGAAAGGATTCATTGTTGTCATTTTCTTCTCCTGAACGCGAGGTGTTCCATAGCGTAGGCTTACTGATAACGGAGTGCAATCTTGCAATCCAGTATTACCCGCTCTTAAGCATCCCGTGCTATGTTATTGACACACAAAAGCGTTGAGGAACAGTGAGATGATCGTTTTAGTAACTGGAGCAACGGCAGGTTTTGGTGAATGCATTACTCGTCGTTTTATTCAACAAGGGCATAAAGTTATCGCCACTGGCCGTCGTCAGGAACGGTTGCAGGAGTTAAAAGACGAACTGGGAGATAATCTGTATATCGCCCAACTGGACGTTCGCAACCGCGCCGCTATTGAAGAGATGCTGGCATCGCTCCCTGCCGAGTGGAGCAATATTGATATCCTGGTAAATAATGCCGGCCTGGCGTTGGGCATGGAGCCTGCGCATAAAGCCAGCGTTGAAGACTGGGAAACGATGATTGATACCAACAATAAAGGCCTGGTATATATGACGCGCGCCGTCTTACCGGGTATGGTTGAACGTAATCATGGTCATATTATTAACATTGGCTCAACGGCAGGTAGCTGGCCGTATGCCGGTGGTAACGTTTACGGTGCGACGAAAGCGTTTGTTCGTCAGTTTAGCCTGAATCTGCGTACGGATCTGCATGGTACGGCGGTGCGCGTCACCGACATCGAGCCGGGTCTGGTGGGTGGCACCGAGTTTTCCAATGTCCGCTTTAAAGGCGATGACGGTAAAGTGGAAAAAACCTATCAAAATACCGTTGCATTGACGCCAGAAGATGTCAGCGAAGCCGTCTGGTGGGTGTCAACGCTGCCTGCTCACGTCAATATCAATACCCTGGAAATGATGCCGGTTACCCAAAGCTATGCCGGACTGAATGTCCACCGTCAGTAATTTTTATACCCGGCGTAACTGCCGGGTTATTGCTTGTCACAAAAAAGTGGTAGACTCATGCAGTTAACTCACTCACAAGCAAGAACGAATGACCGTCGAAACGCAACTTAATCCCACACAGCCTGTCAATCAGCAGATTTATCGTATTCTTCGTCGCGACATTGTCCATTGCCTGATTGCACCAGGCACACCGTTGTCGGAAAAAGAAGTTTCTGTTCGTTTCAATGTGTCACGCCAGCCGGTTCGTGAAGCCTTTATTAAACTGGCGGAAAACGGCCTGATTCAAATTCGTCCGCAGCGTGGCAGCTACGTCAACAAAATTTCCATGGCCCAGGTGCGCAACGGCAGTTTTATCCGTCAGGCCATTGAGTGCGCGGTGGCGCGTCGGGCGGCGAGCATGATTACCGAAAGCCAGTGCTACCAACTGGAACAAAATCTTCACCAGCAACGCATTGCCATTGAGCGAAAGCAACTGGATGATTTTTTTGAACTTGATGACAACTTCCATCAACTCCTGACGCAGATTGCCGACTGTCAACTGGCGTGGGATACCATTGAGAACCTGAAAGCGACCGTTGATCGCGTGCGCTATATGAGTTTCGACCACGTCTCTCCACCAGAAATGCTATTACGCCAGCATCTTGATATTTTCTCTGCCCTGCAAAAACGTGATGGCGATGCGGTAGAACGTGCAATGACGCAACATTTGCAGGAAATCAGCGAATCTGTGCGCCAGATCCGCCAGGAAAATAGCGACTGGTTTAGCGAAGAGTAATTCATTTCCTCTCATCCCATTCGGGGTGAGAGTCTTTTCCCCCGCCTTATGGCTCATGCATGCATCAAAAAAGATGTGAGCTTGATCAAAAACAAAAAATATTTCACTCGACAGGAGTATTTATATTGCGCCCGTTACGTGGGCTTCGACTGTAAATCAGAAAGGAGAAAACACCTATGACGACCTACGATCGTAACCGTAACGCAATCACCACTGGCAGCCGTGTTATGGTTAGCGGCACCGGTCACACTGGCAAGATCCTGTCGATTGATACTGAAGGTCTGACCGCTGAGCAAATCCGCCGCGGAAAAACCGTAGTTGTTGAAGGTTGTGAAGAGAAACTGGCACCACTGGACCTGATTCGTCTCGGCATGAACTAAGCGTGTGAATGCCGCCGATGGCGGCATTGCTTTTTTTACTTCACGGAATATTTTGCCACGGTCGCTTTCGCGCCATGCGCTAATAAAGACAAGTACGCTTCCGTCACTTTTGCAGTAAACAAGCTATTGTCTGGCAAATCATCACCAAAGATTGCCTTAATCGCCAGCAATGACTGGACGCGCGCTTTCCCTTCGGCACTACTTTGTACAGCCTTCTGAATAACAGGTAACAGTGGGTCACTGATTTCTATCGGATTTTCCTGTTCATCAACACCACCGACATAACGCATCCAACCCGCGACGCCCAGCGCCAGCAGATCGAACTTGCTGTCATGCGCCAGATGCCAGCGAACAGAATCCAACATCCGCTGTGGCAATTTCTGGCTGCCATCCATCGCAATCTGCCAGGTTCGATGACGTAGCGCCGGGTTGCTATAGCGTGCAATTAATCGGTTAGCGTAATCTTGCAAATCAACGCCCTGCACTTTCAGCGTCGGCGCTTGTTCCTGCAACATCAAGCCATACGCCGCATGACGATAATGTTCATCTTCCATACAGTCATTAATGTGCTGATATCCAGCAAGATAACCCAGATACGCCAGGAATGAATGACTGCCGTTGAGCATGCGCAACTTCATCTCTTCATAAGGCAGTACATCGCTAACCAGTTCTGCTCCCGCTTTTTCCCATTCCGGACGTCCGGCAACAAAATTATCTTCTATTACCCACTGGCGGAAAGGTTCACAGGCAACGCCAGCAGGATCGCGCACACCGGTAAGTTGTTCGATTTTCGCAAGAGTATCCTCTGTCACTGCGGGCACAATACGGTCCACCATTGTTGATGGGAAAGTCACGTTATCTTCGATCCATTGTGCCAGTTTTACATCAACGGCTTGCGCGTAGGAAGTGACAACGTCACGCATAACATGACCGTTTTCTGGCATGTTGTCACATGACATAACGGTAAATGCGGGAAGTCCTGCCGCTTTACGGCGAGCCAGCGCCTCAACAATCACCCCTGTTGCTGTTTTCGGCTGGTGGGGATTTTGCACGTCGGCAGCGACCATCGGGTGATCGAGCATAAACTGTCCGGTCGCCGGAGAGTGGAAATACCCTTTTTCGGTGATTGTCAGAGAGACAATCGCAATTTGCGGTTCACACATCGCAGCCAGCACGGTTTCTAAGCCATCTATTTGTACGTGCAAGGCTTTTTTAACGACGCCAACGACGCGAGCCGTCCACGCGTCGGCCGACATTTCCGCAACGGTATAAAGATTATCTTGCTGTTGTAAATCGGCAATTTGCTGTTCGCCGCCGATTAAGTTGACCTCATAATATCCCCAGTCACTGAAATGTTCCGTAGCAAGAATATCGGCATACACGCCCTGATGCGCACGGTGAAATGCACCAAAGCCTAAATGAACAATTCTTGGGGCCAGGTTATTACGATCATAAACAGGGAGTGTCGCTTTTGCTGATAACAAATTATTTCCCATAACAATTCCTTAAATATAAATATGGCAAGCTATATGTTTTGTTATATGAATAAAAATCCCCTCTCCGGTAAGAGAAGGGATTAAGGGTTTACAGACTTCTGGAAGGTTGCGCAGCTCTTACAACACGCGGTTGATCTTCCGCAGCGTCTTCCAGCGCACTTAAATCACGGTCTTTCACCTCTGGCATTTTCAGCGCAGAGATTAAACCAATCACTGAATATGCCATGATCATAATGGCGATCGGATACCAGGATTCCGTCATGGTGCAGAAAATACCCGCCAGGATAGGACCAAAACCGGAAGCGATAAGACCACCAATTTCTTTAGAAATAGCCATCCGGGTAAAGCGGTTTTTACAGCCGAACATTTCTGCCATGGTAATGTTTTCCAGAGCAAATAATCCCAGCACCGCACAGTTATGAATCACAATCAGTGCAACCATAATGGTGCTCGGGGCATAGCTTTTATCTACAATGATAGAAAGCATTGGCCATGCCAGCACAATCGCGGAGGTATTCATAATAATATACGGGATCCGGCGACCAATTTTATCGGATAACCAACCAAGGAACGGAATGGTCATAAAGCCGAGAATCGAACTGATCATCAATGCATCTGTTGGAATTGCTTTGTTAAACAATAACGTCTGCACTAAATAGCCTGCAAGGAAAGTCTGAATTAACCCGGAGTTACCCGCCTGACCAAAACGCAGCCCTGTTGCCAGCCAGAAGGATTTGCTCTGGAACATGCTACCAGCAGGTGCAGGTTTTGCTGTCGGTTGGTTACTGTCGTTAACCTTCTCAAAGACCGGGCTTTCTTTCAGATTCATACGCAACCAGATAGCAAAGACCATCACGACAACGCTCGCCAGGAACGGTATACGCCATCCCCACGCCAGCAGTTCCTCTTTACTGAGAATGAAGAACATAAAGGCCCAGATTGCCGTTGCGCTCAAGGTTCCGCAGTTAGTTCCCATAGCCACAAATGAGGAGATAATTCCGCGCTTACCTTTTGGCGCATATTCCGCCAGCATCGTACCGGCACCGGAAATTTCCGCACCTGCACCCAACCCCTGAATAATACGCAACGTCACCAGCAAGATGGGTGCAAAAACACCAATCTGTGCATAGGTCGGTAACACACCAATTAAGGTGGTACAGATCCCCATCATGGTGATGGTAATAAAGAGCACTTTTTTACGCCCTATTCTGTCGCCCATTTTGCCGAAAATAAATGCTCCGACAATACGCGCCACATAACCTGCACCGTAGGTTCCCATTGCCAGAATTAACGCCATTGCCGTTGATGATTCAGGAAAAAATATTTCATGAAACACTAACGCTGCGCCGAGCGAATATAACTGGAAATCCATAATTCACAGGTGTTTTTTCCCATCCTGTGGTTTCCTTGGCGTTTTCTAGGTTTTTTCAGATAGTTGCATTTTTTTAAAAGCATCCTAAGTTCGATCTCAGTGTCTATCTGGGGCCTATTTCTGTCCCATATATGCCCCAAAAAACTCCCCAACAGATAAGTAGTTTTTTCATGGATTTACGCGTAAAATCAATAACGGCTGGAAATCATTCAATACTCGCACTATCGAAAAATTTACCAGCCAACCGCAGCACGTTCTTGCATAAGGCGTGTCTGCGGTTTTTCAACTATTCAGATACATCACTCCCATCACATTCATTCCTCCGCATCAAAGGCATATAGGCTATATCACCTTGATATTTTTCTTCTTCAGATAAAAATTGTTATCTATGTATACTTTTAAACCCAATCCGTGTAGAGTCTCTGCATAAGATAGTTTGCAGTTGCCACTTCAGATTGCGCCATAAACCGCCTGATTTTTGCCGCCACCTGTTAGCATTCCTGTATACCTGAAACGACAATGTTTATCTACGAACTTTAAGAACACCCAAGATAAAAATTGTCAACTATATCATATATAACACATTACTAATTCGAGGCTATATGAACAGCATACTGATAATCACTTCTCTCCTTATCATATTCAGCATTTTTAGTCATGCCCTAATAAAATTAGGGATTGGCATATCCAATAACCCAGACAAAACCGATGTATAAGTCAACATATCCTGAATCAGACATACAATATCGCAATGAAAATCAATAATATTTTAAGGAATATCTTCATGAAATCAAAAGACACCCTAAAGTGGTTCCCTGCGCAGCTTCCTGAAGTAAGAATTATCCTAGGGGATGCTGTAGTGGAAGTAGCAAAACAGGGAAGACCTATCAATACCAGAACATTGCTTGATTACATTGAAGGAAACATAAAGAAAAAATCATGGCTGGATAACAAAGAATTATTACAAACAGCGATATCAGTTCTTAAAGACAACCAAAATTTAAATGGTAAAATGTAATATAACAAACTTACTTTTTTATCATTTTTCCACTTTAACAACATTTTGCTCCACTTTTCCACGACCAAACAAATTAAAATCTGGTTAAAATAACACGCAACACTATTCTTCTTCCTTGAGTCTGCCCGGAACTCGAAAAACAAACCGAGTTAAAGCCATTTTTCACAAAATCGATTTTGGGTCTCACCAAAATTACGGGGTTGCATACGCATTCGTTTATTTTCGAACGTGTACATACAAATATGCACAAAAATAATCAAAATTATTTTCTGAGATGCATTATGATATGAACACCAATTTCGTATAGAGTCTCACTATGTCTCGAATTTTTGCTTACTGTCGGATATCAACGCTGGATCAGACCACCGAAAATCAACGCCGGGAAATCGAAAGTGCAGGTTTTAAAATCAAACCTCAGCAAATAATCGAAGAACACATTAGCGGCTCAGCAGCAACCAGTGAGCGTCCTGGTTTTAACCGGTTGCTTGCTCGCCTGAAATGTGGTGATCAATTGATTGTGACAAAACTGGATCGCCTTGGTTGTAATGCAATGGATATCAGGAAAACAGTGGAACAACTGACCGAAACAGGTATCAGAGTGCATTGCTTAGCATTGGGGGGCATTGACCTGACCAGTCCAACAGGAAAAATGATGATGCACGTAATTTCAGCAGTCGCTGAATTTGAACGAGACCTTTTACTTGAACGCACTCATTCCGGGATAGTAAGAGCCCGCGGCGCAGGGAAACGTTTTGGTCGACCACCTGTGTTAAATGAAGAACAGAAACAGGTGGTATTCGAACGAATTAAGTCAGGTGTAAGTATAAGTGCCATTGCCCGGGAATTCAAAACCTCGCGGCAAACCATTTTAAGAGCCAAAGCAAAACTTCAGACACCTGACATATAAAAAATAATCTCGGTGTGAGATGCTTTACGTCTTCCAAGCCCCCTTCCTTGCCGTAAATGGAAAGATACATCTAATTATAGAATTTATATGTTTTACCCTACGGCAGTGCTGGCCATTCAATATCCTGTGCAGTTGATGTATCAACACGGTTCAGCAACACCCGATACTTTTTCCAGGCTTCCAGCAATGAGGTTTCTTCCTCCGTTGCGATTTCCAGATCTACAGCATCCTGAAGTGGCGCTATATGCTCACTGGCTACCTGCATCAGGCTGTTTTTTGTTTCTTCCGCCTCCCGGATCCGGAACAGTTTTTCTGCTTCCGTATCCTTCACCCAGACTGTACCGTTCCACTTCTGAAACTCCCCTTCCGGCGATAACCAGGTAACATTTTCCGGTAACGGACCGAGTTCAGAAATAAATAACGCGTCGCCGGAAGCCACGTCATAAACCATTTTACCCCGATGATCTTCAACGAGATGCCACGATGACTCATCACTGTTGAAAACAGCCACGAAGCCAGCCGGAATATCTGGCGGTGCAATATCGGTACTGTTTGCTGGCAGACCTGTATGAGGCGGAATATATGCATCACCTTCACCAATAAATTCATTAGTTCCGGCCAGCAGATTATAAATTTTTATGGTCCGTGGTTGTTCACTCATTCTGAATGCCATTATGCAAGCCTCACAATATAGTTAAATGCGATGTTTTTGACGGTGTTTTCCGCGTTACCAGCAGCGTTAACGGTGATGGTGTGTCCATGTGAACCAATCGCAACGGAGTGCGTATGAGCACCAATACCCACAGTATGTGCGTGTGCACCTGCGCTTGCAGCAGTACCCGATACAGAGTGCGTATGAGCGCCTGCAGAAGAAGTGTTAACACTGTATTTAGAATAATCAGATGCTCCACTTCCCGGAGCACCACTGGAACCACCTGAAACAAATGTCATCGAATGGGTATGTGCACCGGCTGAAGCAGCCGTACCGCTAACACTATGGGTATGCGCCCCGGTGTTATTCGTGGATTTAGTGCCGTAATCAAACGACGATGTGGTTTTCGTCCCCAAATCCGTACTGGATGCGCTGGCGCTGTGGGTATGCGATTTAATGCCGTCCTGTTCCTGAGACAATACGGCCCGACCACTGGCAGGTTTGCCCTTAATCGTCCAGCCACGCATATCAGGGATCACGCCTGACGGATAAGCGGCTGCAAGTTTCGGGTAAGCAGATTTGTCAAAAGTCTGCCCCTGCATCAGGGCATAACCAGACGGAACGGTATCTGATGGCCACGGGATTGGTGCGCCGACTGGGTAGCTTTCTGGTGGAAGATTTTTCGAGGTATAAACTTCTGCCCAGTCTTCCTCAAAACCATAACCGTCTCTTGAAGAACGGTAGAACAGACCACCATTTCTGTAATGCGCCTTCATCTGCAAGGTCCGGCAACTTCCGACTCCGGTATAGAAGTTAACCAGAATATAGCTGTCGCCAGAGCGGGTGACATTGTAAGCACCTGATTCGGCATTCCAGGGAACGCCACCATCCGCATCGGCATATGTATCCGTTGCCCTTCTGGCAAAAGCAGCCACATGCGCGGCGGTTAAAGTAATATCTCTGGAACCATCAAACTCAACACCAGAAACCAGTCTTGGCGTTTGCAGCTTTGTTGCTGTTAATGCATTACCGTTCAGACTTGCGGACAGTTTGGTTCCAATAACCAGTTCGCCGGTTGCGTTATAAATAGCAAACGGTCTTAATGTATTCCAGCCACCATAAACATCACCTTGATTGGTAAGCAGCAGGTAAGTTTTAGCGCCATCATTACGCCATAATGCACCATACTCCCCACCTATCATTCGAATCTGATTACCACCACGCGCTACAATTTCGTCTGTGGCAAAAAGTTTTTTGCACGACAAATTATCGTTAACGATTAACGAATGAGACTCATAAAAACCACGCCCACTCTTAAAATCAAGGATAACGTCCGCCGCGATACATTCAGTCGCTGGATTTGTTGCCCCAAACTTATAGGTCGTATCATTAACAACGAGATCAGCACCAGGTGCGGATATTGACAGGCCATCTTCGATAAACGCAAAAACAGGGAAAGCAGCGCCATCAACATAGAACACAGAGCGCAAATCATCGCCCTTATTACTCATCATTATTGAGTGGATGGCTCGTTCATTGTTTTGATATTGCCAGAACATTCCATAAGCATAACGCCCCCTGTCAGTCCAGCCACCAGGCATAACAAATCCGTTAAACTCGCAGTTATTCATCGGATCGCCTGCGGTTCGCGTTGCCGTGGTGATAATGACCCTTGATGCCAGTTCGCTTACTGAGCCAGCAGAACGCATAACAACAACAGGGTAATATTTTCCAGATGTTGCACCTGCAGGAGCGTTAACCCGCACATAACGCATACCACGCTTATCAGCAAAGTCTGTTTTACTGACCGCGTTAATGTTGTTCAGGAAGCGTCCCTTATCGGGTATATCAGCGCCGTTCTGGTCTTTCTGCAGACGTTTCTCTGCATTGTCATAGGCTGATTTTACTGCCTTTGGCGTTGCCGCCAGCGTTTCAGACGTACTGTTGGTCGCACTGCTGAGCTGTACTATCCCCTTTTTCGTCGTGCTCGCATCCTCAAGCGCCACGGCGGATGCAATATCCTCTGCCCGTTTTGCCGCTGTCTCGGCGCGCGTTGCCGCGGATTCCGCCGTACTTTTGCTCTGTGCTGCCGCCGTCGCACTGCCAGCTGCCTCTGTCGCCTTCGTGGATGCTGTCGTGGCGCTGCCCTTCGCTGCTGACGCCTGTCTGGTCGCCTCATCTTTTGAAGCAGACGCCGATGATGCCGATGACGCCGCCGAACTGGCTGACGATGCGGCAGCCGTTTTTGAGGATTCTGCGCTGGTTTCCGACGCTTTCGCGTTCGTTTCGGATGTCTTCGCTGCGGAAGCAGAACTCGCTGCTGCGCTGGCCTGTTCAGTGGCTTCGCCAGCCTTCGTTGTGGCTGTTGAAGCGGATGATGCGGCGCTTTCTGCCGATTTTCCGGCGGCGGTGGCACTGGCTGAGGCCTGCCCGGCACTTGTTGACGCGGCGCTGGCAGATGATGCAGCCGCTGTTTTTGAGCCTGCCGCAGCTGAGGCGCTCTGTCCCGCTGCCGTCTCAGAAGACTTAGCGTTCGTCTCGGACGTTTTTGCCGCCTTCGCGGAATTTCCTGCCGCCGTTGCCGAGGAAGTTGCGCTACTGGCGCTCGAGGATGCGTTCGTTTCTGATGATTTCGCTGCCTCTTTTGAGGCCGCCGCATCCCGGGCTGAGGTGGCAGCTTCTGACGCTTTCGTGGTCGCGGTGGATGCAGAAGTGGCTGCTGATTGTTGTGACGCTGCGGCATTCGTTTCTGACGTTTTCGCGGCACTGGCACTGGTAGCTGCCGCGCTTTTTGAGGACTCTGCAGCAGCAGCACTTTTCGATGCTTCACTGACCTTTGTTGATGCCGTTCCTGCGCTGGAAGACGCTGACTGAGCCGACGACGCGGCCTGTCCGGCTGACGTGCTGGCTGCGCGTGCTGAGCCTGCAGCATCAGTCGCATGGGTTGCCGCCTCACGGGCTGATGTGCCGGCATCGCCGGCTGACTTCTTCGCGGCTGCCGTGTTCTGTGCCACCGCGGACGCGTTACGCGCCACCTCTTCCACCATCAGCTCAAAACGGCGCAGTGCCTCTGGCCGGGCATCATCCTCCGTCATGGCACCGAGAAAATCATTCAGCGTACCGGGTCGGGAGTCTTCATACACGGTGATGGTCCCGGCATGTGACGGCGGGAATCCTTCCACCAACAGAATAACGCTGTACTGACCGTACTCAACGTCCATGCTGTAACGCCCGGCTTCATCCGGATTTTCTGAGGCCACCGTGTTCACCACCACCGTGGTGCTGTTACGTTTTGCTTTCAGCTGGATTGTGCAGTTCTGTACCGGTTTTCCTGTGCCGTCTTTCAGTACACCTGAAATCTTTACTGCCATATTCACCCCACAAAAAAGCCCGCCTGAACCGGCGGGCTGTCATAACACTGTGTTACCTGGCTAATCAGAATTTATAACCGACACCCACGATGAAACCGTCAGTGCGCCAGTCACCACTGCCGGAGCCTTCATAAGCAATATCAATGGCCACGGATTCGGTCGGGTTAAACTGCACGCCAGCCCCCCACGCCAGAGACGTGTTGCTGTGGCGACCGTCATCACTTCCGGTCAGCACATCGTGCGTTTTCCCCTTGTTGTCAGTTACGCGGAGATAATCCCCGAAGAAAGTCGACACACGGCTGTAAGCCACACCCGCCATCGCATACACGCTGAACCATTCATTCACGCGCACAGACGGCCCCGCCATTACGCTGAACCAGCGGTTACGCACGGAATCTTCATGCCAGCGGGTATCGCTGTAATGCGTTTTTTGCTCATCTTCAGCGTTGGCATAACTGAATGACGTAATCAGCCCCAGCGTGTCCGTAAACTCATAACGGTATTTCACGTTAATCCCGTTCAGATTATCGCTGCCGGGAGCGTTCGTACGGGCATTAAGATACCCTGCGCTCAGTGTGGCCTGCTGCTCAGACGCCCATGCAGGCGCACCGGATACGGCCAGACAGATGGCTGTGGACAAAATGGCTGCACAAACTTTACGCATAATTACCTCTCGCTTTTCTGCAATAAAAAAGGCGCCATTTCTGGCGCCCGTATATGGGTTATAAAATTCAGCTGATACTGATGCCTGCGGTGGCTTTCTTCATCACCACAACCAGCAAATCGCTGATACTTGCTGTGGGATACCAGTCATTTACCAGCCATGCTGACACCGAAAACTCCAGCGTCATGTGGCCGTGACCAGCTGGCATATCAATAACACCACTGTAAATCAGCGTATTATCCAGCGCGGTACGGTTATAAATTTCAGCACCATTTTTCTTCACTATCAGGCGGCATGAGGAGTAAATATCAGTATGCTCTCTCTCATGTTTAGCACCGCTGAATGCCACCGCCGGAATAACAATCTGCCGGTCAAACGGCTGATCGTCATAAATCCTGACGGTAATGGTCCCTGATGGCCACCGCTCCGGTGCCCGGGAGTCCCGCGGGAAAGCCTTACCCACTGTTTTGACAATATCGCCTTCAATCTGGTTGGCTGACAGTTTCCCTTTAATCTGACAGTTTTCATTTATCGTAACGTTGTTGAGCGTCCCGGCGTTCGCATTCACACTGCCACTGATATCTGCATTTTTAGCGGTCAGCTTTCCGTCCGGTGTCAGGGAAAATGCAGGAGGATTACCGCCGCTGGTAATGGTGGGAGCCGTCAGATATTTCAGGAACACTTCATTCATGAATATCTGATCACCCTGACCAACAAACATCGGTTTTGTGTTGCCATTTGCAGGATTAATCATCGCAATCCTGTCTGCCGCCAGCAGCACCTGACTCTGCATGCCGTCGGGGGTGTTCTCAATACCGGCACCGATACCCGCAATATAAAGGCGTCCGTCCTGCATCTGCTGCAGCTTCACAGCCCACATGCTGTTCAGATTATTATTTGTATCAACCTGAACCTTCTGTATCTGCTGGATCGCTGCACTCTGGTCTTCCAGTTTCTTATTGACGGTCTGTGTGATTTCATTGCTGACATCCGTAATGGATGTCCTGATTTCAGCCAGGTCAGGCGCAAGCTGACCGTTATCAATCTGCGTCCACAGCTCCTGAGCCAGATGGGTTTTCCCTATCTCGCCTTTGAAAAAATCCAGATAGCCGGATGCGTCATCACTCGGCTGACCAACAGCCTCCACGAATGCCGATTTGCCAACGGTGTTCACACTGCGAACGTAAAAATAATAATTATGGCCCGGCCTGATATTGATACTGGCGGCTATCCAGTACAGCGCCGTGCCAAGATAGCGTGCTGTGGTTTCAACCTGCCTGATATCCGCAATCCGCTTTTCCGAGAACCAGAACTCAAACTGTACCGTCGGATCATAAACCGCAAGATGCGGCGTGGCGGTTATCTGAAAATAGCCCGGCGTCAGCTCAATCCGCGACGGCGCTGCCGGTGCGGCAATCCGGAACGATACCGACGCCGGATCGCCCTGCTGCCCCCACGCATTTACCGCCCGGACTGTCAGCCTGTAGTTCCCCAGAGCCAGTTGTGTGAAGCGGTAAGTGGTTTCCGTCGTCCGGGCCGTGCTGACCAGCCGCTCACTGCCGTCATCCGCTGCCACGGTCAGGCGAAGCAGGAAGCTCACGCCCTTCACCACCTTCGGCGTGTCCCAGCGGGCCAGCACCTGGTATTCCCCGCTGTCTGCAGTGACTTCTGCGGTCAGGTGCTGCACCGCTGGCGGCGTGACACCGTTCACCGTGCCACTCTGTTCGCCGTCAAAGTGCGCCCCGTTATCCACGATGACCTCTTTTTCCGGCACATGCTGCACGGCGGTGATGGCATACGTGCCGTCGTCGTTCTCACGGATACTCACGCAGCGGAACAGTCGCTGGCGCAGCCTCGGCAGCTTCAGCCCCCATACGCTGTATTCAGCAACACCGTCAGGAACACGGCTCACTTTCACCTTCACGCCGTCGGTGACGGACTGAACCTCCACGCTGACCGGATTGCCACTTCCGTCAACCAGGCTTATCAGCGTGGTACCGGAGGATGGCAGCGTGATTTCACGGTCAAGCGTCAGCGTCCGGGTCAGGCTGTTCACCGCCAGCACACGACCACCGGTGCTGATACCGGCATAGTCATCATCACAGATTTCAATAACATCGCCCGGTACATGGCGAAGCCCTTCTGCGCCGACGCTGAAATCCACGGTCTGCGTTTCCAGCAGCTCCGTTTTAATCAGCCACAGCCCGGCTCGGTGTGCCTGCCCCCGGCTGGTACAGCCAAAGGCATCCATCTTCGTGACATTACGACCGTAACGGGCAATGGCCTGCGTGTCCTCCACAAGCTCTGTCGCCGTCTCCCAGCCGTTATCCGGGTCAATCCAGTTCACCTCAACGGCATTATGGCGGTCCTTCAGGGCGCTGAAGCTGTAGCGGAACGGCGCGCCATCATCCGGCATCACCACATTACTGCGGTTATAGGTCCACACCTTATCCGACGGTCGGTCCTGCACGAACGTCAGCGTCTGCCCGTTCCATACCGGCATACAGCGCATCGCCGAGCAGAAATCACTGAGCACATCCCACGCCTTGCGCTGTGTGGTCAGCCAGGCATTACAGGTGATGCGCGGCTCCGTGCTGCCAAAGCCGTCCGGCACCGACTGGTCGCAGTACTGGCCGATGACATACAGCGCCCATTTATCCACATCTGCCGCACCAAGACGTTTCCCCATGCCGTAGCGCGGGTGGGTCAGCATATCCCACAGACACCAGGCCATGTTGTTGCTGTATGCCGGTTTAAACGTTCCGTCCCAGATACCGCTGTATTGCCGCGTCTGCGGGTTATAATTCGACGGCACCTGCAGAATACGCCCGCGCAGATGATAATTACGGCTCACCTGCTGGCTGCCGAACTGCTCCGAATCCACCTGTACGCCGACCAGTGCCGTGTTCGGGTAGCACTGTTTCACATCGATGATTTCGGTGTATGACGACCAGAGCGTTTTGTTCTGCAGCTGGTCTGTGGTACTGTCCGGCGTCATTCTGCGCATCCGGATATTAAACGGGCGCGGCGGCAGGTTATCCACCACCACCGAGGCCAGATACTGCGAGGTGGTTTTGCCCTTAATGGTGATGTCTTTTTCCGTCACCCAGCCACCATTACGCTGTATCTGAACCAGCAGGCGAACTTCCGACGGATTCCGGTCCCCCTTTGAGGTGGTTTCCACCAGTGCCTGCACACCGAAGGTAAAGCGCAGTCGGTCGATGTTTGCCGACGTGATGGCGCGGGTGATCGGCGTGTCGTATTTCACTTCCGTACCCAACACCGTCTCGGAGCCGGAGGATTCAAATCCCTCCGGCGGAGTCTGCTCCTGCTCACCGGCCCGGAACACCACCGTGACGCCGGAGATATTGGTATTCCCCTCACTGTCCAGCACCGGCGTACTGTTCAGCAGCACGCTTTTTAATCCCTCCACCGGACCTTCAATCGGCCCTTCGCTGATGGCATCGATCACACTCAGCAACTGCGTGGTCTTCAGGTTGTCCTTCGCTTCGCGCGGAGTATGCCCCTTACTGCTTCCTTTACCCATTCCTCACGCTCCATAAACGACAAAACCGCCCGCAGGCGGTTTCACATAAAACATTTTGCATCAGCGACCAATCACCACAACCTGACCACCATCCCCTTCATCTGCTGTGCTGATCTCCTGAGATACCACCCGCGACCCCACACGCATTTCACCGTACAGAACGGGCAGGACATTGCCCTGGGCAACCATATTATCCAGTGAAGAAAAATAGGTGTTCTGTTTGCCGTTATCCGTTGTCTGTGTGCGGGGAGTTCTGGCTTTCGGTGCCAGCATCTGCGCCACACCACCGAGCACCATACTGGCACCGAGAGAAAACAGCAGATTACTCGCCATAATTCCTACCCCCGGCATCCATATAGCAACCGCCATAACAGCCGCCCCCAGCACAGCCTGAAACACACCGCCACTTTTGGCTCCTGCCAGACGCGGCACGATATGGATCACAGCACCATTTGCCAGCGGTTCATTAAGACGGGCTGATAATTCATTTTCGCCTGCATCACGCCCGGCAATGCGCACCTGATACCAGCCCTCATTCAGTTTCTGGCGAAACGACGGAAGCTGCGTGGCCAGCGCCCGGATGGCTTCGGCCCCCGTTTTCACACGAAGGTCGATGCGGCGGCCAAATCGTTGTAAATCCCCGTAAAGGCAGATGCGTGCCATGCCCGGTGACGCCAGAGGGAGTGTGTGCGTCGCTGCCATTTGTCGGTGTACCTCTCTCGTTTGCTCAGTTGTTCAGGAATATGGTGCAACAGCTCGCCGTCGCCGCAGTAAATGGCGGCATGATTCGGCACCGATGAACCAAAACAGCACAGCAGCACATCGCCCGGCTGCGCCGCTGACAACGGCACCTGATACAGCCCTGTGGCCTCCAGATTATCCAGATAGAGATTCTGACCGTGACGCCACCAGTCATCCTCACGATGAAAATCAGGCATCTCAATTCCCGCCAGATGGTAAGCATCCCGGAACAGCGTGTAACAGTCCGTCACCCCGTGCTCAAAGCGCCGCCCGGTAAGATGTGGCACACAGCGGAACTTGTGAATCGCCCCCCGGCAGACCAGCCACCACGGCAAATCACTCTGCACCTGCAGCCGCCGGTCGGCCTCACTCAGCCAGGGCAGAGCACCGGCGTTACTGTGGACCAGCGCCACAATCTCACCCTGCATTTCTGCCCGCAGCCAGTCCTCCGGAGCCATCCGGAAATACGCCTCCGGCTCACCGGAGATATTCACGCAGGGAAAATATCTTTCCCCTTCCGGCGTGCTTACCACGAAGCCGCACGACTCCGCTGGCGCACATCGCCGGGCGTGCGCCAGAATCGCTGATTCTGTCTCTGTCATGGGATTTACTGCGAAAGTTTGTTAATGGAAAGGAAGCCGCCAAAGTTGCCGACGTTATTGCGAAACTTACAACCGCTCAGGCATTTGCTGCATTTATCCTTCGTGATATCGGACGTCGGCTGGTCATATTCATCCGCGACAGCCGGACCGTGATAACCGCACTCATCACCGCGATAGGTCCAGGTGCAGGTATTAGCCAGCATGATGCGGCCCGGAAAAACGGCACCATCCGTTTCCGTCGGTGTGGAGAGCACAAAGGAAGCACTGACCGCGCTCAGTTCGCTGCACTGCTCGATGCGCCAGCGGCTGATCACCTCCTGCTCCGGATCGGCGTCGCTGTTTCCGTTGACGAAGTTCACCGCATCCAGAAAACGGGCGTAAACCTTACGCCGGACCACCGTTCCGCCGACCAGACTCTGCAGATCTTCCGCCATCTCGGTGACCATACCGTACAGGTTAGAAACCGTCAGCGTGGGGCGCGTACTGGTGCCTTTGCCATTCAGTTCAAAACCACTCCCCTGAATGGGATACGGCTGATACTGTCGCCCCTGCCAGGTGACCGGCTCACCTTTTTCGTTCTGCTCATTACAGAAAAAATAACGTTCTCCACCGACCTCTGTCAGGTCGATTTCCCAGAGCACCACGCTGGCCGACTGCTCCGCACGGGTGCATTCATTCAGTGTTTCCTGCCGGATATCCTGCATCAGTTCACCACCTGTTCAAACTCTGCGCTGAACTCAACACGCAGCATACTGACCCGCGACGACCATTTTGCGCAGGTCACCTTTATCTGCCGCCACTCATAAGGCGGCGTCCACAGAAAGGCTTTCCAGCCCCCGTGCTCTTCCAGAAACGACTCCAGTACCGTGGCCTCCTCACGGGGGACAGAAAGCGTCACGCTGTACGTTTTCAGGTTGGCATTCAGCCCGGCAGGCGCTCGCTGGGAATAGCCATCACCAAAGCGCACCTTTCTTACAGAAGGGGCCGAAGCCACATCCATACCGGGTTTCACTTTCCAGCGGAAGGTTTTCATCGTCCACCTCCGGAGAACAGACCACCATCGCGCATCTGTGCCTGGATTTCATCACGGGCACCCTTGCGGGCCATGTCATACACCGCCTTCATCATCTGTGGACCTGGCAGACCATTCGTACCGTCGTTCTGAATCACCACGTGATTGTTCTGATTAAAATTAATGCCTTCAGCCCGCCGCATCTGCGCCGGACTTCCGGCACCGCCCACATAACCACCTTCCGCATAGCCCCGCATCAGGCGGTACAGGTTGCCGACACCAATCCGGCTGGTTGCCTCCTTCGTGAAGACAAATTCACCACGGTGAACAATCCCCGCTGGCTCATATTTGCCGCCGGTTCCCGTAAATCCCCCGGTCGCAAAATGGAATTTCGCCGCAGCGGCCTGAATGGCTGTACCGCCTGACGCGGATGCGCCGCCACCAACAGCCCCGCCAATGGCGCTGCCGATACTCCCGACAATCCCCACCATTGCCTGCTTAAGCAGAATTTCTGTCATCATGGACAGCACGGAGCGGGTGAAGCTGCGCCAGTTCTGTTCACTGCCGGTCAGCATCGCCGCCATATTCTGCGCAATACCATCAAAGGTCTGCGTGGCTGCACTTTTAACCTGCGACATACTGTCCGTGGCACTCTCTTTCCACTCGCTCCAGCCGGACCTGAGGCCTGCCATCCAGTTCCCGCGAAGCAGGTCTTCAGCCGCCCAGGTCTTTTTCTGCTCTGACATGACGTTATTCAGCGCCAGAGGATTATCGCCATACTGTTCCTTCAGGCGCTGTTCCGTGGCTTCCCGTTCTGCCTGCCGGTCAGTCAGCCCCCGGCTTTTCGCATCAATAGCGGCCCGTTTTGCCCGTTGCTGCTGTGCGAATTTATCCGCCTGCTGCGCCAGCGCGTTCAGGCGCTCCTGATACGTAACCTTGTCGCCAAGTGCAGCCAGCTGGCGTTTGTACTCCAGCGTCTCATCTTTATGCGCCAGCAGGGATTTCTCCTGTGCAGACAGCTGGCGACGTTGCGCCGCCTCCTCCAGTACCGCGAACTGACTCTCCGCCTTCCACAAATCCCGGCGCTGCTGGCTGATTTTCTCATTTGCTCCGGCATGCTTCTCCAGCGTCCGGAGTTCTGCCTGAAGCGTCAGCAGGGCAGCATGAGCACTGTCTTCCTGACGATCGCCCGCAGACACCTTCACGCCGGACTGTTTCGGCTTTTTCAGCGTCGCTTCATAGTCCTTTTTCGCCGCCGCCATCAGCGTGTTGTAATCTGCCTGCAGAATTTTCCCGTCCTTCAGTGCCTTGTTCAGTTCTTCCTGACGGGCGGTATATTTCTCCAGCGGCGTCTGCAGGCGTTCGTAAGCCTTCTGCGCCTCTTCGGTATATTTCAGCCGTGATGCCTCAGACTCGGCCCAGTCCTTTGCTGCCATCTCTCTGGCCTTTTCAAGATCGGCCTGCAACGTGGCGGCTGAAAGCCCAAGTTGCGCATTCGCTCTGTCCTCCCATGCTCCCCGGAGATTGGCAAGAAATGCTGAGGTTTTACCGCGCCGGTGGCTCCGGCTCTGATACCACTGCCATTTTTTGTCCGCCTCATCAAAAGCCTTTTCTGCTTTCTCCAGCATTCCCTGGGCAGTGTCCGGGCGACCAATATCCAGCACCGAATCCCACATGGATTTGAATGCCCGTGCTGTCCTGTCTGCCCAGGTCTCCAGCGTGCCCATGTTCTCTTTCAGGCGGCGGGTCTGGTCATCAAACCCTTTCGTTGCGGCCTCGTTCGCCGCCTGCAATGCCCCGGCTTCATCTCCGGAACGCTGCAACTGAGCAACATACGCAATCTGCTCCGCCGTCACGTTATGGAACTGACGTGCCATCGCTGTCAGTCCCGACGTCGGGTCTGTGGTCAGCTTCCCGAAGGCTTCAGCGACCTTGTCCACCTCCACGCCGGATGCAGAGGAGAAACGCGCCACACTCTGGCTGATCGCCTCAAACTGCTCACCACCACGCACACCGGCATTCACCAGCGCCGTCAGTGACTCGCTGGTCTGGTTAAACGTCAGCCCTGCCGCCTGCCCGGCTCTGGACAGGACCAGCATACGATCTGCCGTCAGTCCCGCCTGATTGCCGGAAAGGACCAGCGTTTTGTTGAAATCGGACAGGGTTGAGTTGCCCTGATACCAGGCATACGCCAGCGCACCGGTCGCCACCGCCAGCGAGGTGGCCCCCACCATCGGCAGGGTGATCGCACCGGCAAGCCCCCTGAACATGGGGATCATCCCGCCGAAGGAGTCCTTAACCTGACCACCCTGTTGCAGCAGGATCAGCCACGGGCTTTGCCCGCCTGCAAGCTGCGTGGCCACGTCGGTGAACTGTGCAGGCAGCATACGCATGGCGGCTTTATACTGCCCGACGGAAATCCCCGCTTTCTGTGCAGCCAGCGCCTGTCGGCTCAGCGACTGTTCAACGACTGCCGCTGTTTTTTTCGCATCAGTTTCCGTACCGGAAAAATGACGCCTGACTCTGGCCATCTGCTCGTCAAATCTGGCCGCATCCAGACTTAAATCAACGACCAGATCGCCTACCGGTTCAGCCATACCGGACTCCTCCTGCGATCCCTTCTGATACTGTCATCAGCATTACGTCATCCTCCGTCATGTCCGCCACATCCGGGGAAGCGGGGATAACTTCATTCCCGTCCGGGCCAAAACGAACGCCTCCGGCAAGCCCTGCCGCTTTCTGCATCAGCACATCATCTTCAGGCTCTTCGTCAGCCTCGCGCCGGTTCAGCAGACTGAAATCCAGCGGATGCATCTCCGGATCGCTGAAAAACAGGCTGAGCACGGTGTACGTCAGCCCGGAAAAGTGCATATCCAGCAGAACATCATGAAAATAATGGGTACTGTAAAAGCGGTGCCAGTCGGCATACTCCGTGGATGACATCCCGGCAAGCATGGCGCGCCAGTCGGGTCGCCCCATCTCACGCGCCAGTTTCAGGGCAAAACTCAGCTCACCGTCGAACACTTTCCCGCAGAAACAGGCTCTGCAGGCCCGGCGTCCTCTGCCTGTTCAGGAGCATCATTCACCACAAACTCATACATACCGGACAGCCGGTACACCACGTTTTCAGCATGAGAAATTGCCTCTGTGGGCCAGGTGGTAAGCACTTCCTGCTCAATCTGTTTAACGGCTTCATTCATGGAAGGCAGCTTTGTCTTCTTCGGATGGTTATGCCACAGGGACATCGCCACCAGAAACGCGCCGGTTCTGATGGCGTCTTCCACAGTAAACTTCCGGTTGCTGTCTGACTCCGCCTGTTCTGCCTGCCGTTTCATCAGGGCGAGATGCTCAATACGCTGCAGGGCTGACAGTTCAGAAAGCGTGACGGTCACACCGTTATGTTCAAATGATTCGGTTTTCAGGAACATCGCTGACTCTCCGGATTAACTGGCGGTGACGTTGATTTCTGCAACCGCAGCAAACTCACCATTACCGGATACGACCGGAATGTTGACCTTGCCTGCAGCAACACCTTTCACGGTGATGGTCATACCACTGACCGACACGGTGGCTTTTGTTTTATCCGCAGACACCGCACGGAAGCTCTTGTCGGTTGCGCCATCCGGCTGGAATGCCACGGTCAGCGTGGTGCTCTGCCCTTTCACTACGGAAGCACTGGCGGGTGTCACCGTCATGCCGGTTGTCGCCGTCACCGTGCTGCGATCTTCTGCCATCGACGGACGTCCCACATTGGTGACCTTCACCGTGCGGGTAATCACTTCCTTCGCCGTCACCGCCTTACCGATACTGCTGACCCAGCCACGGAACACATCGACCGTGCCGTTCGGGAAGCGGATTTTATAGGCACGGGTATCGCCTTCATTAAACCACGCCAGCAGCGCCTGCTGCCCCTGCTCTCCGGGCATCCACGCCAGCGTGAAGCTGGTATCTCCGGCAGATTTCTGCCCCTGCCCGGTCGCAGTCCAGTCTGCATCTTCATCATCGAGATAGCTGTCGTCATAAGACTCAGCGGTCAGTTCGCCGGGCGTCAGGTCTTTAACTTTTGCCAGACGCGACCAGTCAACGTCTGAAAGCGGATTCGCATAAGGGTCACCACTCCCCTTATAAACCCACAGGGTGGTCCCGGCCCCTTTCACCGGCATTACAGGATTTGGTACAGGCATAGCGTCCTCACATTTCATAGGTAATGACATAAGTCAGATCGGCTGAACTCCACAGGCCCGCATCATCGTCGCGCCGATAGTCATAGCCGCTGGTCACCATACTGGTGATCAAATCTGACAGTGCCGGGATATCACTCATCACCGGATAAATCCGGGACTCCATCCACGCATCCAGCTCTGAATCCGGCACCTGAGCAGGCAGGAAAACTTCAATATGCAGCTCCGCCTGCCAGGTATCGCTGTCCAGCTCTTCGCCCGTGTATTCAGCGCCGGTGAGATAAACGGCAATTGCCGGAAAATCTTCCTCATCAAAAACAGCGGGGCGACCATCAAAAAGCGTCGCCCCGGTGTCATGCTTCTCCAGTGCATCCAGTACGGCTGCTCGGAGTTCAGTATGTTTCATCGCTTTATTACCATCCTCAGTTGATGCTGCAGCGCATAGCCCAGCTCTTTCGGAAGACGCTCACGCCGTATCCGCTCAATATTCTGTTTAAACGCCGTGGTCAGCGGCACCGCCATCGGGATTTTCACCACATCAATGGGGTAACGATTTTTCCCGGCCACACGCTGCATGACATGCCAGCGGCCATTTTTCAGTTGCTGAATAAACGCGCCGGGAATACGACGGTTTCCCACCACAAGCACGCTGCCGCCACCTTTCAGGGCTGAACGCTGCCCCTTTTTACGACGCCTGCGTCGGGACAGGACAATCCGCGCGTTACCCAGCTTTATTACGGGCAAATCCCCCCGGTTAACCCTGATTCTGGCCTGCGGATTTTTGACCGTGGCCCTTTTCAGCCTGGCCCTTTCCTTTACCAGTTTCCGGCGTACCTTTGTCTCACGGGCAACCTGTGACGCCGACTGCGATATCGCGGATGAAGCAACGCGGTTAATGGCCATTGCGGCGGCACCGGGCACCGCCGTTCTTCTGATACGGCTGAGGTTTTCAACGGCCTGCTCAAGACCTTTTATGGCCATACATCCCCCTTTCAGCGGCGACGGTTAACGGCAGGCGGTACGCCCCGCCCAAGCCAGAGATGACAGCTTCCGCCATCATCCGGCGAAATCCGGTCTATCCAGAAGTTTTCCTCACCGATGGTCAGCGTGTCGCCGCGCCGCAGCTGCCGCACATCATCAGTCCGGACAAACAGGGACGGGCTGGAGCCTTCAACGCGCACGCCCTGTCCGGCATAGCTGATATTTTCAGGGTCATCAAAAACACCACGTATCACAGCACCGGACTGCTCACCGGATGTCATGGTGGCTGACGTTCCCATGTACCCGCGTATCGTTTCATCGGCGCGGGCAATGGCAGCATCGAACAGGTTATCGAAATCAGCCACAGCGCCTCCCGTTATTGCATTCTGGCCAGGCCGCGCTCTGTCATTTCAGCTGACACACCGGCAGAGACACGGAACGCCGTTCCCGGCAGCACAAATGCCACAGCCTCATCCCGCGTGGCGTGAAGTGCATCAGTATGCAGCGTCACCAGTGCCACAACCGTGACCAGATCAGCCGTATCAGTCACGGTATCCGGCTGCGCTGATACCACCTCATTTTCATGTCCGGTCAGCGCATTTTCCGGGCTGACAGATGTGTCCTGACCGGCAGCGTCATCCGTGTCATCAATCTCCTCTTCCAGCTCTGCCACACGGAGCACCAGTTCTTCTTTCGTCCCCGTCAGGCTGACATCACGGTTCAGTTGCTCACCCAGCACCTGAAGACGGGCAATCAGTTCATCTTTCGTCATGGACTCCTCCACAGAGAGAAAATGGCCCCGAAGGGCCATGATTACGCCAGTTGTACGGACACGAACGCATCAGGGTCAGCCAGCAGCATCAGCGGTGCTGACTGAATCATGGTGAACTCACGCGCCGGATCGCCGGTGGTCACCCAGTTTTTCGGGTAGCGGGCAGAGGCGTTAATACCTTCGCGCTGTGCGTCCGCATCCTGAATGCAGCCATAGGTGCGCAGACCGCGTGCCTGAGTGTTCCCCAGCACCATCGTGTTGTCCGGAAGGAAGTTCTTTTTGACGTCGTTTTCCACGTACTGTCCGGAATACACGACGATCGCCGTATCGCCATACATCCCCTTATAGGACACCGCTTCGCCCAGGTCTTTTACCGCTGTCTCCAGCTCGGAATTAGAGCCGCGACGGGTATCCAGCTTCTCCCTGACGGCTTTGAAGGAACGGAACAGCGCCCAGCCTTTCGGATCAAACACGATGATATTCACCACTCCGCTGGCGTTCAGCGCATAGGCTTCGATATCGTCGGTCGGGTCATACGTGGACTTGTCACGCTTGCTCCACTCCGTACCACCGGACTGTGTGATGTTGTTCGCCGCACTGCGGCCCATATCCACCTCAACCGGATCGAAGGCTTCACCGGTCATGGTGTATTTGCCCTTAAGCACAGCAGAAACTGCCTGCATCTCTTCGACCTGAGCAATGGCCAGCTCTTCGTCTCGCATGTTCTGCATGATGATGCGACGGCGGCGGTAAGCCGGGTCCGCCAGATTCTGCGGATCTTCATCCGGCAGGCGACGCAGGGTCATCTGCGGATTCACCTCATGCTTCGGCTTGACATATCCCGGTGTAAATTCAGAGGTGGAGCCGCCACGGGAGCGGATAACCTCACCGGAAACAATCGGCGAAACGTACAGCGCCATGTTTACCAGTCCCGGAATTTGTGAGAGATAGACTTTCTCCGTGGTGAAGGGATAGCTCTCACGGAAAAAGAGACGCAGAAACAGCGGATCAAACTTAAATTTCTTCTCATTTGCCGCCAGCAGCTGGGCGGTTGTGTACATCGACATAAAAAAATCCCATAAAAAAAGCCGCACAGGCGGCCTTTAGTGATGAAGGGTAAGGTTAAACGATGCTGATTGCCGTTCCGGCAAACGCGGTCCGTTTTTTCGTCTCGTCGCTGGCAGCCTCCGGCCAGAGCACATCCTCATAACGGAACGTGCCGGACTTGTAGAACATCAGTGTGGTGCTGGTCTGGTCAGCAGCAACCGCCAGAATGCCAACGGCAGCACCGTCGGTGGTGCCATCCCACGCAACCAGCTTACGGGTGGAGGTGTCCAGCATCAGCGGGGTCATTGCAGGCGCTTTCGCACTCAATCCGCCGGGCGCGGTTGCGGTATGAGCCGGGTCACTGTTGCCCAGCGGCTGGTAATGGGTAAAGGTTTCTTTGCTCGTCATAAACATCCCTTACACTGGTGTGTTCAGCAAATCGTTAACGGCATCAGATGCCGGGTTACCTGCAGCCAGCGGTGCCGGTGCCCCCTGCATCAGACGATCCAGCGCAGTGTCACTGCGCGCCTGTGCACTCTGTGGTGCTGCGGCCAGAATGCGGCGGGCCGTTTCCACGGTCATACCGGGGGTTTCTGCCAGCACGCGGGCCTGTTCTTCGCGTCCGTGAGCCTCCTCACAGTTGAGGATCCCCATAATGCGGCTGTTTTCTGCCGCAACCGCAGCGGTGATCTGCGCGTTCACGTCCGGCTGCGCCGCGCTGGCGTTTTCGCCCTCCGTCGCTGGCACCACGTCAGTAACGTCAGCCTGCGAAGCAGTGGCTGAAACAGTTGTTGATTGAGTCTCTTTGGTCATTCGCCCTCCTGAGAGACGGGATTTACGTGCATCCAGTGCATCACGCATAACGGTGATCGCATCGGTGCTGTTGACAAGTTCATCAGCCAGTCCGGCATCAATGGCCTCCTGACCGCTGTACACTGCAGCCTCGGTATCCAGCACAGCCTGCACGGACAGGCCGGTATATGCCGACACCTTCTGCGCAAACATCCGGCGGGTTGCATCCATCCGGGACTGCAGTGTCTCCCGGACGTCATCCGGAAGATGGCTGTAGGGGTTGCCATCCACCTTATGGCTGCCGCTGTAAATCAGCGTGATTTCCACGCCCTGTTTCTCCAGCGCAGCGCCGTAATTACTGTGAGCCATCATGACGCCGATGGAGCCTGTCCGTGCGGTCTGCGTGACCAGACGTCGGGAGGCGGCACTGGCAAGCAGCTGACCTGCACTGCAGTTCATGTCGTTGGCCAGCGCCCATACCGGCTTTATGTCACGCACACGGGCGATGATGTCAGCGCAGTCAAATGCTCCCGCCACCATTCCGCCCGGTGTGTCCATATCGAGCAGAATGCCGTCCACCATCGGGTCGCTGGCAGCCTGTTGCAGACGGGCGATAATGCCGTTGTAACCGGTCATCCCCGAGTACGGCTGCAGCGCCCGCGTCCGGCTGACCAGCGTGCCGGACACCGGCAGCACGGCGATGCCGTTCATGACCTGATAACTGCGGGCCTGTCGTGGTCCGTCATCATCACCGGATAATGCCAGCGTCGCGGGTGCCTCCTGGGCAGTCAGGCTGTCGCCGGACACCGCATCCGTCAGGCGGCTGATCCCAAGCTGGCCTGCAAGCGCACAAAAGAAAACCCGCGCATAGGCGGGTTCAAGCATCAGCGGCTCATTAAAGGCCATGCTGGCAATATGCGGGAGATTACGCAGCTCTGCTGTCACTCTTCTCCTCCTCTGTTGATTGTCGCAGCCCGGATTCAAATGCTGCAGCCGCCCAGGCGGGCGGTTTAAGACCAGCCGCGCGGCGCTCCATCGTTTCACGGACCTGCTGGGCAAAAATTTCCTGATAGTCGTCACCGCGTTTCGCGCACTCTTTCTCGTAGGTGCTCAGTCCGGCTTCTATCAGCATCACCGCTTCCTGAACTTCTTTCAGACCATCGATGGCCATACGACCGGAGCCTATCCAGTCGCAGTTCCCCCAGGCACTGCGGGCTTCCTGAAAGCTGAAGCGCGCTTTTGAAGGTAACGTCACCACGCGGCGAACGATGGCCTCTTCCAGCCAGCACAGAAACATCTGGCTCGCCTGACGGGATGCGACGAATTTTCGCCGCCCCATAAAGTACGCCCACGACTCGTTCGCACTGGCCCGTGCCGTGGAGTAGCTCATCTGGGCGTAATTCCGGGAAAGCTGCTCATACGAGACACCCAGCCCGGCAGCGATATACCGCAGCAGTGACTGCTCAAACACGGAGTAGCCGTTATCCGTGTCCTGAGCCGTCTGCAGGTTCAGTGAGTCCCCCGGCATCAGGTGCGGCACTTTTGCGCCTCCCAGACGGACCGGTGCTGCGGCGTAATACGCGGCAATTTCACCAATCCAGCCCGTCAGCCTTTCCCGCTGCTCCTGACTGTTCGCGCCCAGAATAAAATCCATCGCTGACTGCGTATCCAGCTCACTTTCAATGGTGGCGGCATACATCGCCTTCACAATGGCGCTCTGCAGCTGCGTGTTCTGCAGCGTGTCGAGCATCTTCATCTGCTCCATTACGCTGTAAAACACATTTGCACCGCGGGTCTGCCCGTCCTCCACGGGTTCAAAAACGTGAATGAACGAGGCGCGCCCGCCGGGTAACTCACGGGGTATCCATGTCCATTTCTGCGGCATCCAGCCAGGATACCCGTCCTCGCTGACGTAATATCCCAGCGCCGCACCGCTGTCATTAATCTGCACACCGGCACGGCAGTTCCGGCTGTCGCCGGTATTGTTCGGGTTGCTGATGCGCTTCGGGCTGACCATCCGGAACTGTGTCCGGAAAAGCCGCGACGGACTGGTATCCCAGGTGGCCTGAACGAACAGTTCACCGTTAAAGGCGTGCATGGCCACACCTTCCCGAATCATCATGGTAAACGTGCGTTTTCGCTCAACGTCAATGCAGCAACAGTCATCTTCGGCAAACTCTTTCCATGCCGCTTCAACCTCGCGGGAAAAGGCACGGGCGTCTTCCTCCCCGATGCCCAGATAGCGCCAGCTTGGGCGATGACTGAGCCGGAAAAAAGACCCGACGATATGATCCTGATGCAGCTGGATGGCGTTGGCGGCATAGCCGTTATTGCGTACCAGATCGTCTGCACGGGCATTGCCACGGGTAAAATTGGGCAGCAGGGCTGCATCCACACTTTCACCCGGTGGGTTCCACGCCCGCAACTGCCCACCAAATCCGCTGCCACCGCCGTGATAACCGGCATATTCACGCAGCGATGTCATGCCGTCCGGCCCCAGAAGGGTGGGAATGGTGGACGTTTTCATACATAAAATCCTGCAGGTCCCCTGCGTCGCTGTGTCATGCCGGTCTGCACTTCCAGCTCCGCAATGTATTTTTTCAGGTCAGACACGGAAGTGGCCGTAAACTCCACTCGCCGTCCGTCTTTCTGTACCGTTGCCACCCGTTTACCTGTCATCAGGTCATGCAGTGCCGCACGGGCAGCGGCAAGTTCTTCCTGTCGCGTCATTCATCCTCTCCGGATAAGGCACGGGCGTAATCTGCCAGTGTTTTCTTGTTGGTTGCTGCACCATCCTCTTCCTGCAGGCTCGCCAGCAGTGCACTGAGATCCAGCTGCCAGCGGGAAATACTGATGCGCAGCGCCGCCAGCGCATAAACGAAGCAGTCGAGCGCCTCATTGCGTCGCTTTTTGCTGTCCCACAGTATTTTTTTTCTGCCATCCACCCATTTTTCGACCTGCTCTTCAGCAGTCAGCTGCTGCGCTTCGGTCAGATCAAAAATATCCGGGTTATTCGGGAAGTGAACGGCACCGGGAAGCGGTTCATCCCCTTCCGGCGTCAGTGTGAAGCGGTTATAAATCTGCTCTTTCGCGGTATCCGTACCGATTTCGGTAAGGTAAACCCCGTTTTTGTTTCGCTTACGTGGCATGCTGGCCACCGGCTTACCGTAGACGGATGCCCCTTTAATGGGGATCACCCGGAACAGCCCATGTTTTTTCGAGCGTTCATACACAATGGTAGGGTCAATCCCGCCAGTATCCCAGCAGATACGGGATACCGACATTTCTGCACCATTCCGGCGGGTATAGGTTTTATTGATGGCCTCATCCACACGCTGCAGCGTCTGTTCATCGTCGTGGCGGCCCATAATAATCTGCCGGTCAATCAGCCAGCTTTCCTCACCCGGCCCCCATCCCCAAACGCGCATTTCGTAGCGATCCAGCTGGGAGTCGATACCGGCGGTCAGGTAAGCCACACGGTCAGGAACGGGCGCTGAATAATGCTCTTTCCGCTCTGCCATCACTTCAGCATCCGGACGTTCACCGATTTTCGCTTCCCACGTCTCACCGAGCGTGGTGTTCACGAAGGTTTTACGTTTTCCCGTATCCCCTTTCGTCTTCATCCAGTCTTTGACAATCTGCACCCAGGTGGTGAACGGGCTGTACGCCGTCCAGATGTGAAAGGTCACGCTGTCAGGCGGTTCAATCTCTTCACCGGATGACGAAAACCAGAGAATGCCATCACGGGTCCAGATCCCGGTCTTTTCGCAGATATAACGGGCATCAGTGAAGTCCAGCTCCTGCTGACGGATGACGCAGGCGTTATGCTCGCAGAGATAAAACACGCTGGAGGGGTCATCCGGCGTCCATTTGAGGCCAAACGGCGTCTCTTTATCGCCAAATTTAAGGTACTGCTCCTCCCCGCAGTGCGGGCAGGCAACATGAAAACGCATAAAATGCGGGGATTCACTGGCTGCACGCTCAATCTGGCAGGTGCCTCTCACTTTGGGCGTGGAGCCACGGATGGACTTTGGCCAGACCGAGCCTTCAATACGCTTATCGCCCAGGAACGTCGGAGAGCCTTCCTGTTCAATATCCTCATCAAAGGCAGCAAGTTCATCATAACCCGCCACATCCACCGACTTTTCACGGTAGTTTTTTGCCGCTTTACCGCCCAGGCACCAGAAGCCACGACCATTGGAAAAACGCTTCATGGTGAGCGTGTTATCCCGGTGCTTTTTGCCATACCACGGAGCCAGCGCCAGCAGCGACGGAATATCGCGGATGGTCGGCTCAACGTGGGTTTTCATAAAGTTCTCGGCATCACCATCCGTCGGCAACCAGATAAGGGTGTTGCGCTGCTTATGCTCTATGAAGTAGGCATAAACACCCAGCAGCATTTTGGAATAACCAACACGGGCAGACTTCACCACATTCACCTCGCGGACGTAGTCACTGCCCATCGCATTCATGATGGCCCGCTGAAAGGGCAGTGTTTCCCAGCGCCCTTCCTGGTATGCGGATTCTTTCGGGAGATAGTAATTGGCATCCGCCCATTCAACGGCGGTCTGTGGCTCCGGCCGGAACAGTGAGCGAAGCCCGGCGCGGACAAAATGCCGCAGCCTGTTAACCTGACTGTTCGATATATTCACTCAGCAACCCCGGTATCAGTTCATCCAGCGCGGCTGCTTTGTTCATGGCTTTGATGATATCCCGTTTCAGGAAATCAACATGTCGGTTTTCCAGTTCCGGAAAACGCCGCTGCACCGACAGGGGGATCCCGTCGAGAATACTGGCAATTTCACCTGCGATCCGCGACAGCACGAAAGTACAGAATGCGGTTTCCACCACTTCAGCGGAGTCTCTGGCATTCTTCAGTTCCTGTGCGTCGGCCTGCGCACGCGTAAGTCGATGGCGTTCGTACTCAATAGTCCCTGGCTGGAGATCTGCCTCGCTGGCCTGCCGCAGTTCTTCAACTTCCCGGCGCAGCTTTTCGTTCTCAATTTCAGCATCCCTTTCGGCATACCATCTTATAACGGCGGCAGAGTCATAAAGCACCTCATTACCCTTGCCACCGCCTCGCAGAACGGGCATTCCCTGTTCCTGCCAGTTCTGAATGGTACGGATACTCGCACCGAAAATGTCAGCCAGCTGCTTTTTGTTGACTTCCATTGTTCATTCCACGGCCAAAAACAGAGAAAGGAAACGACAGAGGCCCAAAAGCTCGTTTTCAGCACCTGTCGTTTCCTTTCTTTTCAGGGGGTATTTTAAATAAAAACATTAAGTTACAACGAAGAAGAACGGAAACGCCTTAAACCGGAAAATTTTCATAAATAGCGAAAACCCGCGAGGTCGCCGCCCCGTAACCTGTCGGATCGCCGGAAAGGACCCGCAAAATGATAATAATTATCATCTGCATGTCACAACGTGCATCTACGCCATCAAACCACGTCAAATAATCAATTATGACGCAGATATCGTATTAATTGATCTGCATCAACTTAACGTAAAAACAACTTCAGACAATACAAATCAGCGACACTGAATACGGGACAACCTCATGTCAACGAAGAACAGAACCCGCAGAACAACAACCCGCAACATCCGCTTTCCTAACCAAATGATTGAACAAATTAACATCGCTCTTGAGCAAAAAGGGTCCGGGAATTTCTCAGCCTGGGTCATTGAAGCCTGCCGCCGGAGACTGTGCTCAGAAAAAAGAGTTTCTTCTGAAGCAAACAAAGAAAAGAGTGACATTACTGAATTGCTCAGAAAACAGGTCAGACCAGATTGAAGCAATTTAGATAATCGTGCAGACTACGCCCCCTCATATCACATGGAAGGTTTATCTATGGATCAGGTAGTCATTTTTAAACAAATATTTGATAAAGTTCGAAACGATTTAAACTATCAATGGTTTTATTCTGAGCTAAAACGTCACAATGTCTCACATTACATTTACTATTTAGCCACAGAGAATGTTCATATTGTATTAAAAAATGATAATACAGTGTTATTAAAGGGCCTAAAAAACATTGTGTCTGTCAAATTTTCAAAGGATAGGCATCTTATAGAAACGACCTCTAATAAGCTGAAATCCAGAGAGATCACATTTCAGGAATACAGAAGAAACCTTGCTAAAGCAGGAGTTTTTCGGTGGGTTACAAATATCCACGAACAAAAAAGATATTACTATACCTTTGATAATTCATTACTATTTACTGAAAGCATCCAGAAAACTACACAGATCTTACCACGCTAAACCATAACGTCCGGCTTCTCTCACTCCTGAGCCGGACTGCATTGGTTTAATAAAAACCATCAACAATTGTGATTTAGATATTCGGAACCATTCAAATATAACAAAACCCCGTAAAAACGAGGTTTATGGATAAATTTTATTATTGAATACATCAGATTAAATTAATCTTGACATCATAGCTTTCAAGACCCGTCATTTTTTCCCGTGCGGTAAACTGAATACTGGTAACTTCTTTCCCGGTCTTTTTCTTAAGTTCAATAATTTTTTTTGTTATATATTCAGAAATATCTGCTTCTGCTTTTGTTTTTAAGTTTTCAATATTCATCATTTCCTCTTTTAGTCTGTTATGACTTTCCAGTTACACAGTAAGTCGATTATATGGTGCAAACGTGTAAAAGATAAGATGAAACATCGCAATAATCAACATACGATAGTCTAAATTTTACACAAACAGACAAAGAGAATTTTCCTGAATTATCAATGCAATAGCATCAAATCAACTCAAGAGCCTTATTGCTGCTTCCAGAATTTCTTCTGAAGTAACATGTCGATCCGCGGCTACATAAATGACTTTATGATCTCCGGTCAGAGATGGAAACCCTGCGGCCATTACAGTAAGGTGTGTTTTTTCGCCATTTGGATATTCACGCATGATGGTGTTAACTCCAGTCATCGCTGGCACTACCACTGCTGGTTCAGAGTTAAAAAAAACTATGATTTTTTTCATGATGTTACCGTAGTATGTGAGTATCCATCGAATAGACACCAAGCCAAAAAGCTCCCGAAGGAGCCTTCATTTTCACTTTTTTAAATCCAACGACAGACGGCTGGCATTTAAGTATTGTGAAATATTATCAAATGTAATCATCATTGATTTACAAAAGATACATTTTGCCCCGAAAGGATTCATGTCAGAAACATCAAAAGATGATGTTCTATACTGGGAACCATGACAACACGGGCATCTAAAGTGAATATGGTTTGTAATATTGTCTACCTCAAAGCGCCACTACATGAACAGCGGCAGGACCTTTAGGTCCGTTCTCAATACCAAATTCAACTTCCTGATTCTCAGTTAATGTTTTGAAATCGTTGCTCTGAATTGCTGAGAAATGGACAAACACATCTTTGCTGCCATCTTTCGGCGTGATGAAACCAAAACCTTTTTCAGGGTTAAACCATTTTACTAAACCAGTCATTTTGTTAGACATAATTATTACCTTTTGAAGAAATTAGCCCTTGGGCAGAATGGTCCGAAAAAAAATATCAGAGAGAAAAACCAACAAGGAAATCTCAAGAGGTACAAATAATAAAATTATAACAATGACTGCTTCAGATAAATTTGTAACAAACCAGAACACCATTAACGCATGATTAACCACCCATAGCAAGGATTACTTTTGTAAAGAAAAACACAGCAATGAAAGAATAGCTTTATTTATTAATAAAACGTGTCATTCTGATTAAGACCTTTTATCTTACCCTTAAGATTTCAGGAATTTTGGCTCATGGAAGAGTCCTTTTTATTTAAATTTTACATTCCGCGGGTAATGACTCCAACTTATTGGTAGTGTTTTATGTTCAGATAATGCCCGATGACT
>OLSK01000119.1_pt1 | contig 74081 bp, 40 predicted proteins | sample 1672781 | NCBI WGS metagenome assembly OLSK01 (sample SAMEA3136723, study PRJEB25190) | human gut metagenome | biome: human gut; feature: human-associated habitat; material: faeces | place: Austria | collected 2013 | reverse complement strand
CTTTTTGTCAGGTAATGTGGTGGAATGAACAAAATCTTTTCCGCTCTTCTTTTGGCGGCGGCTTTTCTGGTTTCCGGAGTGCCGTGTACGGCAGCCGTTCCTGCCTTCGCTCCGGAGCAACGGGAGCAGTCCATCAAGGACATGGACAAACTTCTGGATAAAAGGCTCTTCAAGCAGGCCGCGGAACAGGCCCTGAAACAGCTTAACGAATACAACGACCAATACAGCGGAAAGGATCTGGCCCTCTACTACCGCGCCCTCCAAAATTTGAACGCTCTGAACGATTCCACGAATCTGGACACCATTCTTCAGGAACAAATGAAACGCCATGGAGAAAACCCGTGGTTCCTGATGGCCGCCGCCGAATTGTATCAGACAGCCAGCCACACGTTCAAGCTGGCGGACGGCAAGTACATCCGAGTCAACCGGTCCTGGGAAGGCGAATATTCCGGACAAAAGAGGGACAAGGTGGAAGCCCTGCGCTGCCTTTTGAAGGCCATGGACATCGCGGAACGGAACAAGGACATGAAACTGCTCGGCCTCGCACGGTTCATGATGGCGAAGGCATTCCTGAAGAACTATGATGATTACCGTTCTTCCTCCTCATTCCAAACTTATGCGGCCCTGGCCAATCTGACCGGACTTGATAAACTCCCAGGCTACGTTTCCAACCAGGAAGCCTCCGAACTACGCAACATTTCCACGCTGCCCGTTGCCGTGAATCCGGCTACGGGAAAACCGGAAATCGTTTTCTACCACGCCTCCTCATCCTGGGATACGGCGGGGAACGACGGCGAACGCGTACGCTGGCTGCTGGACACCGCCGTCCGGGCGAACCCGGAATTGGCAAACGAGGTCAACCTGTTTACGGCATCCTGGTGCCGTGACCTGCTTTCCTACGCGAATACGGAGCCGTACCAGGAATTCGTGTACGGTCCGGGCAATGCGGGCTCGGTGGAGGGCATCAACCCAGCGGATTTGAAAACGGACCAGACCGTCGTCAGAACGGACCGGACGGACAAGGGCAAATTCATGCTCATCACGCTGCCTCCGGATTACGACTTCATCCGGATTGCATCCCGGGTGACCCCTTCCCCCTATCCTGCGGAACCCTACCTGGAGGCCACAAAGCTCATCAGTGGAGAGTTTCTGGCGCGCAACCAGCGCCCGGCAGCCGCCGATGTTCTGAAAAAGACCCTGCAAGTCTACAAGGACATGCTTCAGGCGCATCACAAACGCGGCAACGCCAAACCGACGGAGGAAGACGCAGAGACTACAGTGACATATACGGATGACGCTACCGATTTTCTTCAGGCGGAAATTGCCTCCATTACGGAACCCAACGGAGCATTTGAGGAGGACGCAAGAACGCTGCTTTCCGGAGAGTCCGTCTCCATGGCGTTCATTTACCGGAACGCCGCCAGCGCCTCCATCACGGCACGTCCCGTCAATGTCAGGCTGTGGCAGGAGGAGCGCATGAACACCCTTCTTGCCTCAAAAAAACTGGGGAAAAAATATGAAAAAAAATATTCCAATTTCAATACCCTTCTTTCCAATCTTCTGAGGGACAAGTCAGCCGCCCGTTACCTGGGAAAGGAAATCAAGGGAGAAAGCATCAGCCTGGACCCCGGAAACCAGCACCTGAACCGGATCGCCCAGCTACCCATCCCCGCCACCCAGCCGGGCTGGTACCTCCTGACCGTCACGCTGAACAACGGCTATCAGTTCCACCGCCTCCTCTCCCTGTCCGATCTGGTGCTGATTCGCCGTTCCATTCCGGAAGGCAATCTCTGGTTCCTGGCGGAAGCCAGAACGGGAGCTCCCGTGGAAGGCGGCAAAATCAGCCTGCTGCGCTACAGGGAGGACAAAACACTTCAAACAAAACAAGTGAAGGGCACCACGGACAAAAACGGTGTTCTGGTAGAAACACTGTCTCCGAACGACAGCAATTCTCCCACCTACTATAATCTCCTGGGCATCGCCACACATGGAGACAGCTACACAGTAACAGGAGAAAGGAATGTTTGGTACTCCGGTGAATCTCGAATGTCCCTGAACAACAAGGCCTCCAACTCCTATGGCTGTTTCTTCCTGGAAAGCCAGCCCGTTTACCGGCCGGGCCAGACGGCCCGGTTCAGAGGGGTCCTGTTCCGTCCGGACTTCGCCAATCCCGGCACGAAAGACTGTGCCGGAAAAAAATTGACGCTGACCATCCTCGGCCCCACCGGGGACAAGGGAATTTTTCCGGAACAAACAGTCACCACGGACGCCACGGGCGGATTTGACCTGGAACTGCTCATTCCCAACGGAGCGCCTCTGGGCCAGTACAGGGCAATACTGGATTTCAGAGAGTTGGACCGTACCCTGTACGCCCCCCTATTCCGGATGGAAGAATACAAGAAGCCGGAATTCACCGTCAAAATGGACGCTCCGGACAAGCCCCTCAGGCTGGGACAGCCCATCCCCGTTTCCGTCCAGGCGGACTATTATGCGGGAGGCCCGGTGAACGAAGGAAAAGCCACCATCACCATCACCCGTACCCTGGGAGCGAATGTCTGGACCCCCTACTGGAAATGGAGTTGGCTGTATTCCAGGGAGTCCAGCCCCTATTACATCTATTTCACGCCCGACCCTCCCCTCACGGTGCTGGAAAAAACCATTCCCCTGAACAAAGAGGGCAAAGCCTCCGTGGAACTGTCCACGGAACAGGACGCCAGGGACTTCGCCTCCCAGGACATAACCTACCGTGTTTCCGTCAGCGTCACGGACGCCTCCCTGAGGGAAGTTTCCGCTTCCGGTCAGGTGATCGCCACCTGCCGCCCGTTCAACATCTTCACCTCCCTGAACCGGGGATACGCCCCCGCGGGAGTTCCGGTCCGGGCCACCATCACGGCAGCCACGGCGGACGGTGTCAAGATAGGGAAAGCGAAGGGAAAGTCGGTATTGTACCGCATCCATGAGGATTCCAGCCGCCAGCCCCTGGCGGAATGGAACGTGGCGACCAATGAAGAAGGCACGGCTTCCCTTACTTTCCAGACAGAAGATTCCGGCTTATACCTCCTGCAAACAACGCTGGAGGACAGCCAGGGCAGCAAGGTGGAAGGCTCCCACCAATTTCTCTCCTACGGCAAGGGTGAACGGCATCCTTTTAAAATCAATCCCCTGTCCATCACTCCGGACAAGAAGGAATACGCCCCCGGAGAAACAGCCAGCCTCCTCATTGCGTCCGACTATCCGGACGCCCATGTCTGGACCTTCCTGCGCAACTCATGGAAAAACGAATCCCGCCGCTTGGTCGCGCTGGACAGGCAGACGGCCCTGGTGGAATGCCCCCTGACCAGGGAAGACATGCCCAACATGGGCGTCAACGCCTTCACCGTACGGAACGGGGAACTGCACCAGGCATCCGCGGAATTGCTCCTGCCGCCGGCCAGCCAGATGCTGGAGCCTGCCGTCTCTCCGTCCAAACCCCAGTACCAGCCGGGCGAAAAGGGTCGTGTGACCGTACAGGTCAAGGGGCCGGATGGAGCCCCCGTGAAAAACGGCATTGTCACGCTGGCAGTCTATGACAAGGCGCTGGAATACATTGCCCGGCCCAACGTCTCCGACATCGCCAAAACCACGTGGGGAAGGTTGAATGAAACCAGTTTCGTCAATCTCAGCGCCATGCAAAACAGAAGGGCGGAAACGCAGAAAGGTCCGAACCAGCCCTACTTTCAACTTCTCCTCAGACCGGATCTGCCCACACCATTCATAGGCCGCGGCAACGGCTTCGTTACCGGAGGAAACAGATCGGGAGATTTTGCCATAAGCAAACGATCGGTAATGCTGGCAGAGTCCGCAGCATCTCCTCTTGCAGCGCCAGCCATGGCGGCAATGGGTGAAGCAGGAATGGCGGATGCCTTTGGAGGAGAGGAGGCGGCAGCCGGACAGCAGGATTCCTCCCCCGCGATTCAACTGCGCACCAACTTTGCGGACAGCATCAAGTGGTGCGGCACGCTCCCAACGGACGAAGAAGGAATGGTCGCCGTCCCGGTGGACATGCCGGACAACCTGACCACGTGGAAGGCGGCTGCCTGGGTGGTCACCTCCGCCCTGCAGGTAGGGCAGGCTTCCGCGGAATTCCTGACGACGAAGGACTTCATGGTCAGCATGCAGGCGCCCCGCTTCTTCGTGGAAAAGGACATCGTCATGCTCAGCGCCATCGTCCGCAACCGGACGGACAAGGACGTGCAGGCCCGCATTTCCATCACCCTGAAAAACGACTGCCTGAGCCTGATGCCCGGCAATTCCCCCACCCTAGACGGACTGGCCGCCGGAACGGACAACGCCGCCATAAGGGAAGTGACCGTTCCCGCCCAGGGGCAAGTGACCGTGAACTGGTGGACCACGGCCCGCAGGGAGGGAACCGCAACCGTTGCCATGGAAGCGGCCGCAGGCTCGCTGGGGGACGCCATGCAGATGGATTTCCCCGTGCTGGTGCATGGCATGAAGCAGCTGCACGCGGACAGTACCGTCCTGCTGCCCGAGGATCGGGAACGGCAGCTCACCGTCAACCTTCCGCAGCAAAGGCGCAGGGAGGAGAGCAGGCTCGTCGTGAAGGTCTCCCCCAGCATCGCCCTGAGCATGGTGGAAGCGCTGCCCTATCTAGCGGAATACCCCTACGGCTGTGTGGAGCAGACACTCAACCGCTTCCTGCCCGCCGTCATCGTGGCGGACACGCTCAAGCAGCTGGGCCTGGACCCCGGCCAGGCGCTGGAAAGCCACCGCAACCTGGACCCGCAAACCATCAGGGACAAGGCGTTCTATGATAGAGTCATGAAACGTCTGGAACGCAATCCCGTATACAGCGAACGCAAATTGAAGGCCATGGCGGAAAAGGGCATCCGCGACCTCCGGGAAAAACAGCTTTCCAACGGCTCCTGGGGATGGTTCGGCGGAGCGGACCAGGGAGACCCGGTGATGACCGCCCACGTCGTCCACGGCCTCAAGATTGCCGGAAACACGGCCAAGATACCGGGAAACATGCTGCTCCGCGCCGTGTCATGGCTGACCGGCCACCAGAACAGGCAGCTGGCCCTGCTCGTCAAGGGGGACGCCTACCGGAAACTGGAAAAACAGCCTGACAGCCCGGCAAAACAAAAGGCCATCCGCGAACTTGGAGACTACCGCCTGACGGCCTCCGCGTCAGACGTGCTGATTTATTCCGTGCTTGCGGAAAACGGCGTCCGGGACCTCCAAATGGAACGCTACCTGTTCCGCGACAGGCTGGAACTCCCGGTCATCAGCCAGATCCAGCTTGCGGAAATCCTGCTGGACGCCCACCGCATGGACGACTTCAAGGAAATCATGCCCGTCATCTCCCAGTTCCTTCAGCAGGACGACTCCCTGCAAACCGCATGGCTGCGCCTCCCCAACCAGGGCTACTGGTGGCGCTGGTACGGCAGCAATGTAGCCACCCAGGCGGCTTACCTGAAACTGATGGCCAAGAGCGATCCCAAAAACCCAGTCACGTCCCGGCTGGCCAAATGGCTGCTCAACAACCGCGCCAACGGCTCCTACTGGGATTCCACGAAGGATACGGCAGACTGCCTGGAAGCCCTGTCGGCCTATCTCTTCCAGACCCGGGAAGGCATGGAAGACATGGAGGCGGAAATCCTCTATGACGGCGTTCCGGTGAAAACCGTTTCCAGTACCAAGGAAACCCTCTTCACCTTCGACAACGAATGGAACATGAGCGGCAAGGACCTGACGGACGGCCAGCACCGCATCACCATCCGCAGGAAAAAGGGGAACGGCAACATCTATGCCGGCTCCACGCTCAGCTACTTCTCCCTGGAAGATCCCATCCCCGCCGCAGGAAACGCCGTCACCGTGGAACGTTCCTACTACCGCATTGAAAAAGAAACGGTAAAGGAAGACTCCGTAAAGGATACGCAGACGGACGCCGGGGAACTCGTCTCCCGCGGGCGCGACCAGACCCGCCGCACACTGCTGAAAGACGGAGATATCATCGCCAGCGGAGACATCATTGAAGTGGTGATGAGCGTAAAAACGAAAAACGACGTGGAATACCTGATGCTGAGTGACCCGAAGCCGGCTGGCTGCGAATCCCAGGACACCGTCAGCGGATACGCCTGGATGGGCACCGTCTCCGGCTACAAGGAAATAGGCGACGAGGAAATACGCGTCTTCCTCTCCTCCCTGCCGATGGGCGAATACCAGATCAGCCACCGCCTCCGCGCCGAACGCCCGGGCAGGTTCAGTGCCCTCCCCGCCGTTCTGGAAGCCATGTACGCTCCGGAACTCCGCGGCAACAGCCGGGAACACAAGATCAGCATTTCCATGCCGAAGCCGTAACTCCGGGAACAAAGAAACGCCGCATCCCCCTGCGGCGTTCTCTGCACTGCATGAAGGGCACAAGTGTACCACAGGGAATACGGTAAAAACTCTTGCATTCCTTCCCTAGAGGCGGACAATGCCGCCCCCGCAAACGCGGGACGCCAAGATGGAACCCGGAACCTTGAAGGGACACGCCGCCATGGGTGCGGCCGCCGTCATCTGGGGGCTCATGTCCCCGGTCAGCAAGCTGGTCATGCAGGGAGGAGAAGTAAGCTCCGCCTCCCTGGCTACGTTCCGGCTGCTGGGCGCCGCCGTGCTGTTCTGGCTGGCTTCTTGCTTCGTGCCCCGGGAAAAAATCGACCCGCGCGACCGTCTGAAGCTGTTTTACGCCTCCCTGTTCGGAATCATCTTCAACCAGATGGCCTTTACCGTAGGCGTGGGTTTCACCTCCCCGGCGGATGCCGCCATCATCACGACCATCACCCCCATCCTGACCATGATTCTGGCGGCCTTCGTGCTCCGGGAAATGATCACGGGCCGGAAGGCGGCGGGCGTATGCGCCAGCGCCGTCGGGGCCGTCCTGCTGATTACCGGGGGCAGCCACGCTCCGGCCGCACCAGGAGACAACAACCTGCTGGGGGACATCCTCTGCCTGGCATCCCAGTGCAGCGTGGCCGTTTACTTCGTGTTCTTCAAAAGGCTGATCGGCAAATACTCCCCCGTCACGCTGATGAAATGGATGTTCACATACGCCGTATGCGCGTGCCTGCCCTTCACCTTCCGGGAAGTCTCCTCCGTTCCCTACTCCAGCCTGCCCCTCCAAACGTGGACGGGCATCGCCTATGTGGTCGTGCTGGCCACCTTCGTCAGCTATATCTGCCTCTCCTTCGCACAACAGCGTCTCAAGCCCACCGCAGTGAGCATGTACAACTACTGCCAGCCGGTCATCGCTTCCTCCGTGGCCGTCCTGTGGGGCATGGACCAATTCGGCTGGCTGAAAACGCTCTCCGTCCTGCTGGTCTTCACGGGGGTCTTCCTGGTAACGCGCGGCAAGGCGGCGGCAGCCATGCAGGAACAATAGACCAATCCGCTCTACCCGGAAAACCGACAGCAAACGCGCCGGAAACATGCTGATAAGAGGAGGCACGCCCTCCCTACGCACGCGTTATTTACGCGTTATTGGAGGCACAAACTTCCAGACCTGGAATGGGGGTGCTCATTCCCAGAACTTCTTCAATTCGGGAATCCCGCCGATAATATCGCTTCCCTTCTGGCTGCATGAGACAAGCATGGGTTCCACGGAAAAAATGGACGCCCCATTCCGGACCAGGCGCTCCCAGATGCGGTCCGCCTCTCCTCCCCAGTGCCGCAGGGCCTGAGACATGACCGGAGCGAACGAAGGGCGCAAGGCAAAGGCAGTCATGCTGCGGACGTCTCCCGTGACGCGCATCCACCCATCCCTCTCCTCCACCCCTCTTTTCCCGTGATGGAGCATCATGCACGCGGCCTCATCAGGAACCCGGCGGAACAATTCCTTCAGTTTCACGTCCAGGGACTCCACCGGCTCCGCATCATCCTGCAGAATGAGCACCCAGTCCTCCGTGCAAGCGGAGGCCCGCTCAATGGCGCGGCGCATGGCCCGCTTGCATCCGGTCACCCGGCAGACGTACTCCGGAGCCTGCTTGAGACGGGCCACGCCGTAGGCTTCCAAATCATTCCGTTCCTCCGGAGGAATGTCTTCCATGGCGGCGATGCGCACGCCATCCACCCATTCCCAGGCAAGCCCCTGCGCAGAGAGACGCTGTGCCATGGTTTTGCGTTTTGGAGAACCTGGAAAACTGACTACGAGTATCTTGTACATTCCCCGGAAATATGGTCCGGAACATGGAAAGTCAACAAATCGTAAAGGGAATGAGGAAGATACCCCATGTTCTTTCCAGGCTTGAAATCCATGACTGTTTGATTACCAGCATGATTAGGAAAAACATACGGATAAACATTTAATCCCCATGCAAAGACATGCCCCGGTCAGTAGGAAACGCCGCAGAACAAAACAACGCCGGCAGCGGTAAAAAAGAATGGAAAAGGACGCTTTTTCAGTTAACATTTCCGTACCGTTTCCCTGCCCTGCCCGCCCTCTCCGGAAACGGTATCCATTCTCCCTCCCATGCACCGTTTTTTTCTATCCTGGGACAAACCAGCCTGTTGCGCCGTGGCGGAACGCCTGCTTGCCGTGGAAATGGACTTCTACAAGCACGCGGTACTGGTCCCTACCCGCGAATCGGGCAGGCAGCTCAGGGAATTCCTGACGGCCTCCTGCCCGGAGAAAGCCGTGTTTCCCCCGCACGTGCTGCCGGCGGACCAATTCATCCAGCCGGAAGAGGAGGAAGACGAAGCCACCCGCCTGGAAGAACTGGCCGCCTGGATGCAATCCCTTGGAGACGCTCCCCACCGGCTCTACCCGCGCCTGTTCCCGAAGCGCATGCCGGATGACTTCTCCAGCCTTCTGGACATGGCGGCGGCCCTCCAGACCCTCAGCCATTCCATGCTGAACCACGGCGTCACCTGCGGACAGGCTGCGGACGCCTGCTCCGGCATGGACGAACGCTGGCCGGACCTGTCCCGCCTCTTTTCCCGGTGCAGCGGACATCTGGACGGATGGCAGCTCCGGAACCGGACGGAATCCCTGCTTCACGCAGCCGCCCCTTCCCACCTGGCGTCCACCCTGCTGGAAACGGGCGGTCAAATCATCGTCGCCTGCGTGCCCGATATCCCCCGGCCATTGAAACATGCCCTCCGCCATGCGGAAGAACAGGGCATTCCCGTGCAAATCTGGGTACACGCCCCGGAAGAGGAACGGGACACCTTTGACGACTGGGGCTGCCCCAGACCGGAAATCTGGGCTGAACGCGCCATCCCCATCCGCGAGGAACAAATCCGCGTAACGCCCGGCCCCGGCAGACTGGCCGCGGAAACGTGCCGCATCATCGCGCAAACGGCGGAATCCGGAAAAACGGACGTCGCCCTGGGCGTGTGCGACCCGGACATGAATGTGGCTCTGGACGCACGGCTCAGGTCATACGGCTGGGGCCTGTACAACCCGGAAGGCAGGCCTTTTGCCGGAACGGGCATCATGGACCTGCTGCGCCACCTCCTGCTGGCCGTGGAGGAAAACGGAAAGGCGCGGCCCGTATTCAACCTCATGCGCTCCTCCCTGCTCTGCGCCTCCCTGGACATCCGGGACCAGCAATACTGCTGCGCCTCCCTGGACAGGGTGCGGCAGAAATTCCTGCCGGAAACGGAGGAATACCTCCTCAAGCGCCTCCGTACCGACCATCCGGGAGCCATCCCGTCCGTGTGCAAAATTCTGGAATGGAGGGACCGCATGAAAGAGCCGCGGCGGCTGGGGGAACGCCTGCTCGCGTGGTATCCGGCGCTGGCTGCCGCCTATGGAGCGGACACGGAAGCGGCGGAAACCTTCCATTCCTGCATCTCCGGCCTGGCCCGCCTCCAGAAAAAAAGCGGCCTCTTTTCCGCTCCGGCTACGGCCCTTCAACTGCTGATGCGGTGCCTCCACGCCGCCCGCGTCAAGAACGGCAGAAAGGAACATGCGGTGCTGGATGCCCTGGGATGGATGGAACTCCATTTCCGCCCGGAAAAAAACCTCATCGTGACCGGACTGAACGAGGGTATCGTCCCGGAAGGGGGCATGGCGGACCAATTCATGCCGGAACCGCTCCGGGAATCCCTGGGCATGGACTCCTTTTCCCGGAAAAAGGCGCGGGACAGCTTCCTGCTCACGGCGCTGATCCACTCCCGGGAACGGGAGGGAAGCCTGTTCTTCGTCCTGTCCCGCACGAGCAGCAGAAACGATCCCCTGACGCCTTCCTCCCTGCTGATGCGCTGTGCGGATGAAGAACTGCCGCGCCGCGTGGAACTGCTCTTCCGGGAATGCTCCGCGCCGGAACCGCCCCTGCCCTACCGCCGCGGAGGCTGGCACATCCAGCCCGCGGAAGGCTGGAAGACGGCCACGGACATCACCGCCATGGCGCCCGGCTACCGGAACCCGTGGAAAGAGCGGGAAAAAGCCTTTTCCCCCACCACGCTGAAAAACTTCCTGGCCTGCCCCATGCGCTTCTGGGTGAGGGAAGCCCTGCACCTGAATGCGGACGAATTCCAGCCGGACAAGGAAGACATGGCCGCCAACGAACTGGGAACCATGCTTCACGACGTGCTGGAACAATTCTGCCGTCTTCACCCCTCCCTGGAGGACGGAATGACTACGGCTTCCCTGCAAAGGGAAATCGGGGAAATACTGGATGAAACATTCACGCGCCAGTACGGCAGCCGCCCGCTCATGCCCCTGCTTCTGCAGAAGCGCTCCATGGAACAGCGGCTGAACGTGTACGCGGAACAGCATTTGGAGGACCTCCGGAACGGATGGACATGCATCGCCTTTGAACAATCGGTGGAAAACTGGCGGCTGGGAGACTTCAGCCTGAGGTTCCGCATTGACCGCATTGACCGCCATGCGGACGGCTCCCTGCGGGTCATCGACTACAAGACGGGCAAGACGGACTCCTGTGAAAAAAAGCATCTGGGGACCATGAAGCGCCCGGATGCCCTGCCCCTGCTCTCCCCGGCCCTGCACCCTTACACCAGACGGCAAAAAAACGGAAAGGCGGTCCACTTCCGCTGGAAGGACCTGCAACTGCCCCTCTATGTACTCTGGGCCATGGAGGAATACTGCGGCCGGCCCACCGCCGCCTATTACGCACTCCCCGCCAATCCGCTGGACATCGGCATCTCCGAATGGGACACGCTGCATGACCCCCAGCCCGGATGCGACATGTGCGCCCTGGAAAGCGCCCGGTCCTGGATTCTGGAACTCATGCGCCTCATCCGTGAAGGGCGCGGCCTCATCACGGCGGAAGAACTGGGCTGGGACACCCCTTCCTATGATGTCTTCAAGGACCTCGTCTCCTCCAGCCATGAAACCCTTCAGGACCTGCTGGGACTGAACATCACACCCCACCTGCCGTTCTGACATGTCCGCCCTGACCAACATCCTCATCTCCGCCTCGGCCGGCACGGGAAAAACCTACCAGCTCTCCCTGCGCTTCCTGGCCCTGCTGGTACTGAACCGCGGCAGCCACCCGGAACGGCTCATCGCCGTTACCTTCACCCGGAAAGCCGCCGGGGAATTCAAGGACCGCATTCTGACGGACCTGGCGGCCGGTGCCACGGACTCCGCCGGGGCCGCCCGCCTCAGGGACCGGCTCTGGGCCGTCATCAAGGGAACGCCGGAAGAACCGGGACTCTGGCCGCAGGCCGCGGAATCCTGGAAGAAGGAACACCTTTGCCAGGAACGTTTCCGGCACATGCTCCGCCTGCTCGTCCAGCAGCTCTCCCGCCTCAACCTCTGCACCATTGACAGCCTGTTCGCGCAAATTGCCGCGACCAGCACCTTTGAACTGGGAGTCAGCGGCTTCAGCATGATAGACACCACCGCGGAAAAGCTTGCCCGCCGGGAAGCCCTGCTCACCCTGTACCGGGAATGTTCCCTGAACCCGGAACAGGAGCAAAGCTTTGAAGACGCCTTCCTCTCCGGAGCGGACTCCGACGCTGAAGCCGCGGATGCGGAAGACTCCATGGCCCGCAGGCTCAACACCTACCACGAACTCTTCCTGGATGAGTCGGATACCGGAAAATGGGGCAATCCCGCCACACTGGGCTTCACCCCGGAAGAACTGCTCCCTCCCGTTCCGCTGGAACGGTTCAACGCCGCGCTGCACGCCTTAATGGACCGGGCGCGGGACATGCCTGCGCCGGAAGGCAGGAACGGAGCAAAAAACAAAGAAATGTTCCTGCGTTTTCTGAACGGATTCTCGACATACGTCAAGCTGGGACGGCTGAAATTCCACGATACGGAAAAAAAACTCACCATGGAAGAGGCGCGGGAGAAATTCCGGGACTTCTGGTCTCCCCCCCTGGATGAACTCATTCAAAGCTGGCTGCGGATGGAAACCCTTCAGGCGCTGCACCGTACCCGCTCCACGCACGGCCTGATGCGCATCTTTGAGGATAAATACTCCGCCCTGGTCCGGAACAAGGGCAGATTCCTGTTCCACGACGTCACGCGCATGCTGGGGAACGGAGCCGTCACTCCGGAACTGAAAAGAGACCTGCAGTACCGCATGTACTGCCGCTACGACCACTGGATGCTGGACGAATTCCAGGACACCTCCCAGTCCCAGTGGCGCGTGATCAAGCCGTTCCTGGACGACCTGACAGACACCCGGGAGGAGCAGGAAGGCAGCATCTTCGTGGTGGGGGACCTCAAGCAAAGCGTTTACCAATGGCGCGGAGGGGATCCGGCGCTTTTCCGCTCCGTCGCCGGACAGCTCCATCTGGAGGAGCGCGGCATGGCCACCTCCTACCGCTCCGTGCAGCCCGTGCTGGACATGGTCAACGACATCTGCGACTACGCCCGGACGGCAGCGGACTGCGGACAGGCGGCGCTGGAACAATGGGGAGACTACCCGCCCCACGTTTGCGCGCCCTCCCTGGCCTCCCGCACGGGATGCGCCCGGATATGGCAGACGCCCAGGGCGGAGGAAACCTCCGCCAATGACCTGGTGTGCCAGGCCATGGCCGACATTCTGGAACAGTCAAACGCCCTGAGGCGCGGCCTGGACGTCGCCGTTCTGGTCAGCACGAGAAACCAGGCCCTGATCGTCCGGGAATGGCTGACTTCCCACGGCTGGCCGGCGGAAGTATGCGACGACGTGCCCGTGGGGCAGGACTCCCCGCTGGGGAAAACCCTGCTGTCCTTCTTCCGGTGGCTTCTTTCGCCGGGGGACGCCTTTATCTCCGGACTGCTCTCCCATTCCCCCCTCCATCCCCTCATCAGTCCGGACCGCAGGCCGGGCATGGACTGGAACGGCTGGCACATGGTGCTGGAGCGCGAGGGATACGCCGCCATCATGACGGAACTGGAAAAAAGAATGGCCCTGGCTGGGGTGGAGCTGACTGACTTCCACCGGGACCGCCTCTCCGTCTGGATGAACGAAGCGGAACAGGTGGACGAACGCGGCGCATCCCTGGACGAATGGATACGCCGCATGGAAGACCTGACGCGCCGGGAGGATCCCTCCGGAGGAATTGTCCGCATCATGACCATCCATAAATCCAAGGGGCTCGGATTCGACATGGTCATCCTGCCCCAGATAGGCAAGGACGCCCCCTTTGCGGACAGCCGCCATCTGACCCACTTTGTGAAAAGGGACGGGAACGGCCTCGTTGAGGGTATCGTCATGGCCCCTTCCAAGCAGGTATATACCGCCGTCCCCCAATTCCACGCGCTGTACGAATCATGGAAGGCGACACAGCAATTCGACGGATTCTGCAAACTCTACGTAGCGCTCACCCGCGCCAGGCGCGCCTGCCATATCATTCTGCCCGGCAGGGAAGGCAAGGGAGAACTCAGGACGGAATCCATGTGGAAAATCATCCGTTCCGCCGCTCTGGCCGCTTCATGCGGTACGGAAGACACGCTTCCGGAATCGGGCGCGGAATGCCTCTACTCGCGGGGGGAACCGGAATGGTATGCGGAACTTCCCGAAAAGGACACCCGGACCGAACCGGAAAACGCTCCCGAATGGCCCGTTCACAAGCCGCTTCTCAGGCAGCGCGTCTCCCCCTCCGGACTGGACGGGGAAAACGGCCTTTTCCGCAGCATGCACGATGCCGCCCTGCGGGAATCGGCCGCATTCGGGTCCGCCGTCCATGCCGTTTTTGAACGGATCACCCGCTGGAATGGGGAGGACAAACCGCACTGGGTCCTTCACCCCGTCACGGAAGCGGAACGCACCGTGGCGGCATGCATGGATGTACCCGCCATCAGGGAACTCTTCATGCCGGCGGAAACGGCAATCGTGATGAAGGAACAGCGCATTGAAGCCATTGACGGGAATGTCTGGATTTCCGGTGTGATTGACAGACTGGTCATTGACGGAGATTCCGCCTGCATCGTGGACTTCAAGACGGACCATGCGGACACGGCGGAACAGCTCCGGGAACGCCACGGAGCTCAGCTCCAGGCCTATGCCCGCATCGTCTCCAAAATCACCCGCATCCCCTGTGACCGCATCAGGCGTATGATCATTTCAACGCACTTGAAAACAGTTATCCAGGTATAGGTACGTCAGGCGGAAGAAGAGAACGCCGGCAGCAGGAAGCTTCAGCCTTTCCCTCCATCATCTTCACGGCCTCTCCGTTCCCTCCCAGAACAGGTGCCCGTACTCTTCCTTCAAGTTGAAATCCTCGCTCCACACATCCCTCAGCATGTCCATGTGTCCGGCACTCATGTCTCCGGCAGTCAGCTCACTGCGGGAATCCACATTGCAGAAAAACGGCTCCACCTTCATGACCTGCCGCATGTAATCGTTCAGCCTTTCAATGGGTATGACCACGTCAATGCGCGGAGCATGGTGGTAATACCAGGCCTGCCCCTCAAGATGCTGCTCAAAAACTCCGGGATGATTGCTCCGGTTCATGGAAATGAGCAGGAGCAGCGTATCAATCAGGGCGCTCTTCGTGCTGCACTCCCGGGTATAAGGATGAAAAAGGCCACGGTCGATGCACCAGGCGTAATTCGCCAGGTTGATGAAACGGTCCAGGGGATCCCGGTAAACCGCCACGTGCTTATAGTCCCCGTGTACCGTCTCATCATAATCCTGGTGGTACACCAAGTGGCGCCGGGCCACATCGTCCCACACCTTGGACGGGCTGCTCTGGTTGGGATGGAATCCCAGCTCGTGGAGGATGGTTCCCATCTGCGTGCTGTTGGCATTCTTGGGAATCAGGTAGAACAGGGTCCGGCTAGCCTCATGCAGGGTGAAATGCGGCCCCGTAACGCTCTCGGAAAAGCACGTCGTCCTGAAGCAGCCTTCCCGGCTGACCACGAAACAGGAATCCGTTGCCGGATTGTAAACGAGACGTTCCACGGAATGGTAACGGGGCCAGAACAGCAGGGAAGGCATGCCGCCTTCCCATTCAAGAATAATGGCGGAATCCTGCCCGCGGGACCGGAACAGGCGGTTCTTCTCAATGCGGCAGGTATCCTGCCAGGAGAAATGTATCAATTTGATCATGTTGCTAAGGACGATAGTTGATGAACTCATTCCTGTGCCGGATTCCGGCAGGAAGAAGCCCCTGAGCGCACGGCAATTGTTTTGCGGACAAATGGAAATGCGGCAGGAAGGCCACCTCATCCAACAAATTTATGGCCGCCGCATCAACACGCCTGCCACGTTTAACGCAAAACCGCATGCGCCGGACGCGTCACGCAGCCATTTCCCCGGGCCTCAATCCCGTTCCCCGGAACCTTTAAAACAACGCCGCGACTGGGGAACCCGGTCGCCGCATACATCCACACGGATGCTCTCAATCCCCAGGTAACGCGCTACCGAGCTGTTGATGAACTCATCCGGATCTCCGCTGCACATCCGCCACATGACGGAAACGTAAGGCGCCAAAGGCACCGGTTCATACGGAGGAACCACAATGTTTCTTTTTCCCTGCGCCAACTCATGGCGGATGAAGGCTCTCCTCTCCTCGCACTGGCGGTGGATGCGCGGAAAGGCGTCCAGATACCCGGCACATATCCACAGGGCCAGCCCTCCGGCCGCCGCCAGGATGCAGGCGGGAACCCAGGGCCTGGGCGCCCGGTCCATCCACACGCCGTACAATCCGAGCACGCCCGTCATCATCAGGACAGTGGCGGAAAACATGGCATGCCATGCCGGAACAACGCGCACGAAAAAGCTGACGGCCATGGCATGGGCCACCAGAATGAACAACAGGCTGGCGGAAACACGGTGCCCCGCCGTCCCACTCCATACACGCCGCCCCTGCCGCCACGCGAGCAAGGCCAGAGCCAGTACGGCGACGGCAAGCAGAACCTTCGGCAACCGCATGAACTCGTAAAAGGCATTCAACAATTCAGGAATGGAACCGAAGCGTTCCCCCCAGGACTGAAGAACGGCCGCCCCGCCGGCAGTCTCCGAATGCAGGCGGGCCGTATTGCCGGGCGCCAGCAGAAGGCAGGCTCCCCCTATGGCATGGGCGGCCCATCCCGCAAAAAACCAGCGGGGCAGGCTGCGCCCCTTCCAGCGGGCATACAGCCAGAACAAAAACAGCATGCCCAGGGAAGCCGGGACCTGGTTCTCATTGGTCATTCCGGCGGCAAACCCTGCCGCGCCAATCCAGAACCAGGAAAAAAGCCTGTCCTGAATCCGGGAACTCCCCGCCCACAAGCCGCGGTACAGGCACAGAAATCCCAACCATACGGCGGCCGCCCACGCGTAATTCGTCCCTCCGGACAGCCAGAACATCGTGATGCCCGGCCTGGAAGAAGAAGTCAGAAGCAGCAGCCCCCCCACAGTAAACAGCAGCACGTCCCGCCAGTCCCCAGGCCGTACCCGCCTCCCCCGCGCCAGATAAAACATCATCAGCGCCAGGGAAAGAACCACAAACGGATTAACCAGGCAGAACAGCCATTTCCCGGCCGTCGCGGTAAAAATAGCCAGAAACTCCCCCAGCCTGGGATTCCAGTTCAAGTAGGACCACCAGCAGCGTTCCAGCACCGGCCAGAAGGAAAGGCGGTGCTGCACCCCAAAGACGGAATGCATGAAACTGTCCCCGGTAAACGGAGTCCACCAAGTCAGGAGCATGGCATAAACCAGGAACGCCAGCACCACGCACCGGAACAGGACACGCACAGCAAAGGAACCCTTCATACCAGGAAGCCGGGAACCGCAGACCCCGGCCGGAGGGAAATTAATCCGTCACGGCCCTGAACACCGGATCAGGCAATTTGGAAGGCTTTTTGCCGAAAAACTCTCCCACGTCCTTGAACGTCACGAACAGGAAAAAGCCCATCAGCAGGAAGACGAACCCGAACTGGACGAACTCCAGAACCTTCACATTCAGGGGACGCCGGAAAATCAGCTCAATCGTGTTCATCACCACGTGGCCTCCGTCCACCACGGGAAGGGGCAGGATATTCAGAATGGCCAGGTTCACGTTCAGCACCACGGAAAACCACAGCGCCAGCTTCCACCCTTCATCCAGGGAAAACATCCTGTAAAACTGGTTGGCGATTCCTACGGGACCGGAAAGATGCTCCACGCCCACGTTGCTGCCGGGCGCAACAACTTTCGCCAGGGTATCCCCCATCCATTTCAGGCTCTGCCTGATCTGGGCCCACGGCGTAGGATGCACGGTCACATCGCGGCCCACGGCGCTTAAATCCCAGACCACCCCCAGAATGGGCTGGGCGCCCTTCAGCAGGGAACCGTCCTGGCTGTTGTGCCAATTTTCAGGCAGCCTTCCCTGCACGGTCACCTGGCGCACGGCTCCATCCTTGCCCGTCACATCCAGCATCAGGGGCTCTCCCTTCTTCAACGGGACATCCAGCGCGGACGGATTCCAGACATGCACGCCGTTGACGGCGGTGATGGAATCCCCCGCCTTCAAACCGGCCTGGGCCGCAGGGGAATTGGGCAGAACTTCCCCCACCACGCAGGGAATGGCCTGCATCAGCCCCACCTGGCGCATGCCGGAACGCTGCCACCACTCCGTTTCCGGAATCCTAAACCCGCAGGCGATATCCAGCTCGCCCGGTGTTCCGGGCCTTTGAATCGTGAACGTCACCTTGTCCTTTTCTCCCAGCATGATCAGCTCGCGCACGCCTTCCATGTTGCCCGCCCACTTGGTCACGGGGCGGCCGTCCACCTTCACGATCTTGTCGCCGGGCAGAATGCCGGCCTGGGCGGCGGGACTGTCCGGAGCCACGAATCCGACGGTCGTTACGCCCATCTCGAAATCCGGCTTGCCCACCAGCCAGACGGCTACGGCAAAAAGCACGGCCAGCAGGAAGGAGGCGACGGGGCCGGCAGCGGCCACAATAATCTTGTCCAGCGGCTTGACGGGCTTCAAATCCTTGGGAAGTTCCACGGACCCTTCAATGGCCTCCATGGGAGCCATCTGCGGCAGGGACACGAAGCCCCCCGCCGGAATCCAGCCCAGCCCCCACTGAACGCCGTTGATGGTCTTCTTCCAAATGGGACGGCCGAACCAGATCTGGAACCTGTCCACATAAAGGCCGCGCCAGCGCGCGGCAAAAAAATGCCCCAGTTCATGAACGAAAATCATGAAATTGAACAACATCACAACGCCAAAAATAATGGCGGAGGTCGTAAGAATAGAAAGAACGCTATCCATGATAGTAAGTACAAATAATAATATACCCGGCTGCCATTTCGCTCAAGCGGCAACCATGCCATACGGAAAAACACGGAAGGGCGGCAGCCATGACGCCTCACGGCATTTTCCTGCCGGTCTTCTGCGGAACCGGACCTCCCAGCCCGATCATGTCGTCCACCGGCACGTCCACCATCTTCACGCCTGTCCTGTACTTCATCCGTATCCGCAGGCTTTGCACATCCTCCGCGTTCCTGATCTCAAAGTTCTGGTACCAGCTCTGTTTCTTTTCCTGAGACCCCCATGTGATCAAATTCGCTCTCGTTTCAGGTCCGGCGTTTTCCCAAATCCTCCCTTTGCCGTCCACCAGTTCAAACCTCTCCAGGTCAAACGGAACCCCTTCCACTTCCAGGAAAACGGAGACCACTAGGAACCCTTTTTTCAACTCCTTCACATCTTGCAGCTTCAAACGGCAGAAAGGGGCCTCCCCCGCGTCTGCTACATCCCGCTCCCCTTCTCCGGTATTCTCCGTTCCCGGTACCGGAAACTGCAATTCCGCTCTTTCCATCAAGGGTAATTCATAAACGGGACTTTCCTGCATGGCGGCTACGGGCAAGCGCAACGTTCCCCTTATACGCAGCCATTCCGCTCCGGGTGAAGCCAGGCTCAAACACTTGCCGTCCACTCCAATCACCCCGTTTCCCCCTCTGCCCCTCCAATGACTTAGGTGGTACAGGTCAAACACGGCCGGAGCCAGCGTACGTCCGGTGGAATCCGTCACTTCCAGTCTCTGCTCTTTCAAATCACTCCTTCTGCCGAAAACCGCAGGAGCCTTCGTCTTCGCTTCAATAAAAAATACCATTTGTCCATGATCAGCGCCCTGCGCAAATATTTCATCACTACCCAAAATCAATCCTGCCAGTTCCGCCGTTGCAGGCCTTTCCCCCTTTGCCGCCCGAATACAGGCGGCATTCGTAACCGGAGGCTTTTCCGGTTTCTCTTCAACGGGCTTCTTCCCATTCCCCTCCCTGACAAGGCCTGCCAGGGACATCCTGCTGTCCATCAGTGCTTTGCACCTCCGCAAATTCCGTGAATGCCTGACCAGCACCCGCAATTCCCCTTCCTCCACAGGATTGATATCCCAGCTTCCTCCCAACCTTCCACATTCCCAATCCTCTGAGGCTGCAAGCGGTATTCCGTCCGTTGTCTGCAGCTCCATGCCGCGAATGCTCAGCGGAACATCCGCTTCCACTTCCAGCCTCAACAACTTTTTACCTCTTCTCAATTCCGCTTCGGCAGGCAGGGCATCCCGGTACTCGCTCACCACAATCCTTGCCTCCACGTCCTCTGCGCTGCCGTCCTTCCCCAAACCACCTCCCTTCAATACAAACGAAGCGGAAGTCCCCTCCACCAGTTTTACCGTTACCGGGTCGGTCTCGGCCTCCTCCCGGGAGACGGCAAACGAAACTTCTCCGTTCATCCTCACCCATTGCGCTCCGACAGACGGCATCCAGCCCAGGGATTCCACAATCAAAACGCTTTTGTCGTCAGAAGTCAAAAAATGGCACTTCATATCCGGAACCTTCATATCCGGAGCCGTCCTCCCTTTGGAATCCTCCATCCTCACTCGTACTGACTGGTCTTCACACCAGTCGATTTTCCAGCCGGGAGCATGGGATACGGCCCAACACGGAATCATATTCCAATTTTTCTCCGTATCTTTATCCCAAATCCTCTTTGCCACACTCAAAGTCTCCAATGTCAATTGCAAAGACGGCGGAGAAACATCTTCATCAGCCGGAGTGGAACACAAACCGGAAAAACCGGTCACGACAAACAGCAATAACAGCAGAGCGGAATTTTTCATCACAGGATAGGTTGAGTATAAAAATTAAAAAATCGTAACACAAATAGCAACAAGATACTTCATCAAGAAGAAAATCGTGTTTTTCAGAATCTCAGGCAGTCCGGGACATCGAAGCGAAGGACTCTGCAATCATTCAATCTTCCTCCATGACGGCTGCCTTACGGCAGAAGGCCTCCAAGTCCGATCTTGCAATCTACGGGTACCTCCACCGTTTCCATATTGGCCTTGTACTTCAGGCGCACCCGGAGTTTTTCCATGCCGTCAATATTCCCTATTTTAAAATTCTGATACCAGGAACTCTTTTGATCTTCGGGACTGAATGAGTGTCCGGTTCCGGCAGACTCAATGTTTTTCAGAGGAACATCGTTGCCGTCCACCAATTCAAAACACTCCAGGTCAAACGGCACGCCTTCCACTTCCACAGCAACCGTTACCCTTACGCCTCCATGTTTCTGCTCTTTCACATTTTCCAGACTCAACTGGCAGGAGGGGGCATCTTCCGCTACCAGCACGTCAACGCCGTCTCCGCCTGCTGAAGTCGCTCCCGGTATGGGAATTTGCCGTTTCGCTCCGTTCAGCAGCGGCAATTCATAGACGGGGCTTTCCTGCATGGTCGCCACAGGCACGTGCAGCGTTCCTTGGATACGCAGCCATTCCGCTCCGGGTGAAGCAAATCCAGCCACCTTCCCCTGACACCGAAGAATCGTCAGTCCCTCCTTCCAATATTCCGACCTCAGGGACGTCAAATTAAACATGGCCGGAGACAACGTCCTTCCGGTGGAATCTGTCACTGGCAGGCTCTGTTCCCCCATATCGGCACTGCTTCCAAAAACAGCAGGCCTATTTACCGACAATTCAACATCAAACAACATTTGTGGGGAATCAGTCTCCTCTTCCTCCCTGCTTTCGTTTTCAATGCTCAAGCCGATCAACTCCGCCCCGACGCACAGGCCGGTTTTCTCATTCGCTTTCATAGGAACGGGTAAAGGCGCACCGTCTGCCTTGCGGCCGCCCTGGGCGCCCCAGCCGTTCTTTCCCATGGAAAAACCAGCCAGTGAGGCCTTACCGTCAATCACGGCCCTGCACCTCCTTAACCCCTGGGAATACCTGACGGACACCTGAAGTTCCCCCTCCTCCACCTTCTCCATTCCCCAGGACCTACTCAGTCTTCCGTAAGTCCACTCGCTGTGCTTCACCGGCATCCCGTCCGTTGTTTTTAACTCAATATCACGGAGACTTACGGGAAACTCCGTCCGCATTGCAAGTTCCAGCAACTTCTTATACTCTCCTCCAGCAAATCCAACATCTTTATACCTAGTCACCACGAGAGTAGCATTCACGTCCACCGGAGAACCGTCCTTGCCCATGGCCGCTTCCTTCAACACAAGAGGAACGGAAGCGCCCTCGGCAAGCTTCACGACAACGGGAGGAGTCACGGCTTCCCGACAGGAAACGACAAAGGGAACTTCCCCTTTTACCGCCACCCATTGAGACCTGGCGGAAGGCATCCACCCGGGGAGAAACACTCTTACACGGTTTTCCTGCTGGACAAACACCCAGGATACAAACTGTACTTTCGGAGCCTTCCGTCCCGTAGAATCCGACACCGTCATACAAGCCTCCTCCTCCTCACACCAGTCAATATTCCAGCCAGGAATGCGAATCCCCATCCCTTTCACACATATATTCCATTCTCCCCCTTCATCCGGATTGTCTTTTTGCAATTCCAGCCCCTTCACTTCCAAAAGAATTTCCGGCGGAGGAACATCTTCATCAGCCGGAGAGGAACACAAACCGGAAAAACCGGTCACGACAGACAATAACAGCAAAATGGATTTTTTCATCACAGGATAGGTTGCGTATAAAAATTAAAAAGTCGTAACACAAAGATCAACAAGATACTTCATCAAGAAGGATACCATGTTTTTTCAGAATCTCAGGCAGTCCGGGACATCGAAGCGAAGGACTCTGCAATCATTCAATCTTCCTCCATGACGGCTGCCTTACGGCAGAAGGCCTCCAAGTCCGATCTTGCAATCTACGGGTACCTCCACCGTTTCCATATTGGCCTTGTACTTCAGGCGCACCCGGAGTTTTTCCATGCCGTCAATACTCCCGATTTTAAAATCCTGATCCCAGGAACTCCTTTGATCGTTGGGACTGAATGAGCGTCCGAATCCAACAGACTTAATGTTTTTCAGGGGAACATCGTTGCCGTCCACCAACTCAAAATACTCCAGGTCAAACGGCACGCCTTCCACTTCCAGAGCAACCGTTACCTGCACGCCTCCATGTTCCTGCTCTTCCACGTTTTCCAAACTCAACTGGCAGGTAGGGGAATCTCCCACAGCCGCTACATCATGGCTATTCTCACCGGTATCAGCCATCCCCGGCACGGGAATCTGCAATTCAGCCTTTGTCCCTAACGGCAATTCATAAACGGGACTATTCCGCACGACGGCTACAGGCACGCGCAAGGTTCCTTTGACACGCAGCCATTCCGCTCCCGGGGAAGCCAGTCCAGAACATTCACCGGAAAGTGTGGCCCATGCCATCCCTTCCTCTCCAGTCTGGGAAAACAGCCATGTCAGGTCAAACACGGCCGGGGGCATCACATGGCCCAGGGAATCAGTTACTTCCAAATTTTGTTTCTCCACATCGGCACGAACTCCGAAAACAGCAGGCGCCTTTACTGCCAGCTCAAGATCCATCCATATGGAATCGGCCCCGGACGCCAACACATCCCGGTTTCCAACACTTAAAAGAGACAGCCATGCCGAAACCCTTTTCCCATCCGTGTTCACAACACCGGAAAAAGGCCTGGCGGCATCACCCGTAGCTGGCGCCCTTTTAACGGAAGACTCGCATTTATCATTGAATTCCGTGCCATCCTTCCCCTCAAAAAATCCCGACAGGGAAGCCTTCTGGTCAATTAAAATCCTATGACGCCGCAAGCCCTGCGAGTAGCTGACGGACACTTGCAATTCCCCCTCCTCCACAGGATCAATAGCCCATGTCTTGGTCATCATTTTTGAGCCCCAGCTCACCGGTTCCGGCTGTTCCGGGAATATTTTGTCAGGGTCCATATCAAAATCCATCAAAAAATCAATAATCCCGCCAAAACTCAGCATTTTTCTCATATTTGGAGCATTCTCCCCCGTCATTACCGGCATTCCTTCCACGGTCTGCAATTCAAAATCACAAATGCCAGCCGGCGCATCCGATACTAATTTCAGAATCAACTTCTTTCTTTCCCTCCCCTTTCTGGAATACTTGTCATCACAATAATCCTCCACCACCAGCTCCGCCTTTACCTCTTCCGCCCGGCCATCCTTTCCCATTCCCGCATCTTTCAATACCAGAGGCACGGAAGCACCTTTTACAAGCTTTACCTTCACGGGCTCCGTCACAGCCTCCCGGCAGGAAATAACAACCGGCAGCTCCCCCTTTACTTCCACCCACTGCGCCCCGGCGGACGGCAGCCATCCCCGGGTATCCATACGCCCGAAAATCCTGCGCTCAAGATCCAGAACCATGCACTTCACATCCGGGGCCTTCCGGCCCTCGGAATCCTTCAAGGTTACACGGACCGGCTCATCATGGCAGCAATAAATCTCCCAACCGGGTGCCTGCGGCGCCAGCCATCCCAGCATCATGCTCCACGTTTGCTTCCGATCCGCCGGGCGGCGTTTTCCCTTCAAAATCATCTGCTTCAACTCCAGGCGCAATGGAGGCGGTGAAATTTCCTCCCCGGGAGGAAGGGAACCCAAACCGGAAAAACCGGTTGCAACAGACAGCAGGAGAGTAGGTATCTTCATGATGGTAAAAGCGTACGATAGTTTATTGTAAAAAATTATAAGCCGATAAAAATAAGATATTTTCTATAATAACGGACCTTCCGGGCCGATGGTGCAATCCACAGGCACGGCCACTGTTTCCGCATCCGCCCTGTACTTCAACCGCACACGCAGCCTTTCCGCGTCCGCGCCTCCCTTGAACTTGAACCTTTGGTGCCAGAACCGCTCCTGTCCCAAAGGCCCCATGGAGACGCTGCTACCGGCAGATACGGCATTTTTCAAAGGCAATCCCTTGCCATCCACCACTTCAAAACACTCCAGGTCAAACGGCACGCCTTCCACGCTCAGAGAAACCTGCGCATGCAAATCCCCGTTTCCCTGTTCTTTCACCCCTTCCAGTTTCAACCGGCAGACGGGTACGTCTCCGGACGCCGCTACATCATGCCCCTCCCCTCCGGATCCGGACATTCCCGGCACGGGAATCTGCAATTCCGCTCCCTTTTGGAGCGGCAATTCGTAGACGGGGCTTTCCCGTTTGACGCCCACCGGCACGTGCAGCGTTCCCCTGATGCGTACCCATTCCGCCCCGGGCGAAGCCGGCCCCGGACTTTTGCCGCAAAGGGATATCATCGCCTGCCCCTTCTCCAGGTTCCGAGACCTCAACCATGTCAGGTCAAACATGGCCGGGGACAATACGCGCCCTGTAGAATCGGTCACTTCCAGGCTCTGTTCCCTCATATCCGCCCCTCCCCCGAAAACCGCCGCAGTCTTTGATGTCAGTTCAATCTCAAAAACCATCTGCATGGCATCCTCGCCGGCCTCCTCTGCATCCACTCTCTCCACAATCAATCGGGTCACTTCCGCCGCAACAGACGGGTGGCTCTCGTCGACCGGAAGCCTGCCTTCAGAAGAAGAAATCCCGCCGGATTTCATGGCTGAATGCCCCGTTTTAGAAATCCCGCTGCCAGGGCCGCGCCCCTTTCCGGTCTTCCCTTCACGGAAACCGGCCAGTGACGCCCTGCCGTCAATCAGAGCCTTGCACCGCTGCAGGTGTTGCGAATACCGGACGGCCACTTGAAGCTTCCCTTCCATCACAGGAGCAATCTTCCATTCCCTGCCCAGCGTGCTCCATCCACACATCTCTGCCGCCACCGGCGTTCCATCCACTGCCTGCAATATAAAATCACGGATGCCCAGCGGTTCATCAGCGTCCACTTCCACCTTCAGCATTTTCTTATTCTCCCCTTCCCATTCCCTGTCCAACGCGACATCCCCGTATTTCCGTATGACCAGCTTTACCCTCACATCCCGCGCCTTTCCGTCCTTCCCGATGCCTGCACCTTTCAAGACCAAAGGCACGGAAGCGCCTTTCTCAAGCTTTAACGCCACAGGCTCCGACACGGCCTCCCGGAAGGAAATGACAAGTGGGAGCTTCCCCTTCACTTCCACCCACTGCGTCCCGGCGGACGGCAGCCAATCCTGCGGTTCCACCAGCAAATGAACAGTCTTGCGGTCAAAACCGCCGGAATAACATTTCGTCTCGGAAGCCTTCCGGCCTGTGGAATCCTCCACTGCCACGCCCGTCAACTCATCCTCCACCCAGTCGATCTCCCAGCCGGACGGAACAGGAACAACACCCCCCAGCCCCATCCTCCAATTCCGTTCCGGATCATCCTCCGGATGCTCCCGGCCCACCTCCAGCTTCTTCCACACTACCTGCAAGGATGGAACCAAATCATCTTCACCTGGCGGCAAGGAACACAAGCCGGAAAAACTAGCGGCAAGACACACCAGCAATAACAAAAAAGGAATTCTCATTAGAGGAAAAACAGGATGATAATTTATCAAAAATATTTAATTAACAATATAATAAAGTATATGTCATTTCTGGCGCGGCACATCACTCTTTCATTATCTGAAGCGTCCCGGACCCTGACAGGTAGCACTCCTCATACTGGACTAGGGTTTCTTTACGGGAACCTCCGCAGGCAGGGGGCCTCCCAGGCCCACCATGAAATCCACGGGCACGTTCACCGTTTCCTTATTGGCCCTGTACTTCAGAAGAACCCGGAATTTTTCCTCTCCCGAGGCATTCCTGATCTTAAAATTCTGATTCCAGCACCATTTGTTTTCTTTCGATTGAAGCAAGAGGTTGGTTTGGAAAGATTCAACATCCTTCCAAGGCATGCCGTTTCCATCCACCAATTCAAAACACTCCAGGTCAAACGGCACGCCTTCCGTTTCCAGGGAAACCATCACATGGATGTCTCCGTTTTCCTGTTCTTCCACATCTTTCACACTCAACAGGCAGACAGGCAGGGCTCCGGGAATCGCCACATCATGGCCGTTCTCATCGGCATCAGGCATTCCCGGCACGGGAATTTGCAATTCAGCCTTTTTCCGCAACGGCAATTCATAGACGGGGCTATCCTGAACGACAACTACAGGCACGCGCAAAGTACCCTTGACACGCAGCCATTCTGCTCCGGAAAAGGCCGGTTCCGGACCCTCTCCGCTAATGAAAACCAAATCCGTTCCTTTCTCTGTGCGCCGGGAACTCATCCGTGCCAAATCAAACACGGCCGGTTCCAGAACATGTCCTGTGGAATCCGTCACTTCCAGGCTCTGTTGCCTCATATCCGCACTCTCTCCGAAAACAGCAGGCCTTTTTACTTCCAGCTTCGCCTTAAACCCGATCCGTGCAGGGCCGGGGCCGTCCCACGGCGTAGCTCCGCTTTCGATACTCATGCCGGCCAGTTCCGCCATGACGGACTCCCCTCCCTTTATTGCCGGGACAATGCCTCCGGAAGAAAGCCCCGCCGGAATAGCTCGGGCAGAATGCTCCGCTTCACGGGGCTTCACTCCGTCATGGGAATCATGCCCGTCCCCGCCGCTGAAAAAACCGGCCAGTGACACCTTGTCGTCAATCACAGCACTGTACCGCTGCAAATACCTGACGGAAACCTGAAGTTTTTCATCTTTTACAGGATTTATCACCCATATCCTGTCCATCCTTCCCATATCATACTCATTCGTCACATCTACGGCCATGCCGTCCACGGTCTGCAGCTCAACACCGCGAATACCTGCAGGCGCGGTCGCCTCCACCCTGAAACCCAGCATCTTTCTACTCTGTACCCCGCTTTTCCAGCTCGGTCCGAAGTCCGTCACTTCCTCCACCGTCACAAGTGCCTTCACGTCCTCTGCCCCGCCGTCCTTCCCAATACCAGCGCTTTTCAATACCACAGGAACGGAAGCACCCTTCTCAAATTTCACCGTCACGGGGTCCGTCACAGCCTCCTGGCGGGATACGACAAACGGAATCTCTCCTTTCACTCTTATCCACTGCGTGCCAGGCGCCGGAAACCACCCCCCAGGGCTCGCCAGCAAGACCTTCTTCCGCACGTTGGCCCGGAAATAGGAACACGCATCCCAAACCTTGCCTCCCGCAGAATCCTCCATGACCACCCGGGCTGATCCATCTTCACACCAGTCAATCCTCCAGCCTGGTGTTTCAAACACCTCCCACCTCAGCATCATCTCCCACTTTCTCCCCAATCCTTCATCCTGGGGAAAAAACACCCACTTATTGAGGGAATCCTTCACTGCCAGCCCTATATACGGGCTCTCTTTCATTTCCAGCGCTCTTATCGCCAGCCGTAAAGGAGGCAAAGAAAAATCTTCTCCCATCACGGAAGAACACAAGCCGAATCCGCTGGCCACGGCAGCCAATGACAGCAGAGAGAGAAACTTCATCATAGGATATGTTGGAGTGTTAGCACAAATACTTTGAAGCACAAGAAGAAATAACATTTTTCATAAAGTAGGATACCTTGCATACAAGAAAAAAATGCACGCAAATCTTCCGCCCTCAGCACCTCAATAAATAAAAAATCTCACGGAGGGCAATCATGAAATTAAACGTCCCCATGACATGGAACACCATCAAAACGACTTCAAAGGGAAAATACATGAAAAAATCATAAAATATTATATATAAAACATTTATAACATTGAATAATACTTATGTTCAATCAACTTTGATCGAAAAACTATTGATGATGATTCCGGACAATAATAAAAGAGGCAATAACAGCCCGGAACGGCTTGTCCCATGCCCTCCGTTTCAGCCATTCCGATGGCCGGATTCAAATCTTGTACTCTCTCCCGGTCTGAATTCAGGAAAACAGGAAAATGCGCCTGCTGCAAGAAATGCAGGAAAAACAGAGGAAGGAAGCGGATTGCGAAAAGAGGAAGGAAAGCGTGACAGAAGCAGACGGCAAATGAAAAACCTGACCGTTCATTCTCCATCATCCGCCAGCCGGGAAGGATACCCTGTGCCTCTGCCTCTAAAACAGGGAATGCACCGGAAAAAACACAGGCCGCAAGGATGTGGAAATGTCCACGGGCGCCATGAAGCACAGTACGGGCCAGCCCGAAAATGGCCAATCTCCGTTAAACAGACTGCCCTTTTCTCTGTCCGTCAGACTGCACACGGTAACCAACAGGAGCCCCTGGCCCACAAGACATCCGAACTCCCGCCCTTTCCCGGTACAGGCAAACACCAACGGAAACAATACTTCTCCCGGCAGATGAAAAGCTGGAGAAAAAGATGGATGTCCCGGACACCGCCGGACAAATATCCGGAACTACGGCCCGGTTCCACCATGAACAGCCGCAGCCATCTCCGTTATATAAACAAAAACAGCCCCGGAGATAAACTCCGGGGCTGGTCTGCTAATGTTCGTTGAACTGCGGGCTCTGCGGCGTCTTAAGCGCGGAGAGCGGCGCCGTCCTTGGCTTCAATGGCCTTCTTGGCTTGCGCGAAGATGGCGTCGAAAGCCTTTTCGTCGGAGACGGCCAAATCGGCAAGAACCTTGCGGTCCAGGTCGATGTCGGCGGCTTTCAGGCCTTCCATAAAGCGGGAATAGGTCAGACCGCGGTCACGCACGGCAGCGGAAATACGGGCGATCCAGAGACGGCGGAACTGCCCCTTCCTTCTCTTGCGGTCACGGTATTCATACTGCCAAGCTTTATAAACAGCATCCTTGGCGTAGCGGAAGAGTTTGCTGCGGAAACCGCGGAAACCCTTGGCACGCAAAAGAATGCGCTTACGGCGCTTGCGGGAGGCCGGTCCATTAGTGGCACGTGGCATAGCTTATTTCTATTTCTATCTTGAACAGACTGTTCTTCCTCACCTCCCTACAGTCTCGCCTGTTCTTTATCTTCCTCTTCGGAAGAAGGCTGCATGAAGGCCCCCCGTTCAGCGGGAGGAAAGCTCGGCGTTGGTCGAGCGTTTTCGCGGTTCAGGCGAAAGGCAGGTTCTGCTTGACTGCCCAGACTTGCGTTTCGTCCACCAGAGCCACCTTGCCAAGCTGACGCTTGCGCTTGCTGGACTTCTTCTGGAGGATGTGGCGCTTGCCCTGTTTGCGGCGCAGTACCTTGCCCGTGCCGGTAACCTTGAAACGCTTGGCGACTGCCTTGCGGGTTTTGTTGATACCACCTTTGCGGGTCATGGTGGAAGGAGTATAGGCTCCAATCCGTCCTTGGCAAGTGGAAAATGCCGCTGACTCTTTTTTCCGGCCAACTCCCCTCCCTCCTCTACCATCTCCCGGTCATGCGGAAGGCAGGGAAATAACGCTTTCCCCTTCCGGTACAGAATAAGAAACATCATTGACATAAAGCGTATAAGGAACATTGCTCCGCACCGTAATGCTCTTCTTCCCGTCAAAAACAATATCCGTTGTAACAGGACCGAAAGTCAGGCGGCGAATGCCATGCCTTCCCTTCTCCGGGCGCAGCCGCCAGCGTACCTGCCGCCGTTCGGCACTGATTTCATGAAAGCCGAGCACGTTCTCAATAAACAGGGAAATGGGTCCCAGGGCGGACCAGCCGCAGAAATCCTGCCTGACGCGCCGGCCATGTTCCACGGAAGGCCGGTTGGCGGAAGGACTGTAGCACTCCCAGATCGTATGAGGAATGACTTCGTGATAAGTCCTCAGCTGCTGCATCAGAACCTTTTCCGCCAGCTCATCCGCCAGGTCGGCATACCCGTAGTCTTCCAGGGCCTTGGTCGCCATATAGGCCGTAGGCAGCCAGACGGCCCCGCGCCAGTAATCGCCGGTCTCTTCATCAAAATCCCTGTCGCTCCGGGCCAAAGAGGGCCATGGGAACTCTCCTCCGAACCCGTCGGCCTTCCTCACATGCTCCACCATGCGGGCGGCCTGTTCCGGGGAGGCGGCTCCGGCAAACAGGGGCCAGAAGGAGGCGATCGTCTTCACGCGGCACGGCTTCTTCGTAACGACATCCACATCATAATAAAACCCGTCCTCCTCATCCCAGTACAACTCGTTAATCTTCCGGACCAGGGCCTTATACTCCCCTTCCCATTCCCGGGCTTCCTCCTTCTTCCCCAGGGAGGAATACAAACTGCTGATACAGCGGGCGGCCAGCGCTTGCTGGGAAATGGCGTCCACCCAGAGAATCCTGTCGTAGCCGCCGGAATCCCGTCCGCGCGGCGTATTATCCATTCCGCTGGCTCTTCCCGTCCAGGTAAACCCGTCCTTCCCTGCCGCTCCGAGGTAAACGGGATTGCTGCTGTAAGGCGCCCGTTCCCCCTTGGGCGCCGTATTGAACCAGCGGAAATGCCGCTGGAGAAACTGCTCCCGGAGAAGAACTCCTTCCACCCTGGCCTTGTCTCCTGAAAACCGGTAATTCTCCCATTCCAGCCATGCAAAAAGGGGAGGATTGTCCCTCATGTGAATGCGCAGAGGCGTAGAAACGCCCCGGTACATGGGAAAATAAAAATTATCCAGGCTCTCCTTGCCGGGGAAGGACTTGGGCGCATACTTGGAAAACAGGGCCATGAAACAGGTGTCCCAAATCCAGACATCCGTTTCGTAGCAATTCTCGTCCAGATAGGGAGAGGCAGGCAGCCCCTCCGGGCCCTTTCTGACCCTCTCTGCGGCTATCTCCCACGTTTTCTTATACAAATCAACCAATTCGGCATCCGGATAAACGGGAAGAGGAATCTCCTCCCTCCATGCCGTCGCGACCGTATCCGCATGGGGGGCTGCCGCGGAAAAGGGAGCCGTAGCTATCGTCCCCGCCGCCACAAACGCGAGCAGACAGGAAAAATTGACGTAAACAAGGGAGACACGCATAAAAGACTATACGTCCTCTGGACAGGAATTCATTCATCCGTTTTCCCTTCATCCGCACTCAACGGAAGGGAAAACCGTCCGGAATGCGGCCTGAAAATCACTTTCCTCAGCGGCCTTCCCTCAATTGCCGTATTTCATCCCGGATCAGGGCCGCGCGTTCGAACTCCAGATGGGAGGCGGCCTCTTTCATCTCCGCCTCCAGCTTGGCAATACGGTCTTCCAGGCCATACGGAGCCTCGTTTTCCGCCACGCGGAAAGACTCTTCATCCTCTTCCGAATACAGCTTCAACTGGCCCTGTTCCGACCGGCTCACGGTCTGGGGAACAATGCCGTGTTCGCGATTATACTCTTCCTGAATTCCCCGGCGGTAATCGGTCAGTTCAATCAGGCGCTTGATGGAATCCGTCATCACGTCCGCAAACAGCACGCATTCGCCATGCACATGGCGCGCGGCGCGGCCCGCCGTCTGCACCAGGGACGTTTCATTGCGCAGGAACCCTTCCTTGTCCGCATCCAGAATGCACACGAGAGACACTTCCGGCAGGTCCAGGCCCTCCCGGAGCAGGTTGATGCCCACCAGCACATCTATCTTCTGGGCGCGCAGGGCGCGCAGGATTTCCACACGCTCAATGGCGTCCACATCCGCATGAATATAGGAAACCTTCAGGCCCACACCCCTCAGGTAATCCGTCAAATCCTCCGCCGTCTTCTTGGTCAGCGTCGTCACCAGAACACGCTCATGCTTGGAAACGCGTTCGTTGCACAGGGCGATCGTCTCGTCAATCTGCCCCTTCAGCGGGCGTATGGTAATCTTCGGCTCCACCAGCCCCGTGGGACGGATAATCTGCTCCACAATAAGCGGCGTGGAGCGCTTGGTGGGGTCAAACTGCTCCACGGGCTGGGAGGAAGGGCTGGGACTGACGCGTATCTCCTTGGGGGTGGAAAACAAAATCCCCTTGAAGCCTTCCGGAGCCTTCTCCCCGGAGCGGGCGGCGCGCTTGACGGGAATGTAAGTCTTGTTATCCGCACGGCAGTTGATCAACTCAAACGGTCCGGGCGTGGCGGAAGCATACACGATCTGGTTCTGCCTCTCCATGAACTCATGGAACTTCAACGGCCTGTTGTCCAGGGCGCTGGGCAGGCGGAAACCGTGATCTACCAGAATATTCTTGCGGCTGCGGTCCCCCTCGTACATGCCGCCTATCTGGGGCACGGCCGCGTGGCTCTCGTCGATCAGGGTCAGGGAATCCTTGGGAAAGAAATCAAGCAGCGTGGAAGGAGCGCTGCCCGGCAGGCGTCCGGACAAATGGCGGGAATAATTCTCAATCCCCTTGCAGAACCCCAGCTCCTCGATCAATTCCAAATCGTAATCCGTGCGCAGCTTCAGCCGCTGCGCCTCCAGCAGGCGCCCCTCCTTCTCAAACCAGGAAACGCGGTCCGCCAGCTCCTGGCGGATGGCCTTCAACGCCGCGGCCCGCTTCTCCGGAGCGGCCACATACTGCTTGGCCGGGAAAAACGTATAGCTCCCCAGCCGTTCACGCACGCGGCCGGACACGGAATCTATCAGGGAAACCCGTTCCACCTCGTCGCCGAAAAACTCCACGCGGATAGCCTCCCCCTCGGAATAGGCGGGAAAAACCTCCACCACCTCGCCGCGCACGCGGAACGTGCCGCGGAGGAAATCGAAATCCTGCCGTTCGAACAGGCGTTCCACCAACTGGCGCAGGAACACGTCCCGGTCCATGATATCCCCCTCCCGGATGCGCAGGGTCAGGTTCCGGTAATCCTCCGGAGTGGACAAGCCGTAAATGCAGGAGACGGACGCCACCACGATCACGTCCCTGCGGGTCATCAGGGAATTCATCGCGTTCAGACTCAGGCGGTCCAGCTCGTCGTTAATGGCGGAATCCTTCTCAATATAAGTATCCGTGCTGGCGATATACGCCTCCGGCTGGTAATAATCGAAGTAGGAGACGTAATAATCCACCGCGTTATTCGGGAAAAAACTCTTCAATTCCGAATGAAGCTGGGCCGCGAGCGTCTTATTGTGGGAAATCACCAGCGTGGGCCTGTTCATCCGGGCGATCAGATTCGCCATCGTAAACGTCTTGCCGCTCCCCGTCACGCCCAGCAGGGCCTGGTGCTTGTTGCCGGCCTCCAGAGACTTGAGAAGCTTGCCGATAGCCTGCTCCTGGTCTCCGGACGGCTTGAAGGAGGAATTCAATTCAAAAGACGACATACGTGATGCCTCCAGTATAATGCACCCCCTGCTCCGGGCTAGGACAATGTTTGACAATTCCCCCCGGCTGACCCAGTATATGCGGCATGTACATCCCCACGCAGGAAGAACGGTACGCGAAAAAAGGGCTCCTATCCCTCATCCTGTGCGTCGTGGTCCCCTCCTGCCTGTACCTCTCCCTCCTCTCCGAACAACTGAACATGGTGCGCGGCCATGAATGGGAGGCCATCATGAAAATCTTCCTGGCGTTCTCCTATCCTCTGGCCGCCCTCTTCGCCATGACGGGCGTCCCCTTCTTCTGGTGGGCCGTGGGAATCTCCGCGGCCGTTCATGGCGGCATCATCGCCTGGTTGAAAATGACGCCGCGCCTGACGCCCAAGCAGGCGATCTGCGCGGCGCTCTGCCTGGGCATGCTGGACTTCCTCCTGGTGAAGCTCTTCCCGTTCCCGGCGGGAATCATCAACTGACATCCGGGCCCCGGAAAAACGGACTCCGGACTTATCCCTGCTTTTTGGACAGGGCAGTAATCTGCCTTTTAATCTCGCGGCCCGTTTTCTTGGAATCGGCCTTGTACGCCTCATAGGTAAAGCACTGCGCCCGGCCTCCGTCCGTATCGGTCAGCACCAGCTTGGGATAATACTTCCCCTGCTTCAGGGCCGTCTTCACGGCATCGCTTACGCCGGACTTCTTTCCATCCTTCACCGGCAGGTAAACCAGCACGCAGCGGCGGCCCACGGCCTCAAGAAACCCCTCGGACGCGCCTGAAGCCAGAGGACAGGTGGTAGCCGTATTCGTGTAAAGATACGCCACAGGCTTCTTCTGCTCACGGGCAGTCTTCAGCGCTTCCTCCAGTCGGTCTGTGGTAAAGGTGCCTTTCGGCAATTTTACGTCCGCCCACGCCTGGGACAAGACAGACAGGGAGCAGACGGTCAACAGGGTAATTAACTTTTTCATGGGCTTTCACTGTAAGAAGCTTCCAATCAATGTCAAAGAAAAAGCCGCCTGTTTAGCCTTGAACGCCGGAACGGGACATGGCAGAGTACCCCACGCATTCGTCGCGCCTGTGGCGGAATTGGTAGACGCGCCAGACTTAGGATCTGGTGCCGCAAGGCGTACAGGTTCGAGTCCTGCCAGGCGCACCATCAACAATCATCTTTAAGTAAACAACTTGAAGAGGGTTTCTTTTTTGTGCTGAAATAGGCGCAAATTCCATAAAAGGCCCCGATCTGGGTACAAGGTATATACGCCTTAAGGCCGTTTTTATGCTTATTGCATAAGGCATTTCTGTTAACCGATCCATTTGGCTTGCTTTGTAAAACGGAAAATTCTAAATTTATATATAATTGATTCAATATGAAAATGTTGCGCTAAATTATAACTCCTTATACTCTCCGTCATCAGGTGAAGAGGTTGGATAAAACGCTCTGTATTTGGAGGGAAGATTCCCTTAATGTATTACTGTAAGAATAAAAATCATGAAGCCTGCCGTCATGTTATTTCTCTGTTTCTGTTTTTGCAACTGTTCACAAAATAGAAAAACCCCGGTATTCTCAATTCATCATCATGAGGAATCAAATAATTTTTTAATCACAAGTGCTACTGATGATGATAAACATGTATATGAATTGAATGAAATAAAATCGTTAATACCAAAGAAAAATTCATTGATCTTTAGCGGAAAATTTACAAATGAGGAGAACCAAACAATTGAACGTTTATTTTCTGAATACAAAATTGAAATTATCGGAAACGGGCTCCCTGCAAAAAATGGAGGCTATAATGTTGAATTCCAGACATTGGATGATTTATTTAATTAAGAAACATCCTGAGAACTGAACGACGAAACTGTTCCTGGATTATATATTGGCAAGAGACCAAATCATATAAACAAGCATTCCAAAATAATTGATGTAACGCCGCTGTCGGAAGGATTTCTTTTTGAATATCAAAAAAAGAAAATCGTTCGTTTTGATAACTTCTTGAAAAAAAATGGTCCTGAAACTAAGTTTGCTGTTTCGGTTAAGAAAGCATCAACTCAATCCGAATTGGAAAGTATAATTAATGAATTGAAAAAACATCACATTAATATCGAATATATTACGATTTCGGGAATTAAAGATTAGGCGCCGGATAACTTCTTTACCAAGGGAAATAAATGCATGGAATTCCTCATCCCTTGAATTATATGGAGGAATTAACTATGCAGAAACCTTTTTTGTGATTTGGCTCTCCTCACTCCGGCGGCCAAATTACTTATGACAGGTTGATTACCCTCTTATCAGTTCAAACTTCACTGATAAAAAGTCATCAGACAAACGCAGATGAAAACATCAAATGTCCAGAGACATTTGGTTTCTCCCACAACATCTTCCATCCATCCCTTGCATGAAATAAGCACTCCCTTGAAGCCGGAATCTCCCCCATGCCGAGGGAATGAAACGCATCTCCTTGAACGCCGGGGAACTCAGCCCGGAACTCCTCCAATGCTCCGGCCTGGACACCTTCCACCGAGGCGCCTCCATCCTCATCAACCGGGACGTTTCCCAGATGGGAGACATCCGCTACCGCAGGGGCATGCTCCCCCTCGCGGAGGCCCGGGAACGTTCCGGCCTCGTTCCCTACATCTACTCCAACTCCGGGAATGAACACTTCCTCATTGAAATTTCCGGGTAATCTCTGCGAGTCCTCTCTCCGGGCTCCGGCGAAAAATCGGCCCGGTTTTTGAACGTCCCTCATTTCTATCTTTAAAAAAACGGCGTCCGGAAAACGGACGCCGTAATCATTCATGTGGTTACCTATCTTAGAATGTGAACCTGTATCCAAGATTGACGGCCCAGGGCCTGTCGTATTTCTCGCCGACCGACGCCTCGTAGTCGAAATATACCTGGCCGCGGCGGGTCGTCTGCCATGCGATGCCCGCGCCGGTCACAAACCGTACCCCGTCGGTGTTCGGCCTGAACTTGTAGCCCGCCATGGAAACTTCGCCAGCGCTGCTGAACTGCGCTTCAAAACCCACTTTTGCGTAGGGCTGCAACTTCATGCCGTTTACGTCAAAGAGCTTTCCCATTCTCAACATGCCCTGGAAGCGGTAGATGTCCGAATCGGTCGTGTGAACCGGAACATTCGAGTTTTCCATGGTAAAATCCTTAGAGAAGACATGCAGGTACGCGAATTGGACGCTGGGCTCGAGAAACCAGCCTCCCTGATTGGAAAAGCATCTCCCGACTTCAAGCGAAACTCCGACTCCTCCGTTTGAAAAATCGCCTTTTTCGCCCGTGCCATAGGAATCGAAATTACTGTCGAATCCCTGCCCTTTGAGAACCAAGTCGGAATACCAGCCGTCCGAGTGCATGTAGGTGGCATACACGCCACCATAGACGGAATTCGTTTCTCCCTTGCTGCCGTAGCGGTCATGGAAGCGGCGCTGGGCACCCTGATACCCCACAAACGCACCGAGCGCCAGCATATGCTTTTTATTGGACGGCGCGAATCCCCAGTCCCCGCCAATGTCCGAGCCGTACTGGTATTCGCGGAAGTTGCCCATGCCGCTGATTCCGAGGCTGGCGTTCACCTGCGAACCGTAGCTGCGCACCCAGACATCAAACTCTCCGTTTTGCCTCTCGCCGCCGAGCTTGAGTTCTCCCATGCGCTTGGAGAGGCTGTCAAGCTGCGAAAACCAGCCCATGGACATGGCGCCTATCGTATTGATCGCGGCTCTGGACGCATCGGAATATCCGTTCGCGACGGCATTGAGGACAAAGCCGGAAGCGGCAGTGCCTTCTGTCAGGACGTAGTGCAGCACGCCGCCGTCAAAGCCGTTGTTGCCGTCTACCCATTTAAAATCGGAATCAAGAGGGCCGTCGATTTTGACGATGTCAGTAATCGTTTTTACCGCGTCACTGCCCGGCGTTGTATTGGTCACATAAAAAATATGGGTGCCGCTTGCGCCGCCCTGGATGTGCAATCTGTCTGCATTGGTTGCGGGATTACTGTCGGCGGTTGACACTTCCATATAATAGGAACCGTTGCCGCTGAGCTTGCCCGTAACCGTTTTGGTGAGACCGAGGTTTACAAAATCCAACGCGCCGTAATTGGTGAAATTGCCGTCCGTCAGATGGGCGCCGCCGCTGGCAAGCTTAACCGTGCCTCCGCTTTCATTGGTCAGATTGCCGTGAAGCGTGTCCAGATGGTAGACGCCGCCGCTCTTGTTTACAAGGTCTCCGGTATGCGAGCCTATCTTCGCCTCGCCGTAGTTCTCTACATCGCCGATGACGCTGTTTGCGGTAAACGCGCCGGAATTATTGATGCCGGTGGTTACCGTTACACTTTCGGCGTTGAAGACCGAACCGGTACCGTTGTAAACGACGTCCGCCGCTACATCTCCGTTGACTGTAAAGACGGAACCCTGTCCATTGTAAACAGTGCCGTTGCCGGTAATTCCCCTCACAACCGCGTTTCCGGCGCCATTGCCTCCTTCCACGGCCAGCCACGCGCCGGAGGACACGTCTATGGCTCCATCGCTTGTGAGGGTTTTAAAAGATACCCGGCCTTTGTTGATGTTCACGGCTCCGTCGGATTCGATATTCATCGAATCAATAGAGCCGGTCGCAATTTCACCGCCGGACTGATCGGCGAAACGGAATGTCAGCACGCCTTCGTGCACGTTGATGTGACCGTAGTCAAACGCTTCCGTAAAGCCGAGTTCGCCCGCGCCTGTTTTCGTGAACGTCAGGCCGTTATTTCCGGTGATGCTCCCCCAGTTGGTCGTCACGCCATCTGCGGCATTGACAGAACCGTTCTGCCAAAGCTCCATGTGGCGAGCAGTGTCAAAGCTGGCCGAAACGTTCATGCCGCCACCGTTGAGAATCACCTGGCGGTTGAGTGAAGTATCACCCAGCTGCGAGTTCTTCGAGACGTTCAGGATTCCGCTTTCAACCTGGGTGGTTCCCTTGTACGCGTTGTTGTCGTTCAGCGTGATTTGCGAAGACGGATCATCCGCTTGAACTCTTACGTACACATTTTCGGCCATTTGCAGCCCCATGTTGTTTTCATTGATGACAACATAGTCGTTGGAGCCTATCACGGTGCCTGTTCCCGTTATGTTCAACCCCCATTCATTGGGGGAGTCCGTGTTGCCGAGGCTCAGGTCAAGCACTGTATCGTCTGCAAGGTTAATGGTATGATTAAAAGATCCGGTTCCAATCATGTCGCGAAGTTCGAGTGTCCCGGCCGTTACGTCTATTCCGCCGCTTGAAGAAGCGCTTATGCCGTCAAGGGCGCCGTTGCCCCTAAGCGTGAGAATGTCCGCCGCGGAACCGTTTTTGATCAGGGAGGAGACATTCCGCAGAGATCCGGCAACGGAGCCCCCGGCTATTGTCAAATCGGAAGCGGACATATCCAGGATGGAACCCGCTTCCATCTGCAGGTTCTTGAAGCCTTGCGCCGTACCATCATTCACATTCCGGATTTGCGCGTCCTTGGAAATGCTTACTGTGCCTGCCGTCTGAAGGGAATTCTCCTTATTGATCAGAACATCGCCACTTTCCACTGAGAAGTTGCCGGTCATCGTGGAAATTTCATTCAATAAGAGACTTCCTTCTCCGGTTTTCACCACATGGCTCCCTCCCGCGAAGCCCCCCAATGATATTTCACTTCCGTCAGAGGAGGAAAATTCAGCATTCGCCCCGGCCGCCAATATCATGTTTCCGGATAAGGACAGGGATGACTGATTTTCAGCGCTGATCTTCGACATTCCTTCCATGGTGATGGTGCCGGCGCTGAGACTGCTCAGGGAAAAATCTTCAGTACTCCGTGAGAGGAGGACGGCGCCGTCCTTGAGTAGGAGCGTCCCCTCGCCTTTTACCCCAAACTCGGCGTTGTCTTCCAAAACAAGGCTGCCTCCCCACACCGTCGTATTGGCGATAATTTCGCTTTTGACCTCGGAGGAACCGGCCGCAAAGTCTTTACCCGAGAACACAACCTCACCCTCCGTGGCCGTGGCGGCAGACGTTCCGTTGACATTGATGGTGGTTGTATTACCGTTATAGGAGGCAATCGGGTCGTAGAAATATATCGCGCTACCGCCGCCCGCGGTGAGGTTGAGCGTTGCGGCATGGGAGCCGTCATTGATATAAATGGAGTTGGCCGTACCGCCGATTGGATTCAAGAGGTCGCTGAAATCGACACCCTGTTTGTTGCCTCTGAACGTTATGTTGCCATTTGCGGCGTTCAACGCAAGAGCGCTTGAGGCAACATCTGCTTCCAGATAAATGGCGCCTCCGGAACCGCCGGCAAGATTGTTTGTGAAACTGCTGACAGCACCGGCTTTGATGTTGACGCCGCTTCCGGAATAAATTGCGCCGCCATTTCCGGTTGTCGCCCTGTTGGAGTCAAACACCATGGCTTCCGCCGAACTTATTTCCACACTTCTGCCGGCGTAAATGGCGCCGCCATTGCTGCCCTGGCTTAGTCCGGCAATGCTGTTGGAATCAAAAAGAATACCATCCTCAGACGTTATTTTTACATCATAGGAAGCATAGATGGCGCCGCCATCCGAGCCAGCGTTATTGTCCGTGAATGTGATCTTGCCGCCGGCCTGCGTCGTTTCAAGCTCAGCAGAGCTATTGGTGTAAATCGCACCGCCGCTCTCGCTGGCTTTCAACTGGTCAAACCCCAATCCCTGCGCGGCTTTTATCCTGACCGATCCGTTTAAGGAATAAACGGCGCCGCCCGTGACGGCCGCCGGAGCAGTCGAGTCCGTCCTGCCGAATAACACGTTGCCGCCCGTAGACGTCACAATCGTATCAGTCCTCGAAAAAATGGAACCGCCATTGCCTCCGGCCGTGTTGTCCAGAAATACGATGTCACCCGAGGACTTTATTTCCGCCCCATAGACGCGCAAGGCGCCGCCGTCCGTGGCGGCGTTCAGATTCTTGAACTCCACTCCCTGTGCACCATCCACCGTGACTTTGGCGGAGTTTGTGTAAATGGCGCCGCCTTGATCGGCTGCCGTTACGCTGGAATCACTCATACCGAACGACACTTTGCCGTTCGTGGAGATGATGCTTACCTTGTCGCCACTGTTGATGCTGCCAGACGCATTGATGGAACCGCCAAGGCCGCCGGCCTTGTTATCCAGAAACACGATGTCGCCCGAGGAGTTTATTTCCACGGATTTACTTCCTATCGCGCCGCTGTTAGAGTTCGCTGTGTTGCCGGTAAACGCAATCCTGCCGCCGTCTCCGACAGCCTCAATGATGGCTTTCTCGTAGGCAGATATCGCGCCGTTGCTTCGGCCGCTTTCGTTTCCTTTAAATTCTATGCTTCCGTTGGCGGAATGGACAATTACGTTGCCATTAAATGCGTTCAGCGCGCCGCCGGAATCACCTGAAACCTTGTTTGATTCAAACAAAATATCGCCGGAGGACTCAATTGTCACATGATAGGACGCCCATATGGCGCCGCCCGAACTAAACGCTTCATTGTCTTTCACTCTGATGTCGTGCCCGCTCGTCATATTGACCGACCCGCCATTTATATATATGGCGCCGCCATAAGCGGAGCCATATGGGGCCCTTTCCGCCTCCGCCTTATTCCCGCTAAATTCCACATTGCCGGCAGCAGTTATATTCACATCTGATACGGCTGCTATGGCGCCTCCGGATCCCTTGGTTGCTACATTTCCGGTAAACGTAATCATGCCGTCGGATTCAAGCGTAACCCCTCCCATGGATGAGATGGCGCCGCCGGAACCGGAAAGGGCCGTGTTTGAGTCAAACGAAATATTGCCCTTGCCGCTGGTTATCGCCACATCATGGGCCGCCCATATGGCTCCTCCTTCCATATTGGCGGCATTGTTGGTAAATGTCACATTTCCCTCGGCGGCGGTGATGTTGACGCTGTTCGCGCTGTTGATCGCGCCGCCATGGTCCGCACCCGTCAGGTTGGCAAACGCAGAAGCCGCACTGCCTTGGAATTCCAAATGAACATAGTCTGAAGCAAATCCGCCGCCGGTGGCATCGGTGAAGTCGTATGTTTTAACTCCCGACGGACTGCCCAAAAACACTACTTTTGAAGTGGAGTCGGTCATCTGGATCGTGCTTGCAGCGGGAACCCTGTTGAGAACCGTCAATGCGGAATTCTCTCCTATGGTGACAGTGCCTGCAATTGACGAGCCCACATTCACCCCCGATATGTCCAAATTCGAGTTATTGAGCGTTATGCCGCCTGTAATGTTCAACGTTCTGGCACCTGTCAGCACAGTAACATTTGAAGAATAAACGGACAGGGAGTCAACGTCGATGTTGTCCGAATTGAGTTCAACCGTTCCATTCCAGGACGAGAATATGGCGTTGTCTCCAGAGGCGAAGGCTTGGGATCCGTTCCAATTCAGGGATGAGTAATCCCAGAGGCCGAAATTGCTGGTGACGGACCAGGCTTTGTCGGCCGCCCGCGCGATGCCGCCCAGCGCGAACGCCGAAGCGCAAAAGGCGGTTAATATTGTCGTATGTTTTGGATTTATTTTCATGAGGGGGGTTGGGGAAATCATTAGGATCAATTCGATCTATAACCCATTGATCGTAATTTGACTCCAAAGGGTTTTACAGGAAGGTCAAGCGCCAAGTCCACCCCAAGGAAAACTTGAGGCGGCACATAAAAACACATCCGCAAAAAGATGGATATGCTCATGGAAAGTCCCCGGGAAAAGGAAAACGCTTGCATGGAATCTCTCGAAAATTTGATATGGCCAACCACATGTGCATGCTCAAGCATCCCAATGCATCCCATGCCGGGTGCAGACAACGCAAATAAATCTCCAGGAGAGGAAATCATATCGATATGGCTAATTGGTCATATACAATCGGTTTAATAGACATAATCGAAATCCGCGTCAAGCGTATTCTCACGCTGCGGCATGGCGGGTCCGTGTCAATTTGGTCACTTTAGTTCCACCTTCCTCGGCAAAACCCTTAAAGCTCAAAAACCGAATGCCCATATCACCGTATCATGGGTTGATGGTTTTGGGACATCCGCAGCGTGGGGGAGATCTTCATTAAACTTCTTGCAAGAGCAGGCGTGAGCTTCCGGCCATAACTCGCTCCACTGGATATTCCCGCTTCAGGTTTTTCAAGGCTTTCCGGAAAACAAAATACAAAGGAAGAGAAAAATGCTCCGGCAACATACCATCCACGGATTGATGTTGAATTCGTTGATACGCTTCAAACGCTTCTTCGTGGAAAGTAAAGAGCCAATGCCTTTGCCGATTTCCCGGCATCTCGCGCACCAGCTATTTCTTCTTTCCCCGGTGCATTCTCCGGGAAAAAGAAGCATGAAAACCATCGTGTTTTCTCGGAATCTTCTTACGGGTGAAAGTATTCCATGCTTCATTTTCATTGATAACCCCAAAGAAAGAACAGTAATTTAACTTATTGATAACAAGAATATGGCGCCAGGCTCAGAATCTAATACCGGAAGGCGTACGGGGTCGCGTCCCGCCAGGCGCGCCATTCTTTCTCTCCGGTCCATCTTCTTTCAGCTTGATCATCCCCTTAGCCGGAGGGAAGATGGCAGGCAGGCTTCCATCTTCCTATGAAAACAATCCTGCTTCTCCCCCTTCTCCTCTGTACACTTCCGTGTCCGGCCCGGCAAACAAAAGGCAACCCGTCGGAACAACCTGAGATAAAGGTCCGTACAGACTACTTTTACATTTCGGAAAATAACGCAAAAGAGGAAAAACGCGACATCACCCTGTTTCTGCATTTCTTCCTGAAAGGCAACGGAACGTTTACTGAACAGGAAGGCCCCCACCAGCTGACCCTGTCGGATCCGGAAGGATCATGGAGCGTTCCGCTTGATACGGGAATGAAAACTGATCAGCATGAACCGCTTGCCGCCAAATTGTCGCAAATGCGCCTCCCTTCTTTGAATCCCGGAAAAGGAATCAAAAACTGGTGCGTGAGGCTCACTTCCCCTCCATTCCACCTGCCTCCCTCCACAACGAAATTCAGAATCAGGGGGCATCTCGTTTTCTACCTTGCCAGACAAATCCATACGCTGCCTCCTTTCAACCTTCTCCAGGAAGGAAAGGGACGAACGCAGGATATCCCCCTCCCCTCCCCGGAACAACGTGAAGGGGACCTGGCCTTTTCCGATACCCCGAACACCGCCACGTTCACTTCCTCCACCCCGTCTTCGGGCTGTGCGGACATGACTTTGAAGTACGATCCGTCACGGTTCCAGTTTGCACAATTCCTCCTCGTAGACAAGAAGGGGAAGGCCGCGGAGGCCACCCCTGCCCGGTTCTCCTTTAATTTCAACAATCAGGGGCATCAGGAATATATCTTTAACCGGCAATACTATTCAAAACAGGATTGGAACCTTCTCCAGGTAAAACTTTTCTACATCAACCCGGAGGAGATGCGGCGCGTCGCGGTTCCGGTGGATATGGAAATAGACCTCGCGCGCAAAGGCCCCCCTGTCCGCCATTCCCGCCAGGAATTCACCATCCTGCCTGCCCCGTCCCCCATTCCTTTCGTCCATGATCCGCGTCTGCCGGAGGAAAAAGTGCGGTTTGGGCTGCATTACTTCCATCAAAACCAAGGCCCCGGCTCCAGCGGGCATTCCCTGGTTTACGACGGACCTTTCACCAGAATTGATTTCCAGCCTGAAACGCCGGAAAACGGGCCTGTGGCCATTAGCATTTCACCGGAAAATCCACTAACCGTGAGAGGCAATGAAACATCACCCCCGGTTTTTGCTGCCGCTTCCAGCCATATGAGCTTCTCCCCCTGGGAAAAAGAAATCCCTATCCCCATCCTGAGCCTGAACATCCCGGATCTGCTGCCGGAAACCTCTTCCTGCTGGACTCTCTCCGGAACGGCAAACATGATCATGGCCAGTCGCGCCTGCCGCATATCCTTCCCGCTTCCTACCGTCATGGGAAGCACGGTCACGCTCCCCCTTCAGGATATTCCGGGAATCAAACTGCCGGATGACGCCAAGACGACGCTCACCGTCACGGACATGAAATCCGAATCCTCACGGAGCTCCCTGCTCCTGCATGTCCGCAGCACCCTTCCTTCCGCCTGTTTCGGCTCCCTCACTCTCATTGACGCGAACAACCGGGAGTATTCGCCGGCGGAACCGGTCGTTCATGACACTCACCCGCAGGGAGTGACACGCATTTATGAACCTTATTGGGAACCTGGGGACCGGAACATTACGGCGGAGCTGATCATTTACATCAATCCCCGCACGGTACGGGTTCCGCTGAATCTGAAATTCGGAGCCGGAGGAATGGTACCGTCTCCGCCATCTGAATAATGGCTCAAAGGCATGCCGCCCAACAATTTTTACCCCCCCTGAAAAACGACGAGTGCAGGTCTCTCCCAACCAGATCATAAGGCCTCAGCGGTAGAAAACATTTCACAGGCCATGGCTGCCCCTCCCCTTGCCGGGAAATCTCGCCCGGCAAACCTCCGGAAAAACGGGGATGAACGGAATCTTCCGGCATGCCGTACCCCCGGAAAAGCGGGCATTCCCTCCGTCATCTGAACTTCTTCAGGAACGGGGCGATCAACGCCGTTCCCAGACCGACCAGGGCAATGAGGGAGAACGACCATCTTAAAGAAGACGCATGGGCAATATGCCCGATGACCGGAGGCCCCAGCAGAAAGCCCAGAAAGCCGATCGTGGAAACGGAGGCCAGAGCCACGCTGGGAATCATCTTTTTGGACTTTCCAGCCATGCTGTAGCAGAGAGGGACAATGGAAGAGGTGCCCAGCCCCACCAGAAGAAAACCTAGCGTGGCGGACCACAGCACCGGGAACAGGACGGCAACCAGAAGCCCGGCGGCAATCAGGATGCCGCTCGCGCGCAGCACGCGCACGGCTCCAAAGCGCATCACCATGCGGTCCGCCGTAAAACGCCCCAGGGCCATCGTGCTCATGAACGCTACATATCCCGTCTGCACCAGGCCCGGGCCTGGCTGGACCACGCTTTCAAAATATACGCCGCTCCAATCGAACATGGTTCCCTCGCTGACCATGCTTCCGAACGCAATCAACCCGATGAGCAGCACATAGGCGTCCATGCTCCGGAACATGCCACCGCTCTGGGAACTGGAACGCCGGGCGTCCCGCGGCAAAAGGAAACGGGAAAAAACGGCCAGAATGACCATGCATATCAGAAAAATGGCGATGAAATGCGTTTCCGTGGACACATTCCAGTCCACCATGAAGGCCCCCAGCAGCGCGCCGAAGAACCCCGCCAGGCTCCACAGGCCGTGAAAGCGGGCCATGATGCTGCACTGGTACAGCCGCTCCACGCCCACCCCCTGCGTATTGACGGAAATATTCGTCAGATTGGCGGCCACACCGAACAAAAACAGCCCTCCGGCCAGTTCCCAGAAGGAGGAAACCAGCCCCAGGCACACGAGTACGGCGGGGTAAAAAACGGAAGACGCCATGAGTATCCTCCGGCTGCCGAAGCGGCCTACCAGGTAGCCGGACAAGGCCATGGCGGACATCTGCCCGACGGGAACGGCAAAGAGGACGGACCCCAGATCGGCATCGTTCATCCCCAGGGTGCTCTTCACGTCGGGAATGCGGCAGGCCCAACTGGCGAACACCAGGCCCTGAAGAAAATAGAAGGTACTGACCGACAACCGGTAAACGCCCTGGGTCGTTTTGGGAAGAGAGAGATTCATTCTGGATTTTCCGGATCGCGCAAAAAGCTAACTTCATTTGCCGCCCCTGGCAAGAGAAATCATATCTCATACAATAAGATTTGACCATGCAGAACCGGCAAAGGAGCAAGGGCCTGGCGTTTCCGGCAGACCATTCATGGTCCGCACTGTTTACCGTAAAAACTCCTCCCTGCAAACAAAAAACGCCGTCCTCACAGAGAGGACGGCGTTTCTTCAAACAAAACGGAAAATTTTCTCAGCGCGGATCGCGGTGCCAGTTCAGGGCGCCCTTGCCCAGGGCATACAGGTAGGCTACCAGCAGAATGCCGATGAAAATGCACATGGCCGTGAACGATTCCGGATTCAGCATCACGTAATCCCGGAAGTTGACGGCCCAGGGATAGAGGAAAACCACTTCCAGGTCAAAAATCACGAAAAGCATGGCCACCATGTAGAACTTAACAGAGAACATGGGAGCCCCTTCACCCACGGGAATCATGCCGCATTCGTAAGGAATGTCCGCAGGCTTGCGAACGGAAGAACGCTTGCCCATCAAGATACTGAGCAACAAAATAATGCCGGCCAGCCCCAGGGCTGCCACCACCTGCACAAGCACTGAAAAGAATTCCTGATTCATGACGTCTGGCACGGGTGTACCACACCCATCCCGGAAAAGCAAAACTAAAAAGGGGCCGCGGTTACCATGCTGACATGGACGCCTATTTTCCCGAAAACGCGGAAAGAACGCCATTTACGGGGCTTTTTCCCGCACGCACGTTTCCCTTCCGCTTTGCTCCTCCATCCGGTCGCGACTCCGGCGTACGGCGGAGTCACGCTCCCATCCAGCCAGCCGCCCAGCCCCATAGCCAGGAACACAAATACCATCCCCCCACCAGCACGGAAACAAGAAGTCCCAGCAATTTCAGCAGCACAAAGCCTCCAGCCAGCACTAACCCGGCTACGCAGGCCATAACCATGCCGGCGATCATGGAAAGGAAATCAAGCACGGACGTCAACATGGCTCCTGCATTCAGTATATCGGTTGACCGCCTCCGGCAAGAATAAAACCGCGGCCATTCCCACAAAAACGGTTCTACGCCCCTAACTCCGGCCTGCCAGCACCTTCCTGAGCACGTGAATCACTCCGTTGTCCTCGTTGGACGGAGCCGTAAACGCAGCCATTTTCCGGATTTCCGGAACGGCATTGGCTACCGCATAGCTGAATCCGGCCTGCCTCATCATCTCGGCGTCATTCATCTGGTCGCCGAAGACCATGGTCTCCGCCGCAGAAATCCCCAGCCGCCGCTGAATCAGCTCCAGGGCATTTCCCTTGTTGGCTCCCTTCCGGCTGATATCCATCCACCGTTCACCGGAAACGGCCACCTGGAAACGGTCCGCCAGATGCTTCAAATGCGGATAGCTGTTATTCACGGCCCCCTGGAAATCGTACACGGCTATCTTCAGCAGCCTGTCGCCCTTGACGGAAAGCAGGTCATCCACCTGTTCGCAACGGGCGTAATACCTGCGGGCCTCCCGGACAAACTCGGGCCGGGAATCCTCTATATAGGCGGAATCCCGGCCCGCCAGCACGATGCAGGCCCCCTCAATGCCCCGGATCTGCACAATCAGCGGCGCGGCGGTCTCCCTCTCCATGTCCGCCACCAGCCATTCATCCCGGCCATCGGCCACATAGGCTCCGTTTTCTGCGATGAACAGCATCCTGTCCGCCACAGGGGAAAAAGTTTTCCGCAGCCCGTCATATTGCCGCCCGCTGGCAGCCGCAAAACGGATCCCGTGTTTCTCCAATTGTTCGAAAATGGTGAAAAAATCCGGATCCAGTTCTCCCCGTCCGTTGAGCAGAGTGCCGTCCATGTCGGATGCAATGAGTCTGACGGAATCCATAACTGCCCACAGCATCGGGTACCTCTTCCTTCAAGGCAAGCGCATGCTGTGCCAGTGCGGAAGCAGAAAACCGGAAAAATCTCAAGGTCCGCTTTAAAACCATTCGCAAACCGCATATTCTCGCTTCATGCCGTCTTTCCCATTGAAAAATCCACCGCAAAGCCGGATGCGGGAACGGTGGATTTCCCCTCTTGCCCGGAACGTTCGAAATCACGCTTCTTTAACATTTCAGCCACATGCTCAATGGATAAGATGACATGCCGGATTAGGAATCCGGGAAGAATGGGAAACCTTGCAGGAAAAGGACGGATGCAAGAAAATACAAGCTTTCCTGGAGACGGACGGAAAGATCGTGTCATGGTGTTTTCTGCTTCCATTCCGCCGCATTCATCAGGGCCGTTATTTGCATTTATTTTAAGTTCAAATATTTTCGATTATTTCGGATTCCTAATCCGCGGCCCATTCTTCGGGATTTTTTATATCTCTACCCAGAGGCAGATGAAAACCGTTCTATTTTTTCATTGCTCCCGGTTCCGTATTCCTGCATCATCATGCTTTGCAGTTCCCTGCTTATGATACACATGACATTTGGAAAAAAGGCTCTCTGGTTTCTTGGTGCTCTAAGTGTGTTTGCGGCCCTCGTCGCCGGATCATCCATTTTCTGGTTCCTGCGGAATGAACCATCCCCACGGGAATGGAAATTCAGCCCCCTGTGGTCGGAAACGGAAAAAGAGCAAATCCTGATGGTGGCGGACTATATGGAGCGCCACGGTCCGGAACGGTTCCTTCTCAGGTCCCTCTCACCTAATTCCCGTCATATTGACTGGCACCTGTTTTCCGAATTTTCCATGAGCCAGTACATGAAGGACGAAATCCGGGAACGGCTCCAGATGATACGGGAAACAGCGGAAAACGGAGATGGCCGCTGCCGTTCCTCCCATCATGAATCCCTGCTGCACCTGGCTGCCGGGCTGGGGCACGTCCAGCTTTTGAACCGCCTGCTCCAGATGAACGCGGACCCCAACCTCCAGATCATCATGTCTCCGCAGGCGGCACAGCTCCTGAACGGCTCGGAGCTGGGAGACACCCCCATGACATACGCCTGCTGTCCGGGCCTGGGCGACGACGCGCCTCTTCCCGTGGGCAACAGGCTGACGTGCCTTTCCCTGCTGATCCGGAACGGAGCCAGTGTGGACAAAATCGGCCCCGCAGGATGGCCGCCCCTCGTCATGTCCTGCGTAGCGGGTATCGGGGGAGCCCCTTATGAGGAAACGGCGCTTCTTCTGCTCAAGCACGGAGCGGATATTTCCATTTGCCCGGAACTGAGGGGGAAAAAAACCAGCCTGCTTTCCTGGGCGGTCGCGGCCGGTTACCCGAATGTTGTCCGCAAGCTGTGTGAAGCGGGGTATGATCCCAACTTCCGCGGAGAAATGAGTCCCCCTCTTCTCTGCCTGAACCTGCACGCCCCGGACACCGCTCTCCGGATCACCCAAATACTGATTCAGTACGGAGCGGACGTCAACGCCGCCATGCCCGTGGACACGGCGCCGCCGGATTCCGCAGGAGACACGGCCCTCCTGAACCTGTGCCGCCAGCTGGGCGCCATTGATGAAGAACTGCTCCCCCAAATGCGGGACCTGGTCAATCTGCTGATTAATGAGGGAGCGGACGTCAACCACCAGAACTCCGTCGGGGAAACACCCCTGATGCTCTGCTGCCGTGACATGCTGCTGGGCGACGGAAACCTGGACACCGTGAAACTGGGAATAGCAAGACTCCTGCTGGACCGGAACGCCAAGGCGTTCCTGCGGGACAGATATGGCCGCACCGCTCTCCAGCAAATAGGCAGCCAGGAAAACGAACACATCCACATGGTGCTGAAAAGCCTGCCGGAATTGAACGCTTCCCCCTCTACCCGCCAGGTTCTCCATTAAAAACCTTTCCATTCCACATGGAAAGGCGCTTCTCCCCCTGCCTTCGCCGTTCTTCCGTTCTACGACAACTTCCGGAATCCGCAGCCGGACACTTCCCAAGCGCCGCGGAAAAGCCATTCTTCCGCATCCTTGAAGTCCTCCATCCTGCGGAAACGGGCCGCCCCGGAGGCCTCCCCGCAGCGGTTTCCCGCGCACCGGCGGATCACTTCACACGGGCGCTTACCGTATCCAGCAGCACCCCGGAATCAGGCTTGGACCCGGTGCTGATGAAATGAATGTAGCTGGCTCCGTTGGGAGACTGATTGGCCATCTTCAGCGTTCCCGCCTTGGCGCCGTCCAGAGAGACGGCGGCCTGGCTCCCCTGGAACAGGATGGAAACCTCATGCCATGCCCCGGGTGTGACAGGCACCTTTTTCATGCCCAGCAGCAGATGGGGGGCAGGCTTCAGCTTGATGGGAAACGTGAACAGGGCATAATCCTTCGTCGTGGTATCGCAGGCGTTGAACAAACGGTCCGTCAGGGACACCTGAAGGCCGGAATCCTCCGCCTGTTCCCCGTCCGCCACACGGAAGCGGAACTTGACCAGTCCCGTGGTTCCGTTCGGGAAATTCCACGTAGCGCCTCCGTTCTGATAATCCACATTGGACTTTTCATTCACCAGCTCCGGATCATTCAAACGCTTGATCTGAAGAACCTTTTTGGAACCGCCCGCGGGGTCCGGCACCAATTTGGCGGAGGGCTTGCGGTTGTAGCTGCAATGCCCCTTCTTCTGCGGAATATAAGTATGGATGGTCCATTGGGAATCCAGATCCTTGCCCGTCTGGGAGGAACGCGTCTTGGCGGCCACCCAGCGGCGGTCCACGATCATCAGGCGGCGATGATTCTTGTGCTGGCCCAGGGAAACCAGAATGCGGTTCTTGTCCAGCTGCACCATTTCGCTCTGGTGCTTTCCACGGTCTTCCGGCCCGTCAAGAGTGGCGTACCCCGGATGGTTGCGGTGCTCGTCCAGAATAATTTCCCGGAATCCGTACCAGGTCTTTCCTTCATCGCCGGACATGGCGATGTGGTGGGAATCACGGTTGGTAAACACGTCTTCCCAGGTGCCGTTGCCCGCCGTGGCATTCTCGGGGAGGGCCATCGTATTCGTCCACAGGGAAACAATGGTGCCGTCATCCAGGCGGCCCAGCGTATTCATGGTCAGCGTTCCGAAAAAGCGGGACGGTTCCGGCTTGCTCCATGTCTCGCCACGGTCCTTTGAAAAAGCCTGCCACGCCTGGTCTTGGGAAGTGCGTGCGAGCGCCCACAGGGTGCCGTCCTTCATTTCCAGAACCGTAGCTTCCACGGCATTGTTGAACCATCTGACGCCCTGGTGGGGCGGCTTGGCTTCATGACGGGGGGAAGTAATGCCGCTCCTGGACACGCGCCAGGTCAGGCCTCCGTCGTCGGAAATATGGAATTTGGTCCCGCCGCCCATGTTGTGGAACGGAATAAGCACCCTCTTCCCCTTGTCGACAAAAATGGGGGACCGCATGATGCCGCCCAGCTTCTTAAGATTTTTCCTCTTTTCAGGGTCTTTCCAGTCCTCCTCCAGCTTGCCGTCGTTGGTGACGGCAAACCATTTGCCGTCCAATCCTCCTTTGGAAAGGAACACGAAGCCGCCAATGGGCTGCACGCGGATGAATTCTCCCGTCAGCGGATTGCGCGTGATGGCGGGGGACTCCTTGGGAATGCCGCCATAATTGGGCGGATAACTGGCCGGGGCCATCTTCATTTTCCACGTTTTTCCATTATCCGTGCTCACCAGGTAATCCGGCTCTTTCCTGGTGCCGGAATAATGGCGGATTTCCCGCGCATTCACGCGAACAAGGCCCCGCCCCGCATCGGAAGGCGGGGTGGCGACGATCCGGGGCTCCGGGGCCGGTTCAGCCTTCTGCTGGGCATAACAGCAACACAATGAAGCGGCAAAAAGAAAAAACAGAGAACTTTTCATAAATCAATCAGCAACCAGAGGCAGAGTATTCTTATAGGCAAGCATCCCGGCCATCAAGCCGAATCCCCGCATGATAAAAAAGACCACAGGCAGACCATCACCGGGAATCCTCCCCGCCGCGATAGGCGGAATCCATCTTTTTCAGCAGTATTCCCAGTTCCCGGCCCAGCACCTCGTAGCCCTTCCCATTCGGGTGCACCGTGTCCCTCATGAAGTCCTGCCGCGGGGAAACACCGTCTTCCGACAACAGGGCCTTCCCCGGATTGGCAAAGAAAACCGCCTTTCCGTCGTGGAGCTTCGCCAGCAGCCTGTTCGTCTGAATAATGGGTTGTTCCAGATCCTTTTCCTTCCGTGGCAGGATGCCCAGCAGCAGAACTCTGGAAGAAGGACACTTCCGGCGCACCAGCCGTATAAAGGCCGCCATATTGTCCGCGCACGCCTGCGGCGTATCCCTGCGGTGCCCCAGATTATTGGTCCCCAGCAGGACAATAACCACCCGTGGGGAAATGCCGTCCAGTTCTCCGTTCTGCACGCGGTAATAGGCATTATCCACGTAATCGAATCCGAAGCCCATGTTGGTCGCCCTGTGGGGGCCGAACAATTTCTTCCATGAATCCTCCCCTCTTTTCCCGCTGTCTCCGGAAGGCTCGCCGCCCCAGTGATGGGTAATGCTGTCACCGATCATCACGTACTCCGGCTTCACCACCCGGTTTCTTCTCTTAACGGCTTCATGCCGGGCATTCCAATCATACGGGTCCCGCTGATGGGGCTCCGGCTTCAGTGTGGCGGGCAGAGAAGCGGCGGGGGCGGGAAGAGAGGGAAACGCCAGGCAGGAGGCGCCCAGCAGCAAGGTGAAGATGGACAACATAAAATTCATGGCGGAAGAGCGAAATTGAACAATAGTTTCAACGAATCCTCCCGCATATCAAGACCGCATGAGGTTCCACCCCTCTCCGGATGGAAAAGACCACTACCCAATGACGGTCCCCTCGCAGGCAAAAACCTCGTTTTTCTCAAAGGCTTTTTAACTATCAGATGGATAAAAGCAGCTAGCCGACGACAATTGAAAGTCGGTACTAATCATTTTTCCACCCCGGTTTATTAAAAAAATCAATATATTTTGAAAAACATCAATGTACTGATAACGATAACGCGGCCGGGGCGTAACTTCTAGGCAATTGGAAAAATTTTATCATCCATGAAATCCTTCGCCATATTTAAAATCATATTCTGCATATTATCCACCGTCCCGCTGATAAAAGCAGAAGATAAAATTCCATTTCCTGTCATAGAAAATGGAAATGGAGCATCCATCTATTACAGCGGGAAAAATAAAGTTATCCAGACAGCCATTGACATTCTCATAAAAGATTCTCAACAAGTATGTAGAAAAAAAGGAATTTCTTTGACGGACTCCGAAAAGGAAGGAGATATATTGGTAGGCGTTATCGGAGAAGATAAAACATTCGATACATTATGTTCACAACATTACCCGAAATACAAGGAACTGAAAGGGAAATGGGAAACCTTTCTCATACATCCCATACGTTCCCATGATAACAAGAAAAAACTTCTGATAGCCGGATCGGATACACGAGGCGCAGCATACGGAATATTGGAGCTGTCAAGGAGCATGGGAATATCCCCCTGGATTTGGTGGGCTGATGTCATTCCAGAAAAAAAAGACTCTGTTCTGTGGAATCGCTCCCCTCAACACGTGCAAGGCCCGTCTGTCCCATACCGCGGCATATTCCTAAATGATGAAGACTGGGGGCTCATGCCATGGAGCACAAAAAATTATGATCCGACCAACCGGGCGGGAGAAATCGGAATAAGAACATATTCCAAAATCTTTGAGTTAATGATGAGGCTCCGGGCCAATACGCTATGGCCGGCCATGCACGAATGCACCGTTCCTTTCCATTTTGTCAAGGATGCTAGGGAAACGGCTGAAAAATATGGTATTATCATAGGCACATCGCATTGCGAACCCATGATGAGGAATAGTGCAGGAGAGTGGAACGACCAATTGAACGGACCTTATAATTTTGTCACTAATTCAAACAATGTCATACGTTACTGGAAAGAACGCCTGTTGGAAGTAGGGCAAAAGGAGAACATCTATACGATCGGAATGCGAGGGCGGCATGACGGCAGAATGCAAGGAGTCAATTCCCTTGAAGAAGAAAAGAATGTCTTGCAGCAAGTTATCCGTAGCCAGAGAGAACTTTTAACAAAGCATGTTAACGGCAATATAAAAAATACCGCAAATTTTTGTTCCTTATAAGGAAGTTTTAAAGGTTTATAACAACGGATTAAGCCTCCCCGATGATATAACTCTCATGTGGAGCGATGATAATCATGGACACCTGACACGCTTGAACAGCGACAAAGAAAAATCCAGAACGGGAGGTTCCGGAATATACTATCACATCTCTTACTGGGGCGCCCCTCAGGATTATCTCTGGCTCGCATCCACCCAGCCAGGCCTGATCTATCAGGAAATGCAACGAGCGTGGGAAAACCAGGCGCGCAAAATATGGATATTGAATGTGGGAGATATCAAACCAGCGGAATACCTGATGGAATTTTTCCTGGATATGGCATGGAATATCCATTCTATGGATTCAAACACAATTCGTTCCCATCTTTCTTCCTGGGTAAGTCGGCAATTTCCCGGTTACGAACATGAAATATCCCCGCTTTTAAATCTTTATTATGACCTTGCCGCTCAAAGAAAACCGGAGCATATGGAATTTCTGCCCTCAAAAAAAGGGATTCTATTTTCCAATCCATACAATTTTCACGAATTCGGTGACGAGGCAGGGAGAAGAATATATGGGTATCAGGTTATCAGCGATCTATCGGAAGAAATCTATAAAAAAATGGATCATGAAAGAAAAGACTCTTATTTCCAGCTAGTCCACTATCCTGTCTCAGCCGCAGCTTCCATGAACAAAAAAGTGCTGTATGCTCAAAAAGCCAGAGAACTGGCTGTGTATAACCTCCCGGCAGCCAATAACTACAGCACTCTTTCCAAAAAAGAATATGATAAAATATCCCAGTTAACCCATCACTACAATGTGGAAATAAGTAATGGCAAATGGAACGGAATGATGAGTATGTCTCCGAGAAATCAATCTGTTTTCAAATGTCCCGAATTTCCGGAATTCATCACTTCGACAAAAAAAGGCTTGCTGCTTTGGGTCGATGGGAATCCATCCCCCTCAGAAGAACGCCAAGTCACCTTACCCACTTTAACAAAAGGGGGAAAGAGGCCGTCAACCGTTACAGTTTACCAGAGAGACAATGATAACATTGTCTATGAAGCCGTCGATATTCCAAAAGGATTTCAAATTCAAACAAATCCTCTTCCTGGCGGGGAAGTTCAAATAGCCGTATATGCGGATTCCACCACGCAAGACGGACGGAATACCATTAAAATAAAACTCAATGGAGAATATTATGAATTCATATGTCCCGCCGTTTCAGCCAAAACAAACATGCCTCAACAATTTATTGAAAATCAATTTTACATATCATTCCCCGCAGCACAACAAATAAACAATCATTTAAAAACAAAAGTTATTGATTCTCTCGGGCATAGTGGAAGCTCCATAGTCCTTCCGAAATCTTCCGAAGATCATAAAAACAAACATGCCTTTTACGAATTCTATTCCGTCAGCAAAGGACAATTCAACTTATATATCGGAAGCATTCCTATCCACCCGCAATACGAGAAAAAGCTAAGATATGCCGTTATCATTGACAATCAAGCACCTGTCATTGTGTCAACATACGCGGAATTCCATACAAAAAAGTGGAACTTGAATGTCCTGAGAAACCAGTCTTTAACCTCAAGCCAGCATATTATTGAAAAACCGGGGAAGCATGCCATACGGATTTACGCGCTTGACGAAGACTTATACTTGGACCAAATCATGATTGATTTTAAGAAAAATAGAAAATTCTACGCTATTCCTTGCAGTTATTGCAACAATCCATTTTATTCTATTATAAACAAAAATCCTGTTATTAAAAATAAGGGCTTGCCAACAAAAAAATAATAGGCACACTTTCCTCCCTTCATCATCATTTTATATTGGTTTTTGTTTATGGTCGGCATCATAAAAGACTTGAAAGAGGCCCCCGCCCTGCCGCAGGAATGGCAGGGATTCAAGCCGGGAGCATGGACGGAGTCCATTGACGTACGGGATTTCATCCAGCATAATTACACGCCCTATTCCGGCAATGAAGAGTTTCTTTCCGGCCCCTCCCAGCGCACGCTTCGTTTATGGGAGGAGCTGAAAGTCCTGCTGAAACAGGAAATAGACAACGGCGGCGTGCTGGATGCGGATGAAGAAGTGGTCTCTTCCATCACATCCCACAAGCCCGGCTACATTGACAAGGAACTGGAAGTAATCGTGGGCCTCCAGACGGACGCCCCCCTGAAGCGCGCCCTGATGCCCTTCGGCGGCCTGCGCATGGCGCAGCAGGCCCTGGAATCCTACGGGTTCAAGATGTGTGAAAAAACCTCTTCCATCTTCAAAAAAATCCGCAAGACGCACAATGAAGGCGTTTTTGACGCCTACACCTCCGATATCCGAGCGGCCCGTTCCGCCGGAATCATCACCGGGCTGCCGGACGCCTATGGCCGCGGCCGCATCATCGGCGACTACCGCCGCGTGGCCCTGTACGGCACGGACAGGCTGGCCGCCGAACGCCGCAAGGACCTGAAAAGTTACGAAAACAGGCCCCTCACGGACGACGTGATCCGCCTGCGCGAAGAAATGAGCGAACAAATCCGCGCCCTGGAGGAACTTGCCCAGCTGGGCGCCTCCTACGGCTGCGACCTCAGCCGCCCCGCCGCCGATTCCCGCGAGGCCGTGCAATGGACCTACCTGGGCTACCTGGCCGCCGTAAAGGAACAAAACGGCGCCGCCATGTCCCTGGGCCGCGTCTCCACCTTTTTCGACATCTACTTCACCCGCGACCTGGAACAGGGACGGATCACGGAAGAGGAAGTTCAGGAAATCATGGACCAGTTCGTGATGAAGCTGCGCATCGTCCGCTTCATCCGCACGCCCGACTACAACAACCTGTTCTCCGGAGACCCCACCTGGGTGACGGAATCCATCGGCGGCATGGGGGAAGACGGGCGCACGCTGGTCACCCGCAGCTCCTTCCGCATGCTCCAGACCCTTTACAATCTGGGACCGGCTCCGGAACCGAACCTGACGGTCCTGTGGTCCGGGGACATGCCGGAAGCCTTCAAAAGCTTCTGTGCCAGGGTCTCCATAGAAACGTCCTCCGTCCAGTACGAAAACGACGACCTGATGCGCCCGCACTGGGGGGACGACTACGGCATTGCCTGCTGCGTCTCCGCCATGCGCATCGGCAAGCAAATGCAATTCTTCGGAGCCCGCGCCAACCTGGCCAAGTGCCTGCTGTACGCCCTGAACGGCGGCGTGGACGAACTCAAGGGCAAACAGGTGGCCCCGCCCTCTCCGCGCTACACGGAGGAAATCCTCAAATACGACGAGGTCATGGCCCTGTACGACAACATGCAGGACTGGCTTGCCAAAACCTACATCGACGCCCTGAACATCATCCACTACATGCACGACAAATACTGCTATGAACGCATTGAAATGGCGCTGCATGATCCGGAAATTCTGCGCACGATGGCCACGGGCATCGCCGGGCTGTCCGTGGCGGCGGACTCCCTCTCCGCCATCAAATACGCCACGGTGAAGGCCGTCCGCAATGAAGACGGCCTGATCGTGGACTTCAAAACGGAAGGCGAATTCCCCTGCTACGGAAACAACGACCCGCGCGTGGACGACATCGCGTGCAGCCTGGTGAGCAACTTCATGCAGAAGCTGCGCAAACTGCACACCTACCGCAACTCCCTCCCCACCCAGTCCATCCTGACCATCACCTCCAACGTGGTGTACGGCAAGAAAACGGGCAACACCCCGGACGGCCGCCGCGCCGGGGAACCGTTCGCACCCGGGGCCAACCCCATGCACGGACGGGACAGGAACGGAGCCGTGGCCTCCATGCTTTCCGTGGCCAAACTGTCCTATGACGACTCCCTGGACGGCATCTCCTACACCTTCTCCATCGTGCCCCAGGCCCTGGGCAAGGAGGAAGGGGAACGCCGTACCAAGCTCTCCGCCCTGCTGGACGCCTACTTTGCCGCCACCGGCCACCACATCAACGTGAACGTCCTGGAACGGGAAACCCTGCTGGACGCCATGGACCACCCGGAAAAATACCCGCAGCTCACCATCCGCGTTTCCGGCTATGCCGTCAACTTCATCAAGCTGACCCGGGAACAGCAGCAGGAAGTCATCAACCGCACCTTCCACACCCGCTAACCCATCTCCACGGATGCCGCAGGCGCCCTTCCATCAACCGGACTCCGGCGGAAACTCTGTCGCCGCCGTCACGGGCCTGGTCCATTCCGTGGAATCCTGCGGCACCGTGGACGGGCCCGGCATCCGCTTCGTCCTCTTCCTGTCCGGATGCAGCCTGCGCTGCCGGTACTGCCACAACCCGGACGCCTCCTACGTCCGCCGGGGGCAAACCAGAAGCGCCGCGGACATTCTGGAGGAACTTGCACGCTACCGGGACTTCCTGCAAGCGGCCGGAGGCGGCCTTACCCTCTCCGGCGGGGACCCGCTCTTCCAGCCGGCCTTTGCCAAAGCCGTGTTGAAAGGAGGAAAAGCCATGGGCCTGCACACCTGCCTGGACACGTCCGGCCACCTGGGAGCGAATGCGGACGGCGAACTGCTGGAACACACGGACTTGGTCCTGCTGGACATCAAGGCATGGAACCCGGAACGCTACCGGAACCTGACGGGCGGAGAACTGCGCCCCACCCTGGAATTCGCGGAGCGCCTGGCCGCCCTCCGCAAGCCCGTATGGCTCCGCTACGTGCTGGTGCCCGGCCTCACGGACGGCATGGAAGACATGGCGCAGCTTGCCCGCTGCGCCCGCCGCCTGGGAAACGTAGAACGCGTGGACGTACTTCCCTTCCACCAGATGGGCCGCTTCAAATGGGATGAACTGAACCTGGACTACACGCTCCGGGATGTTCGCGAACCCTCCGCGGAACTGACGGAACAGGCCCGCAGTATTTTCCGCCGGGAAGGAAATTCAAGGTATGAAGTACATTGATAAGATGAAAAAATTTTCTTCAGTCACGGGAACTGTCCAAAGCATTCATTCCCCCTTTGACCATTCCCAGCAAGATATCCACCTTATTTTCAGCTTTTAAAGCACGCTCACGCCATATCCTGACATCCAGCCCCAGCCCTTCCTCGCGCGCTTGCAAAAGAAGGGCAATCACGGATTCCCTCATGCGCGAGGGAACCTTTTCACCCTGCTCCAGGCGAACCAGGCAGGTTATATCGTAGCCGGATAGTTCTGCAAGACGAGCCAGGGTTAAATGGGTCTTCTTCCTCAACTTTTTAACATGAATTTCCCTGGACATCATTAACTTATATTTACCGGCGGCATGTCTCCATGGCAGCGGGATGAATAAATCTTCATTTCTGAAAAGGAAAACCCCTTAACTGGAAAAGGTATTTATCTCCCGCAAGGCATCCAGCACTTCCTGCACGGAAATGCTGCGGTTGCAGGGAACGCCACGGTCGCATTCCCTCAGGAAACACGGGGAACAGCACTGGTGACTGTACAGGGAGCGGTGGAACTGCCCCAGCGGACGGCACACGTCCGGAAGCCTGGTGGAAAACAGGGTCACCGTTGGAAGGCCGCGGCAGGAGCAGAGAGAGGGAATAACGCCGTCCACGGCAATGGCTGCCGCCGCGGCATCCATGACGGGGAACAGGTCTTCCGGCGCCCCGGCCTTCATCTCCACCTGCAGCCGCTCCGCCAGAGCGGAAGCCCGCTCGCGGTCTTCCTCCAGAGCCACCAGCACCGGCCTGCCCGGAAGGGAGCGTACCAGTTCCTCCCATTGTTCCTCCCCCCATTCGCTGGCTGGCCCCAGCGTGGAAAACGGAGCGATCAGAACGGGAGCCCCCTCCCCGGCGTGCGCCTTTTTCACGGGAAACACGAAAGAGTTCCAGATATCCAGGCCATGCAAATCCCCCAGGTGCAAATAGGGCCGGACGCGGTGAACGGGAGGAGCCGCTTTCAGGACGGAAGCCTTTACCCGGAACTTGTACTTCCGGCATCCGGGATGAGTATCCAGGCCGGAAAACATCATGGGGCCATACGGTGCCAGAGCCTTGAGGGTTTCCATATCCTGGTCCAGCATGACGCCCAGGTCCAGGGGGCCTTCATTGTAAAACTCATCCGCGGCCAATGCTTCCCGGAGCTGTTTCAGGGAATCGTGCGGCAGGACATGGGCCACTTCCTCAAATGTTTTCCAAACACCCGCCTGGCCGGACGGGCAGATGACGCTCACCTGCATGTCCGGCCTGGCGCCCTTCAGCGCCCTGATCAATGGAACGGTCAGCAAGGCTTCATCCAGGGCCCTGGGAACGGCCACCAGAATGCGGTACGGTTTCAGTTCCATCTTCTCCAGAAGCCTGAACGTCTTTTCATCCCTGGGAGCAAAACGGTCGATGGACTTCCAGCGGTGGTGCATCCAGAACACGTCCAGAACGGACCTGCCGATCAGCTCTTCCAAATGCCTGTTCACCTCCATGGTATCTCCCGCCAGAGAACCGTCGGAACCGGAAAAATCCACCACGTTGCCCATATCCGCAATCCAGTGGCCCGGCTTGTCTGTACGCACGGCAATCGCCACCATGTCCGCCCCGGCCCGCTTGCGCAGCAGGGCGGGCAGCGGCGTCGTTCCGGTCACCTTGCCGAAGAAGGGAACATACACCCCTTCCCAGACAAACTGGTCGCTCAGCACGCCCAGCGCGCCCCCTTCCTTGAGCATCTTCATGGGCGCCTTGATGCCGCCCTCCTTGGAAAACATCTGCGTGCCCCGCTCCGTGCGGCGCCTGTACATGTATCCCTCCATCAGAGGATTGTCAAACTGGCGGTACATGGAGCCGTAACGCTCAATCTCCGGATAAAACACGCGTATTCTCGCCAGCGCCTCCCAATTTCCGGAATGGGCAATGGCGCACACCTGCCCGCGCCCTTCCAGCACGGGCCGGGCAAAGGCCTCGTGCCCCGTGATTTCCACGCACTTTTTCAACTGGTCATCCGTCAGAATGGCCGTCTTGGCGGAACACAGGAAATTGGCGATCGTCCGCCGGAAATTCTCCTTGCCCAGCTTCTTCAGCTCCCCGCCGCGCAGGGCCGGGTCCAGGACGATGCGCAGATTCCTTTCCACAATCTTCCGGCGCTGCGGCAGCAAATGCCATGCCGCGCCGCCAGCCATGCGCCCCAGGCGGAACAGCGTCTTCATGCCCACAAACTTCAGCAGCCCCTCCATCAGCAGGAATCCCTTCATCCCCGCATAATGGACAAACGCCTTCCGGAAGGAAGGGGGAGGATCGGATGAAAGAGAGCTCGCCATAAGAAAACCGGAGTGAATGTTATACAAATCCGCGCCGGTCCACAAACCCTTTATTCAATAGCTCCGGGCTTCATCAGAACTTTCCGGCGCACCGTTACGGAAAAAACGGCTCTTTTTCCGCCATTTCCTGCTTCCTGACACCTGGTTCCTGGAGAGGAAAAGGCAACCCCTTCCTCCGCTGAAGAAGACTCCTTTTTCCCGGCGCGCCCGGGAGCGGTCCGCAACAATTTTCCTTTCGGTAAAGAAATGACTTTACAATTCTTAACCAAACGGTATATTCCGTCTCCCGAACCGAACACCAAACCGGAGTTATACACCATGAAAGTTCTTTCTTCCTTAGCCTCTATGAAGCGCCGCCACGCAGACTGCCAAATCGTGAAGCGCAAGGGCACGCTGTATGTGATTTGCAAGAGCAATCCCAAATTCAAGGCCCGCCAGGGCGCCACGGCAGGTACGCGTCTTTCCAAGAAGGGCGTCAAGTAAACCCTGGCCCAACACAGATTTAAAAAAGACCGCCGCCCGCCGGGTGCCGGTCTTTTTTTGGTGACCGAACTCCTTCCTACATGCCCATGCAGCTTCCCTCCGTCCAAACCAGATTCCTGGACCTTCCCGGTTCCTTCCCCCTGAGGAACGGCGCCGTGGTGGAGAAAGTGCGCATCGCCTATGAGCAGTACGGAACCCCGTCGCCGAAAAAGGACAACGTCATCCTGCTGTTCCATGCCCTTTCCGGCAGCCAGCACGCCTACGGCTATAACCCGGACGTGCCGGGCATCGGCGCCCTCTGGAAACCGGAAAACCATGAAGGCTGGTGGAACAGCATCATCGGCCCCGGAAAACCTCTGGACACGGACCGCTTCTGCATCATCTGCGCCAACTACCTGGGGGGCTGCTACGGCACGACCGGCCCCGCCAGCCCCAGCCCCGCGGACGGCCTGCCCTACGGCTCCCGCTTCCCGCATGTGGAAGTGGCGGACCAGGCCCGCTTGCAGGCGCTGCTGCTCGACAGCCTGGGGATTGAACGCGTGCATCTGGTCGGTCCGTCCGTGGGCGGCCTGATTGCCCTGAGCCTTGCCTGCCAGTTCCCGGAACGCGTCAAAAGCTTTATTTCCATCGGTTCCGGCTACAGGGCCTCCATCGAACACCGCCTCTCCCTGTTTGAACAAATCCTGGCCATTGAACTGGACCCGGATTTCCGGGGCGGAGACTATTACCAGGGCCCTTTCCCCAAAAAAGGGCTGGCCTTCGCCCGCATCATCGGCCACAAATCCTTCGTTTACCAGGAAGGGCTGGAACAGCGCGCCAGAAAGGAAGTGGGCGGCCAGTCCGGCATGCTTGCGTGGCTGAAGCCCACCCGCAGCACGCAAAGCTACATGCTGCACCAGGGCACCAAATTTGCGGAACGCTTTGACGCCAACTCCTACCTACGCATTGCGGACATGTGGGCGGAATTCGACATCCGCGACCACACGCCGGAAGGTACGTTTTCCGCCGCGCTGGAAGGATTCCGCCGGGAAAAAATTCCCGCCCTTATCTTTTCCATTGATACGGACTGCTGTTTCCGTCCGGCGGAACAGCAGGACTTTGCGGACCAAATGGAAAAAGCCGGCATTCCCGCGGAATTCCATACCATCATCTCCACCAAGGGGCATGACTCCTTCCTGCTGGAACCGGAACTTTACGCGGAACCGATCCGCCGCATTCTGGGATAATACCCGGTATGCCGCAGTCCGGAAATGCCGATTCCGCGGCCTTACGGATTTTCAGCGATATTGCTCTCCGGCCTCCGCTCCGCAACAATTCCGGGCCTCGAAAAGCGGCAGCCTTCCGCTACCAAGTCCCCAGGCTCCGGAGACATAAACCGCGGTAAGCCGGCGTTTTCCCTGTTTTTTTACAACCTCGCCCGCCGGGAGCGGCAGGACTGCCGCCCTTCCCGTCCGCAATTCTTCCGGCACGAAGCTATGGCCGTCCGGAACAGGAAGCATGACTCAGAGAGATACCGTAATCGCCGGAACAGGCCGCATTCTCTCCCCTTCCCTGTTTTCTTCCCTAATAATTCAGGGACAAAACTGACAAACTGCGGATGAGTCCGCACCCGGCATTTCCTGTCATACCATTATGACTGATGATAAATATACTTCCCGCACGGAAAACGTGGGGCAATTCCGCTGTGAAACCACCTACGCCCGCTCTGAGGAAAAAACGTTTACAGACCTGTCCGCCAGTTACGGAGGCAGGGAAAAGTACCCCACTCCCGGCATGCTGCTGGGGGCTACCCTCTCTTCCTGCATGATGAGCCTGCTTTCCGTAATTGCGGCCAGAAAAGAAGTCGACTTGAGGGGGATGCGCATCCTGGCCCATGCCGTGGAATCGGAAAAAGGCATTGAAAAAATCGAACTGAAAGCCGTCATGCCCCTGGACGGCAGCCATCCGCTGCGCTCCATGCTGGAAAAAGCCGCCATGACCTGTCCGGTCCGCCGGGCACTGCATCCGGATCTGGAAACCCCCATCGAATGGGAATGGAGGAAATAGGGACTTCCCTTGCTCCGGGCAGGCCTGCACAGTCTGCCCGCTGATCAAGTCAGGGCCGCCCCGGCTCCTCCGGGACGGCCCTGCCAGCCATGGGAGAATTCTGCCGATTCTCCTTTTCTGAATACCACCCTAGAAATTGTAGCGGTAGCCGATGCTTCCGTTCAGGGAGCTGGAACCGCTGCGGATGTCCGCGTTCCCCTCCATGAAGATCACTCCCTGGTACCCTACCGGAACGCTCAGGCCCACTCCGGCCTGGAACGCCGTGGAGCCCACCTTGGCTCCGTACACCGGGCGCGTGTAGCCCGGATCGGCCAGGAAACCCACGTTGGCCTGCCCGCGGCGGTCGCCCATGTCCTGGGAGACGTTGACGCGCACCTCGCCCAGCGCCTCGCGGCCGAAGATATTGGAACCCACCAGGCCGGAGAGCCTGGCGCCCACGGCCAGGGCGCCCGTGGTCAATTCCTGGTCTTCCACGCGCAGCCCGGCATTTCCGGCGGAACCGCTTTCACGGTAGCCGTCCATGCGGGTCGTGACGATGGAGGCGTTGAACAGAGGCTGGAGCACCACGCTCTTGTCCTCATTCAGCGGAATGTCGTACGCCAGTTCATACATGGCCCCGAAGCCCGCGCCCGTCGTACTGCCGTACCCCTGGTAACTGCCCGTGCCATAGTCCACCGTGCGGGTGAGCTTGGCGTCGTTCCAGCCTCCCGTAAGCACCAGCAGGTGGGACCAGTTGCGGGACTGGTAGCGGGCAAAGAGGTTCACGTAGTAGCTGTCCAGGTCGCCGTCCGCGGTATCGGCCGCGCTGGCCGACAGGCTGCCGTAATTGGCCGTGAACGCCGCGCCCAGCGTGAATCTGTCGCTGAGGTCCACGTCCATGCCCACGGTGCCTCCCCAGGTGGTGAGCTTGTAGCCGCTTTCATCCCCCTTGGTGTCCAGCTTGGCATAGGAACCCGTGCCCTGCATCCACATGTGGAAGTAGGGCATGTCTTCGTTGACGTAGGCGGGGTTGACTCCCATCTGGGCCACGCGGTTGCGTACCCACAGCATCTGGTCACGCAGGGAATCCCGCTGCGCGATGCCCAGGCTGGTGACGGTGGAACCCGCGGCGGCGGCCAGCTTGCGGGCCGCTCCGGAGTAATCCCCGCCGTTCTGGGAAACCAGTACGGACGTGTACAGGTCGCGCAGCGTGGAGCCTTCCGGCATGTTGTACCGGGAATTCCAGAGAATGTCGGATCCGGTTCCGGCATTCCTCGTCAGGGCGGAGTCGCGGAAGATATTTTCCGTGCGCGCCTCCCCGGTGACGATGATGGCCGTCATGCTGTCATTGGTGGTCAGCTCCAGATTGTCGTACAGCGAGCTGAGGATCATGTCCTGCAGAGTGACGTTGTCCCCCAGGGAGACCAGCGCCCCGCCCGTCGTCTTGAACAATTCCAGATTCAGCGTGGAAGTATCTCCGGAAACCAGCGTATCCAGATTGTTCATGACCAGCGTGACTTCCCCCGTTCCGTCCCCCAGCACAATGCTGCCGCTGGAAGTCACGAAGGGAGCGCCCAGGCCGTCCACCGTCGTGGAGGACGTGGTGATGGTCACCGTGCTGTTACCCGTCACGCGCAGGCCGTCCGTGCCGAGCGTCAACTGGGTCTTGGGTACGTCCGTGCTGCCTATATTGAGCGTTCCGCCGTTCACGGTAATGCCCTTGTAGGAAGCCGTGGCTGGGTCTCCGCTTCCCGCGGCAGCCCCGGCCAGGGTCAGCGAACCGCCGTCGCTGACATTCAGGTTATAGCCCGCGTTGCCCGCTCCCTGGATGGTCTGCACGCTTCCGTTGCCTGATTTGAAATTAAGCGTGCCGGAAGCGCCGTCCAGGGTTCCCGTGAAGGTATGGGACGTACTGGAATTGACCGTCATTTCCGCACCGCCCAGCTTCAGCGCGCCGCCGCCCGCCAGACCGGAAACATTGTTCGTGGAGCCGGCGGCTGTTGAAAGGGCGGAACCCTCGCGAATATCCAGCAGAACGCCGTCCAGGGAGGAACCGTTCCCCAGCGTCAGGGAGGAGTCCGTACCCGTTCCGCCCAGAGTCAGTGTGCCGTCCCCGGAAATGGTGACGTCCGTCACATGGCTTCCCGCCGCCTGTCCGGTGACAACCAGCTGCGCTCCGCGGCCCAGGTCCAGCGTACCGCCGCCCGTTCCGGAAGACAGGGTTTCCACCGTCGTCGTGCGGGAGGCGCCGTCATTCCGGCCGCCCAGCGTGATGTCTCCTCCGGCCAGGTTCAGCGTGGAAAGGCTGTTGGCCGCGCCGTTCAGCACGATTTCCCCTTCCGTGGAACTCAGCATGGAATCGTCCCCCGTGAAATTGCCCTCCACCGTCAGCGTTTCCGCTCCTTTCTTGATGAAGTCCACGTGGTCCCCGCTGATGGTGCCTCCGTAGCTGTTGCTTCCGGCGTCAATATTCTGGACCAGGTCCACCACGGCGTGGTTTGACGCGGCATCCGCCGCCGTATTCGTCACCACCAGGGAGGCGTTGCTGCCGATCAGGTTGCTGACCTTCAAGCCGTCCCCGTTCCGGGAAGCGTCCGGAGCGCCCTCCAGGCTCACATGGAGCGTGGCGCCGTTGATGCCGACGGCCTTGTAGGGGTCCAGCGTCGCGTAATTGTCGATGTAGGGATTGTCCGAAGTGGGCGTCGTATCCACCAGATAAGTCAGGTCCGTATTGCCGCTGACCATTAGCGTTCCGTCCGCTCCCAGCACCTCCGTGACGGCATAGCCCAGGGAGGCCAGCAGCGGGGAGAAGGATATCTGCCTGTAATTGTCCACGGACAGGGTTCCCGTGGTCAGCACCAGCCCTACGCCGTCAATGGATTCCCGGTTGGCGGCAAGCAGGTCCAGCACTGCCTGGTTGCTCAGGTTGATCGTCGTGGTGGCGGAGGAAAGTGTGAGGCTGTCCGCGTCAATGACGCCCGTTCCCGTGTTGCCGCCCGTCGTCAGGCTGCCGCTGTCCAGCTTCAGGGTGACTGTTTTTCCGGTCATGTCCAGGGGACCGCTGATCCCCGTCAGACGCGTGAAATCCTCCATGACGATGGACTGCACCAGGCTGCCGGACAAGCCGCCCAGGCTGATGGTGTTCAGCGAACCCTGCGTTCCGGCGGAAGCGGCTACTTCCACATTCCCCGCGGTTTTGTTCCCGGCATTCAGCAGATTGCCCTTCGTGACCAGGATGGCGTTGCCCATATTCGTGGAGGCCAGGTCCAGAGCGCCGTTGTTGACGGTCACTCTGCCGGATCCCAGGGAATCGGCGTCCGTCAGGGTCACGGTGCCCGTGCCGGAAAGCGCCGTTGATCCGGAGAAGGAGGTATTGCCTCCGGTCAGCGTCACATTCCCCGTGGTGTCGATCACCAGGGAGCCCGCGCCGGATATGACTCCGGCCCATGTACCGCCGTCCCCCAGGCGCGCCGTGGCTCCGCCGGCAATCGCCAGGGAGCCCAGGAAGGTATTCGCCCCGGTGAGTTCCAATGTTCCTCCATGGACGGCCAGTGTGCTGCCCGCCGTTCCGCTAATCACTCCCGCATAGGAAAAGTCGCGGGCAAAGGCCAGCGTGGAATTGTTCTGGATGTCGATGCTGTCGCCCAGCCTCGTCACCGCGGAGCTATCCACTGTCACCGTGCCGCGGTGCACCTTGAGCTGGCCGTCCAGATCGACGCCGCCAGTCAGCGTGATATTGCCCGCTCCCTGCGTGGAAAACGCCGTGCCGCTCAGATCGCCGCTCAGGGTGAAATCAGTGGTGGCGAATACCTGGTTGCCCGTAAACACAATGTCGTTGGCAAAGGTTCCCCCCGCCGTGCCGTTCCATTCCGTGCGGACGTTGGAATCCGCCAAGCTTAGAATGGCATCCGCCCCCATGGTCACATTGTTGAGCTGGAAGTAGCCCGCCGTAACCGCCAGGGTGCCCTGGAACTCCGTACTCATGTTCAGTACATTCAGGCCATAGCTCGTGCCCAGCCCCATGGAAACGGTACCCGTTCCGGACGCATTCAGCGTCAGGGCCGTATTGTCATTCGTACCGCTGACGGTCAGCACGGAGCCAGCCGCCAGTTCCACCGTCTTTTCATGGGCCAGTTCCTTGGAAACGGTCGCCGTCACATCATCACCCAGCATCAGGGCGCCTCCCGTCCACTCCATGGTGGAGCTGGTGAATGCCGTGGCAAAATCGCCGGAGGCCAGATTCAGGGCTCCGCTCTGGAGGGAAATCATCCCCATCCCCGCCTGGACATCCGCCGTCGCCAGCGTCAGCGTGCCTCCGGCGATGGTGACGCCGCCGGAACCCAGGGAATTGGCAACCTGCGCCACCAGTTCCCCCTGCTGGATGGAAATATCCCCCGTCCAGCCCGTATTGTCCAGATTCAGGGTCAATTTTCCTTCGCCGCGCTTGGTCAAGGTGCCGTCCGCAATCTTCCCGGTGCCGTCGGAGACGAATTCATAATCGTTCCCGGCGGCGTTGTTCACGGTGATGGAAGCCGGAGTCACCGGACCGGAAATCGTGACGGTTCCGGCCCCGGTATTATTGAAAACGAGGCTCTTTCCTGCGGCCGTTTCCGAAGACCCGGAAATCCCCCACTGTTCCCCGGTGGTGGAATCGCTCCAATCCAATCCGGAGGTCCCCTGCCAGATCCACACTTCTCCAGCGGAAGTCACCACCAGTTTCAGGGCGGTGCCCGTCTGCTGGAGCGCGTAAATCAGCGTTTCATCCCCGATATAACCGCTCCAGTTGAAAATGGCGTTCACGGCGTCAAGACCGCTTGCGGCACTAATCAGCGTGTATTCCCCGGCCTCCGTAATTCCTTCCAGCCCGTTCAGGGTCAGGGTGAAGGTCCCGGGGCCGAACGCTCCTCCCGCCGTGATGGCGGAACTGATATCCAGGGTCAGGCTGGAACCGGTCGTCACATTCAGGGCGCCCGCGGTGCTCATTCTGGTACCCGCGGCCATGGCGATGTTGCCCAGGGCCACGGCGCCTGTCCCGGTGAAGGCCAGCGTGCCGCCCTGGACATCGGTAAGGCCCGTATAGCCTACCGTCCCGCCCAGCGTGAGCGTTCCGTCACTGACCTTGGTCAGGGAAAGCACCCCGTTCTGGTCATAGGAAATGGCGGTAGCTCCGTAGGCAATGGCTACGCCCTTGTCCACAATGGAGCCGTTGTACGTGCCGGAGCCCACCGTAAGCGTACGGGCGCCCCCCACCGCGCCCACCTGGGAGTTGGCGGTGCCATCCAGGGAGGCAATTTCAATATCTCCCAGCACCCGCATGAAAGCGAACCCGGTGGTATTGTCCCCGGAAGTGAGCGCGACGGAACCCTGGGTCATGGAAGAATACAAATCCAGGCCCGCGCTATAGCCGTGCGTGGCGTCTGCAACGACCGTTCCGGTGAAGCCCGAGGCATCTCCGTTAATGATCATTTTCCCATTGGCGTTATACCTGCCGTCTCCTTCGCCGCGCTTGTACGTGAGTGTTCCGTCCCCCGTCAGCGTACCGGTAAAGCCCATTTCCTTGGCCCACCCCGCTATGCCGGTAACCGTCACACTTCCGTTGACGGTAACGTTTCCGGTGAAATTATTCTGGTAATTGGTGGCGTTTGCCTGGGAGGCGTCATTCCATCTCAGGGAGACGGCATCCGAGGCAGAGGTACCCAGCACCAGGTCGGAGCCGATCACATGGTGGGAATTGCTTCTGCCGCTGACGTTCAGCATCGTCCCGTCATGGAGCGTGACGGAGGAGCCGGCCGATCCCCAGTTGATGGAAGCTGTATTGTCCCCCACCTGAAGATTGCCCTCCTGTACCACAATGTGCCCGGAATTGGCCCCCGTCAGCCTCAGCAATCCGGCTCCGGTTTTCAAAACGGTGCCGGCCCCCGTAATGTTGTTGGCAAAGGTGATTGCGGAAGGAGCCACCAGATTGATGAAGGAACCCGCATCCGGAGAAAGGGAGAACGTCGGGTTGGTCACAGTACCCAGATTCACCGTAACCGTCGCTCCGTTGGCCGCTCCCAGGAAGGAACCCGCTCCCCACGTGATGCCTGAAGCGGGCACGTCCGTATCATAACTGAACGCCAGAATGCCTTGTTCCACGGAAACCGTGGTGCCCGTTCCCAGTACGGAGGCGGAACCGATCACCAGGGTACCCGTTCCTTCCTTGACTACGGAAGTGTTGGTCAGGGCTCCGGTTCCTGCAAACTCATAGCGGGTCGTGGAATTCCGGACCAGTACGGAGAGGGGGGAAACTTCAGAATCCAGCTGCACGCTGGAGACGGGCACCCCCGCCTGGTCCGTGAAGGATACGGCATGTCCCGCTGTATAAGTGGCGGGAGTTCCCCCATCCGTCCAGATATTCTCCGCACCCCAGGCGCCGCTGGCTCCGCCGGCCCACAACAGCATGGGAATTTCAGTGTAAACCAGTTCCCGTCCGTTCTGTGAAAGGGAGATGGTTCCTCCCACGCCATCCGCAAAGGATGCCTGGATGGAAGTAATATTGCTCAGCCCGGTGGTGCTCAGAACAGTCATGCCATCCGTCAGGACGCCGAATTCGGACAGGTCCAGCTTCAGTTCCCCTTCCGCGGACAGGGAGAAGTTCCCGTTCATCTGGACGGATGTCCCCGCGCCGCCGGCCAGCGCCAGCGTGCCTCCGTCCATGTTCAGGTTCCCCGTAAAGAAGGAATCCTGGAACATTTTGACGATGTCAAACCCGGCAACGACCGTATTGGAGAAGGAAATGGCATGGTCCGAGGTGTTTCCGTAACCGCCCAGCAGCAGGGAAGACGTTCCCCTGACCGTCCCTTCCGTGACGTTCAGCGTGCTTCCTGTCCGGAACACGGCCTTCTTCACGACAAGGGAGGCATTTCCGCTGACGACGGACTTGGCGCCTCCGCCCCCGGCGTAAAGGGCGCCTTCATACGTGCCGCCGTCCAGGGTCAGCGTGGAATTGCCGCCTACCGTTGCGTTCCCCGTACCGCCGCCCCCGGCATAGGAGCCGCCATAAATATTGCCCGTGAAAACGGCTCCCGAAGAGGCGATGATACTCACGTTTGTATCCCCGCCGATGGAAAAGGCCCTGGTCGTGCTGGTGCCGGTGCCCCCCGCATGGGAACCGCCCACAATGCTTTTGACGAAATTGCCGGTCGCATTCCCCAAATCAATCGTCACGTTGGTGCTTCCGGAGATCGTTCCCCCGGAGACGGTATTGGTTTCATACGCGCTGCCGCCGATGATGAAGCCCCTGGCCACGGAACTGAGTGTGATGGTCTCGTCCGTCTCGCTCTGCATGCTGCGCACGACGACGTACGTGCTGCCGTCAATGGTGTTGATGGAATTGTGGGCCGCCGTGCCGCCGCCCACCAGGGAGCCCTTGATCACGGCATTGCCGTCCACGGACACGTAAATATCCCCCGTGACGGTTGCGTTCAGTCCGTCCTTGTAGTTGCCGCCCACCACCCAGTTCACGACCGAATCCCCCTGAATCTGGGTATGGATGTCCCCGGTCACGTTCCACGCGCCGGTACCGCCCCAGTTGTTGGCATAGCTGCCGCCGATGATGATGTTATAATCCCCGGCTTTTACATCCGTCCAGATACCTGTGGTGATAGTCGTTCCCTCGGCGGTGGCGCCGGCATTATAATAGCCGCCGGCCAGGGTCACGCCCGTCAGGCCTTCTCCCGTTCCGGTCACGACATTCACGGAACCGAAGCCGTCCTGCATGGAAGAGCCGCGGATGCCGTACAGGGCCATGGTCTGCTGGTCCGCCAGAGTGCCGGCCGCGGAAGAGGGAGCGCTCCCCAGTCCCCAGGCGGGGTCCCACACCGTATCGTAAGCGCCGGAGCCCGTAAACGTGATGACGGTTTTTCCGGAGGAATTGCTGATGGTGTACAGGGATTCATCAATGTCCGCCAGCGTGAACCCGTTGCCCAAGTTGACGCCCAGATCATAAGTTTGGCCTATCAGGGCGTCCGAACCGTACAGGTCCTGGAATTCCTGGAAAAGGGAAAAGTCGATCAGGCCGGACGTAAACGTTACACTCTGCAGAACGGAAGAAACGTTGTCCATGGACGTATAATACAGGCGGCCGCCGTCCACGGTAACGCTCCCCGTGATGCTCCCCGTGCCGTTGGCGAGAATGCCCATGCCCTCTTCCACAGTAAGGGCATTCTGGAAATTCATAGTTCCGGAGGAAGCTGCGATCATGCCGCTGCCGCTAATTCCCGTTACCGTCAGATTGCCATTGCCCGCGTCCAGCCTGCCTCCGGCAAGCACGGCGTTGACGGTTCCCGCCTTGGAAAGGACCGCCCCGGAATTGACCGTATAAGTTCCCGTGAGCGCCACATTCTCCGTGAGATGCACCCAGCCGGACTGTACCATGAAATTGCCCGCTCCGGTCATGGAATTGTCAATGACGTCAACCGCATCTCCCGCCGTACCGTAATACGTAATGTACTGGCTGCCGGAAGTAGTGGTGACGGCCGCGGTTCCCAGGGAACCGGAGGCGTTGATGCCCAGGGAGGTGGAATTCCGGGTGATGGCGATGGTTCCCCCGAGCTGGTTTTCCGTATTGGACAACGTGTAATACGTGTATTCACTGTCCGGGCCACTGATCGTGAAGCCGTCGGCCGCCGTGAGCACTCCCGTGAACTTGATATTCTTGCCGTACTCGGTCGTCATGTTGACGCCGCTACCGAACGTGGCTTCCCCGGAGAACGTAAAACCGTTGCCGTTGATGGAATTGGCATCGTAGCTATAGTACCCGCTGACGGGCGGTCCGTCCTCCACGGTCAGCACCGTATTGTCCCCCATGACGAGTTTCTGTGTCCAGTTGACGTTCCCGGAATACAGGGAAAGCGTGCCGCTGCTGATTTTAAGGGTGGCGTCCGGAGACGCGGCGGGCGTCAGGGCCGTATCCTTGTTGGAGTTGCCCAGCGTAAAAATCCCTCCCCCCGCATAATCCACCGTGATGGAACCGCCGAAACTGCCGCCGTAGGAAGAGGAATCTCCGGTAATGGTCAGAGTGGTTCCTTCCCCGGTGATCAGGGCGGCCACATTGTCATGTTCCAGCTTGCTGATGCTGGTGTCCACGTTCGCCTGCAGCACGGAAGCCCCCGCCGCATAGCTGTAGCCGCCCAGCCTGATGGTGGCGTTCTGTGCCGCCAGGGCATGGTTGAGTTCCAGAATATTATTCCGGGTACCGCCGGTCGTGTTGGAATACATGGAAATCACACCGTTGAACGTACCCGGACCATTCAAAATCAATGAAGAAAGACTGGCGCCGCCACTGGCTATCCGGTTTACCCTCAGGACGGCGTCCGCGGCGTCGCCGTTCAAATTCGTGATCGTGGCCGTGCCCGCTCCGGAAAATTGGAGAGTTGTGGATGCGGTTACGTTTCCTGCGTCATAAGACACGGAGCCTCCAGCCGGCACTGTTACCTGGGTGCCGTCAAATGTGATGTCCGCTCCAAGCGCCGGAGAGAGCGACACGGTTACGGCAATGCCGGCAAGACCGGTTACAGTAACGGTTCCGACAGTAACTCCGGTAAAGGAAGTCACTAGTGCGGCCAGCAAACGCAGAGGCAGTTTCAATTTCATATGATGTGTGTTTTCTAGATTTCTATAAGTTAGACAACGACCTTAAATGAGGCAAATCGTATAGCTTATCGTCATAAATACGGAACTCTCATTTTTCCGTCAAAAGAAAACTTCCCCGGCACGAAAAATTCTCCAAAAATTTTACAGGAAAACAAATATTTCCAGTGCTGAAATACCAGTCAATGAGTTCACGTTTATCACGTTAATCATAGACGGACTTTTGTCTAAGTATGACAAACTTTTTTT